>DHKFJ23503__coassemble_558_pt1 | contig 105196 bp, 101 predicted proteins | sample DHKFJ23503__metabat2_low_PE_016 | metagenome-assembled genome bin DHKFJ23503
TTTTAAACAAAGTTGTTAACTTACAAATAGTTTTTCTCAAATTTTTCTCATTGGCACGGTAGTCACCATCTTTGGTGGCTTTTTAAGATTCTATTTAGGTTTAAGGAACTTCGAACACGGCGATAACGTTTTGGAGTTCTTTCGTTATTTTTACTTAATCGTAAGAAAAATAAGTAAGTGTTCTCAAAAAGTTCTCAAATTCAATATAGTACGGGAGGAAGCTTATTGTTCATGATAGTATGAACGATAACATTTAGCATTACCTTATGCTTGAAGTAATGGCATTAATTTAGTATCATAATAAACGAAAAGGAAGCAGTGAGGTACCGGCTCACTACTTCCAAGCGTGAATTTGGATGATTTTATGGTTTTGAAAAGAGATTAACCTTTGTGGTTAGTCTCTTTTACTATTTGGTAAGCTTTTGTAAACAATAAGCTTGCGCAGACTAAAATTCAAACAGCTACAGCTTAGACCGTGCTTATTTCTCCAGTCATTCCTGCTCTCTTACCTTTGTGAATTGGAGTAGGTAAAGGGCTGTAGGGCCCAGTTTTTAAATCTAATAGTGATTAAATCGCTTTGGTAGACAGAGTAATAAAGAATTTATTCACAAATCAAGAAATTATATTCACCAAATTTAATTGATTAGGCCAGTCACGCGAAGGCTCATTACCCACAAAATACACGAAAAAAACAGATCATAAGGGTTTCTTTGATCACAAATAGATGATCAATAGTATAATACTTAAAGCTATTCATTTAGGAAGGGAACGTAATATGGCAAACAAGTACTATGCGGTAAAAAAGGGTCGGCACCCGGGAATCTACCCTACCTGGCCCGCCTGTCAACGCGAGGTTAGCGGTTATTCAGGGGCAGTTTACCGGTCATTTACTAACCGCTTCGAAGCTCAGAAATGGTTAACCGCGGCCAATAAGCCTGCCGGTCCGTCCAAAAAACAGCAACTTAGTTTGGACCTTGACCTGGGAACGGGCCAGTGGGTGGCAGCGCCGACGATTCGGCTCTATACCGACGGAGGGTCTCGTAACCATGGGAACCGGCGTGGCCAACATGTTAAGGAGAACGACCGAGCGGCCTGGGCATTTTTAATTGATCGGCAGGGGCAGCGACTGACCGGAACGGCTGGTGAATTTGGTGCTACTAATAACCGGATGGAACTCTTAGGTTTGATTAATGCCTTACAGCTGTTAGCTAAGCGGGGATGGCAGGATGAAGTGATCAATGCCACCCTTGATTCACACTATGTTTTAGACCCAATTACTAAGGGGTGGCTCTATGGCTGGCGGCGGCGTGGCTGGACAACCTCAACTGGTAAGCCGGTTGTTAACCAGGAATTATGGCAGGAACTGCTTACCTTACTACCACAATTTCCCCGGCTCCATTTTCGCTGGACTAAGGGCCACGCCACTAACCAGGGGAATAATATCGTAGATGAGCTATTGAACACGACAATGGACAAAATGGGGGACTGATATGATGAAGATTGGAATTGACCAGATGGCCTTTGCCACCACGGGTAAGTATATTGACCTGCGTGAACTCGCCCGGGTCCGGGGGGATGAGCCGGATAAGTATACGATTGGAATTGGTCAGGACCGGCAGGCAGTTGTCCCCCCCACGCAAGATATTGTGACTTTGGGTGCTGCGGCAGCTGACCAGTTAATGACGCCGACGGTTCGCCAGCGGATTTCAACCATTATTGTCGCAACCGAATCTGGTATTGATAATTCAAAGGCCAGCGCAATTTATATTAAGCACTTGCTGGGCTTAGGTGATTATGTTCGCACAGTCGAACTAAAGGAGGCCTGCTATTCGGCAACTGCTGGTTTACAATTTGCCCGGGGATTAGTAGCAGTTAACCCCCAGGAGCTGGTACTAGTAATCGCGGCTGACATTGCCCGCTATGGGCTCGCTACGCCTGGAGAGGTTACCCAAGGAGCGGGGGCAGTAGCAATGCTTGTAAGTCAGAATCCCCATGTTTTGGCATTTGAACCAACCGCGGTTAGTCTGACAAAGGACGTGATGGACTTTTGGCGACCGCTGTACGCTAGCGAGGCGATGGTTGATGGTAAGTACTCGACGAATGTGTACATTGACTTCTTTAAACAAACATTAACCCGCTACCAGCAGTTAACGGGCCGCCAATTGGCGGATTTCGCGGCGGTTTTATTCCACCTGCCATTCACCAAGATGGGTAAAAAAGCGTTAGCGGCGGTTCTTGGGGAACGGACAGACGCAACGGCCCAGCGACTCCGGACGGCTTTAGCTGCTAGTCAGGTTTATAGTCGTCAGGTTGGTAACTTGTATACGGGTTCACTATACCTAGCGTTGATGTCATATCTGCAAAACGGTACTGCACGACCGGGTGATCGACTGGCACTGTTTAGTTATGGGTCCGGTGCAGAAGGGGAACTATATACGGGAATCCTCCAACCGGACTTCAAAAACTCCCTATCACCAGTAGCTGAAACGTTGGCTAACCGCCAGCAGGTTACCATTTCTGCGTATGAAGATGACTTTAACCAGCAGCTGGGGATGAAATCAGCAGATATCAGTTTTGACCTCACGAAGGATCCTGCTAAGTTTGTCCTTACCGGTCAACAGGACCACCAGCGGTGTTACCAAAAGCGATAATAAACATGAAGTTGGGAAGCAAGCTTCCTGGTGTCCTATCCGGCTAGTATGAGCCGGTAACTAGCGCCCAAAGTTCGTAGCTAGATACTAAGGGCGCGCTTACGACGTGCAACTCGCCTATTATGGTTCCCACGATTGTTGTGTAATGTTTGGAAAAGGAAAATGGCTGGTGAGAAAACTTCAACCGAGTTTTCTCACCAGCCATTTTTATTTCTTAGAAGATATTATCACGGAAAAGGCCCACGACCTTACCGAGGATTTTAACACTGGGTAAAAAGATGGGATCCATGGTGTCGTTTTCGGGTTGGAGCCGGAAACGAGTCTTTTCCTTGAAGAACCGTTTGCAGGTTGCTTCATCATCATCATTCATCGCAATTACGATATCACCGTTTTTAGCGGTTGACTGCTTGCGGACAATTACCTGGTCGCCATTGAGGATGCCGGCCTTGATCATGCTGGAACCACGAATTGTGAGCATGAAGAGGTCGTTGTTATCCTGGATTGAGGGGGGGATTGGGAAGAAGTCAGTTGCCTCTTCGACTGCCAGAATAGGTTGGCCGGCGGTAACGACTCCGAGGATTGGAATCTTGGTTTGACGTGGCTTGATGCCTAGTAAGTCTAGCCCCTTGGGTGTAATTTCAAGTGCCCGTGGCTTGGCTGGGTCCTTTTCCAAAAAGCCCCCTTCGATTAATCGATTAATATGACCATGGACGGTTGACGTTGATGAAAGACCCACTGCGCTACAGATTTCACGAACAGTCGGTGGATACCCGTGATCAGCGACTTGTTTGTGGATGTAGTTTAAGACGGCCATCTGCTTGTTTCGAACAGGCTTTGCCATGCTAACACCTCATTAAATTTATTCTTATCTTAAGAATATCATAGCTAAACAGTGATTTCAAACACACGTTCGTAATTGACAAAAAAAGACATTAATCTACAATATTACTACGGGTGTCGGATAGGAGGTCAGTGATAATGACAGAATCAAAAGAACAAGAAAAACTACTCAAGCGAATTAACGAACTCGCACACAAAAATAAAAAAGAAGGGCTAACCGCAGCCGAGACTCGTGAACGAGAACGGCTGCGGCGCGAATACATTAAGAACTTCCGGGAAACCATGCGGTCGAACATTGAAATGATGCGGATCTTCGATAAGGATGGTAATGAGGTGACCCCTGAAAAGGTTCGTGAGGTACAGCGTAAAAAGGGCCTTCGTGACGATTAATTTAATTTGTGCCTTTTCAAGCACGGGACATTCGTGTAAGATAAAAAAGTAATTTAGCAAAGGGGGAAGTAACCGTGAGTATGGGCATGACAATTTTACTTGTCATTCTGGCACTATTGGTGGGCCTAGCAATTGGCTTCTTTGGTGCACGGAAGTACATGGAAAATTACCTGCGTAACAATCCGCCAATTTCTGAAGAAATGCTACGGACAATGATGCTCCAAATGGGGCAAAAGCCGTCAAGTCGTAAGCTGCACCAAATGATGCAAACGATGAAGGCGCAGGCCAAAAGGGCTAACAAGTAAAACGGTTCGTTATCTGCAGGTTTGTCAGTAACGGGCGTGACAAGGGGAGCGTGGTACCTGCACTCCCGCAAGTAAAGGGGGAGTAAGACAGAACTAGTTTGCTAGTTCGTTTTCACCCCCCTACAAGCACAAAAGGCCTCCAGCGTTCAGCTTTGCCGAGCGCTGGAGGTCATTTGTATACTGTGCTATTTGTACTTTAGCTAGGTTGTAGAACCTAGGTCACAGCCCCATTTCATTAAAGGGTAGTGCTTAGAAGTCATCGTCCTTGGGTTTCGGTGGCATTACGTACTTGAAGTTGGGGTTGATTTGGTGGTCAAGCTGGTCAAAAGCATCTTGCATTTGCTTTTCGAGTGTGGCTTGATACTCCTCATCTAACCGCTTCTTTCGTTCAACCACGATGGACTTACCAAAAGCGATTTGGCGCGGTTGGCGGCTAAAGAGTTTCCCAAATGAGAGGGGGCCCTGGTAGACGGCTGGTACTAAGGGAACGTTGGCCATTTTAGCGATTAGGGTTGCGCCGCCCTTGAGCTTGGCGGAATAACGCGACCCGCTTGGAAAGATGATGGTCGAGAGGTCACTTTTGCGCAGAAACTTAACCGGTGTTTTAATCGCGGATGGTCCAGGATTTTTCCGGTCAACTGGGTAAGCGTTTAGGGCTTTGAGAAATCGACCAGCAATGGGGTTCTTGAACAATTCCTTTTTGGCCATGAAACTAAACTTCTTGGGCCAAACCGCCAGGGCAATTAATACGGGGTCCATCCAGGTCCGGTGGGGAGCAACGATGATATAGTTGCCATCAGGTAAGTTTTCGCGGTTATAGATGTGGGCCCGCCCATTGATTAAATTCAAAAAGGGGCCAACGATTTTTACTAAGAAGGTGTAGAGCATAGCTAGTCTTCCAATCTATTTTAAAAATTAACTGTGTAAAGTATGACTAAAATTATTGCAACATGCAAGTGGGAGGAGCAAAAAAGATCTATGAAAGCACATACGGTGGAATTAAAAGCTGATGAGCGAATTGACCAGTTATACAGTCAAGACGTGCAGATAATTCAAAGTCCCAGCTGCTTTGCCTTTTCGTTAGATGCCGTTCTCCTGGCAGACTTTGTCCGGGCCAACCACCGGCACCGCCTCCAGACAGTTGACCTTTGTGCCGGCAATGGGGCGGTGGGGTTGTTTCTCCATGATAAGTTAGGCGGTCAATTTAAGGAAGTTGAATTGCAAGAGCGTATTGCAGATATGGCCCAACGCAGTATCGAATTGAATAGCTTGACCGACCGCTACCAGGTATTAAACATGGATATCAATGACGTTTTTACTGCCATTCCAAAGGATTCTGCCGACGTGGTTCTTTGTAACCCCCCGTACTTTCCAGTAACCCCTCAGAGTCAAAAGAACCCGAACCAGTACCTTGCGATTGCCCGGCATGAGATTAAAACGAACTTAGCCATGGTAGCCCACCAGATGAGTGGCTTATTAAAAATGAACGGCCACGGCTACCTCGTCCACCGGCCCGACCGGATTAGTGAGATTTTACGGACACTTGAGGAAAACCGACTGGTGCCTAAACGGCTCCGCTTTATCTACCCGAAGCCCGACCGGGACGCAAATATGGTTCTTATCGAAGTGATCAAGGATGGCAATCCCGGGGGCCAAAAAGTGATTCCGCCCCTCATTGTTAGTGATGACCAGGGAAACTACCGGTCCGAAGTGAGGAAGTTGTTGTATGGCGATGAAAAAAAGTAAACCCTATTATATTTATGTCTTGTACTGCGCTGACCACAGTTTGTATTGTGGCTTTACGGACAACGTGATGCGGCGGTTTAGCGCCCACCAACACTACCAGGGGGCTAAGTACACTAAGGTAAAGAAGCGCCACCCCCTCCGCTTAATTTACAGCGAACGCTTCGCAACAAAACACGACGCACTCAGTGCTGAATATCATTTCAAACACCAACCCCGTACTAAAAAAATTGCTTATTTGCGACAGCATGGGGTTAGCCTTTAATATTTCAACGTTCGTTAAGGGAAAAAGCTTGTCAATGGACAAGCTTTTTTGTATACTATTTAACGGTGTTTAATAACATATAACACACCCGTGCCGATGGAATAGGATGTGCCAATTTTGGTTCCTAATCCACGTGACGCACGGGGAGGAAAAACATTTTGGAGGTATAACACATGTCTGTTGTTACTATGAAGCAATTGCTTGAAGCTGGTGTCCACTTCGGTCACCAAACTCGTCGTTGGAACCCAAAGATGGAAGAATACATCTTCACTGAACGTAACGGTATCTACATTATCGACTTACAAAAGACTGTTAATCTGATCGATACTGCTTACAACTACATGAAGGATGTTGCTGCTGACGGTGGCGTAGTTCTCTTTGTTGGTACCAAGAAGCAAGCACAAGACTCAATCGAAGAAGAAGCTACTCGTGCCGGTCAATACTACGTTAACCACCGTTGGTTGGGTGGTACCTTGACTAACTGGAAGACGATTCAATCCCGGATTGCTCGTTTGAAGGAACTCAAGAAGATGGCCGAAGATGGTACCTTTGACGTTCTGCCAAAGAAGGAAGTTGCTGTTTTGACTAAGCAACGCGAAAAGTTGGAACGGTTCCTTGGTGGTATCGAAGATATGCCAAAGATTCCTGACGTAATGTTCATTGTGGACCCACACAAGGAACAAATTGCGGTTAAGGAAGCACAAAAGCTGCATATTCCAATCGTTGCAATGGTCGACACGAACACTGACCCAGACGACATCGACTACGTAATTCCATCAAACGATGATGCTATTCGTGCCGTTCGTCTGATCACATCAAAGATGGCTGACGCAATTGTTGAAGGTAAGCAGGGTCAAGACGATGCTCAACAAGCAGACGCTGATGCTGAAGAAAGTGCTGAAGACACGACTGTTAGTGAGGATTCATTAAAGAACCTGAAGAACAGTGTTGAAGGCAAGTAATTTAACTAATTAATGCAATACTTGGGCTGTTTTGTGTTATGGACCATTGTGGCCCTAAGTACAAACAGTCCTTTTTTTGTAAAAAAAGCTGATTAAAACCAAAGGAGAGAGTTAGTCATGGCTGAAATTAAAGCTGCTCAAGTTATGCAATTACGTAAGAAGTCCGGTGCTGGGATCATGGATGCCAAAAAGGCCCTGGTTGCTAGTGATGGTGACATGGACAAGGCAATGGATTACCTTCGTGAAAAGGGGATTGCCAAGGCCGCTAAGAAGAGTGACCGGGTTGCCGCTGAAGGTTTAGCAGAAATTGCCGTTAACGGTAACACCGCTGCGATTGTTGAATTGAACTCAGAAACTGACTTTGTGGCTGCTAGTGATCCATTCAAGGACCTGCTGAAGAAGGTTACTAAGTTAATTAGTGAAAATAAGCCCGCTAACGTTGAAGAAGCCCTGGCAATTAAGACAGATAACGGCACGCTAAACGACGACATCATCTCCACCACCCAAAAGACTGGTGAAAAGGTTAGCCTTCGTCGTTTCACGGTTGTTGAAAAGGCTGATGGCGACAGCTTTGGTGCCTACCTACACCAAGGTGGCCAAATTGCTGCATTGGTTGTTCTGGAAGGCGCTGACGAAGCAACTGCCAAGGACGTTGCAATGCACGTTGCAGCTATTAATCCAGAATTCATGACCCGCGATGATGTTCCTGCTGACCGCCTTGACCACGAACGGGAAGTCTTCAAGGAAGAAACCTTGAACGAAGGCAAGCCTGCTAAGATCGTTGACAAGATTGTTGAAGGTCGCTTGAACAAGTTCTTATCACAAATTTGCTTGGCTGACCAAGACTTTGTTAAGGACTCTGATAAGACTGTTGCCCAATACGTTAAGGATAACGGTGGGAAGCTGAAGTCCTTTATCCGCTACGAAGTCGGTGAAGGGATCGAAAAGAAGCAAGACGACTTTGCCCAAGAAGTTAAGGACCAAATGAACTAAGCGTTCGGTTGGCTGAAAGGACGTACTTACCCAAGTGCGTCCTTTTTTACAAGGTTTGGTTAAGGAGGAAACGATGGCTGATATTAAATATAATCGAGTAATCTTAAAGCTGAGTGGCGAAGCGCTTGCTGGTGAAAAGGGTTTTGGCATCAACCCACCCGTCTTAAAAGACGTGGCTAAGGAATTAAAAGCGGTTCATGATAAGGGTGTCCAGATTGCCATTGTTGTTGGTGGCGGCAATATGTGGCGCGGTGTTACTGGCGAACAACTGGGAATGGAACGGGCCCAAGCCGACTACATCGGAATGTTGGCAACGATCATGAACGCCTTATCGCTGCAGGATGCCTTGGAGTCAATCGGTGTACCAACCCGGGTGCAGACGTCAATTGAGATGCGGCAAATTGCGGAACCATATATTCGTCGGAAGGCCGTCCGTCACTTAGAAAAGGACCGGATCGTGATCTTTGCCGGGGGGACGGGGAGCCCTTACTTCTCTACCGATACCACCGCGGCATTACGGGCAGCTGAAATTAACGCTGACGCAATCCTGATGGGTAAGAACGGTGTTGATGGTGTTTACTCTGCTGACCCGAATAAGGATCGAAGCGCTGTTAAATTCGACCACTTGACGCACATGGACCTGATTGAAAAGGGACTCCATGTAATGGACACCACCGCAAGTTCACTGTCGATGGACAACCACATTCCGATTGTGGTCTTTAACCTAAATACGGCTGGCAACATCATGAAAGTTGTTACCGGCGAAGAAGTTGGAACAACAATTGAGGGGGACTAAATAATGGCATCAAGCAAAGAAATTTTAAACGATGCAAAAGATAAGATGAAGAAGTCGGGTGAGGCCTTACAACGAAGCCTGGCCGACATCCGTGCTGGGCAGGCCAACGCAGCCTTACTAAACTCGGTTAAGGTTGAATATTATGGGGCACCAACCCCCCTTAACCAGGTTGCTTCAATCACGATTCCAGAGGCGCGGCAATTGCTAATCAAGCCATACGATGAGAGTATTCTTGAAGAAATCGAGCGGGCCATCTACGCTTCTAACCTGGGTTTGACACCGCAAAATGATGGTAGTGCAATCCGGTTGATCATTCCTCAATTGACGGAAGATCGTCGTAAGGAACTGGTTAAAGACGTTAAGGCCGAGCTTGAAAAGGCTAAGGTTGCGGTACGAAACGTTCGTCGGGAAGCCATGGACGACCTTAAGAAGGGAAACAAGAATGGTGACTTCAACGACGATGAGTTCCATGACTTAGAAAAGAAGGTTCAAGACGAAACTGATGCGGGAATCAAGAACCTTGAAGAGATTGCTGGCGCTAAGGAAAAGGAACTGCTTGCCTAAGTGCAAACGGTTGAGGCAGGGGGAAGTACTTCCCACCGGCCTTTTTTTGTGTCTTGGCAAGCTGGTGTAAGGCGGAATTAATCGGCGAGCTAAATTGTTTTTTCGTCCTAAGAGCTTTATAATATATGAACGAATTTATTTTGAACGGCAAATAATGTTTAAGTAAATGGAGGGGAAAAGATTGTTCTCTAAAAAAGATGCCGCCAAGTCGGCCCCGGGTTTAGACCGTGAACGAATTCCAGGACACATTGCTATCATCATGGATGGTAATGGACGCTGGGCACAAAAACGTCACTTACCGCGGGTCGCGGGACATAAGCAGGGAATGCAGACCGTTAAGACGATCACGATGGCTGCTAGTCGGTTGGGGGTTAAAGTACTAACCCTGTATGCATTCTCAACAGAAAACTGGAAACGACCTTCTAGTGAGGTTAACTACTTAATGCAGTTGCCAATTCGCTTCTTTTCAACCTTTGTTCCTGACCTGGTAAAGAATAACGTCCGGGTAATGGTAATGGGGGACCTATCGCGCCTTCCCGAAAAAACCCAGACAGCGGTCAATGAAGCAATTGCTGACACCGCTGATTGTACGGGGATGGTCTTAAACTTTGCCCTTAACTACGGGAGTCGTGACGAAATCACCCGTGCGGTAACGGCGATTGCGACTGAGGTTAAACAAGGCACGCTAAAACCTGACCAGGTTAACGGAGCACTGATTGACCGGCACCTAATGACGGCACCACTGGGGGACCTGGCGGATCCAGACCTCTTGATTCGGACGAGTGGTGAAGAACGGATTAGTAACTTCTTACTTTGGCAGTTGGCCTATAGTGAGCTGGAATTTGTCCCTGAACACTGGCCAGACTTTAATGCTAAGTCACTTGAGCGAGCAATTATTGAATTTCAAGGACGCCACCGGCGCTTTGGTGGACTGAAGAATGAATAGGAGAAAGTAAAGATGAAGACGAGAATTATTACGGCGGTAATTGCCTTGGCAATTTTCATTCCGCTAATTGTTTACGGTAGTTGGCCATTAACTATTGCGGCAGTTGCTTTGGGGATTGTTGCCATGTCTGAAGTGTTGGTAATGAAGAAAATGTTTGTCATTTCCTTTGAAGCCATTGTCAGCTACCTGGGGGTGGCCTTGCTAATCTTACCAGATAACTGGCTTGATTTTTTGCCGAGTGTTGCCACCCGGTGGTTCGGTTTTTACATTTTAGTGGCCTTGCTACTGCTGCACACGGTATTGCGTAAGCAGCGGTTTACCTTCGATGATGCCGGGGTATTAACTTTAGCAATGCTGTATATCGGAATGGGCTTCCATTATTTTGTGGTTGCCCGGTCCATTAACTTCCCGACCCTTTTATATGGGATTCTGATTGTGTGGCTAACCGATAGTGGCGCATACCTGATTGGTCGTCAGCTCGGTAAAAACAAATTGGCGCCGCGAATTAGTCCGAATAAGACCTGGGAAGGTTCAGTCGGCGGAACACTGGCTGCTACAATCATTTTGGCCTTTTACCTGTACTTCTGCCCAGTGGGTGACGGCTTTATTACAATGGTCATCTTAACCTTAATACTCTCCATCGTGGGCCAACTTGGTGACTTGGTTGAGTCATCACTTAAGCGCTACTATGGAGTAAAAGACTCCGGTAAGATTTTGCCTGGTCACGGGGGGATCTTGGACCGCTTTGATAGCATGCTGTTGGTAATGCCGATGTTACATATGGTTGGCATTATCTAGACACCTTAAGGAAGGGATTCTGTGATAGTAACAATTATTACCTTTATTCTGGTTTTCGGGATTTTAGTTCTCGTCCATGAATACGGGCACTACTACTTTGCCAAGCGGGCGGGGATCCTTGTCCGTGAATTTTCAATTGGGATGGGGCCCAAAATTTGGTGGAAACGTAAGAACGGTACCACCTATACAGTCCGGATCCTACCGGTTGGGGGTTACGTTCGCCTCGCCGGTAATGATGACGAGGATGAAGAAGAACTACGGCCCGGGACACCCGTTACCCTCCAGTTAAACGACCAGGACGAAGTGGTGACGATTAACGCGAGTGGTAAGTCAACCCTTTTTCAAGGCATCCCGCTCCAACTCGTGGCCAGCGACCTGACTGATGGCTTGTGGATAAGGGGCTACGTTAATGGGGATGAGGATAACCTGAAGCAATACCCAGTGAACTATGATGCCGTGGTGATCGAGCATGATGGTACCGCGGTACAAATTGCCCCCCGGGATGTTCAGTTCCGGTCAGCTAGTTTGCCTGCTCGAATGATGACAAACTTTGCCGGGCCGATGAATAACTTCATCCTCTCACTTATCGTGTTCATAATCCTTGGTTTTACACTTGCTGGTGTGCCTACCAACAGCAACCAGGTTGGCAAGGTCAACTCTGGTTCGGTCGCTGCCCAGGCAGGCTTAAAAGCCGGTGACCAGATTACCCGGGTGAATAATACCCAGGTCAAGAACTGGCCGGACCTTTCCGCAAACCTTTCAGATAAGCCCGGACAACGAGTAAGGGTGACCTACGTTCGCAACAACCACCAAAAGACGGTTACCCTGGTCCCGAAGACGGTCAAACAGGGTAAACAAAAGGTGGGGCAAATTGGAATTATTGAGCAGGAACGGACCGGCTTTAAGGACCGCCTGCTATTTGGTTGGCAACAATTTGTCCAGGCGGGGACCCTCATTTTTGCGGTGCTTGGCCACATGTTTACTCATGGCTTTAGTCTTAATGATCTCGGGGGGCCAGTGGCAATCTATGCCGGAACCTCACAGGCGACCGCATTGGGCTTTAACGGGGTTTTGAACTTCTTAGCCCTCCTGTCAATCAACCTGGGGATCGTTAACCTATTGCCAATTCCGGCGCTGGATGGTGGTAAATTACTGTTGAACATCATTGAGGCAGTCATTCGGCGGCCAATTCCGGAAAAGGCAGAGGGAATTGTGACGATGATTGGTTTTATGATACTATTGATACTAATGATATTGGTTACATGGAACGATATTCAACGCTACTTTATCCGGTAGCGGGTGAACGGAGGAGAAGGATTTATGAAGCAGTCAAAAATTTTAATTCCGACTAAGAAGGAAGCACCCAGCGATGCCGAAGCGCTAAGCCACGTGATGATGGAACGAGCGGGCTACATTTACCAGATTTCGTCAGGGGTGTGGTCGTACCTGCCATTAGCCTACCGGGTCATCCGTAAGGTCAAGGGCATTATTCGCGAGGAAATGGAAAAGGCGGGAGCTTTCCAAATGGAGACCCCATCGATGTTACCGGCTGACTTGTGGCAACAAACTGGTCGTTACGAAGCCTATGGCGATACCTTGTTTAAGTTTAAGGACCGCAATGACCGGGAATACATCCTGGGCCCGACGGATGAAGAAGCGATGACCGAAATTTTACGGGACAGTATTAAGTCCTACAAGAAATTACCGTTGGTAGTTTACCAAATTACTGATAAGTTCCGTGATGAACCACGGCCGCGGTATGGAATCTTACGGGGGAAGGAATTCTCAATGTTAGATGGTTATTCCTTCTCTGCGGACCAAAAGGGGTTAGACGAGGCTTATGACTTACAGGCCCAAGCCTACCGGAACATCTTTGACCGGGCGGGGCTTAACTATAAGGTTATTTTGGCAGACTCAGGGACCATTGGTGGTGACAACTCACAAGAGTTCTCTGCACCGGCCAAGGTGGGTGAAGACGTCATCGTTTACACTGATGGTGGCTATGCGGCCAACATTGAAAAAGCAACTTCCAAGTTTACTGGCGTTCAACAAACCGCTGCACTGGCAGAATTAGCTAAAAAACCAACTCCTGGTGCCCATACGGTTGACGAGGCTTGTGAAACGCTCGGTGTTGACCAAGGACAGATGCTTAAGTCAATGCTCTTTATGGCCAAGATGGGTGAAGATGATTACCAGCCAGTAATGGTCCTGATGCGGGGAAATGATGAAGTTAACGAAACCAAGGTTACCAACGCAATCGACTGTGAAGAACTCGAATTGGCTTCTGAAGAAGATACCCAAAAGTACCTCGGTGCCCACCCAGGTTCATTGGGACCAGTGGGGGTCGGTGAAGAAGTTAAGATCCTAGCCGATAATTACGTAAAGGTACTCGTCAACATGGCCTGTGGAGCTAATGATGATGGCTTCCACTATGTTAATGCCAACATTGATCGTGACTTCCGGGTAGATGAATTTGGTGACTTCCGGAACGTTCAAGAAGGCGAGTTGGCACCAGATGGTTACCCAATCAAGTTCACAAACGGGATTGAAATTGGTCACATCTTTAAGTTGGGGACTGGTTACTCCGAAAAGCTTGGTGCCAAGGTCCTCGACGAAAATGGTCGGCAGGTTAACATGATCATGGGCTGCTACGGTATCGGGGTAACCCGGTTGCTGTCAGCGGTTGCGGAACAAAATGCGGATGAAAATGGTTTGGTTTGGCCAGACAGCATTGCCCCATTTGATGTTCACGTGATTCCCGTCAATGCCAAGAAGGATGACCAAATGGCCATGGCTAATGACCTTGAAGATCAGTTAACGGCTGCCGGGTACGAAGTCCTGGTTGATGATCGTAAGGAACGGGCCGGTGTTAAGTTTGCCGACGCGGACTTGATTGGGATTCCGCTGCGGGTAACGATCGGTAAGAAGGCCGCGGATGGAATCGTGGAAGTTAAGATTCGTAAGACCGGTGAGACGATTGAAGTTAAGCAAGAAGAACTCGTTAATACGGTTGGTATTTTGTTAAAGCAGTTAGCTAATCCAACCGATAAGCAAGAATAATTAAAAAATGTGGCGCAGGTAAACAATCAAGGCGCCACATTTTTAAGTAGGAGGATTTAATAAAGTGGCGTTAAATCGACAAGAACTTTTTACTAAGTTGCTTGAGCAGGTTCATTTCCCAGAGAAGGCGAATGCCGCCTTTAAAGGGGCATCCGTCCAATCGGTGGTGGTTCACCGTGAGAGTCGGCGGTGGGAGTTTCATCTGATTTTTCGACGTCCATTGCCCTTTCAACTGTTTCGCGACCTTTGCCAGGCCGTCCAGGTGGGCTTTAAAGACATTGCAGGCGTTAGTCTGCAAATTAGTAGTCCCGCGACAGAAGTGGACCCCAAGCTCGTTGCAGACTACTGGGAATACGTGATTCGCCAGAGTACCGGATCTTCACCAATGCTCCAGCAAGCCTGTTTAAACACGGTACCAGAGGTCCGGGATGGTCGGGTGACTGTTGTTGTTGAAAATGACATCCTTAAGGACCTTTTAACGAAGAAGGCTCTGACGACGATTGAAGCACAGTACCAACTGGTGGGCTTTCCCCGCTTTAAAATTCACCCCTTTGTTGACCAGTCAGCGTCACAGGCCAAAATTCAGGAGCTCCGGGAAAGACATGAGGCTGCCGATGCCGCATTAGCAGCGAAGGCCATGGCTCAGATTAAGAAAAAGAACGCAACCAAAAAGTCTGCTCCGGTTGCACCAGCGGATGGTCCTGCCCAGCTTGGTCGGGTAATTAACGATAAGCAAGAAGTTGTCCAGATGAAAGACATCCAGGGTGAGGAGCGTAATGTCATTGTTGAAGGTTACGTTTTTAACGCGGAGGTCCGCGAATTGCGGTCTGGTCGGCAGTTATTAACCTTTGAAATCACCGACTATACTTCCTCTTTTGCGGTTAAGAAGTTCTCCCGAAACAGCGATGAGGAGGCTCAATTTGCCAATATCAAGCCGGGAATGTGGTTAAAGGTTCGGGGACCGGTTCAAGAGGATACCTGGATGCATGACCTCGTAATTAATGCTTATGATATTAACCAGGTCACTCACACCGAACGGCAGGATAAGGCGCCGGCGGACCAAAAGCGGATTGAGCTTCATGCCCATACGGAAATGAGCCAGATGGATGCAACGAATTCGATTACCCAGCTGGCTCAACAAGCTAGTGAGTGGGGACAACCGGCAATTGCGGTGACCGACCATGGTAACGTGCAGGCCTTCCCGGAGGCGTTTAAGGCTAGTAAGAAGTTTGGAATTAAGATGTTGTACGGGATGGAAGCCAACGTGGTTGATGATGGGGTGCCACTAGCCTATAACGAGAATCATGCCCCCTTGATTGACCACACCTATGTTATCTTTGACGTAGAAACGACCGGCCTATCGGCGATCTATGATAAGGTAATTGAACTGTCGGCGGTGAAGATGAAGGACGGCAACGTCTTAGAGCGCTTTGATGAATTTATTGATCCCGGCTTCCCACTATCGGAACAAACGACTAACTTAACTTCAATTACGAACGAGATGGTCCACGGCTCCAAGAGTGAAGAAGAAGTTTTTAAGATGTTTAAGGACTTTTGCCAAGGGGCCATCATTGCCGGACATAACGTCTCTTTTGATATGGGCTTCATGAATACTGGTTACCGGCGGCATAATATGGAAGAAATTACGGAACCCGTAATTGACACCCTCCCGCTGGCCCGTTTCCTGTATCCTGACATGCGAGGGTACCGTCTAAACACGTTAAGTAAAAAGTTTAAGGTCGCCTTGGAGCACCACCACCGGGCTAATTACGACGCCGAGGCGACGGGGCACCTGTTGTATAAGTTTTTAAAGGATGCCGAAGAGCGGTATGATGTTCGTTATGTGGATGACTTGAATAAACACATGGCCGAAAACGACGCCTATAAGCACGCCCGGCCATTCCACGTGACCTTGCTGGCCCAGACTCAGGCGGGCTTAAAAAACCTCTTTAAGCTGGTTTCATTTTCCAATGTTAAATACTTCCACCGGGTTCCCCGAATTCCCCGGAGCTTATTGACCAAGTATCGTAAGGGGCTCTTGCTGGGAACGGCTTGTTCATCAGGAGAGGTCTTTACCGCGATGATGGAGAAGGGCTATCCAGAGGCGCTGCGCAAGGCCCGTTACTATGACTTCATCGAAATCCAGCCCCGGGCAAACTATGCGCCGTTGTTAGAAACCCATGTGATTGCCGACCGGGCCCACCTGGATGATATTCTAAAGAATATGGTTAAGATGGGGGATGAATTGAAGAAGCCGGTAGTCGCGACGGGCGATGTCCACTACTTAGACCAGCATGATGGCATCTATCGGCAAATCCTGATTAATTCGCAGGGGGGTGCCAACCCACTGAACCGGACTAAGCGCCCTGATGTTCATTTCCGGACGACCGACGAAATGTTGGATGAATTTACGGAACTCCTGGGTGCTGCGACGGCCAAACGGGTGGTTGTTGATAATACACATACGGTAGCCGACATGGTCGATGATGACATCCGTCCAGTGAAGGATAAACTATACACGCCACACATGCCGGGCGCCGAGCAGGAAATTCAAGACCGGACCTGGAACACGGCCAAGGCCTGGTATGGGGACCCACTCCCTAAGATCGTTAAGGACCGGGTTGAACTAGAATTGAACAGTATTGTTAAGAACGGTTTCTCGGTTATTTACTTAATTGCCCAGCGTTTGGTAGCCAAGTCCAACAAGGATGGGTACCTGGTTGGGTCCCGGGGATCCGTTGGTTCTAGTGTAGTTGCGACCCTTTCGGGGATTACGGAAGTGAACCCCTTGCCACCCCATTACCGGTGTCCGAAGTGCCAATACACGCACTTCTACACGAAGGGGGAGTACAGTTCGGGCTTTGACTTGCCAGAAAAGCACTGTCCGAAGTGTGGGACCCTGTTGGTTAAAGATGGCCACGACATTCCTTTCCAGACCTTCTTAGGGTTTAAGGGAAACAAGGTGCCGGATATTGATTTGAACTTTTCCGGGGACTACCAGCCGATTGCCCATAACTATATGAAGGTCCTGTTCGGTGAAAAGAACGTTTTCCGGGCGGGAACGATTGGGACCGTGGCGGATAAGACTGCCTATGGTTACGTTAAGGCCTTTGAACGGGATAATGATGTCCAGTTCCGGGGGGCCGAAGAAGACCGCCTCGCCAAGGGAGCCACCGGGGTCAAGCGGACGACCGGTCAACACCCCGCCGGGATCATTATTGTACCTGATGACATGGACATTTATGATTTTACTCCGGTGCAGTACCCGGCAGACGACCAGAACGCCGCTTGGGAAACGACCCACTTTGATTTCCACTCTATCCACGATAACATCCTGAAGATGGATATCCTGGGACACGATGACCCAACAATGATCCGTGCCCTCCAGGACCTTTCGGGGATCAACCCCAAGACGATCCCAATGAATGATCCCGGTGTGATGGCACTCTTCTCTAGCCCCAAGGTTTTAGGTGTGACTGAAGAACAGATTCAAAGTAAGACCGGGACGTTAGGACTGCCCGAGTTCGGGACCCGCTTTGTCCGCGGGATGCTGAACGATACCCACCCGAAGAACTACTCACAACTGCTCCAGATTTCAGGCCTTTCCCATGGGACCGGGGTGTGGTTGGATAATGCCCAGGAGCTGATCAAGGAGGGGACGGCCACGATTGCTAACGTGATTGGTTGCCGTGATAACATCATGACCGACTTGATTCACTATGGTCTGGATTCAGAAACTTCCTTCCAGGTGATGGAATCGGTTCGTCACGGTCGGGGAATTCCCGACAAGTGGCAAGAAAAGATGCGGAAGGTTAACGTTCCCCAATGGTACATGGATTCATGCTTGAAGATTAAGTACATGTTCCCGCGGGCCCACGCGGCTGCCTATGTCTTGATGGCATTACGGATTGCCTACTTTAAGGTTTACTTCCCGCTGGTGTACTACTGTGCCTTCTTCTCCGTGCGGGCCGATGACTTTGACGTAGTTGCGATGGCGCACGGTAAGGAAGCTGTCAAGGCCCGGATGAAGAAGATTAACGATAAGGGCAACGATGCCAGTGCCAAGGAAAAGAGTTTGTTAACCATTTTGGAACTGGCCAATGAAATGCTTGAACGCGGCTTTAAGTTTAAGATGGTGGACTTGGAACGGTCTGACGCTTCGAATTGGTTGATTGACGGTGACACCCTAATCGCACCGTTCCGGGCCATCCCTGGTTTAGGTTTGAGCGTGGCTAAGCAGATTGTTGCGGCCCGGGAAGAACGGCCCTTCCTTTCTAAGGAAGACTTAGCTGAACGGGGCAAGGTTTCGCAGACGCTGATTGACTTCATGACGACTAACCACGTGATCGACCAATTGCCAGATGAGAACCAGCTGAGCCTGTTTTAACCCTGGTTGGATGGCACTCGCTAGGCAGAAACAATTTATATTTTACTAGCTCCTAAATGGGACCCACGATTTAGCTTAACCGTAGGTTCCATTTTTAAGATCAAAGCACCTGTCTACGATTTCTGCCACGTAATAAAAAAACTTTTAACAGACAAAGTGGTTCTGAGCGGATTAGATATAGTACAATGCAGGTGCTTTATTAATATTTATTTGGGGGATATAAAAATAATGATGGTTAATTTTAACCATGCCAAGAAAGTTGCAGCTGGCTGCTTAGCGATGAGTAGCTGCGCCCTATTCCTATGGCTGAATCAAACTGGAATCCAGGCCGACCAAGTAATGACCGGTCAGTCGGTTACGACCAGCCAACTGGCGTCTAACCAAGGAACTAATAATTCAACTGGGGGGGGGCAAACCCATTCCCTTATTGATCCATAAGATCACGGTAACTACGCCTGCTTAGACCAGGCGCAGGTTAATAGTAATGGCAGCTTAACGGTTGCTGGTTGGCACGCCGCCAATGCTACTCAGGGTCGTCCCTATCACTATTTAATTGTCTATGACCCTGCTGCACACCGGGAAATTTCACGCTAGAATATCACTAACGATGAAATTAGTCGACCGGATATGGCCCAAGTCCACCATGTTTATGGCGCCGACCAGTCAGGCTTTCGGACGTCTTTTCAACTTGGTAGCCAGCTGGCCACTCTAGGACAGGTTCAGCTAATCAGTCGGTATACCGATGCTGCGAATGGTAATAGCAATAGCTATGACTACTGGTTCGCCCCAGTAACCATTAACCGTAGTAACCGGGCTCATCTTGACGGCGTTACAGTAGATGGTAACCAACTGATTGTCAACGGTTGGCATGCAACCAATCTGGCGGCTAATAAATCCTATCATTATGTAATCGTCGTCGATCAGACGAGTGGTCGTGAAGTCGGTCGGTGCCTAGTTAAGCCAGTGGCGCGGCCAGATGTGGCCCAGGCATTTAGCGGTGTCATGGGGGCTGCTACCGCGGGCTTTCAGGCGGACTTTTCCTTGAATCAGTTTAACCTAAACCACCGTCTTCAAGTGCTCAGTCGCTATTCAGCCAGTGCCGACGGCAACCGGTGGATTATTGGTTTGTACCAATAACGACGGAAAGCGAGGAAAATCGGGGGAACCTGGATGGCTACCGGCTCGCCAATGGGCAGTCACTAGTGGTTAGTGGTTGGCACGCGACCAACCGGGCCCAACTTGAAACACATCATTTCTTAATTCTCTACGATCAAACGGCTAATCAGCAGACCGGGGTCGTTGTTGCGACGACGGTGGCGCGGCCGGATGTGGCCCGGGCCTACCCTTCAATTGGCGCGGTCGGCCGTTCTGGTTTTACGGGTTCCTTTGATCTCCAGCAGCTTAATCTGGTAGCCGGCCACACTTATGCGGTTGTGAGCCGCTATTCGACCAGTGATCAAGGAAACGGCTCACAAGGACAGTACCTGACTACTGGTTCAGCCCATTGACACTTAACCAGCAGGGTGCCTGGTTGGATTCCGTTAAGATGACGACTAACGGCCTGCAGGTTGCGGGGTGGATGGCTAGCAATCGAGCCATTAACCAGCCATATGCTTTCGTAATCGTCTTGAACAACTGGCGTGAGGTTGGCCGGCCACGGTTAAACCTAGTGGCTCGGCCGGACGTTGCCCAGCAGTTAGGACAGGTCTACAACAGTCAGCATAGTGGTTTCACCCAGCTAGTTGAATTTAACCCGGCGGCCATCACCGGGACAATGCAGGTGATCCTGCGCTTTGCTGCCGATCAAGGTGGTAACCGTAAATATACTGACCTGTTAAACAAACAGTACCAATCCAATGATGGGGCGTTTGATCGGATCGAGGTGGGCTCACAGACGATTTATGTTAGTGGCTGGCATGCCAGTGACCAGTCGGCCAATAAACCTTACCAGTGGTTGATCTTTGTTGACTCCCAGGGTCATGAGCTATACCGCCAGTAGGTTCTTGATGTTCACAACGCACGCCCGGACTTAACCGTTAATCGATCCGCCATCTTGAATGCTGGGCAAGCGGGATACAAGCTCGGCTTTAACATTCCAGCCCAGCTGCAGCACCACGTTGTGCGGATCATTCACCGCATAACTGACGACTGCAATGGGAACGGTAACTATGTTAACTTTTATTCCAATCCAGTTGATATCAATGCATATGCCCAGCGACTGGTAACGGGTTGGCAGCAAATTGCAAATCGCTTTGGTATGCCGGTATCAATAGCGGTGCAGCTAGCTAATACTGGCGAAGTGGTTAACTTTACCAACGTTTCCGGGCAAAAATTTATCATTGCCTCAACCGCCAAGGTGGGGATTTTAACTAAGCTTCTTCACAATCAAGGCGGACAGTTAAACAGCGGCCAAATGGCGACGGCAACTCGGATGATTGAGGTGAGCGACAATAATGCTGCTAACGAACTGTATGCCGAGATCGGTGACCTGTCGGGACTGAACCAGTTTTATCGTGAAATGGGGGTGACCTCGACCTACTGTCCGACCCACTGGGGGCTAACGTTAACAACGGCTACCGATCAGTTGAGACTTTTACATGAGATCTTCTTAAATCCGCACCCGACGTACTTAAATCAGCAGGGCTAGCAGACGATCCAATACTTGATGGCCCGGGTAACCCCAATCCAAAACTGGGGCATTTCTGCAGGCAGCTCAAACTTCTATATTAAGGACGGGTGGAACACGACTGATGCCTGGAACGTAAGCAGCATTGGTTATATTCCTGGTAAGTATACGATTGCGGTTTACACCAAGAACCCATCATTCGATGCTTGTCGTAACTTTATTCAACAACTAGCACTGACGACCCGGCAGATCGTCGGTTAAGACTTTCTCTGCGGAGCAGTCCTTGTCTTTATGCGTTAGTCATGCTACAATATTTATTGGTAAATAACTCGTGGGAGTGAGCAGCAATGCTCGCTCTTTTTATTGCAAATAATGGAGGTGACAAAATGAGTACTGTTACCGAGACTGTAACGGAATTAGTAACGCCGATTCTTGATGAACATGACTTTTACCTATACGATATTGAATTTGTCAAAGAAGGAAAGAGCTGGTACTTGCGGGTATACATTGACAAGGAAGGTGGCATTACCCTTGAGGACTGTGCCATTGTTAGTGACCAACTGAGTGAAGCATTAGACAACGTTGATCCCGACCCGATTCCGCAGGCTTATTTCTTAGACGTTTCATCTCCTGGTGCCGAGCGACCATTGAAGAATGAAGCTGACTATCAACGGGCAGTTAACCACTACATTCACGTTTCGCTTTACCAACAGGTGGACGGCCGCAAGGTTTACGAAGGAACCCTGACCCAGCTGTCTGATAAAGAATTAACGTTGGATTACCTGGATAAGACCCGGCACCGGCAAGTAGTAATTAGCCGAGACAAGGTCGCAAAGGCACGGTTAGCGATTAAGTTTTAAATAAAGGAGTGTTCACAGTGAGCAAGTCAAAAGTCAATACGGAAATGATTGGCGCCCTGGACTACCTAGAAAAAGAAAAGGGAATTAAAAAGGAAGTCGTAATTGAAGCACTTGAGCAGGCTTTGGAGTCGGCATATAAGCAAAACTATGGCGACAAGAACGTGGAAGTGGAGTTCAATGCGACAACCGGTAACATTAAGGTTTATGCTGTCAAAACGATTACGGATGATGACGAAAAGGCCGCTGAAGACCCTAATGAATACCTCAGTTTGGCAGATGCACGGAAGCTGCCTCACGGTCAGGGTTATGACGTTGATGACCAAATTAGAGAAGAGGTAACCCCCCGCAACTTTGGTCGGATCGCAGCCCAGACGGCCAAGCAGGTTGTTATGCAACGACTGCGTGAAGAAGAGCGAAAGATCATCTATGATAAGTATAAGACTTATGAAAATGAGATCATTACTGGTGAAGTTTCCCGTGAAGACAAACGCTTTACCTATGTTGACCTAGGGGACGGTGTTGAAGGCGCAATGGGCTTCCGCGATAAGATGCCTAATGAGCACTACCACGTTCATGACCGGATCCAGGTTTACGTTTCTAAGGTTAATGACGACCGGCGGGGACCACAAATTTACGTTAGTCGGACGGCGCCGGAACTGTTGAAGCGCCTCTTTGAACGGGAAGTTCCGGAAATTAAGGATGGCACGGTCCTGATTGAAAACATTTCTCGGGAAGCAGGCGACCGGGCTAAGGTTGCCGTTTACTCCAACGACCCGAACATCGACCCGGTTGGTACCTGTGTTGGCCCTCGTGGCTCACGGGTTCAAGCAATCGTTAATGAACTTGACGGTGAAAACATGGACATCGTTGAATACGTTAAGGATCCGGCTAAGTTTATTGCCAACGCGCTAAACCCAGCTGAAGTGCTAGACGTAATCTTTAATGAACCAGTAACGATCGAACGCGAAGATGGTGAAGAAGAACAAGAACGGTCTTGCACCGTGGTGGTTCCAGACGACCAACTCTCTTTGGCAATTGGTAAGCGGGGACAAAACGCCCGCTTGGCGGCTCGCTTAACGAAGTACAAGATTGATATTAAGTCGGCTTCTGAAATGGAGGAACTCCAATCCCAGGCAGCAGACGAAGACGAGCCGGTTAGTGATGATCAACCGGCAGTTGAGAGTGATCAACCATCTGATGAAGATTAATTGAGCAATGGGGTGAAAAAATGAAAAAGAGAAAAGTACCAATGCGCAAAGATATCGTCACCGGTGAGATGATGCCTAAACGGCAGCTTATTCGGGTAGTAAAGAATAAGCAAGACGAGGTATCGTTAGACCCCACCGGTAAAAAAGCGGGCCGTGGGGCCTACATCGCCGTTGACGTAGCAATCGCTAAGCGGGCCCAGGCAGAAAAGACCTTTGAAAAGGCCTTTCACGTGCAGCTTGACGACTCATTTTATGACGAGTTGATTAAATACACTGACCACTTGCAAGCACGGCAAGAACTGTTTGGCAAAGATGGCAAGCAATAATCAGCAAGTACTCGGCCTACTAGGTTTAGCGCGTCGTGCGCGTCAACTGGTAAGTGGGGAAGCAATCGTATTAAAAAACATTCAAACTAATCAGGCAAAGTTTGTGTTTTTAGCACAGGATGCGGGGCAGGCAACTAAAAAGAAGTTCATTGATAAGTGTAACTTCTACCAAGTTCCTTACTCACAGTCCTTCACTAAAAGCCAGCTCAGTCAGGCAACGGGCCAGGCACGAACAGTCATTGGCGTGGTCCAAACAGGTTTTGCAAGAAAGTTTGAGGAACTAATGAATATGGAATAAGGAGCGTGAGCGTATGGCCAAGGAACGGATTTATGAACTAGCTAAAGAGCTCAAAATGCCAAGTAAGAAGTTGGTTGAAGTTGCTAACCAACAGGGGATGAGCATTAAAAGTCACATGTCTTCAGTTACCCCGGCACAAGCGGGTAAGCTACGTGAGGTAGTAAAGGGGAACAGTGGCAATGCCCACCAGGAAAAGGCGGCCAAACCAGCTGCCAAGAAGCAACACCAGCAACCGGTGGACCATAAGAATGATAACCAGCAAAAGCAACATGGTCAAAAACATTCTGCCAAGACCACTACTGCACACCCAAAGCACCAGCACGAAGAAGAACGGCCCCGGCAAGAACATCAAAACCGGAACCACGAAAAGAAGCACAATGATAACAGCCGCCGTAACCAGAATAATGGTGGCCGCTTCGGTGGTAGTTTGAATAATGACCGTCATGGTAAACGCTTCAACAAGAAGAATAAGAAGCGGAACAAGCGTAACAAGGGTAATAACCGGCTGCGTGAAGTTGCCAATAAGCAGCCTACGCAACGTAAGGATAAGCCGCTACCAGAAGTATTAGAATACACCGAGGGTATGAATGCCCAAGATTTGGCCAAGCTGCTTCACCGTTCACCAGCAGAAATCATTAAGAAGCTCTTTATGCTGGGGGTAATGATCAATCAAAACCAGTCCTTGGACAAGGATACCATCGAACTGTTGGCCACCGATTACGGGATTGAAGCCAAGGAAAAGGTTGAAGTTGACGTTTCAGACATTGATAAGATGTTTGAAGATGAACAGAAGAATACGACCCACCTGGTTAAGCGCCCACCAGTTGTTACCGTTATGGGACACGTTGACCATGGTAAGACGACGCTGCTGGATAAGCTTCGTCACTCGCACGTTACTGAACACGAAGCCGGTGGGATCACCCAGGAAATCGGTGCCTACCAGGTACACTATAACGATAACCTGATTACCTTCTTGGACACCCCTGGTCACGCGGCTTTCACCGAAATGCGGGCCCGTGGTGCTAACATTACCGATATTACGGTTCTGGTGGTGGCTGCCGATGATGGGGTCATGCCGCAGACTGTTGAGGCCATCCACCACGCCCAAGCCGCTAAAACACCAATCATTGTGGCTGTCAACAAGATTGATAAGCCTGGTGCCAACCCGGACCGGGTCACCGAAGAATTGGCCAAGTATAACTTGATCCCTGAAGACTGGGGTGGGGATACCATCTTTGTTAAGATCTCAGCTAAGTTTGGTAAGAACTTGGATGAATTGCTTGATATGATCCTCCTCCAAGCAGAAATGATGGAATTAAAGGCTAATCCGGACCAGAATGCGGCTGGTTCCGTAGTTGAAGCCCGACTGGATCAAGGTCGTGGTTCTGTAGCGACCGTGCTGGTTCAACAAGGAACGTTGCACGTGGGGGACCCAATTGTCGTTGGTAATACCTTTGGTCGGGTGCGGACGATGACCAACGAAAATGGTCGGCGGATCAAGTCCGCGACGCCGGCAACACCAGTTGAAATTACGGGACTCAACGAGGTACCAGAAGCCGGGGACCGGTTCGTGGTCTTTGATGATGAAAAGACGGCCCGGGCTGCTGGTGAAGCACGTGCTAAACGGGCTCAGGATAAGGAACGGCAAAAGACCTCCCACGTTACACTGGATAACCTCTTTGCAACAATGAAGAAGGGTGAGATGAAGACCCTGCCAATCATCATCAAGGCCGACGTTCAGGGGTCAGTTGAAGCCCTCAGCCAAAGCCTACAAAAGATTAAGGTTGATGGTGTCCGGGTTGACATTATTCACCAAGCGGTTGGGGCCATTAGCCAAAGCGATGTAACCTTGGCCGAAGCATCTAACGCCGTCATCATTGGTTTTAACGTCCGGCCAACACCAGTTGCTAAATCCCTGGCGGACTCGAGCAACATTGATATCCGGCTCCACCGGGTCATCTACAACGCCATTGAGGAAGTTGAAGATGCCATGAAGGGGATGCTGGAACCAGTCTACAAGGAAGAAACGATTGGTGAAGTTGAAGTTCGTCAGATTTACAAGGCTTCGAAGGTTGGTACGATTGCCGGGGGAATGGTTACTTCTGGTAAGATCACCCGTGATGCTAAGGTTCGTCTGGTTCGTGACGGTGTCGTAATTTATGAAGGTGAACTAGGCTCTCTAAAGCGCTTCAAAGATGATGTGAAGGAAGTTAAGTCCGGCTTTGAATGTGGTTTGACGATTGAAAACTACAATGACATCAAAGAAAATGATGTGATCGAAGCTTACCAAATGAAGGAAGTTCCGGTTAAGTAAGGAGGCGTTAGCTATGCCAAATAAACAGTATCGTGTTGACCGCCTTGCACAGCAGATCCAACGTGAAGTTGATGACATTTTGCTAAAGCGGGTTCGTGATCCCCGGGTTCAAGGGGTTACGATTACTGGCGTTGATGTAACTGGTGACCTGCAGCAGGCCACGATCTACTACAGTATCTTGTCTGATAAAGCCTCTGCTGCCGAAAAGACGCAGGAAGGTCTGGAAAAGGCAACCGGTCTGATCCGGTCCGAACTGGGTGCCCGGTTAAACATCTTCAAAACTCCAGAAATTAAGTTTGAACGGGACCCATCCGTAGCTTATGGTAGTCGGATTGACCAACTGATTAATAAGCTTCACCAACAAGATAAGTAGTTTATGTTAACGTAAAAGGGAGTGGGATGGTATCGTCATCCTACTCTTTTTTAATATACGGAGGAAAAGATAAAATGGATGGAATTATTCCCTTATATAAGGAACGGGGGATGACTAGCTTTGATTGTGTTAGTCGCCTGCGCCGAATTCTTAAGACTAAGAAGATCGGCCATTCTGGAACCTTGGACCCCGCGGTTGACGGTGTTTTACCAATATGTGTTGGTACTGCTACTAAAGTGGTTGAATTTTTGATGCAGTCCGGTAAAGTTTACCAGGGTGAACTAGTAGTCGGCCGGGCAACCGAGACGGAAGATTTTGAAGGCCAGGTCATTGAACAAGCCCCCGTGGAGGCCCCACTAAGTGATGACCAGGTGCAAGCCGCGATGCAGTCGCTAACGGGGGAAATTACCCAGATTCCGCCGATGTATTCTGCCGTAAAGGTGAATGGGAAGCGACTGTATGAGTATGCCCGAGCCGGGAAACAGGTTGACCGCCCGACCCGCCACGTAACCATCAGTAGTTTTGAGCTGGTGCGCAACCAATATGATGAAGTTCACCACGAGCAGCACATTTTCTTTAAGGTGGCTTGTACAAAGGGGACCTATGTTCGGACACTGGTAGTGGACCTGGCCCGCGCACTGGGGTATCCGGGAGCAATGAAGTGGCTGACCCGGTTGGCGAGCGGTGGGTTCACAATTGATCAGACCTTGAGTTTGGCCGATATTCAAACCCTAGTGGCGAACCAGACGATCGACCGGTACCTTTACCCGCTAGACTATGCCCTAAAGGATTTTCCAACAATGGAACTAAGTGCTGACCAATGGAAGACGGTTCAAAATGGTGGCTGGTTACGTGCAGCGGAAGTGCAACCGGGGGCTAAAGAAGTGATTTTAAAATATAATGGCATAACTAAGGCTTTATATCACCGGACAGCGGACCATCACTATAAACCAACGAAGATGTTTTCCACAAAGTAGGAGGCAGAAAACTTGCAAGTTATCAAAATTCACCACCCGCTTGACCCAGCATTAGTGCCGGCGGGGCCGGTGGTATTAGCAATGGGCTTCTTTGACGGTGTCCACCGGGGGCACCAGGCGGTTATCCGACAGGCCAAGCAGTGGGCTGACCAGCAGGGGTTACCTTTAGCGGTTTTAACTTACAGTCATGCCCCGGGAATCACCTACCGTCAATACCCGGGTGGGTTCAAGTACCTCTCAACGACTGCCCGCAAACTTGAGCTCCTTGACCAGTTAGGGGTGGACCTGGTGTACCTGGTTAGCTTTACCTCCAGTTTTGCTAGCCTGGCTCCCCAGGAGTTCGTCGACCAGTACCTGGTTGCCTTTCATAGTCAAGTCGTTGTGGCTGGCTATGATCATACCTATGGTCCCGCTGATATCGCCACTATGGACCGGCTGCCCGGTTATGCCCAGGGTCACTTTGAAGTAGTGACGGTGCCAAAATTTACGGATGGCACCTCGACGGTTAAAGTCGGCTCACGGGCGATCCGCCAGCTGATTGATACTGGAGACGTTCAGGCGGCCAACCAGGAGCTGGGCTATTATTATCAGACTACCGGCCTGGTTGTCCATGGGTTGGCGCGGGGGCGGACCCTGGGCTTCCCGACCATTAATGTCGAGACACCAACCCTAGAACGCCTACCCGGGATTGGCGTTTACGCCGTTGATGTCCAAATTGGGGAGCACTGGTATGGTGGGATGGCTAGTGTTGGCCATAATATCACCTTTGGTGACCATAACCAACTGACGGTTGAGATTAACCTCTTTGACTTTGATCGGATGGTTTACGGTGAGGAAGTTAAGGTGCGTTGGTACCAGTACCTGCGTGGTGAGCAGAAGTTTGCCGGGGCTGGGGAACTGGTGACCCAGATGAAACATGATGAACGAGCGGCCCGGACCGTCGTTCAGAATCCACCAGCACTGGCTAACCATCTGATTCATTAGTAAGCTATAGAAAAAAGCGTCGATCCGCAAATTGAATTGCGGACCGGCGCTTTGTTGTTTGACAAAGGAAATTTGGCAACTACTCAAACAGGGTAGCAGCAAGCTACTTTTTGATTAGGGGCAATTTGGTTGCCCAGCTTTGTTTTGCCAGCTTTAATGTCGGCTGGCCCGGTGACTGTTGCCCTGGTGGATCTTGTGGACCCGTCGCTTGAACTTTGGCCCGTCATCAGTGACCAACTTGAAATGGCGGAGCTTGCCGTGGAAAGGGTGGCCGGTCAGCTTGAGATTGGTCCAGGACCGCATGACGTCGGTCATCGTGTCAAGCTGGTCGACCAGGTCAGAGTTACCCTCCTGTTGGGCAACCTGCTTAATGTCGGACTGGAGGCGGTAGATCAGGTTATTATGGTAGGCGAGTAGTTCGTTGGTCAGCGGGGCATTCCGGTACTTGTTAAACAGGCGCTGGATGAGCTCCATGGCCTCCTTGGCACTGTGTGGTTGAACATAGCGGTGTTCGTCTGTACTCATTTTAAAATCTCCTCAGAAATTATTGATTAATTATTTGACGTTTCTTGACTTTTAGGACGCTGGTTGGTATATTATACAGTGTGTTTAGCACTTAGCCCTAAAGAGTGCTAAAAGGGGAAGTGATACAATGCTAACACAACGTCAAAAGAAGATCCTGCAAGCGATTGTACGTCAATACACGTCAACTGGTCAACCGGTGGGGTCAAAGCATTTGGCAGAGCAACTGCCCTTTAAGGTTAGTTCAGCAACTATTCGTAACGAGATGGCTGCTTTAGAGGACCAGGGGCTAGTGACCAAGGAACATTCATCATCTGGCCGGGTACCATCTAAGGCGGGCTATCGTTTCTACGTTGACCACTTACTTGATCCCGGTGCGGTGACCGATAATGACTTAGTGGTCATCCAAAATTCTCTGGGGACAAGTTTTCAAAAGATTGATGAGATTGTGTCGCACTCGGCAGACATCTTATCAGATCTGACATCTTACACGGCCTTTACCTTAAAGCCGGAGCAAAGCGATATCCACTTGAGCGGTTTTCGGGTGGTTCCACTAGGTAACCAAAAAGTAATTGCAATCCTGGTTACCGATAGTGGGGATGTGGAGAGTCAATCCTTCACCATCCCCCGGGATTTCGACACTGAGGCTCTTCAGGCGGTAGTCCGGATGATCAACGACCAGTTGGTTGGGTTACCATTGGTTGAGGTGGTCAAGCGGCTTAATGACGACTTGCCACTGCAGATTATGCACTACATGCATGGTGCGGATGGTTTCTTAGACCTTTTTGACAATGTCGTAACCAGGGCTTCGCGGGAGCGGTTCTTCGTTGGCGGTCGGCTAAATATCCTGGGCTTTTCAAATAACCAGGATCCCCAAGCACTGCGCGCTTTATATAGCTTACTTGATCGCAACGATGAGCTGTCACACCTCCTTGAGACTGGTTCTTCCGATGATGATTCCGTCAATGTTAAGATTGGCTCTGAAATTTCACAGGACCAAGTTTTAAATGACTATAGTCTAATCACCGCGAAGTACAATGTCGACCAGTATGGCAAGGGCATTATTGCGGTGCTGGGACCGACGCGGATGCCATATTCGCGAACGATTGGAATTGTGAACGCTTTTCGTCAGGAATTGGCGAAACGGCTACTTGATTTTTATCGACATTACTACGATTCATAGGAGGCGAGTCATTTGGCAGAGCAAGAAGAAAAAAAACAGCAAGCGGCTAAGCAAACGGAAGCCAAGGCTAGGGAAGCTAAGGGTGAGCAGCACGCCGCTGCTGAACATGAGCACCATGGAAAGTGCCACCACCGCTGTGAACAGCTTCAAAAAGAGAACGCTGAATTAAAGAAACAGCTGGCGGATAAGGATGATAAATATTTGCGAGCGGAAGCGGAAATTCAAAATATGACTAACCGCTTCAAAAAAGAACGCGCGCAAATACTAAAATATGATGGGCAGGACCTCGCAAAAAGCGTCTTGCCGGTCCTCGACAACTTAAAGCGGGCCCTTTCGATTGAGGTAACTGATGAAAATGGTCAGCAGCTCAAAAAGGGGATCCAGATGGTCCATGACCATTTGATGACGGCTTTGACCGACCACGGGATTACTGAGATTCCGGCGGCCGGCAAGCCCTTCGACCCAACCATGCACCAAGCAGTACAGACGGTTCCGGTTGAAGATGGTCAAAAGCCAGACACAATCGTTAAGGTCCTCCAAGCTGGCTACCAGCTAAAGGACCGGGTTTTACGCCCTGCAATGGTTGTTGTAGCACAATAAAAATAAGAGAGGGAATAAACAATGGCAAGTAATAAGATTATTGGTATTGATTTAGGTACTACTAACTCCGCCGTTGCCGTTATGGAAGGTAACGAGCCCAAGATTATCACTAACCCAGAGGGGAGCCGGACGACACCATCAGTCGTTTCGTTTAAGAACGGCGAAACGCAAGTTGGTGAAGTAGCTAAGCGGCAAGCAATCACGAACCCTAACACGATTTCTTCAATTAAGAGTCACATGGGTGAAGCTGGTTACACCGTCGAAATTGATGGTAAGAAGTACACACCACAAGAAATTTCAGCAATGATTCTTCAATACATCAAGAAGTATGCTGAAGACTACATTGGTGATACGGTTGATAAGGCCGTCATCACCGTTCCAGCCTACTTTAATGATGCTCAACGGCAAGCCACTAAGGATGCCGGTAAGATCGCTGGATTAGATGTTAAGCGGATCATTAACGAACCAACCGCTTCTTCTTTGGCTTACGGTCTGGATAAGAAGGACAAGGATGAAAAGATCCTGGTTTACGACCTTGGTGGTGGGACCTTCGATGTCTCCATTCTAGAATTAGGTGACGGGGTCTTCCAAGTACTCTCAACTAATGGTGATACGCACCTTGGTGGGGATGACTTCGACCAAAAGATCATGGACTGGTTGATCGCTGGCTTTAAGGAAGAACACGGTGTTGACCTGTCCCAAGATAAGATGGCTTTGCAACGGTTGAAGGATGCTGCTGAAAAGGCAAAGAAGGACCTGTCTGGTGTTCAAGAAGCGCAAATCAGCTTACCATTCATTTCATCCGGTGAAAATGGCCCACTCCACTTGGAAAAGAGCCTTACCCGGGCCCAATTCAACCAGTTGACCAATGACCTGGTTGAACGGACGAAGCAGCCAGTATTGAACGCCTTGAAGGATGCGGACCTGTCGTTTGATGACATTGATGAAGTAATCCTGAATGGTGGTTCAACCCGGATCCCAGCAGTTCAAGAAATGGTTAAGGAATTAACTGGCAAGGAACCTAACCACTCCATCAACCCTGATGAAGCCGTTGCCCTTGGTGCCGCAATCCAAGGTGGGGTTTTGACTGGTGATGTTAAAGACGTTGTTTTGCTTGACGTTACGCCACTTTCCCTTGGTATCGAAACCATGGGTGGGGTCTTCACCAAGTTGATTGACCGGAACACGACCATTCCAACTTCTAAGAGTCAGATCTTCTCTACTGCCGCTGATAACCAATCGGCCGTTGACATCCACGTTCTTCAGGGTGAACGGCCAATGGCAGCTGATAACAAGACACTGGGGAACTTCCAGCTGACAGACATTCCGGCTGCCCCTCGTGGTGTTCCACAAATCAAGGTTACCTTTGATATTGACAAGAACGGGATTGTTAACGTTTCTGCCGAAGATCAAGGAACCCATAAGAAGCAAAACATCACCATCAAGTCCAACTCTGGTTTGTCTGATGAAGAAATTGAGCGGATGAAGAAGGATGCCGAAGAACACGCCGAAGCCGACAAGAAGAAGAAGGAAGAGGTTGACCTGAAGAATGAAGTCGACCAAGAACTCTTCCAAGTCGACAAGACCTTAAAGGAGGTTAAGGGCAAGGTACCGGAAGAAGACATCAAGAAGGCCGAAAGTGCCCGTGATGACTTAAAGAAGGCTAAGGAAAGTGGCAACCTTGATGATATGAAGGCTAAGAAGGATGCTTTAAATAAGGTTATCCAAGACCTGTCAGTCAAGTTGTACCAAAAGGCCCAGGGTGCCCAAGGCGGTGCACAGCCAAATGGCGGTAACGCTGGTAATGGCAATGGTAGCGCCAATGGTAATGATGACAACACCGTTGATGGTGACTTCAAGGACGTTACGCCGGACGACAAGAAGTAATTACTAATTGCTATGTAGTGAGTAAAAGCCAAAGGCCGGATACGAGGACTTTGGCTTTTACTTTTCTTTCCCACCTGTGGTATAACTAAACAAGCAATTAAGTTGAGAGGGATATAAATGGCAGAAAAGAATTATTATGATGTTTTGGGTGTTTCTAAGGATGCATCCGAAGCGGATATTAAACATGCTTACCGGCGCCTAGCTGCAAAGTACCACCCAGACGTTAACCACGAGCCGGGTGCCGAAGAAAAATTCAAGCAAATCAACGAGGCCTATGAGGTCCTTAGTGATTCGCAAAAGCGGGCCCAGTATGACCAGTTTGGTTCTGCCGGTCCCCAAGCGGGTCAAGGCTTTGGCGGTGGTGGCTTCGGTCAAGGCTTCAACCAGGGCTTTGGCGGTGCTGGTGGCTTTGACGACATATTTAGCCAGTTCTTTGGCGGTGGTGGTCGTGCACGGCGGGACCCCAGTGCACCGCGTCCGGGTCGTGACCTTCAGTACGCGATGACGTTGAAGTTTATGGATGCCATCTTTGGTAAGACTACGACAATTAAATATGACCGGGATGCCCAATGCCAGACCTGTCATGGTACGGGTGCTAAGCCAGGCAAGTCAGCTTCAACTTGTCAGCGGTGTGGCGGAAGTGGTGTTATTGTCACCGTTCGTCAAACACCGCTGGGCAACATGCAAACCCAAACGGCGTGTCCAGAATGTAACGGGACTGGTAAGATCCTGAAGCTGGAGGACCGCTGTGAAACCTGCCATGGTTCTGGTCATGTTCACGAAAAACACGAGTTGGAAGTTAAGGTTCCGGCAGGGGTTGACGATGGCCAACAAATGCGGCTGCAAGGTCAGGGTGATGCCGGTGAAAACGGTGGCCCGGCCGGGGACTTATACATTGTCTTCCGGGTTACGCCGAGCCGTGAATTCCGGCGTGATGGCACCACTATTTACGTTGATCGTGATATTTCGTTCGCGCAAGCGGCACTGGGGGACGAAATCAAGGTTAAGACCGTTCATGGTGACGTTGACCTGAGAGTTCCCGCTGGAACGCAATCAGAAACTAACTTCCGCTTACGGGGGAAGGGAGTTCCGTACTTGAATGGCAAGGGAACTGGTGACGAGCATGTTACTGTCCACGTCAAAACACCAAAGAACCTCAATAAACGCCAGCGGGAGGCAATGATGGCCTTTGCTGCCGCTAGCGGTGAGGATGTCAAGGGCGTCAAAAAATCTGTCTTAGATAAGCTCAAGGACGCTTTTGAGGACCGTTAATACAATAATGATTAAGCCAGGAATTCGGACAAGTTGGTCCGCTTTCCTGGTTTTTAAAACGAGATCATGGTGGTAGGCCACGACCTCGTTTTTTAAATTTTGGTTCGTCTTTGTTATACTAGATAAGAGTATTTTCGTAGAAAGTAGTGAATAAGCATGACAATGAGTCTGGAAGAAATGAAGGAGCGCCAAAAGCACATCCGTAATTTTTCGATTGTTGCCCACATTGATCACGGTAAGTCAACACTGGCTGACCGGATTTTAGAAATGACGGATTCGATTAGTAAGCGTGAAATGAAGGACCAAATCCTTGATGATATGCCCTTAGAGCGCGAACGGGGGATTACGATCAAACTAAATGCCGTGGCCTTGACCTACCATGCTAAGGATGGGCAAGACTATATTTTCCACCTGATTGATACTCCCGGACACGTTGATTTCTCCTATGAGGTTTCGCGGTCGTTGGCGGCCTGTGAAGGTGCAATTTTAGTGGTGGACGCGACTCAGGGGGTGGAGGCACAGACCCTCGCAAACGTTTACCTGGCAATTGATAATAACCTGGAAATCCTGCCCGTGATTAACAAGGTGGACTTGCCTTCTGCTGACCCAGCGGGAACCCGGGCCCAAATTGAAGATGAGATTGGCCTGGAAACTGACGAAGCCGTTGACGTGAGTGCCAAAACGGGGTTAAACGTGGACCAGGTTTTGGAAAAAATTGTAAAGGATGTGCCGGCGCCAACTGGGGACTTAACGGCCCCTTTAAAGGCCTTGATTTTTGATTCCAAGTATGATGACTACCGGGGGGTGGTCTTGTCGGTACGGATCTTTGAGGGAACCGTCAAAAAGGGTGACAAGATTCGGCTGATGAATAGTGGGACGGAATACGAAGTCGCTGAAGTCGGCATTAACTCACCAAAGCCGTTGGCCCGGGATATCCTGATGGCGGGGGATGTTGGTTACATTACGGCGGCCATTAAGGATATTAAAGATACCCGGGTTGGTGATACCGTCACCGATGCCAACCACCCGACGGAAAAGCCACTAGCGGGTTACCGGCAGATGACACCAATGGTTTATGCCGGACTATATCCCACCGATAATGCTAAGTTTAATGACCTGCGTGAAGCCCTGGAAAAATTACAGTTAAATGATGCGGCTCTGGTTTTTGAGCCAGAAAGTTCTCAGGCCCTTGGCTTTGGGTTCCGGTGCGGTTTCTTAGGTTTATTGCACATGGATGTGGTCCAGGAACGGTTAGAGCGGGAGTTTAACCTCGACCTGATTACGACGGCGCCATCCGTTACCTACCATGTTGACTTGGCGGACGGGAGTACGGTTGAGGTGGAAAACCCGGCCGAAATGCCAGATGCTTCGTCGATTAAGACAATTAAGGAACCATACGTTAAGGCCTCGATCATGGTGCCGAATGACTATGTCGGGCCGGTAATGGAGCTTTGTCAACGCAAGCGGGGGATCTTTGAGACGATGGAATACCTGAGTGATACTCGGGTAAACGTGATTTACCACGTCCCATTGTCAGAAATTATCTTTGACTTCTTCGATAAGTTGAAGAGTTCAACCCGGGGCTACGCATCAATGGACTATGAGGTTGATGAGTATAAGCCAAGCAGCTTAGTTAAAATTAACATTCTCTTGAATGGTGACAAGGTTGATGCCCTCAGTTTTATTGCCCATAAGGACTTTGCGGCTGAGCGGGGACGGGAGATTACTTCTAAGCTTAAGAAGATTATTCCCCGGCAAAACTTTGAAATCCCTATTCAGGCGGCAATTGGCTCTAAGATTATTGCCCGGACTAACATTAAGGCCTACCGGAAGGACGTCACAGCCCGGATCCATACCGGGGATCCGGACCGGCGTGCCAAACTGTTAGAGAAGCAAAAGCGTGGTAAGAAACGAATGAAAGCCGTTGGAAAGGTTGATATCCCGCAGGAAGCCTTCATGGCTGTTTTGAAGACTGATGAGGAAGTCGACGGGAAGTAAATTTTTAGACTAAGTTAGGCAGTTGTGTCATAACTTAGTCTATTTTTCGTTAGTATAATCGGTGACCATTTAGAAATATCAGTGCATTATTGCTATAATGTAATTACTATGTAGAAAGCTGCGGGATACCCCAGTTTACATTATTAGAAACTAGTGATGTGACTAATGCTACTTAGCCACTATGGGAGGCTATTATAGATGCAAAATAAGGACGCATGTACTTCAATTATGGTTGGTAAGAAGGCATCATTGGACGGTGCTACTTACATCTGTCGAAATGAGGACCGGGTTAAGGCAATTGAGCCCAAGCGGTTTTTCGTTCGACCGGCGGTGAGTGGTCGGCACGAGACCTACGTTTCACCGTACAATAAGCTAACGGTACCGCTACCGGAAACGGGGATGCGTCATACTACAACACCAAGTTTGGACCAATCTGCGGGGCCAAATGAGGAAGATGGTATTAACGAGGCTAATGTGGCGGCCTCCTTTACGGAGAGTGTTTATGCAAATGACCGGGTGTTAGCTTACGACCCCTTTGTTAAGAATGGCCTTGCTGAGGACTCATTATGTACACTTGTTTTACCATTCATCCATTCAGCTCGTGAGGGGGTTGAATATACTGGTAAGCTGATCGCAAAGTATGGCTCGGCCGAAGGAAACGGGATGCAATTTGCCGATGCAGATAGTGTCTGGTACATGGAAGTAGTAACTGGCCACCAGTGGGTTGCCGTGCGGATCCCTGACGACTGCTATGCGGTCACCCCTAACCAGATGGCAATTGAGGATATTGACTTTAATGATCCCGAAAACTACCTGTGGGCTGATGGTATTCGTGAATTTGTTGAAGAGCACCAGCTAAATCCTGATGAAAATCGGTGGGACTTCCGCCACATCTTCGGTACGAGTACCCAGAAGGATCGGCACTACAATACTCCTCGGACCTGGTTTGCACAACGCTACCTCAGCCCTAAAGCTTCACAAGGGCAGACACCTGAGGATGGTGAAATGCCATTTATCCGGAAAGCGGAGTTTAAGATTTCACATGAAGATATTCAATATGTTTTAAAGTCGCACTTTAATGAAACACCGTATGATCCAATGGGGAATAGCCCAGAAAATAAGACCTACCGGGCAATCTCTCTTTCGCGGACGGCGCAATCGCATATTCTTCAAGTACGGAACATGAAGAAGTACAAGACGAGTGTGCACTGGATTGAATTGGGCGTACCAGCATTTAACCCTTACGTTCCTTTCTTTGCTAATGCTGATGACACGGACGAGTCTTATCGCAACGTTCCTGCTAAGATGGACCTGAAGTCAGCTTACTGGCTCAATGAGGCCCTAGCAGAAGTTGTGGAAAGTCACTACGAAGAATTTATGGAGAAGGATGAAGACTACCAAAAGGAACTTAATGAATGGGCACGGCGGAAGATCGCGGAAGTTGACCGGGCGGCGGCCGACCTCTCCGGGCAAGAGTTAACCGACTACCTGACTAAGCAGAACCATGAAGTAGCTGTCCACTACAATGAACGGACACGGGAACTGTTCTACGAGCTGCTTACGGAGGGTTGCGAGTTATCAAAGATGTCATTTAAGATGGATCCTAACCTGTAAGCAATAATAAGTGGCTGTGACATGGTTTGCCACCGCACCATTAATACGTAAGAAGGCCTTCAGTGAGCGGCAATGATACCGGTCACTGAAGGCCTTCTCGTGCTTTTTACATTTAGCATCAAAATTTAATTAGGCGAGTTTAAAAGTCTTAAGTTCCTTGCTCGTGTGCGTAAATGGTTCACAGCCGTCTTCTGTAATGTGAACACAGTCTTCAATCCGCACACCAGCGACTCCTGGAATATAGATTCCCGGTTCAATGGAGAAGCACATTCCCGGTTCAAGGACAAGCTGGTTACCCGCCATGATGGATGGAAACTCGTGGTCACTCATCCCTAGGCCGTGGCCGAGGCGGTGGATGAAGTATTCACCATAACCAGCCTTAGTGATAATATCGCGGGCAACCCGGTCCAGCTCTTCGGCAGTAATCCCTGGTTTAGCAGCCTCTTGGGCAGCCAGCTGGGCTTCTAGACAGACGTTATAAATATCTTGCTGCTTTTCATTTAGGGTCCCAATAGCAACGGTCCGGGAAACATCACTACAGTAACCATCAACAATACAACCGAGGTCAAACAGCACCAGTTCGTTGTTTTCAATCGGGTTCTGAGAGGTTGCACCGTGGGGCTCAGCTGCGTGGGCGCCAGCCTGAACTAGCGTGTCAAAACTCGTGTGCATGATCCCGTGCTTCTTCAGAGCAAATTCAAGGTTAGCAGCAACTTCTTGTTCACTGCGGCCTAGTTTAAGGTTCTTAAAGCCCTCCTCAAGCATGAAGTCGGCCCACTTACCAGCCTCATCCAGCTTAGCAATTTCATCGGCCGACTTGATTAGCCGCATGTGCTCAATGGTGGGGGTTAAATCAGTGTCAAACTTGGCGGTCGGGAACTGACCTTTCAAACCGCGCAGGCGCTGGACCGTTAGGTGACTTTGCTCGATTCCCCAGTGGATCGGGTCCGGACTTTGTTCCCGGACGTGCTTAGCGATTAAGGCGTAAGGGTCCTCGTGGTCAAGGTAGCCATAAACGGGATGAGTCCAACCGGCGCCCTTGGCCGCTTCGACCTCCAGGGCTGGTGTGAACAAGAACGGTTCTGCATCTGGGAAGATCAACAGTGCCATGACCCGTTCAATTGGGTCTTCATAAAAGCCGGTTAGGTAGCCGATGGTCATCGGGTCACTAATGTAAGCAGCATCAAGATTCTTCTCAGCAAGGGTGGTTTGCAGTTGTTCAATCTTAGACAATTCAATAACCTCCTTTAGGTTGGGACAAATAACTATACTATTATTTTATAGTAATGGGCAGGTGAAAACAATTAGTTTAATAAAAACTGCGATGTTCAAGCGGCCAGCTAAGAAGTTCAATGCTAGCGGGCAGGGGGAACAACTATTTAAAAAGAAAAAGCCGGGGAAATCCCGACTTTGTAGGTTGAAAGAGCTTAATCTTAGTTGTTTTCCAACTTAGCTAAGCCATCCTTAGCAACCTTTTCCAAGGCAGCAGCAGAGTCTGCCATGGCCTTCTTTTCACGGTCATTTAATGGTACTTCGATTACCCGAGCAACACCTGAAGCGTTAACAACGGCTGGTGTACCAATGTAAATGTCCTTCAAACCGTATTCACCATTCAGTGGAGCACCGATTGGGAGAACAGAGTTTTCGTCACGTAGGATAGCGCGTGAAATCCGCATCAAGGCAGTAGCAACACCGTAGAAAGTAGCACCCTTCCGGTTGATAATTTCGTATGCCTTGTTACGAACATCGTCTTCGATCTTAAGAAGTTCATCATCGGAAACGCCTTGTTCCTTAGCCATGTCTAACAATGGCTTACCACCAATGGTAGCGCTGGAGTAGGCAGCAAATTCGGAGTCACCGTGTTCAGCCATAATGTTGGCAGAAACGTCGCGTGGGTCCACGTCGAACTTCTTAGCCAGGGCAACCCGCAGACGAGCGGAGTCTAGTGAAGTACCAGAGCCAACAACCTTGTTCTTTGGGAAGCCAGAGAACTTTTGAACGGCGTAGGTGAGGATATCAACTGGGTTAGCAGCAACCAAGAAGATACCGTCAAAGCCAGACTTAACAATTGGTTCAACAACGGACTTGATGATCTTCAAGTTCTTGTCAACTAATTGCAGACGAGTTTCACCAGGCTTTTGTGGGGCACCGGCAGTGATGACTACCAAGTCAGCATCCTTGCAGGTGTCATAGTCAGCTGAGTAGATGTTCTTTGGTGCGGTAAATGCAGTAGCATCTTCCAGGTCCAAAGCATCCCCTTCAGTCCGCTTCTTAATGATATCAACAATCGCAAATTCTTCAGCGATACCTTGTTGAGCCATTGCAAAGGCGTAACTTGAACCGACAGCCCCGTCACCGACGAGGACAACTTTTTGATGATTCTTAGACATAAATATACAGTCTCCCTTTCATCTGTGTCTTGTGCAATTTCGAGATTACATCTCAAAAATATTATAGCATTCCTTTGTGAAAAATCTATAAATAGTCGTAAAATTAGTGCATTGTCGTTTTGCTCAATTTAAAAATATCATGGCTATTTTACTATGGTCACGTCTTAACATGTGCTAAAATAAGGTAGTATCTGTTAGGCTTGGTTAAGTTTAAGCAGTTAGTATAAACGGAGGAGGTGATTACCATTCTTAATCGTACCAAGCAATTTATGCGCGATAATGATTTAATGTATAAACGTGAATATATTCGGCCAATGATGACACCGCAGCACGTGTACGTCTTCCGTTTTGGGAAGCACCGGCTGAACAATCGGGTAATCATTCGTTACTCCCACACTTGGACTGGACGTTTAAAAATAAATGAAATTGACGTACGTCTTCACCACCAGCACCACCCACGGATTTTCTTGACCGAATCTGACTTAATTGACTATCTCAAGCACCATCTGGAAAAGGAAAAGAAGAAGCGGGCCAAGGATAGTCAGGGTGAAGATGACGAGTAATATGCAGTAAATGAATCGTGACCAGCGGGCGAAGGTGGTCACGATTTTATTGATTAAAGGAGGAACTCATGGATTGGACAGCGGTAAAAGTAATTACTTCTAGTGAAGCAGTTGAAGCGGTTAGCTATCTTTTAACTAACGCGGGTGCCCAGGGGGTTCAAATTGATGATGCCGCGGATTTTGCAAACCTCCACGCCGGACGGTATGGAAAGCACGGGAAAATTATTGACCCGGCAGATATTCCCCATCGTAAGCAGGGGGCCGCGGTGACCGGCTACTTTCCGGAAAAGTCTTTTTTGCCAGAGTTGGTACCGACTATTTCGGCGCAGGTTACCAAACTAGCTAGCTATGGACTGGACCCCGGGGCTGCTCAGGTTAGTGCTGCAGGAGTCGACGATGAAAAGTGGGCAACAGTTTGGCAAAAGTACTACCACCCCTTACGGGTAACCAATGAATTAACGATTGTCCCGGAGTGGGAAGACTACACACCAGCCCAAGATAGTGAAAAGGTGTTGTACCTTGACCCGGGAATGGCCTTTGGGACGGGTACCCACCCCACTACCCGGTTAATGATGGAAGCCTTGGAAAAGGTTATCCGCGGTGGGGAGTCTTTGATTGATGTTGGAACCGGTTCAGGCGTCTTAAGCATTACTGCCAAGGCCCTTGGTGCCGGTCAGGTGACGGCATACGACGTTGACCAGGTTGCAGTTCGGTCAGCAAAGAAGAACCTGGCACTCAACCCGGTGGCCAAGGACGTCAAGCTTGGCGTTAATAGCTTATTAGATGGTATTCACACCCAGGTTGATCTTATCGTGGCCAACATCTTAGCGGAGATCATCGTGCCGTTAATCCCGCAAGCCTTTGAAAATCTTAAACCCGGCGGTCAATTCCTGACGTCTGGGATTATTGATGATAAGGCGGCCCTTGTTCGTGAAAAATTAACGGCCCAGGGCTTTATTATTGATAGTGAAACTAAGATGAAGGATTGGCACGGCATAATTGCCCATAAACCAATGGCAGAGGAGGAGTAGGATGCAGCGTTACTTCTTAAATGTTGGGCCATCAACTAGTCCATTGACGTTACCAAGTGATGTTGCCCACCACTTGACGACCGTGCTTCGTGCTCAGGTGGGGACTGAAATTGAAGTTGTTTTAAACAACCACCTGGCATACCGTGCCCGGGTCCGGACCACTGCCCCCACAACCACAGTTGACTTGCTTGCGCCCCTTGACCGGCAAAGTGAGCTCCCGGTGCGGGTGACCTTACTCTGTGGGTTGCCAAAAACTAAGGAAAAGCCAGAATTGATTGTTCAAAAAGCAACCGAATTGGGTGCCAGACGGATTATTTTCTTTGAGGCCCAGCGTTCGGTTAGCCACTGGGCAAGCAATAAGCAGGCGCGGAAGGTTAGTCGTCTGCAAAAGATCGCCGATGCGGCGGCGGAACAATCCCACCGTAACTACCAGCCCCAGGTTGCCTATTATCCTAGCCTGACCACTGCCTTAGCGGCCAGTCCGGCTGACTTTCGACTGGTCGCCTGGGAGGAATCGGCTAAGCACGGGGAAGTTAGTGCCCTTGCGCAGACCTTGACGGCAATTGAACCGGGGCAAAGTCTCGCAGCGGTTTTTGGCCCAGAGGGGGGACTGACCGAGCAAGAAGTTGCTCAGATGGAAGAAGCGGGAGTGACTGCTGTCGGTTTAGGGCCCCGCATCCTACGAACGGAAACGGCGCCCCTTTATTTCTTATCGGCGGTTTCCTACGCGTGTGAATTAGCAACTACGGAGCACTAGTTATTGTGCTACAATAAAAAAATAAATTTAGGATAAGAGAATCTTACCGAAGTACAAGGTGTTGAAATGATGAATTGGATTAAGAAAGTAGATTATTACCTGTGGGGCGGTAGCCTCCTGTTTGGCGTGCTACTACCGGTGCTAGGAATTAAGCTGCCAATTACCCATGCGATGTGGGTGGGGGTATTTTTGGTAATCATTAATGCATGCTTTAGTGTGTGGCTGGGCGGTCACTTGTATCGCTGTCAGGCCCGGTGGTGGACATTACTCGTGTTCCCAATCTTTTTCCTAGTGGCGGCATACCTTTGGCTACCGACGTATACTTACTACTTTGCACTTGCCTACTTGGCAATTACTTATCTTTCCTGCTCACTTCGTAAACAGGATTAATTTTGGAAGGGGGGCTACGCGATGTCAGAAGTAAAAGAATTAACTCATGAAGATGTCCATAAAATGGTTGCCTCATACATGAATGATGAGCACGTGACGCTAGTGGAAAAAGCCTATCACTTTGCTGAAGTGTGCCACCATGACCAGCGACGCAAATCGGGTGAACCTTACATTATCCACCCCATTCAAGTTGCGGGGATCTTAGCGGACCTCCAGATGGATCCCGAAACGGTCTGTGCGGGTTACCTGCATGATATTGTAGAGGATACTGGGGCAACGTTAGGCGATATTAAGGAATTGTTTGGCCCAACAATCGCGATGATCGTTGACGGGGACACGAAGTTGGGCAAGATCCAGTACAAGTCCAACAAGGAGCAGATGGCGGCCACCCACCGGAAACTATTACTGGCGATGTCAAAGGATATCCGGGTGATGATTGTTAAGCTGGCTGACCGTCTCCATAACATGCGGACACTCAAGCACTTGCGTCCGGATAAGCAGCGGCGGATTTCCAATGAGACACTGGAAATCTACGCCCCGATCGCTGACCGTCTCGGAATTAGTACAATCAAGTGGGAACTTGAGGACCTGTCCCTTCGCTACTTAAACCCACAGCAGTATTACCGGATTGTTCACCTGATGAACTCACGGCGGGACCAACGGGTTGACTCGATTAACCATTCAATCAAGTTAATCGAAAAGGCAATTAGTGACCTCGACCTGGGTCCTAACGTTGAAATTTACGGGCGACCTAAGCATATCTACTCGATTTACCGGAAGATGGTGACTCAGCACAAGCAGTTTAGCCAAATTTACGACCTTCTGGCAATCCGGATTGTGGTGGATACGATTAAGGATTGTTATGCGGCGCTTGGTGCGATCCATACTAACTGGAAACCAATGCCCGGTCGGTTTAAAGACTATATTGCGATGCCAAAGGCGAATGGTTACCAATCCTTGCACACGACCATTATTGGGCCTGAGGGGCGGCCACTAGAGGTTCAGATTCGGACCCACCACATGCACCAGGTGGCTGAGTATGGGGTTGCTGCCCACTGGGCCTACAAGGAAGGGAAGACTAATGGCGTTCAGCAAACCCGGGATAGTCAGAAATTAAACATTGTCAAAGAAATCCTCGAAATGCGTAGTGAAAGCCAGGGTACCGATGAATTCATGCAGGGCATTCAAAGCGATATCTTTACCGATAAAGTCTATGCTTTTACGCCCAAGGGCGATGTGATTGAGATGCCGAAGGGGGCGGGACCCCTTGATATGGCCTACCAGATTCATACCGAAGTAGGAAATCACACGACCGGGGCGAAGGTCAATGGCCGGATTGTTCCCCTTGACTATGAGATTAAGAATGGTGATATTGTCGATATTCTGACATCTAGTTCTTCGGCCGGTCCGAGTCGGGACTGGTTAGAGCTAGTTTCTACCAGGCGGGCCCGGAATAAGATTCGTTCCTTCTTCCGTGCGCACAACCGTGAAGAAAATATCGAGCAGGGAAAGCGGCTCCTTGAAACTGAGCTCCAGGAGGCTGGTTATTCGCCAGCAGAGCTGATGACGGAAGAAAAGTGTAATGAAGTCGCTACCCAGCTTCACTATCACACTAGTGATGACATGTTTGCGTCACTAGGCTTTGGTGACCTACCACCGGTCGGGGTCCGTAACCGCTTTACCGCCGACCTCCGGAAGAAGGCGGCTGATGACCGGGCCCAAGCAGTCGAAAAGGCCTTACTAGAGGACCACGAGACCCTGCAAAAGCCGGATGAACGGCAAAAGCAAAAGCAGGCGAAGGCCTCAAGCGAGGGAGTCGTGGTTGAAGGCGTTGATAACTTACTGGTCCGGCTCAGCCATTGTTGTAACCCGGTTCCTGGGGATGCAATTACGGGCTACATCACGAAGGGCCGGGGAGTTTCCGTTCACCGGGCAGACTGTCCTAACATCCGGGCGGCCAAGAAGAGTGGCCAGCGGATTGTGAGTGTCTACTGGGCGAACCCAGATGGTGACAAGACGAACTACAATGCTGATATTGAGGTGCAAGGCTATAACCGTAACGGGATGCTAAACGATGTTTTACGGTCAATCAACAACAGTACCAAGTACCTGAACTCGGTTAATGGAAAGGTTGACCATAACAAGATGGTTACGATTAGCCTGACGATCGGTGTTCGGAACCTGCAGCAGTTGCAGTTAATCATGGATAGCTTAAAGAACATTCGTGATGTTTACGTCGTTAAGCGGGTCATTCAGTAGTGAAGGAGCGATCAAATGCGGGTTGTTTTACAAAGGGTTAACCATGCACAGGTAGCAATTGAAGGAGAAGTCGTCGGTAAGATTGGTCGGGGGTACATGCTCCTGGTCGGCTTCGCACCAACTGATGATGATGACCAGCTCGACTACCTGGTGCACAAGATTGTTAACTTGCGGGTATTTGAAGATGGAGATGGTAAGATGAACCAGGGGTTGCGTGATGTTGGTGGTGCGATTCTGTCGATTTCGCAGTTTACCCTGTATGCTGACACCAAGCATGGTAACCGACCGGGCTTTTCCAAAGCAGCTAAACCGGCGATTGCCGAGCCCCTGTATCAACGCTTCAATGAGAAGCTAGCTGCTAGTGGCATTCACGTTGAAACCGGCCATTTCGGTGCCAACATGCAAGTGGAATTAGAAAATGATGGTCCCGTGACAATTGTTTACGAAAAATAGTTTAAAAACGGGCGGCGTAAGTAGCCCGTGAAAGTAAAGACGGTCTCCAGAACTCGCTTTGCCGAGGCTGGAGACCGTCTGCCTTTTAATATTGTTCAAGAATATGGTCGACACTGGGACCGTAGCTTTCCCCAAACAGCACCAGATGCATGCAGAGGTAGTAGAACCGGTACCAGGGTAGGCGATCATTAATCCCCGGGGTAAAGGGGTACACCGCCCCGTAGGCCTGGTAAAATTCTTGGTCAAAGCCGCCAAAAACGGTCGTCATTGCGAGGTCAAATTCGCGGTCACCATAGACGGCGTCTGGGTCAATTAGGTAGGGTTGGTGGTGAGCAAACATAAAGTTGCCAGCCCAGAGGTCCCCGTGGAGGAGGCTGGCCTTAACCGGGTGGACTGCATAGTAGTGTTGAAACTGGTTGACCATCTGACGGAAGTGGTCGTTGCGCCACCGGTTCCACCGACCTCGTTCCGCGGCGACCTTAACTTCGGGTTGGAGCCGCTGGTTGATGTAGAAGTCGACCCACGACTTATTCCATGAATTATCCTTAACAAGGGCTTTGGTATGGTGGTTGTCGACAAAGCCAAAGCAGTCATTTTCCTGTTGGTGCATCTTAGCCACTGCCCGGCCCAGGTCGGCTTGACTGCCACTGGTCTCATCTAGCCAATTTAAAACAAGGTAGGCGTCACCGTCAATGACGCCGTTATAAAGTGGGGTAGGGGTATTGGTAACCTTCCCAATGGCCTTGAGACCGTTGATTTCGTGTTGGAAATAGCTAGCTGGTTGGTGTGGTTGAACCTTAATGAAGTATTGCTTACCAGCGGCGCTAAGCCGGTAGGCCTCGTTAATATCCCCGCCACTGACGGGTTGGTAGTGGTCAATATTCTTAATTGGTAACTGGCTGAACCAGTTATGATTTAACCTGCTCATTGTGTTATGTCCCCCTAAAAGTTATTTACCACTAGTTTAAATTGAAATGGGGTAAAAGCAAGTCAGCCTCAATCTGCTATTGACTTTCCGGACCGGGTCGAGTAAGGTAAGACTTGTAATTAAATATTCGTGACCGTTAATAAAAGAATGCTCGGCACCTTCAAATGACTAGCGAACGGGGATGGTGGAAGCCCGCCTGCTGAGGGGTCGATTGACACTTTTTAGGTTGGGCTAGTTTGTCCCGTCATTGAGTTGACGTTATCGTTGAGTTACTACCAAGGTGGTACCGTGCTAAAGCACCCTTGTATTTTTACAGGGATGCTTTTTTTATTAATTGTTATGAAAAAAGGGGAAGTTAGAGAATGAAGCGTACAAACTATGCTGGCGACACCAGTGAACAGCAAGTCGGTCAAGAAGTTGTCCTAAAAGGATGGGTAGCCAAGCGCCGGAACCTCGGTGGCTTGATTTTTATTGATCTGTGGGACCGGGAAGGGATTGTGCAACTGGTCTTTAATGAACAGGATAACCCAGAAGTGTTTAAGGTTGCTAATGCCGTTCGGAACCAATATGTTTTGGAGGTTCACGGTAAGGTTCAATTGCGGGCGGAAAAGGAAAGTAACCCGGACATGAAGACCGGGAAGGTTGAAGTAGCCGTGGATGATGTCAAGGTCCTTGCCAAGTCAGCAACGACACCGTTTGACATTACGGATAACGTTGATGCCAGTGAAGACCTGCGGATGAAGTACCGCTACTTAGACCTTCGGCGGCCTGAGATGATGAAGAATTTAAAGCTCCGGAGCAAGGTCGCCTCGATCGTCCACAACTATTACGATGGCGAAGGCTTCTTGGATGTCGAAACGCCGGACTTGACCCGGTCAACGCCAGAAGGGGCCCGGGACTACATCGTTCCTTCCCGGGTTTACCCTGGTCACTTCTATGCTTTGCCACAGTCACCGCAATTGTTTAAGCAGTTGCTGATGGCCGCCGGGGTTGATAAGTACTACCAGCTGGCGCGGTGTTTCCGTGATGAGGACCTTCGTGGTGACCGGCAGCCTGAATTCACCCAGATTGATACGGAGATGAGCTTTGCTACCCCTGAAGACATTCAAACCGAAACGGAAGGCCTGATTAAGCGGGTCATGAAGGAAGTTAAGGGAATTGATGTTAAGACACCGTTCCCCCGGATGGAATGGCAAGAATCAATGGACAAGTATGGGTCTGATAAGCCTGACACCCGCTTTGGCATGCTGATCCATGACCTGTCGGACATCGTTAAGGACAGTGCCTTCAAGGTCTTCTCCGGTACGGTGGCTAACGGGGGCTTTGTTCGGGCCATCTGTGTGCCTGGCGGTGCTGATCGGTACTCCCGGAAGGACATTTCCAAGAAGGAAGAATACATCAAGCGTTATGGTGCTAAGGGACTGGCCTGGGTTAAGGTAACCGCTGATGGCTACAGCGGCCCCGTTGCTAAGTTTTTAAATGACAAGGCTGATCAAATTAATGCCGAAATGGGTGCCAAGGAGGGGGACCTGATCCTCTTTGTTGCGGCTAGCTTTCACGTTGTTTGTGACTCCTTGGGCTACCTACGGCGGGCAATTGCCAAGGAAATGGATATGATTAAGCCGGGACAATGGAACTACCTCTGGGTGGTTAACTGGCCAATGTTTGAATATGATGAAGGGTTCGGTAAGTGGATTGCTGCCCACCACCCGTTCACCATGTTAAATGAAGAAGACCTCCACTACCTTGAAGAAGGCGAAGATCCTCACAAGGCCCACGCCCAAAGTTATGACATCATCCTGAACGGCCAAGAAATTGGTGGGGGATCCATCCGTATCCATGATCCAAAGGTCCAAGAGAAGGTCTTAAAGGCGCTCGGCTACACCAAGGAACGTGCCGAAGCGCGCTTCGGCTTCTTGCTGAAGGCCCTGACGATGGGGATGCCGCCCGAAGGTGGGTTGGCGTTTGGCCTTGACCGGTGGGTAATGCTGTTGGCTGAAGCTGACAATATCCGGGATGTCATTCCATTCCCGAAGAACTCCAAGGCGGTTGAACCATTGACGGCGGCCCCGGGGAAGGTTAGCCAACAACAATTGGATGACTTGAAGATCAAGTTTGACGATGACGTTGATTATCAGCAGGATAAGTAAGACAAGACAATGCTAAAGGGGCTGTGACATAAGTCCCTTATATAGTTGAAAATGCTGCAGCGCAGTACACGAAGGGCCTTTAGTGTTCGGATTCTCCGAACGCTAAAGGCCTCTTCGTGTTTCTTAAAGGCTAGCTGCGCGTCAACGGGGGCGTGAAGACGAAGTCATAAATGACTTCTGTCACGCTCCCTTTTAACAATCACAATAATAATAGTGGGGAACCTCCCCGCTAACGTAAAAGAGGCTGGACACGTTACCATGTCCAGCCTCTTTTAATAGCTTATTTAAGAACTTTCTTCAAAAATTCCTTAGCCCGGTCACTAGTCGGGTGGCTGAAGAAGTCCTCAGGCTTGCCAGTTTCTTGGATGTAGCCATCGGCCATAAACCAGATTTGGTCCGCTACTTCCTTAGCAAAGCCCATTTCGTGGGTGACAACGACCATCGTCATCCCCGAATCAGCGAGTTCTTGCATAACATTAAGCACTTCGTCAACCATTTCCGGATCCAGTGCACTTGTCGGTTCGTCAAAAAGCATCACTTCGGGGTCCATTGCTAGCGACCGGGCAATGGCAACCCGTTGCTTTTGACCACCAGAGAGGCTATCAGGATAAACATTGGCCTTATCCTTCAGGCCAACCTTACTTAAAAGGTCCAGGGCGGTCTTGGTGGCCTGGTCATCACTGATTCCCTTTACCTTGATGGGGGCAATCTTAATGTTATCGATTACGGTCATGTTAGGGAAGAGGTTAAATCCTTGGAAGACCATCCCCATCTTTTCCCGCAGCTCGTCTAACTCGGCGTCAGAAATATCGGTCAAGTCCTTGCCTTCGAACAAGATCTTACCAGCAGTGGGCTTTTCAAGGACGTTGAGACACCGCAAGAAGGTACTCTTACCGGCACCGGATGGCCCGATGACACAGATTACTTGTCCCTTATCAACTTCTTCTGAGATATCTTTTAAAACTAGGTTACCGTTAAATTCCTTTTTTAGGTGTTGGATTTCAATCATTTTAGTGGGCATGTTTCATTCTCCCTTCGAAGTAGTTCAGGATTCTTGTTAACGTGAAGGTCAATACGAAGTAAATCATCATGGTGATAAACAGTGGCAAGACACCCTTGTAAGTATCAGCTTGGACCAGTTGGGTCTGGTACATTAATTCACCAACCCCAATGGTTGATACTAATGAACTATCCTTTAAGAGGGTGATAAATTCATTACCGAGCGCTGGCCAGATGTTACGCATGGCCTGTGGCAAGATGACAAAGTGGAAGGTTTGCTTCTTGGTCATCCCTAAGCTTCGTGCTGCTTCGGTTTGGCCAATCGGCAAGGATTGAATCCCGGAACGAATAACTTCGGCAACGTAGGCCCCAGAGTTAACCGAGACGGCGATGATCCCGGCAACCAATGCAGGGAGTGATTGGATAACGGCACCAATACCAAAGTAAACAAACATAATTTGAACCAGCATAGGTGTTCCCCGGATAAATTCAATGTAGCAAACCGCAATCCCGTGGAGCAACTTGTTTTGGGATAACCGCATGAGGGCGAAGAGTGTTCCCAGTAAGAACCCAAAGACAACCGAAATGACGGTGATGATCAGGGTGTATTCAACCCCCTTAGCAAAGAAGGTCCAGTAGGAAGCGACCGTATTGTGCTTCTTGTAAGACTTCATGTACTGGGAAGCCTGCGGAATCCACTTCTTGTTGATGAGGTCTTCCTTGTTGATCTTAGCAACCGTCTGGTTAGCAGCGGCCTCAAGCGACGTGTCCCCCTTAGGAAAGGCCATCGCAATCCCACCAGACTGGATCTTGATGTGGGAGTTAAAGGTGATTAGGTTACTGTTATTGTTCGCGTAGGCTTTAGCAGTCGCTTCATCCATTAAGACACCGTTAACCTTGTGCGACTGCAGTGCCAACACTAGTGAAGAAATTTTAGCGAGCCCCTTTTCTTGGACGTTTGGGATGTTTTCCTTAACCAGGTTGTATTCCATCGCGCCGTTTTGAGCACCGACCTTCTGTCCGGCAAAGTCCTTCACCGACTTGTACTTGTTCTTATCGGCCTTGTTAATTAAGAAGTACTTATGACCAGTGTAATATGGCTTAGAGAAGTCCACACTCTTCTTCCGCTCGGGCGTGATGTTCATCCCGGCGATTACGGTATCGACCTTGTGGGATTCCAGGGCAACCAGGAGGGAGTCAAAGTCCATGTTCTTGATGACTAGCTTAACCCCGAGGTCCTTAGCAAATTGACGGGCCACGTCCATTTCAAAACCAACGTACTCGGTCTTACCATTTTTCTTCGTGGTAAATTCATACGGTGGGTAATCGGCACTGGTCCCCACGACCAGCGTGCCCTTTTCCTTAATCCGCTGAACTGAATCTTTGCCGCCCGCAGTAGTGTTGGTAGTACTAGAGCTTGCGCTGCTAGTACTGCTACTGGAGCTGCTAGCTGCCGCAAACGCGTTCAGCGGGGCGAGGATCAGTGAAGCACAGAGAATAAATAACATTAGCAATGGCTTAAGATGCTTCATAATCAAATACTCCTTTTCAAATAATTATTCTTAAATAATAACTGTAAATGAATATACACCATAATAATTATTTATGCAATAGATTTTTCTAAATAAGCATAAATATGCAGTAACTAAATCGTAATAACCACGGTTAAACTATTTTTCTTCATTAAATATGGGGAATTACGCCCGCTGGTTAGTGACGGTAATAAAACTTGTTCGAAAAGAAATATTGACACCACCGCTCTTATTAGGTACAATACTTTCTGTAGTGAAAGGTCAAGTTTGGCCTAGTTACGTAACTTTAAGCTCGGAGGGAGGGAATCAACATGTCAAAAACGGTCGTTCGTAAGAATGAATCTTTAGACGACGCTCTTCGACGCTTTAAACGTTCAGTTTCACGCAATGGAACTTTGCAAGAATACCGCAAGCGGGAATTCTACGAAAAGCCAAGTGTAAAACGTAAGTTGAAATCTGAAGCGGCACGGAAGCGCAAGAATAAGCGTGGTCGTCGTTACTAAAACTGTTCGCTCCTACCTGTTTGGTGGGAGCTTTTTTACTTAATGAGGAGATGGGTAAAGTGAGTTTATTACAAGACTTAACAAAGCAAATGGTTAGTGCCATGAAGAGTCGCGATAAGGAAACCCTGGCAACGGTACGGATGTTAAAGGCGGCAGTCCAAAATGCCCAAATCGAAGCCGGTCATGATTTAACGCCCGATGAAGAAGTGGCAGTGATGTCACGCGAGTATAAGCAACGTAAAGAATCACTAGCCGAATTTGAAAAGGCTGGTCGTCAAGACTTGGTTGATCAGACCAAGGCGGAATTAGCGGTTGTCGAACAGTACTTGCCTAAGCAACTATCCGCTGACGACGTCCAAAAGATTGTCCAAGAAACGATTGACCAAGTTGGCGCATCAAGTATGAAGGACTTTGGTAAAGTCATGGGGGCGGTTATGCCAAAGGTTAAGGGCCAAGCTGATGGGAAGGTCGTTAACCAAGCTGTTAAAGCGGCCCTGAGTAATAAGTAACCTGGTGTTCTTTACAAAAATTATTACATAGAAGTTCTTATTTAAACAGCCGGTGTTGAATTCAACGCGGGCTGTTTTTTAATTATAATGTAGTGATAAGTTTTGTGATACTAGTCAATACTTACCACGTCTGGTAACAGAGACGCTAAAAAAAGATGTGCTTCATGTTTGCTAGTCACGTTTTGCTTGAAAAAATCCATTCTAACACTAACAAAATCGTGTCACTATAATGGTCCGCTAGGAGTTCGATCGGAATTGTAGTGGTTCGCTGGCACTTTTTTGAGGAAATACAAGTGTAAAAGATTTTGCGGGTTTGTTTTTTTAAATATTCAATAAAGCTCAACATTAGTGCTGAATTAAGTGAATTGACTTTAAGCACCTTTTTTAACCATGAATACCGCTCGGAAAGTAAATCATAAAAACGATCGAAGTAAATGGTGAGCATCTGGTTTGAAGGAACTTGAGTAAATTTTTGCAGCCTGATTTGCTCACCTAAGATATACCAATAATATTCTAGTAGGTTGAACTTATCGTCAAAATAATTATAAAAGGTTGCTCGAGGGTAGTTGCTTAACTGGCAAAGCTGATTGACGCTTATCCTTTCAAAGGGTTGTTCACTAATCAAACGAAACATTGTGCCGGAAAAGGCTTCTAAAGATCTTTGTGCACCGCGGGTAGGCTTCTTAGACAGGTTATACTTCATGATTGACACTTCCTTGTTAGACAATAAGTGATTTTAGTCTAGATTTAGACTTATCACTTTTTTGTATCTTGAGACGCTGGCAAACTGAATTTATTATGAAATTTAAAGGTTGACAAGTGTCTAAATTTGTTCTATTGGAAAGGAAAATTATGGAGAAAAAATTATTATTTTCACCAGGGAAAATTGGCAAGCTAGTAATTAAAAATCGGGGCGTAATGACGGCAATGGGAGTCGGGCTAGCGAAGGAAAACGGGATGGTCTCCGATAAGACAGTGGCTTAATTTAAAGAACGGGCTGCTGGGGGGATTGGTCTCATTATTACAGAATATACCCGTATTAATGAAAAGGATGGTGTTGTCAGCGGAAAGCAACTATCGATGGCAACGAATGCCCACATTGAGCCGCTGAGGAAGGTAACAGCCGCCGTTCATAAGTATGGGGCAAAGCTTTTTGTACAGCTACACCATCCTGGTCGACAAAATATTGCGGCCTTTCCTGGACTTTGGCCTATGGGAAATAAGATCGCTAAGGTGATTCCTGCTTATTGGCGTTTGTTTTATAAAGTCATGAATAGCCAGAATCGTTCCTCAATTAATAATCCCCGAACAATTAAGCTAATGCATCGCTTCATGCTCCCCTTAAAGGCGCCTAGCGCGATACCGTCAGGGATTGGTCTATCGCCTTTTGGAAACCAGTTAGTTGAAGCATTAACGATTGATGAAATTAAAGGGTTAGAGGGGCAATTTATCGAAGCCGCTGTACGGGCCCAAAAGGCGGGGCCGATGGAGTTGAGTTGCATGCGGGGCATGGATATTTATTAAACCAATTTACAAGTCCCTATTCCAATCTCCGTGAGGATAACTATGGTGGGTCGGTAGAAAACCGGGTACGTATTATTGCAGAAATTATTCGGGGAATAAAGAAACGGTGTGGGGATGATTTCCCAATTAGTGTTCGTCTAACGGTAGATGAATTTTACGAGAAAATTGGCTATCCAAATATGGGAATTACTTTGCCGGAAGGGGTTTTACTTGCAAAGGAAGTTGAACGAGTGGGGGCAGATGCATTGAATGTCACAATTGCAACTGCCGATACGCAGGTCCTGATAAGTGAACCAGTGAGTTATAATCCAGGCTGGCGGCAATACCTGGTAAAAGCCGTTAAACGGGCAGTTTCAATTCTCGTTATTGCTGTAGGAGTTATTCGTATTCCCGATCAGGCGGAGGAAATCTTGAAATCTGGAACACAAGATTTTATTGGTTTGGGACGACCGTTGCTCGCTGATCCACAGTGGATGAAAAAAGCACGTGAAAGTCGTGACAAAGAAATTTCACGGTGCATTTCATGCTTAGCTTGCCAGCAAAGTTATGAAAGGAGCATGACCACCGGCGGGCATGTGATTTGTGCGGTTAACCCGCGAACCGGTTTTGAAACGGAATATCAATTATATGGTAAAAATAATGGTAACCGGCGAACAGTGATTATCATTGGTGCAGGTCCTGCAGGGCTAACGGCAGCCCGCAAACTGGCACGGCGAAATTTTGCTGTAGAGCTCTATGAGGCGGCTGATAAAGTTGGTGGACAGGTAAATTTGGCAAAGCAACCATCGCATAAGGGTAAGATTGCGTGGTCAGTGGAGGACTTAAAAGTGCAGGCCCAAAAAGCGGGTGCAGTGATTAGGTGTGGTTTTAAGGTGACTGCAGAATTTATTAAGGATAAGAACCCTTATGCAGTCTTTATTGCGACGGGTGCTTCAGCAATTCATCCGCGGATCCCGGATGCAGATCAGAAAAATGTTTATACAACCACCCCGGTATTAAAAGGAAAGGTTCGGATTAAAAACCAGAAGGTGGTAGTAGTGGGCTCTGGGATGACGGGGTTAGAAACCGTCGAACTACTTGCTGAGCAGGGAAAACAGGTGACGGTTATTGAAATGGCGAAGAAGATTGCGCCTGGTGGTTTTTTACCGAACGTTTGGGATGTGACGAGTCGGCTTAAAGAAAACCATGTTCAATTGAAACCGGATCGACGGTTGCTAGAGATTAAGCCAGATAGAGTAATCACTAGTCGCCCTAATAAAGTTCGTGAAGCTTGGGAAGCAGATACGGTTATATTAGCTTTAGGGGTTCGCAGTGAGAATCAATTGCGGACGGAGTTAAAGGACCGCCAACGCGTGTATGTAATTGGCGATGCTGCCCAAACTGGTCGTATTGCCGAAGCAGTGGCAAGCGGATTCCGGGTAGCTCGCTTATTAAATTAAAAGCCGTTGATTGGTAGAGATATGCCCGTGAGTATTACAAGCAGGACAACTAAATAGCAGATATTAGTATAGTTATGAAGGAAAAAGGAGTAGAATGGGGAAGATTAAAGAAAAAGAAGGTATTAACATGTGTACATCGATTCTCTATACTGCTGGTGACCATTATTTTGGTCGTAACTTAGACCTGGAAGTTTCATTTGGCCAAGAGGTGGTTGTTACTCCACGGGACTACCCATTTGACTTTCGGCAGATGCCAACGCTGGATCGCCACTACGCCATCATCGGAATGGCCCTCGTTAAGGATAACTACCCGCTATACTTTGATGGGGCAAATGAAGAAGGGCTGGGGATGGCCGGATTAAACTTTGCCGGATTGGCCCACTTCTTCCCGGTCGTAGATGGTAAGGATAACGTTTCGCCATTCGAATTTATCCCCTATGTCCTAGGCCAGTGCAAGAACGTGGCGGAAGCCAAGCAGTTGCTTGTCAACCTCAACCTGGTGAATATCAACTTCTCTGACCAGCTCCAGCTTTCGCCGCTCCACTGGTTGATTGCTGACCGGCAGGGGGCAGCAATCGTTGTTGAGTCCACCCCAAGCGGCCTGCACGTTTACGATAACCCGGTCGGGGTGTTGACTAATAATCCAGAGTTCCCATCGCAGATGACGAATTTGGCTAATTACCAGAGTGTTTCACCCGCTAACCCGGTCAATACCTTAATGCCCAAGAAGGAACTAATGACGTATAGTCGGGGACTTGGTTCCCACATGTTACCCGGAGGGATGGATTCCGAGAGTCGCTTCGTCAAGGAATGCTTTACCCTGCATAACGCACCGGAAGGCGATAGCGAGTTAGAAAACGTCACCAACTACTTCCACTGCCTGCACGCGGTTGAACAGCAAAAGGGGCTTGATGAAGTGGCACCAGCAACCTTTGAATACACGATTTATTCAGATGGCATTAACCTGGCGACGGGAACCTTTTACTATACTACCTATGAGGACAACCAGATTAATGCAGTCCAAATGCATAATGTTAACTTAAATAGCAGGGAGCTTGCCCAGTTCCCACTTGTTAAGGGGCAGAGCATCCATGCCCAAAACTAAATCAGAATGATCAAAAGTGGCTTGACTACTCGTAAGCATGAATAGTTAAACCACTTTTTAGTTATCTATCGCCCACCCGTACCTATGCATATTTTTGAATAAAAATGATAAATTACGCCAAAATGATTGATATATATTCAAACATACTGTATATTAATGGCAATTAATAAATATGCAAGCAAATGAATGGAGACGATCATAATGACTAAGGAAAAAATTGTTCTGGCTTATTCGGGTGGCCTTGATACTTCTGTCGCGATTGCCTGGTTAAAGAACAAGGGCTATGACGTAATTGCCTGCTGTATTGATGTTGGTGAGGGCCTGGACCTGGAAGCCATCAAGAATAAGGCAGCCGCAATTGGTGCCTGGAAGTCAGTTGTGATTGACGCCAAGTTGGACTTTGCGGAACAGTTTGTTCTTCCTGCACTACAGGCCCATGCGATGTACGAACAAAAATACCCACTGGTTTCCGCACTCTCCCGGCCACTGATCGTGCAGAAATTAGTGGCGACCGCTAAACAGTACGGGGCCACTGCAATTGCCCACGGTTGCACCGGGAAGGGAAATGACCAGGTGCGGTTTGAAGCTGGCATTCACGCTCTAGCTCCTGAGATGAAGATTGAAGACCCGATCCGGGATTGGCACTGGTCACGGGAAGAAGAAATCCAATACGCAAAGGATAACAATATTCCGGTGCCAATTACTAAGGCGAATCCATATTCAATTGACCAAAACCTGTGGGGGCGGGCCAACGAATGTGGGATTCTTGAAGATCCTTGGGCAGCTGCGCCGGAGGATGCTTATGAGCGGACGACGCCGATTGAAGAAACACCGGATGAACCGACGACCATGGAGATTACTTTTGATGAAGGGGTTCCGGTTGCCCTTGATGGTGAGCACCTCCCACTGGACCAGCTGATTATGAAGCTGGACAAAATTGCTGGTGATAACGGAATCGGTCGGATTGACCACGTTGAAAACCGGTTAGTTGGTATTAAGTCTCGGGAAATTTACGAATGTCCAGCCGCGACCGTCTTGCTCGCTGCTCATAAGGACCTTGAAGACCTGACCCAGGAGCGGGAAGTTGCTCACTTTAAGCCAATGATTGAAGACAAGATGGCCGAAATTATTTATAACGGGTTATGGTACTCACCGCTAATGAAGGCTCTTGTTGCGTTCATTGATGAAACCCAAAAGGTGGTTAACGGGGTTGTCCGGGTAAAGATGTTTAAGGGTAACGTCATTTGTGAAGGACGGAAATCACCAAACTCCCTGTATGACAAGAACCTGGCAACTTACACTTCTGCTGATGAATTTGATCAAGCGGCCGCGACCGGCTTCATCAAACTTTGGGAATTGCCAGATAAGGTTTATGCCCAGGTACAAGAAAAGGCGAGCCATTCGCAGAAGGGGGAAGTAACGGATGCCTATTAAGAAGATGTGGGGCGGCCGGTTTGAAGAAGGCGGTGACCAGCTGGTCGACCAATTCGGTGCTTCGATCTCCTTTGACCAGGAGATGGCCAAAGAAGACATTATGGGCTCGCTGGTCCATGTCAAAATGTTAAAGGCTACCCAAATCTTACCAGCGGCGGATGCCGAAAAGATTATTGCGGGGTTGAACGAATTGTTGACCGAATTAAAGGAACACGGTTTGAACTTTGATGTGGCAAATGAGGATATCCATATGAACATTGAGGCCCTTTTGACGAAGAAGATTGGTCCGGTTGCGGGAAAGCTGCATACCGGACGGAGTCGAAATGACCAGGTCGCCACTGACTTTCACTTGTACGTAAAGGAACGACTACCCAAGGTGGTGGCCGCAATTCGGGGATTACAGGGGGCGTTGGTCAAGCTCGCCGGTGAGAACGTAGAAACAATCATGCCAGGCTATACCCATATGCAACATGCCCAGCCGATTTCTTATGGTCACTACCTGATGGCCTACTTTCAAATGTTTCAGCGCGACGTCGAACGTTTCCAATTTAACCAGCAGCATACCGACTTGTCGCCCTTGGGAGCTGCGGCATTAGCCGGAACGACCTTCCCCATTGACCGGGAAATGACTACGAAGCTGTTAGGCTTTAAACAGCCGTACGCGAACTCGTTAGATGCCGTTAGTGACCGGGACTTTGCACTGGAGTTTTTGAGCAACGCTAGTATTTTGATGGTGCATCTGTCGCGCCTGTGTGAAGAGGTTATTTACTGGTGTAGTTATGAATTTAGCTACATTGAATTAGCCGATGCTTACTCAACCGGGAGTTCCATTATGCCCCAAAAGAAAAATCCGGATATGGCGGAGCTGATTCGGGGAAAGAGCGGCCGGGTCTTCGGAAGCTTGGTCGGTCTACTCACTACTATGAAAGGATTACCGTTAGCGTATAACAAGGATATGCAAGAAGATAAGGAAGGCGTCTTTGATGCCGTTAAAACCATCTTGCCGAGTCTAAAAGTTATGACGGGGATGGTGAAAACACTGAAGGTTAACAAAGACCAGATGGCACACGCAACCCACCATGACTTTTCGAATGCCACCGAACTGGCGGATTACTTGGCGACAAAGGGGATCCCCTTCCGGCAGGCACATGAGATTGTCGGTGAACTAGTGTTAAAGGGGTTGAAGACTGGAAGGGACTTGGCTGACATTACCCTGGCGGAATTTAAGCAGATCGACCCCCGGGTGGAAGAAGACGTTTATCAAGTCTTAAAGCCGGCCGTAGCGGTCCAGCGGCGGAATTCACTTGGTGGTACTGGCTTCGACCAGGTCCGGGCCCAAATTGCCGCCGCCCAACAGATATTAGCAGCCGACTAATTGAGCAGGGAGACAGAACTAGCTTGCTAGTTCGTTTTTCGACGCGCAGCTAGCCTTTAGGAAGCACAAATAGACCTCCAGCGTTCGATAAAGTCAAACGCTGGAGGTCTATTTGTGTACTGCGTTGTTCGCATTTTAGCTAAGTTGTAGAGTTTATGTCACAGCCCCCGCTTTTTTTGATGGGCATTGCTAGGAATCCGTTTGCTTACTACTGATTGGTCAAGCTATGATATAATCAAATTGGCAAATTAGCGATTTAAATCATAAAAGGAGAATTGGCAAGACTTGGCAGAAAATACACAAGAGTATGAACAAATCTTTCAAATTGAACAACCTGAAATTGAAGTTGGCATTTTGGGGCCACAGGATAAATTTGTAAGCCTGATTGAGCAGGGGATGGACGTTACCCTTAACCCGTTTGGTGGCAACCTCAAGGTCAGTGGGCGACGGGAAGACGTTAAACTGACGGTTGATGTTTTCCATGCCCTTGTTAACTTGCTTGAACAGGGAATCCACTTGCACAGCACCGACATTGTTAGTGCCATGAAGATGGCTCACCGGGGAACGTTGGAGTATTTTGCGGACCTGTATAGCGAGACGATCATTAAGGATCGCAAGGGGCAGGCCATCCGGGTCAAGAACTTCGGCCAGCGCCAGTACGTCAACGCCATTAAGCATAATGATATTACCTTCGGGATTGGACCAGCCGGGACCGGTAAGACCTACCTGGCAGTGGCGATGGCGGTGGCAGCGCTGAAACGGGGTGAAGTAGAGCGGATTATCGTCACCCGTCCTGCCGTTGAAGCGGGCGAAAGCCTGGGCTTCTTGCCCGGGGACCTACAAGAAAAGGTTGACCCGTACTTGCGACCAATCTATGATGCCTTAAATGCCATCCTTGGTGCCGACCACACCCAGCGGTTAATGGAGCGTGAGATTATTGAAATTGCCCCACTGGCTTACATGCGAGGGCGGACGCTTGATGGTGCATTTGTTATCCTCGATGAGGCACAAAATACCACTAATGCCCAGATGAAGATGTTCTTAACCCGGCTGGGCTTTGGCTCCAAGATGGTCGTTAACGGGGACATCTCCCAAATTGACCTCCAGCATGGTGTTCGAAGTGGGTTGGTGAGTGCAGAACGAATTTTAAAAGATATTCAATCAATTAAGTTTGTCCGCTTTAGCGCCGAAGACGTTGTTCGCCACCCCGTCGTTGCACGGATTATTACCGCCTATGAAGAACAGGCGACGCGTAAGGCCCAGTACAAGGCGACAAATGGTAAGGAGGATGCGTAATGGATTTAACGGTATATGACGAAACGGCCGGCCAAGTCAGTGCAGCCCAGTTGACGCTGGTCAAGGACCTTCTCCAGTATGCGGCCCAAAAACTTCAGCTAAAGGACAATACTGAAATGTCGGTAACTATTACCACTAATCCAGCAATCAAGAAACTTAATAAGCAGTACCGGGGGGTCGACCGGGCAACCGATGTTTTAAGCTTTGCCGCGGAAGAAAGTGGTGATGAAACGCCCATCGTGATGGATCCCGAGTTAGCCGCCGAACTGCCAGCCAACCTCGGCGACCTTTTTGTATCGATTGACAAAGTTGCCGAACAAGCCAAGTTTTTAGGCCATTCCACCGACCGGGAACTCGGCTTTTTAGTGGTTCATGGTTTCTTGCACCTGAACGGGTATGACCATGAACAACCCGCTGATGAACAACGAATGTTTGCACTCCAACGCGCTATTTTGGATGACTATGGCCTCACAAGGTAAACACCAGACGGGGAAGAACCGTCACTTTATCCAGGCATTGCGGCATGCCTTTGACGGGATCGTGACGATGCTAAAAGAGGAGCGGAACATGCGCTACCACGTTTTGGCAGCGGCACTAGTCTTACTCTTGGGGGTACTATTGCGGGTTAGTACCGCTGATTGGTTGTGGTTACTCCTCGTCATTTTTCTGGTCTTTGCGGCCGAGTTTTTAAATACGGTCACCGAGGCGGTTACTGACTTACTGGTTCGTCACCAGTATGATATCGAAGTGAAAAAGGCGAAGGACGTGGCCGCGGGCGGTGTCTTGATTGCGGCGTGTTTTGCGATTGTTGTGGGGCTGATTATCTTTGGCCCCCGCTTGTTAAAGTTAATCGAATAGGAGAAGAAAATGGATAATCCAAATTTTAAATCTGGCTTTGTGGCGTTGATTGGCCGGCCCAATGTTGGTAAATCAACCCTATTGAACTATATCGTTGGCCAAAAGGTGGCGATCATGAGTAACGTTGCGCAAACGACCCGGAATAAGATCCAGGGGATTTACACGAGCAAGGATGCGCAGATTGTCTTTATCGATACCCCCGGTGTCCACAAGCCGGCCACCAAGCTGGGTGACTTTATGGAGCGTTCCACCCTGTCAGCACTTGATGAAGTAGACGCAGTCGTTTACGTCGTTAGTGCAACCGAAAAGCGGGGGCCGGGTGATAATTTTATTATTGACCGGTTAAAACAGGTTAAACAGCCCATCTACCTGGTAGTTAATAAGATTGACCAGGTGCACCCTAATGACTTGCCAGACATCGTGGCTCAGTATAAGGATGCTTTGCCGTTTAAAGGAATCATCCCGATTTCGGCTCTGCAGGGAAACAACGTGAACGAACTGATTAATGAATTAGTGGCGGGATTGCCTCACGGTCCACAGTACTATCCTGATGACCAAGTTTCTGACCACCCCGAACGATTCGTGATTGCGGAAATGATTCGTGAGAAGGTATTCATGCTGACCCGTGATGAGGTTCCCCATTCGGTAGCCGTTGATGTTACCTCCGTTAAGCGTGAAGATGAAGAACACGTCCATATCTCCGCTAACATCGTGGTGGAGCGACCAGGTCAAAAGGGAATTATCATTGGTAAGAAGGGGCAAATGCTCAAGAAGATTGGTACCATGGCCCGTAAAGACATTGAGCGCCTACTTGGCGACCGGGTTTACCTACAACTCTGGGTAAAGGTTGTTCCGAAGTGGCGTGATAAGTCGGCCATGCTTAAGGACTATGGTTACCGGAATAAAGACTATTAACGAGGAGGCGGGTGTATGGCGCGGGAAACGACCGACTTTCGGGGAATCGTCATCTACCGCCGTGACTATCGTGAACGGGACCTCCTAGTAAAAATGCTGACCGATAAGGCGGGACCGGCAATGTTTTATGTCCGTGATGGAAAAAAACGGGGGTTTCGAATGGCTAGCGACCTCCTGCCGTTTACGCACGGCACTTACATTGGCGCGCTGGCCGATGATGGGTTGAGCTTTATCAACGCTGCCAGCGAAACACACCAGTACCAGCAGATCGCCGGGGACCTGAGCAAAAACGCCTACGCAAGTTACCTCCTTGCCCTTGTTGACCATGCCTTTATCGATAATCGGCCGTTGGGAGGCTGGTTTGACCAAGTGGCCGCGGCGCTTAACCTTATTAACCGGGGACAAGATGAGCAAGTCGTTACTAACGTAATGGAAACCCAACTGTTAACCGTCTTTGGGGTGGCACCAACTTGGCACCAGTGCGTAATCTGTGGGCGGGCGGACCGGCCGCTGGATTTCTCTGAACAATACGGGGGGATGCTTTGCAACCAGCATTGGTACCTTGATGCCCACCGCTTTCACCTGGACCGGCGGACGGTTTACTACCTCCAACAATTTGCCACCCTTAACCTCCAGCGGGTTAATAATATTAAGATTAATCCGTTGACTAAGCAACGTCTCCAGTTGACGCTCGATACGTTATACAATGACCAGGTGGGCCTCCGCCTTAAGAGTAAACGATTTATCCAGCAGATGAATCGGTTGGAACAAAAGATGGGGAATTTAGGCAGGAGAGATTGACAATTAGCGGAAGTTTTTCTATTATAAAACGTGTTTATTGGTAACACTTAATTGAATAGGTACGGCGATGACGGAGATGAGTAGTAGTCAGGCGTTACGCAGCGAGTGGGGGAGAGTGTGAGCCCCACTGAACAGACTACTGCCGGGCCCTCCAGCAGCCAGTTGAACTAAGCTGTTTTGCAGAGGTGCAAAAAAGCAGGGTGGAACCGCGAATTTATCTCGTCCCTGTAGTTACGGACTCCGTAGCTGGAGGGATTTTTTACGTATGAAGGGAAGTATTCAGATGACGACAAAGAAGTTAAGTGTTCAAGAGATCATCTTTACACTTGAACAGTACTGGGCAAAGCAAGGTTGTATGCTGATGCAGGCCTATGATAATGAGAAGGGTGCGGGAACGATGAGCCCGTATACGTTCCTGCGGGCAATCGGGCCTGAACCATGGAATGCTGCTTACGTCGAACCATCACGGCGACCGGCCGATGGTCGTTACGGTGAAAACCCTAACCGGCTTTACCAACACCACCAGTTCCAGGTGATCATGAAACCGTCACCAGATAATATCCAAGACCTTTACCTGGGTAGTCTGAAGGAACTGGGAATCGACCCGTTAGAACACGACATTCGCTTTGTGGAAGATAACTGGGAAAACCCGTCAATGGGTTGTGCCGGTGTTGGTTGGGAAATTTGGCTTGATGGAATGGAAATCACCCAATTTACTTATTTCCAAGTAGTTGGTGAATTGCCGATGAACCCGGTCGCATCAGAAGTTACTTATGGGTTGGAACGGTTGGCCGAATATATCCAAAACGTTGACTCGGTATACGACCTCGAATGGGCAGATGGCGTCCTTTACGGTGATATCTTCAAGGAACCAGAATATGAACACTCCAAGTACGCGTTTGAAGAGAGCAACCAAGACATGCTCTTGGCCGCATTTAATAACTACGAAACTGAGGCCAAGCGGTTGATCAAGTTAGGCCTGGTCCACCCGGCCTATGACTATGTCCTCAAGTGTAGCCACACCTTTAACCTCCTTGATGCCCGGGGCGCGGTTTCCGTAACCGAACGGGCAGGGTACCTTCACCGGATCCGGATCATGGCAAAGTCAATTGCCAAGGCCTTTGTTGAGGAACGGCGTAAGCGTGGTTTCCCGCTGATCCATGATGAAAAGCTGCGGCAAAAGACGCTGGATGAATATACAAAGCGAGCGGAAAAGGCTCAGCAACGCGCAGCTAAGCAAGCTGCCAAGAAGGCTAAGCAAGCTCAGAAGGGGGACAAGTAAGATGGCTAACACATACTTATTAGAAGTTGGGGTTGAAGAAATGCCGGCCCACGTAGTCACGCCAAGTATTAGTCAGTTACGTGACCGGGTAGCGGACTACCTTAAGGAACAACGGATTTCCTTTAATCAAATCCAAGAATATGCTACGCCCCGCCGGCTGGCGCTATTAATCACGGGGTTGGATGATAAGCAACCTGATATCGACGAGTCAGTTAAGGGCCCGGCCAAGAAGATCGCCCAAGACGCCGATGGCAACTGGACAAAGGCGGCAATTGGTTTTAGTCGTGGGCAAGGGGCCTCCGTTGAAGATATCGAGTTTAAAGATGTTAAGGGCGTCGAATACGTCTTTGTCGAAAAGCACATCGCCGGTAAACCAGTTGCGGAGGTTTTAAAAGGCCTACCGGACGTAATTACTGCGATGACTTTCCCAACGCTGATGAAGTGGGGATATAACAACCTTCAATTTATCCGCCCAATTCGGTGGCTGGTATCACTGCTCAATGACCAGGTGGTACCGTTTAAGATTCTTGATGTTGAAGCAGGACGGACCACCCGAGGCCACCGCTTCTTGGGTCATGACGTGACGTTAAAAAAGGCGTCCGACTACGTCGATGCCCTTTACCAAGAGTTTGTGATCGTGGACCCTACTAAGCGTAAGCAGGTTATTAATGACCAGATCGACGCGATTGTTGAAGAACATGATTGGGTAATTGACAAGGATCCGGACCTCTTAGAAGAAGTTACTAACCTGGTTGAATGGCCAACTGCCTTTGCGGGCTCCTTTGATAAGAAGTACCTAGTATTACCAGATGAAGTCCTGATTACCTCTATGAAGGATAACCAACGCTTCTTCTACCTTCGTGACCATGCCGGAAACTTGTTGCCATACTTTATTGCGGTGCGAAATGGTAATAAGGAATACCTCGAAAACGTTATTAAGGGGAATGAACGGGTTTTGGTTCCCCGTCTTGAGGATGCGAAGTTCTTCTATGAAGAAGATCAGAAGCTGACGATCGACCAATACGTGGACCGCCTCAAGCGAGTTAGTTTCCATGACAAGATCAGTTCAATGTATGACAAAATGCAGCGGACGGCCGTAATCGCCCGGCTGATTGGTCAACGGTTAGGTCTAAGCGCTGATGAGTTAGCTGACCTTGACCGGGCTGCTCATATCTACAAGTTTGACCTAACAACCCAAATGGTCGGTGAATTTGCCGAATTACAAGGGGTAATGGGTGAAATCTACGCTAAACTCTTCGGTGAGAAGGATGACGTAGCGGTCGCCATCCGCGAACACTACATGCCAATCTCTGCCGAAGGTGCACTGCCGCAAACGAAGTTGGGGGCAATTTTAGCAATTGCTGATAAGCTTGATAGTATCCTGAGCTTCTTTGCTGTGGGGATGATTCCATCCGGTTCTAATGACCCATATGCTTTACGGCGGCAGGCGTTTGGAATTGTCCGGATTATTAATGACCGCGGCTGGCACCTGTCACTGCTTGGCATCCAACCAGAATTGATTAAGGCGTTGGCAGCGGCAAAGGTTGCCATTAACTTTGACTTGAACCAGAATGCACCAGCGGTTCGGCAGTTCTTCTTGGACCGGATGAAGCAATTCTTTAGCGGACAAAAGCTTCGTCACGATATTATTGATGCGGTTACTGATACCAAGGATGATGATATTGAGAACATCTTTGAAGCGGCCACCACGATTAATGACCATAAGGATGATGGCAACTTCAAGGATGCTGTTGAAGCATTGACCCGGGTAGTTCGGATCGCCAAGAAGGGCAATCAGGAGTCGACGCCCGCTATTAAGCCGGCCCTGTTTGAAAATCCGTCAGAACAAAAGTTATATGACGCAGTTGCTAACGTTAAAAAGCAGGCTGCCGACCGGACGATCGCCGAGAACTTTACGGCCTTGCGGGCCCTCTCGCCAGTCATTACTGAGTACTTTGACGAGAACATGATTATGGATAAGAACGAAGAAATTCGTAACAACCGGTTAGCCCAACTGGGCGAACTGGCACGGTTAACCCGGCTGCTGGGTAACCTGGATGACTTAATCGTTAAGTAGACTTTTTGGTTGCTTTACGACAGCCTTGTGTTATCATATATATTAGGTAAATTGTGGTTTAGATAAGTAAAGGAGGGTCGCATTCCGTTGGGTTGCGGCCTTTCGTTACTATTGGTAAGTCGTAAAAGTGGGGTGGTTCAATGGCAAAAATACCGCGGACGGTAATTGATCAGGTGCGCAATTCAGTGGATATTGTGGATGTGATCGGTCGCTATGTGCAATTAAAGCGGGCTGGGAAAAGCTTTACGGGACTATGCCCGTTTCATGATGAACAGACACCATCCTTTTCGGTAAACGAAGAGAAACAGTATTACCACTGCTTTGGTTGTGGACGGAGTGGGAATGTTTTTCAGTTCTTAATGGACTACCAGCACATCGGTTTTGTTGAGGCTGTGATGGCAGTTGCCAAGGAGGTAGGGATTGACCTGCCTCACCAATATACGGAAGGTTCACACCATGAACAGGCACCGGTTAATAGTGAGACTGGCCAGTTACTTGACCTGCATAAAAAAGCCGCTCAGCTATACCACCACATCTTAGTGAATACACCGGCGGGGGAAGGCGGCCGTCGCTACCTAACCAGACGCGGTACCAGTGCGCAACTGATTGATCAGTTTCAGTTAGGCTTTGCCCCTGAAAAGGAAATCTTAACGGCCTATTGTGAACAGCAGAAGATGGATTACCAACTCCTACGTAAGTCGGGACTATTTACCGAAGATCAGTCGGGAAAGCTACACGACCGCTTCCAGGGACGGGTAATGTATCCGATTAAAAATCAGTATGGCCAGGTAATTGCTTTTTCGGGGCGCTTGTTAAATGCTGCGGTAACTGACCTTCCCAAATATCTTAACAGTCCTGAGACCCCCATTTTCAACAAGCGGCGGACCCTTTTTAATCTGGACGTTGCTAAAAAGGCGGCCCGACAGACCGGGAAGCTGTACCTTTTTGAAGGCTTCATGGACGTAATTTCGGCCTTTGGGGCGGGGGTTTCAGCTGGAATCGCTTCGATGGGGACCAGCTTCACTGAAGAACAAGTGGGGATTATTCGACGGACCAGTCCCCAGCTCAACATATGCTATGACGGTGATGATGCCGGGCAAAACGCGATTGACCGGGCTATCAAGCTGGTGGCTAGTCAGGCAACCGGCAATTTACAGGTTCGGGTTGTCCAGCTTCCCGCGGGGGTTGACCCGGATGAGTATGTGCAAAAATTTGGTGCTGACCGGTTTAAGGACTACCTGGCGGGTCAAGAAGAGACCACGACTGACTTTTACCTACGTTTCTTACGCCAGGGCCGCCACTTAACTAATCAAAGTGAGCTGATGAGCTACCTGGACCAAGCGCTGAAGGTAATTGCCCGAGTAACGGCACCCCTGGAACAGGATATGTACCTGGGGAAGTTGGCTCAGGAGTTTTCCCTAGATAAGGCCGCTCTTCAGGGACAATTAGGTCAGATTAAAGAGCAGCTGGGGGTACAAGATACCACGCCCGGGCAGAGCTACCGGCAACAAGTCGCCCAGCAGCATGTGCCGGTTACCCGCCGGCAGCCAACAATTAAGGTTGGACGGACCGAGTTAGCAGAACGGTTATTGCTGTACTACATGTTACACAGTCAAGAAGCGTGGGCCCACGTAACGACGACGACGGGGTTCCACTTTGTTCACGAGAAATATCAAACACTCTATCTTTTGGCGGCGAGTTACTTTACCGAACATGGTGATTATTCCGTGGCTGATTTTCTCAACTACCTTGGTGAAGACGAGTTACGTAACACCTTGAGCCAGGTTGAGCAACAAAACGTTAACCCTGCCATTCAGATGGCCGTAATTGACGATTGCATGCAGATCATCATGCAGCAGACGCCACTTGAAGAGCGGATTAGCCGGGTAAAAAAGGAGCTGAATGAAGCCGGTGCCTTGAATAATCACGAATTAGTAATGCAGCTAACGGTGAAGTTAGTGGACCTATTGAAGGAACAGCAACAGTATAAAGCGGAGGAGACTAATTAATATGGCAAAGAGTAAGAAGAAGGACCTTGTTATTTCAAACAGTGACGATTTTGACCAACAAGAATACGATACTGCTGTTGGTAAGCTAATCCGTCACTACAAAAAGCAAAAGCAAATTCGCTATGACGAATTAACCGAAAAGCTTGCTAAACCATACGAATTAAACGCGGACGGGATTGATAACCTCCTGCAAAATGTCGAGGATGCGGGGATCAGTGTTGTTGATGAAAACGGTGATCCGGACCCCCGGGCGTTAAAGGCGACCGAAAAGCTTTCCCAAAAGGCGATGAAGGATACTTCGGCACCCACTGGGGTTAAGATTAATGACCCAGTTCGGATGTACCTCAAGGAAATCGGTCGGGTGAACCTGCTGACGGCGGATGAGGAAGTTAAGCTGGCCCTCCGAATTGAGCAGGGGGACGAAGTGGCAAAGCAGGAACTGGCGGAAGCCAACTTGCGGCTAGTCGTTTCGATCGCTAAACGTTACGTTGGTCGGGGAATGCAGTTCTTGGACCTAATTCAAGAAGGGAACATGGGGCTGATGAAGGCCGTTGAGAAGTTCGACTACCGGCGGGGCTTTAAGTTCTCTACCTATGCAACTTGGTGGATCCGTCAAGCAATTACCCGGGCAATTGCGGACCAGGCCCGGACGATCCGGATCCCGGTCCACATGGTTGAAACAATCAACAAGCTAATCCGGATCCAGCGGCAATTGCTCCAGGACCTCGGCCGGGAACCGTTGCCAGAAGAAATTGGTGCTGAGATGGACATGCCAACCGAAAAAGTGCGGAATATTTTAAAGATTGCCCAGGAACCGGTATCATTGGAAACACCAATTGGTGAAGAGGATGATTCCCACCTCGGTGACTTTATTGAAGACCAGGATGCGACGAGTCCGGCTGACCACGCCGCTTATGAAATGATGAAAAAGCAGCTCGAAAATGTTTTAGATACACTGACCGACCGGGAAGAAAATGTTCTACGGCTTCGCTTTGGGCTTGATGATGGCCGGACCCGGACCCTGGAAGAAGTCGGGAAGGTCTTTGGCGTGACCCGGGAGCGGATTCGGCAAATCGAAGCTAAGGCATTACGGAAGTTGCGCCACCCGTCTCGTTCTAAGCAGTTAAAGGACTTCTTGGAGTAGTCTAATATTAAATACGAAAGAACTAACGCGTTTCACTTTTTAAAAGTGGACGCGTTATTTTTAAAAAATTAAAAGTTAATTAGAAAAATGTTAAAATATTCTTGACGTTCTTTTGGCAAAATAATAAAATTAATTAAGATTAGTTGTTAAGGTTAGACGAGAGAGGGAGTTTAAATATGCCAGAATTATCAGCTGATTTATACGGAACCATTAGTCACAAGCTTGATGCATTAAACCCATCCGGGATCCGGGCCTTTGATAAGGAAGTTTCAAAGATCCCGGGGATTATTAAGTTGACGGTTGGTGAGCCGGACTTTAATACCCCGGAACACGTTAAGCAGGCGGCAATCAAGAGTATCCAAGACGATGACTCACACTACGCCCCTCAAGCGGGTAAGCCTGAATTGCTGGCCGCCATCAGTGACTACCTATCAGACACCCGGGGGATAAAGTACGACCCCGAAAGCGAAATTGTGGTTACGGTGGGGGCGACGGAAGCCCTTGATGCCACCTTCTTTAGCCTGTTAAACACGGGTGACAAGGTAATCGTACCCACCCCAGCGTTTGCGCTGTACTTCCCCCTGATTGCGATGACGGGCGCAACGGCGATCCAAGTTGATACCTCTGCTGATAATTTTGTGCTGACCCCTGAGCACCTTGAACGGGTACTTGCAAAGGAAGGTAAGGGCGCTAAGGCAGTCTTGTTAAACTACCCAAGTAACCCAACCGGTCGGGAATACCCAGAAGAACTGTTAAAGGGACTGGCCAAAGTGATTGCTAACCACCACTTGTATGCAATTGCTGACGAAATCTATAGCGAGTTGGTGTACGGGGTTGACCACTATTCAATCGCATCCATGATCCCGGAACGGACGCTACTTATTTCTGGTTTGTCTAAGTCTCACGCGATGACAGGTTATCGTTTGGGTTACGTTGCCGGACCAGCCCAAATCATGAAGAGCATTTTGAAGATGCATGCTTACCTGGTAACCACGGTTACGGATAATGCCCAGGCTGCGGCAACGGAGGCCTTGACTAACGGTGCTGCCGACCCAATTGCCTTTCGCAAGTCGTACCGGAAGCGGCGGGACCTGGTTATTGACGGCTTAACCAAGCTGGGCTTTGGGATGGCCACTCCCCAAGGGGCTTTCTATATCTTTGCAAAGATTCCCGAATTCTTTGGCAAGGATGACGAAAAGTTTGCCCGGGACTTAGCTAACCAGGCCAAGGTCGGGGTTACTCCTGGTAGTGCCTTCGGGGCTGGTGGTGAAGGTTACATCCGCCTTTCTTACGCTTCGTCTGAAGAAGACCTGACGGCGGCACTTGCCCGGATCGCTGGCTTTGTTAAGAAATTAGAATAGGACCGGTAAAAGACTTTTGCCACGGTCCAAACCTTAAGTATAAAAGCCTTCAGCGTTTAGCATTCGAACGCCGAGGGCTTTTATATTGCAGTGACTTCTTACTGTTTTAGAAGACGGCCAGCTAATTTGGGCTAGGGCCTTTTTCCGTTGTCAGCTTTATCTGGTATAATTATTTAAAACTAAGTACAAAAGGAAGCATGATAACGTGGATGCACAACACCTTTCAAAGCGCCTTGCCCAGGTTGCCGAATTTGTTCCGCAGGGGGCACGAATGGCTGATATCGGGTCAGACCACGCTTACCTGCCCGCGGCACTGGTACTGGCGGGTAAAATTCCCATGGCCGTGGCTGGTGAAGTGGCGGCAGGACCCTACCAAAACATGGAAAATGAGATTCGGGCCAATGGTCTTACTGGACAAATTGTCCCCCGGTTAGCAAATGGTCTAGCGGCGATTAAACCGGCTGATCATATTGACACCGTGGTAATTGCCGGAATGGGTGGGACACTGATTGCCGATATTTTAGACCAAGGTCAGGACCAGCTAGCTGGTGTCAAGCGGTTGATCTTGCAACCAAACGTTGGTGAGTTCCGCCTCCGCGCCTGGCTGTTGGCTCACCGGTATCAGATTATGGCAGAACGTCTGGTTAAAGAGGATGACCACATCTATGAGATTATCGTTGCCGAGCCATCGTTAGTGCCCTTTTCTTACAGTGATTATGAGTTAATGTTTGGCCCCTTGCTATTGGAAAAGAAGGGCCCAGTTTTTACCGAGAAGTGGCAGGATTACCTTCACCGGCAGGCGGGGGTGCTCGACCAAATCAGTGGTGCTAAACAGCCGCCGCGTGATAAAATTAAGCAACTTCAAGGACGGATGCGGCTTGTAAAGGAGGCCCTAAACGATGATTAGTGGTACGGAGTTAATTCAGCGGTTTGAACAATTTGCGAGTCCGCAGTTAGCGGAGAAGTGGGACCACGTCGGCTTACAGGTGGGTAACCCCGACCGGCCCCTTCACCGACTAATGACCACATTAGATGTTCGCCCTGAGACGGTGGCCGAAGCGGTTGACAAACAGGTTGACTTCATCTTTGCCCACCACCCGGTGATGTTTCACCCGGCGAAGGATCTTGATACGCGTAACCCCCAGAATGCAATGTATGCGGAACTGCTCGCCCACGGAATTACCGTTTATGCTGCCCACACGAACCTCGACACCGCTAATGGGGGAATGAATGACTGGCTGGCAACCCAGCTGGGCCTCGCTAACTGTGAGCCACTACTTGCTGCCGGCAATGACCCCGTATCGGGGTCCCCAGTCGGCATGGGGCGGATCGGGACCTTCAATGGTGCGCTGACGCCGCGCCAGTTTGCTGAGTTTTGCCAGCGGCTGTTTGGGGTTGCCGGCCTTCGCCTGATTACTAACCCAGTTGACCAGCAGCGGACTATTCACCGGGTTGCGGTTCTGGGCGGTGCTGGTCAAGACTTTTATAAGCAGGCGGTTGAAAAGGGCGCCGATGCCTACGTTACCGGCGATGTCAGTTACCACTTTGCCCATGATATGATTGCCAACCACTTGACCGTTGTGGATCCGGGCCACCACATTGAAGCGATCTGTGAACACCAGCTGGCCCTGCTCTTTGCCAAGTGGCAGGACGAAAATAGTGGTTGGGACTTTGAAATTATTGAAAACCAGTTGAATACGGACCCATTTACGTTTATTACCCAGGACTAAGGAGGAGATTAGAAATGGCCAATGACCAATACGCGGGCTTGCTTGACCGCTTTTTGAAATACGTAAGAACTGAGACCCGCTCAAACCCAGCTGCCCAGACGGTACCATCAGACCCTAAGGAAACAGCTTTCTTGAAAGAATTGGCGGCCGAGTTGACGGAGTTAGGGTTGGCAAACGTCCATATTAATCAGCAGAGTTCCTACTTAATGGCGACGATTCCGAGCAACGTTGACCAGGTGGTACCAACAATTGGCTACATTGCCCACGTGGATACGGCGGACTTTAACGCCCATAATGTGAACCCCCAAATTGTCGAAGACTATGATGGGCACTCACCGATTAAGCTTGACCCGGCAGGAAAGTACCAATTAACGGTAGAAGACTTCCCATCATTGAAGAAGTACCAGGGGGATACCCTGATTACGACTGACGGGACGACCCTGCTAGGCGCCGATGATAAGTCAGGGGTAGCTGAAATCATTACCATGGCGGCTTACCTTATGGCTCACCCGGAGGTCAAACATGGTGAGATTAAGATTGGCCTGGGCCCAGATGAAGAAATTGGGACCGGCGCTGACCACTTTGACGTTGCTGACTTTGGTGCTGACATGGCTTATACCGTCGATGGTGGCCCCCTTGGCGAACTGGAGTATGAAACCTTTAACGCAGCCCAAGCCGAAATTGAGATTGCCGGTAAGGATGTACACACCGCGGTGGCGAAGGGAACGATGATCAACGCAATCCAGGTTGCTATTGACCTTCACAACAGCCTGCCAGCCCACGAACGGGCGGAACGGACAGCTGGACGGGAAGGATTCTTCCACCTCTATAAGTTTGCGGGTACGGTGGACCACGCATCCATGACCTACTTGATTCGTGACCATGACCGGCAAACCTTTGAAGAACGTAAGCGCCTACTCCAGCGGGTTGTTGCGGGGCTAAACACCGGGCTGGGTGCCGACCGGGTCAGCATGAAGTTATACGACCAATACTACAACTTAAAGGATGCCTTAAAAGGGCATATGGAAGTAGTTGACCTTGCCAAAAAAGCGATGGAAGAGTTGGGTATTAAGCCTGATATTTACCCGGTCCGTGGTGGGACCGACGGCTCGACCATTTCCTACCTAGGCTTACCAACGCCGAACCTCTTTGCGGGTGGTGAAAATATGCATAGCCGCTTTGAGTACGTCTCCTTACAGACGATGGAAAGGGCAGTAGACGTCCTACTTAAGATTAATGAATTGAACCTTAAGCAGGGATAACGGGTGGTGTGTAACACACTAACCAAGTTCAGAACGCAAACAGGCCTCCAGTATTCGGGAAAACCGAACTGGAGGCCTGTTGATATTTTGGCGGGTGCGAAGACCAGGTCAAAGCTGTTTCCTGGCACACGCCCACTTTGATATTGCTAAGTAAACTAAGTTACTTTTCTTTTTTAGCAGGGTTAGCACTGCCGGTAATGGCATTCACAAAGTTAACCGCGATGATGGCCATTACGGCACCGATAATTGCGACCAGCTTGTAGTCTGGAGTCATCCCTTCAAGCTGGGAAGTAATGTAAGCCAACACTTCCGCAAGGATTAATCCCCACAGTGCCGCAATGATGTTTTTTGACAGCGTATTCATTAGTTTCATCCCCTCTGTATAACCATTATTTTATCACACCTGACGAATAAACACAGGGGTAAAAGATAATCAATTGGGGGAACATTTGTTATAATTTTGAGGAAAGGAGTGACGGCAAGTGAATTACGTACCACTGGAGGTGCACAGTAGTTATAGCCTGCTTAAGAGCCCTAACCGAATTCCAGAATTAGTGGCTGCTGCCAAGCAACGGGGATATTCGGCCTTAGCATTAACGGACGAAAACGTTTTATACGGGGCAGTTGAATTCTATAATGCGGCCCGCCAGGCGGGGATTAAGCCACTCTTAGGCCTTCAACTGGTTGTTCAGCTAGCAGACCCAGCTAGCACCCAGCTACGGGTAACCTTGCTGGCCAAAAATCAGCAGGGTTACCAGAACCTAATGGACCTGTCGACACTTCACCAAACAACGTCCCGTGATCAGCTTCCCTTGGCCTTTACGGCAGTTGCAAAACGGTTGGCTAACCTGGTCATGGTAGTACCAGCACAGGTAAACCTACTGAGTCTCTTACGCCAGGGAAATGACTGGCTTGCCCCCCTTCAAGGGGCGGTCGATACCGGGAGTCTTTATCTCGGGGTGAACCTAGAATTGGATGCGGTCGAACGGTCATCCCTGCAACAGTTTGCCCAGGATAATGACGTACCAGTTGTCGCCACCACTCCCGTTAACTACCTTAACCCGACCGACCTGTTTGCCACGAAGACCCTCCAGGCGATCGGTCAGGGGGCCCAATTAGGTGACCTGGCCGCCCAGTCACAAGTTGCCGGTACCAACTACCTGCCTGACCACCAGCAAGTCATTGCTGATTACCAGCGAGCAGGGCTAACCGCTGCTGTAGCGGCGACCGCAACGATTGCCCAGCAGTGCAACGTCGAACTGGAGTTTAAGGACCCGGTACTACCACATTTTGTAACCCCTAAGGGCATTAGTGCGGCGGACTACTTACGCCAGCTCTGCCTTGCAGGATTGGCAAAACGGCCCCTGGCACCAGGCATCAGTGCGGCTGATTATCGCCAACGACTTGACCATGAGTTAACCATCATCCATGAGATGGGGTTTGACGATTACTTCCTGATCGTATGGGACGTGATGAACTTTGCCCACCAAAATAAGATTACTACTGATCCGGGGCGGGGGTCAGCCGCAGGTTCGTTAGTTGCCTATGCACTAGCCATTACGGAAGTAGACCCCCTCCAATACCACCTGTTGTTTGAACGCTTCTTAAACCCGGAGCGGGCCCAGATGCCTGACATTGACCTTGATATTCCGGATAATCGCCGAGCAGAGGTCCTCCAATACGTTCACCAAAAATACGGTCACCGCCGGGTTGCCCAGATCATTACCTTTGGGACCCTAGCGGCCAAACAGGTTCTGCGGGACACCAGTCGGGTCTTTAACTTGACCCACTTTGAATTAGCCGCCCTGTTAGATGCCCTGCCCAAGGGGGAGTCATTTACCCTGCGCCAAGCCCGGGCGACATCGCAGCGCTTGCAAAACCTCCTTAGTGACCAGCCAAAATTGAAGTTGCTTTTTGAGGTTGCCCAACAGCTGGAGGGACTTCCCCGCCACTATTCCACCCATGCGGCCGGGATCGTGCTGTCGGCACAACCATTGCATGAAATCGTTCCGCTGCAGGCGGGAAGTGAAGGACTCTTGATGACCCAATTCCCGAAAGATACCGTTGAAGCCTTGGGGTTATTGAAGATGGACTTCTTGGGACTGCGGAACCTGTCGATTATGGATAATACGATCCAGCTGATCCGTCACCGCCAACCCCAATTTGACCTTTCCCAGGTTAAGCTGGATGATCCAGCAACGATTCAGCTCTTTCAACGTGGCCTCACCGATGGGGTCTTCCAGTTTGAATCAGCGGGAATTCGTAATGTTTTGGTGAGCCTCCACCCGGATAATTTTGAAGATATTGTGGCCGTTAACGCCTTATACCGGCCGGGACCGTTAGAAAACATTACCCACTTCATTGCCCGCAAGCGGGGGCAGGAGCCGGTTAACTTGCCAGACCAATCGCTGGCCCCAATCCTGGCCCCAACCTACGGGATCCTAGTGTATCAAGAACAGGTAATGCAGCTGGCATCAGCAATGGCTGGCTTTACGTTGGGGGAAGCCGACCTGCTCCGGCGGGCGATGAGCAAGAAGAAAAAGCAAACGATGGAGAGTATGCGGGCGAAGTTTATGGCTGGGGCCCAAGCCAAGGGCTACCAACCAGCGCTGGCTACCCAGGTTTTCAACTACATCGACCAATTTGCTAACTACGGCTTTAACCGGTCCCACGCGGTGGCTTATTCAAAGATGACCTTTGAGATGGCTTACCTGAAGTGTCACTACCCAACCGAGTTTTACACGGCCCTGCTGAATGCTGAGGGGAACGTGACTAAGCTGCGGCAGCACATTACCAACGCCCAAAAACTTGGCGTTCAGGTTAACGGTCCCCGGATTAACGTTAGCCAGCTCGACTTTATAACCCGTGACCAGCAGATTTACTTTGGCTTTACCGCAATCAAAGGGATCCGCCGTGACTTTGTTGCGGACTTTCTCCAGGAACGGACGGCGAACGGGCCTTTTAAAGACCTCCATGACTTTATTAACCGCCTGCCAAGCCGCTGGCGCAAAGCAGAACTTATCCAGCCACTGATTTATACGGGCGCCTTTGATGGTTTGGGTTATAACCGGGCGGAGATGGTTAATAGTTTACCAGACCTGTTAGCTGGTGTGGAGCTGATCGGCATGCTGGCTAACTTTGAAGATGACCCCAGTCTCCAGTCCTCAATTAGTCAACGACCGGAGTTTTCCTTAACCACCCGCCTGGCCAAGGAGAACGAGTACCTTGGGGTATACCTTTCCGGCCACCCGGTAAGCCAGTACCAGCGGTTGGCCAGCCGCTTATCTTCGACACGAGTTACAGACCTTGCAAATGGCCGCCAGGTAACCTTGATCCTCTTCATTAACCGGGTTAAGACGATCCACACCAAAAAGGACCACCGACCGATGGCGTTTATGACGGGATCTGATGAAAGCGGCATTGTTGATATAACGATCTTCCCTAAGCAGTACCAGCAATTCCAGAACCTATTAAGTCCTAATAAGGTCGTGGTGGTGACCGGGACGGTGGAACAACGCGCCGGTCATGGTCAGCAGGTGATTGCCCGGACGATTAGTGATGCCCACCAGTTGCAGGTCCAACTGGTTCCACCGGCCCGCTGGGTACTCCGGGTCCTGGATACCGAGGATCAGCCGGCGACGATCAACCGGCTCCACCAGTTTATGCAAAGTCACCATGGCAATATTCCGGTCTTGCTCTATTATCCCCATACGGATACCAAGCTTCTGGAGCCGAATCGTCGCTGGATGAATGACCGTCCAGGAACTAAGGCGGGGTTAGAAGAAATTTTAGGAACCGGGAACGTTGTCTTACAACAACTGAAAAATTAAAGCTCTATTAGAATTACAAATAATTTGGAGATGATAACGTTTTCTTGCGAACTTTATCACAAAAAATACAGACACTTATTTTGAAAAGTGCTATTATACAAGTGTGCAAATGAGGGATGCAAAATGGCAGACCGCAGTTGATGCATAAATGCAAAAGGAGAGATTCATTTATGAAGAAAACCAAGATTGTAAGTACGCTTGGTCCTGCAAGTACTGATGTCGATACAATCGTTAAGTTGATTCAAGCGGGCGCAAATGTGTTCCGTTTCAACTTCTCACACGGTGACCACCCAGAACACTTGGGCCGGATGCAAAACGTTAAGAAGGCCGAAGAAATTACCGGTAAGCACGTTGGTATCATGCTCGATACGAAGGGTGCTGAAATTCGGACGACCGTTCAAAAGGAAGGTAAGATCGAATACAACATCGGTGATGAAGTGCGGATTTCAATGGATGCTTCGATTGAAGGTACTCATGACAAGATTGCTGTTACCTACCCAGGTCTGTACGATGACACCCACGTTGGTGGCCACGTTCTCTTCGATGACGGTCTGATTGATATGCAGATCGAAGAAAAGGACGACGCCAACAAGGAACTGGTCTGCAAGGTTTTGAACCACGGTGTTCTGGGCTCCCGGAAGGGTGTTAACGCTCCTGGTGTTTCAATCAACCTGCCAGGGATCACTGAAAAGGACTCCAGTGACATTCGCTTCGGTCTGGACAACAAGATCAACTTCATCTCTGCATCCTTCGTTCGGAAGCCGGAAGACGTTGAAGATATTCGGGATCTGTTACGCGAAAAGAACATGGAAGACGTTCAAATCTTCCCAAAGATCGAATCTCAAGAAGGTATCGACAACTTTGAATCAATCATCGAAGTTTCTGATGGGTTAATGGTTCCTCGTGGTGACATGGGTGTTGAAATCCCAGCTGAAAATGTGCCAATCGTTCAAAAGCACATGATCAAGCGTTGTAACGAACTGGGCAAGCCAGTTATTACTGCTACCCAAATGCTGGACTCAATGCAAGAAAACCCACGTCCAACGCGTGCCGAAGTATCTGACGTTGCTAACGCTGTCTTTGACGGTACTGATGCAACCATGCTTTCTGGTGAAAGTGCTAATGGTGACTACCCAGTTGAATCAGTAGCTATGATGAACGCTATTGACATCAAGGCAGAAAACCACCTTTGGGAATTCGGTACTGAAACCTTTGACTGGGATAAGTCTGACACTACCGAAACGATTGGTTCCGCAGTTTCTAACGCTGCTAAGGATTTGGACATCCACACGATTGTGGCCTACACTGCTTCAGGCTACACCGCTAAGATGATTTCCAAGTACCGTCCAAACGCTGACATCGTTGCCCTGACTCCTAACGAACGGGTAGAGCGTGGCTTGATGATCAACTGGGGTGTTCAACCATACGTTGTTGACGAAATGAAGAACACTGATAAGATGTTTGATCTGGCTGCTAAGAAGGCCGTTGACCTTGGCTTTGCTAAGAAGGGTGACAAGATCATCATCGTTGCCGGTGTGCCATTGGGTGTACCAGGTGCCACTAACATGATGCGGATTAAGACGATTGACTAGTTTGGTCATTTCGGATTAACCGGGAGAAAGAGCTGGATTTGATCTGGCTCTTTTTTTATTGTTGTCCTAGTGCTGGTCAAACTAATTAGGGCCGTGTAAAATGATAGGCAGTATTACTTTAAGAAAACGGGGTACGCTATGAACTCATCATTAGGAAAAGTTGTGTCAGCCGTAATGGTTGATGAAAATGAACAAGATTACTTTGTCCAGCCGGACCGGAATGGCCAGACCTACCGCTTGCCAAAGGTGGAAAGTCCCCAGGTCTTGCACATTGGTGGTCAGGTCCGGGGCTTTGTCTACGAAAATGAGGACCACCAGTTGCAGATGACTTGTGCACATATCCCAACGGTCCAGGTTGACCACTATGACTATGGAACGGTGGTGAGTGTCCGGCGGGATCTGGGTGTTTTTGTTGATATTGGTCTACCAAATAAGGATATTGTAGTTTCACTCGATGATTTGCCGGAGTTAAAGCACTTATGGCCCCAGCCAGGGGACCGGTTACTTCTATCACTAACGGTTGATGAGAAGGACCGGATCTGGGGAAAGTTAGCGGATGACGCAATTTATCAAACCATTACCGGAGCACCATCTAAGCGTGAGTTAAACCGGGACGTGGTGGCCACGGTCTACCAGCTGAAGTTAAACGGGACCCACGTAATTACCGATAACTACGAACTGGGCTTTATTCACCCCAGTGAGCGCGACCAGGAACCGCGCCTCGGACAACGGGTTAAGGCTCGGGTGATTGGGTTGTCTTCGCATGGCAGTCTTAACCTCTCACTTAAGCCGCGTGCCTACCAAGCAATTGGTGAGGATGCGGCGATGATTTTAGCGATGCTTAAGCATGATTTAAACCACCAGCTTCCCTATACCGACAAGACAGATCCCCAGGTGATCCGGGAAGTCTTTGGTATCAGCAAGGGGCAGTTTAAGCGGGCGGTTGGCCACCTGCTGAAGAACCACCTGGTTAAAGAGACGGCGGGTCAGTTGATCTTAATTGACAAGGAAGCGGAGTAATGGAAGCAGCCGTTAACGACTATTTAACGTACTTAGCCCACGACCAGGGACGTTCGGCAAATACGGTCGCTAGCTACCGCCGCGATTTAGGTCGTGCCCGGCGATTCTTTAACCACCAGGGGCTCACCGATTGGGGGAGAGTTGACCAATACGCAATTTTAAACCTGGTCGCTGACCAACGGCAGGCCGGCCGGTCACCAGCAACCATCAACCGTTTATTGGCAGCATTACGCCAGTTTTACCATTACCTAGTTCGCCAGCGGCGGGTTCAATTTAACCCGATGGAACTAGTTGATAATGAGCAGCCGACTACCCGGAAACAGCCGGTCGTCTTAAACGAGGCGGAGGTTCACCGCTTGCTGGCGGTTCCCCAGCCGGGTGACTACTTGGCTAACCGGGACTATGCCTTACTATCGTTGATGGCCGCAACGGGAATGCGGGTAAGTGAGGTCGTGAACCTACGGTTGACCGACCTGCACTTAGACATTAAGATGGTCCGTTTGGGGGCTGGTAGTAAGGGGGAACGACTGGTTCCGGTTAGTGCCGCGGCAGTCGCGGCACTCAATGATTATTTGGCCAATGTTCGGCCCCACCTGGTTGCTGATGGCGAAAACGCCGTGTTTGTCAATGCCCACGGGCACCACCTGAGTCGTCAGGGGATCTGGAAAAACCTTAAGGCTCGCGTGGCGGCGGCCGAGATTAAGAAGCCCGTGACCCCACAAACGCTTCGCTATTCCTTTGCGGTCCACCTGTTACATAACGGGGCGGATAGCCGACTCGTGCAAGAAATGCTGGGGTATAGCGACTTGCGGGTGCTCCAGCCGTACCTAAAAATGACGGCACACGAGTTGAGTTTAAACTACCAACGGCACCAACCATGGAAATAAGGAGTGAAGAGTGTGTTAGTCCGTTACCGTAAAGACTACCAAAAGATTGTGATGGGTTTATTATCCCTTGTACCGGAATTGCATAACTATAACCGGTTTACCGAGGAACTTACTGCCGCACTTGACCAGCACTTTCCGGTCTACCTGTGGAAGGACCAGGAGGATAACCACTTCATTGCGGTGGCGATTGTCGAAGAAGGCGACTACTCCTTACTTTTGCGGCGGATTTCCTTTACGTCCAGTGAGCGGTCCGGGAAAAACGTGTTTTCCCTGCTCACCGCGCTTCAGGAACAATACCCGGGCAAACGTTTGATGGGAACACTCCGGAACCAACCACTAATCACGACCTGGGAGCGATATAATGAGCGATAAGATGCTAAGGGCCTATCCCTACCAGCCAACGATTAAAATTGAGGACTTTGAGGGCCCACTCGACTTATTACTCCACTTGATCCGGGAGAATAAGATGGACATTTATGATATTAAGATGGTGCCCATTACTAGCCAATACCTGGCCTTCCTTCACCAGCAGCAAGCCCATCAACTTGAAATTGCCGGTGACTATTTTGTGATGGCTGCAACCTTGATGAGTATTAAGAGTCAGATGTTGCTGCCGCAACCGGAAGTTATGGATGAGCCGACGCCAGAAGATGATGACCCCCGGGCGCAGTTAGTCGAGCAACTATTGGAATACCAGCGTTATAAGCGGGCCGCCGACCAGTTAAAGGATAAAGAAGAGTTTCGCCAGCAGGAGTATACCCGCCCGGCGATGCACGTCCCCCGGGAGCTGATTAGTGCGCACGTTGAACCGGGGGTAACGGTTGACCAGCTCCAAGCCGCCTTTAAGCGGGTCCTTTATCACCATCGCCTTACCCAGCCCGTTGTCGAGACGGTGGCGGCCGAACGGGTCAGTGTTGTTGAACGAATGACGTCGATCGTGCAGCGGGTAAAAGGGGGGCCGACACCGCTTACGGAATTCTTTGCGGGTGAGCGGAGCCGCGAACAGCTGGTGACCACCTTCTTGGCAATCCTTGAATTAAGCAAGCACCAGCGAATCATCTTGAACCAGGCGGCACTGTTTGAACCAATTATTTTAGTGGAGGGACCACAGATTGACAGAGACGACAATGACGAACCAAGCCCAAGTTGAAGCCTTGATATTTATCAGTGGCGATGAGGGTATTAGCCTGGGGGCACTAGCTAAGATTACGGGATTCATGAAACCAGCGATCCGCAAAATCTTAGATGACCTAGCACAAAAGTACCAGGCAGACCCAACTTGTGCACTGGTACTTTTGCAAAGCGATGAAACCTACCGGTTGGCCACTAAGGCGGACCTTGCGGCAGTCGTCAAACGCTACTTTGAAGTACCGCTGACCGTGCCATTAACCACCGCCTTGTTAGAAACACTGGCGATCATTGCGTACCGGCAGCCAATTACCCGGTTAGAGATCGATAGCATCCGGGGGGTGCAAAGCTCCGGGGCAATTCAAAAGCTGATGGTTCGGGGGCTAGTTGATACTAAGGGGCGGCTGGATGCCCCGGGTCGGCCATTCTTGTACGTGACTACCGCTAATTTTTTAGACTACTTTGGCCTCGCGACACTTACGGAGTTGCCGCCCCTTCCGGACCAGGATGACCTTGACGAAAGTGACTTGAGTGGGGACCTCTTCTTGGAGGCACTTCAGTCGCGTAAACGACAGCAAGAGGAGGAACAATAATGGAACGACTACAAAAAGTTATGGCCGCAGCCGGTGTGGCGTCACGGCGGGCCTCAGAACGGTTAATTGCGACGGGCCACGTCACGGTTAACGGCCACACGGTGACTACCCTAGGTACCAAGGTTGGTGCCCATGACCATGTGGAAGTTGATGGGGTGCCCCTCCACCATGAACGGGAAGTTTACTACCTGTTAAATAAGCCCCGTGGGGTAATCTCAAGTGCCCATGATGAAAAGGGCCGGCGGACCGTTGTTGATATCTTAAAGGATGAAGAGGTTGATGAACGGGTTTACCCGGTGGGCCGGCTTGATTACGATACGACGGGGATCTTGCTGTTAACCAACGATGGTGACCTTGCAAATCAGTTAATGCACCCGAAGTTTGAAGTTGCCAAGACCTACGTGGCTAAGGTTAAGGGGTTGGTTACTAATGATGATCTTAAGCAACTCCGCCGTGGGGTTCAAATTGATGGTCGGCGTACCAAACGAGCTAAGACCCGCCTCAAGGAAACTGACCGGACAAAGAAGACGAGCATTGTCCAGCTCACCATCCACGAGGGACATTACCACCAGGTTAAGCGGATGTTTGAAGCCGTTGGCCACCCGGTTATCAAGCTCCACCGGGAGACGTACGGGCCACTAAACTTGCAGGGACTCCAACCTGGCGAATTCCGGCCATTAAAGCCGGAGGAGGTCCAGCAGTTAAAGCAGCACTAATAGTAGTTGTGGTGACTATTAAACGGTGGTAGAATAAAACTTGTAAAAGGTTACACAATATATCAATCGTTTGTCTTCAAGGCGTGGTGCAATTCCCGACCGGCGGTAATAGTCCGCAACCTGCTACGTAAGTGGTGGCCGACCTGGTTTGATTCCAGGACCGACAGTAAAGTCTGGTATAAAGAAGATTCCAGTATTAAAAGTACTTGATAAGTAATGGCGTTGCTGACAAACAACTTTGCTCAGCAGCGCTTTTTGATACGGGAGGCCAAATGAAGACAATCTCAAACTGGAGGTTGTTAATAATGACGATGTCACATCAACGTATTCAACGAATGGTCGGCGTGGCCTGCCTCGGGGCCCTAGCTTTCATCCTGATGCTCTTTGAATTTCCAATTATCCCGGTTGCGGCGTATCTAAAAATTGATTTTTCTGATATTCCGGTCCTACTGGGGGGCTACATCTATGGTCCACTAGCGGGGATGGCGGTGGCCCTGATTAAGTGCCTGTTACACGCGATGGTTAATGGCTTTTCTGTTGGGGACCTCATTGGGGTGTTCAGTGATTTCGTTTCATCGTTGGCGTTACTGCTGCCGTTTTACCTTGTTTGGCGGCACCGGGAATGGTCATTTAAAAAGCAGGCCCTGGTCGCGATTCCCTTGGCGACGGTAGTACTGACGGTGGTAATGTCACTGCTCAACCTTTGGGTATTGACGCCGTTGTATATGGCAGTATGGCATTGGCAATCAGCAATGCCGGTTGCCAAGCTTGTGGCAATCGGGGTCGTGCCCTTCAACCTTGTCAAGGGCCTACTGGTGACGGTACTCTTTGCCCTGGTTGCTGGTCACCTTCGCCAGTGGTTACTCCGGCACCGCTTCTAAGTACAAGTTAAATTTAGGGATCCAGCTAGCCAAGTTTCTTGCGTAGCTGGATCCCACTTTTATTTGGGAGAGTAACTAGTTTTTTCGTGCGTAACTAGCGTGCTTAGCGTACTATAAAGTAATAGTAAAGGATGGAGGGGACTAGGTGTGAACACTTACTTATTACGACTCTGCAGCTACCACCAGCCACGGCGTATTCGGGTTTTAGAGAACGTGCTCACGAACCGGCGAACAGTCGCTAACCTCTTTTGGGCCCAGCAATATGGCCTGCTGTCGTGGCTGGGAGCCCGGCGGACGGCAGACCGGGACCAGCTTGATGATGAATTGTGGGCACTGCAAGAAGCCGGGTTAGTGGCGGTTCACCATGAGCACAACACGGTTCAGTTAACCGCCGCCGGGGTGGGCTACCAGGAAAGTCACCCGGTCGAGTACCAGCCGCACTTCTACGACTGGTACTGGTTGGCCAATACCCGCCAGGTCCAGCACCGACTCCTTTTAGCTGTTCAGGTAGTTTCTGAATTTGCCTACCATAACCGCCGCTATGCGCCACTGACCGTGCCCTTGATGGACCAGGAGGCGGTTCGGGGGTGGTTTCACCATTATTATTCACCGGACTTGGTCCAAGATGTTTATGCTGAGTTGCACCTGTTGACTGCAACACTGGCAGATGAGGACCAGCGTTTGGCACCGGCCTTCATTAACTTCTTAATTGGCCATTGCCAAAGCGGCTGGACTAGCGACCAACTTTGTAGCCGGCTCAACCTGACGCTTGCTGACGGGCTAATTCTTCAGCATGACCTCATGTTGGCGGTGAGTGCATTTTGCCGGCAGACAGCGGGGCCGTTAGCACAACTGATCAAACCAGTGCTGGCTGCAGCGCCCCTTTCGCCGAGTGCCACTCATACGCTTCAGCTGTTTAACCAGGGGCGGGACCTTTCAACAATTGCTCACCGGCGCCGACTGAAGGTCAGTACCGTCCGTGAACACCTTTTGACAGCTGCCATCTTAACTCCACAGGGGCTCGACTGGGAACGCTTGCTGCCGGTAAGTTATCGCCAGCAGTTGGCGCAGCGTTACGGTGGGCCGGTAACCAGTTGGCACTTTACCGCGTGGACGGCTGATAGTAATACGGATTTCTTTTATTTTCGCCTATACCAGATTTACCAAGGAAGGTTACAAAATGGATGAAAAACAGCTTTATACGGCGCTAAAACAGCATTTTGGCTTTACTGAATTTCGGGAGGGGCAATTGGCGACGGTCAAGTCTGTACTCGCCGGGCAAAACACGCTGGCCATCCTACCTACTGGTGGTGGCAAGTCACTGCTCTACCAACTGCCAGCCTACCTTTTGCCCGGTGCAGTTTTGGTGGTTTCACCCCTGATTTCGCTAATGCAAGACCAGGTTGACCGCCTCCACCGAAATGGCGAAAAGCGGGTCCTGATGTTAAGTGGCCAGGGTAGGGGGCAGGCCCGGCAACAGCAACTGGCCAATCTAGCAAACGCAAAGTTCATCTTTGCTTCACCAGAGTTATTGGCCAACCCAGCGGTTATTGATGCCTTCCACCATGTTCAGCTAAGCCTCCTAACGGTAGATGAGGCACACTGTATTTCGCAATGGGGGCCGGACTTTCGCCCGGAATACCTCCTGCTAAAGGAATTACGCCACCAGCTAGGTGAACCGGTCACCCTCCTTTTGACGGCCACGGCCACGCCCCGGGTCCGCCACGACATCTTGGCCAAACTTGGCCTCCCGCAGAGCGCGGTTACGGTTATTAAACGGTCGGTTAACCGCCCCAACCTCTTCTTGGCAGTTGAGGACTACGCCAGTAGTAAGGACAAGCAAGCTGGATTAGCCAAACTGGTTCGCCAATTGCCGGGGGCCGGTATTATTTACTTTGCCAGTCGCCGGCTGGCAACCACGATGGCCGAATGGCTGCGGGAAAATAGTTCTTTAGCGGTTGCGGCGTACCATGCGGGAATGCCGGCTGCAGACCGTTTTCGTGTCCAGCAGCAATTCATGGCGGATCAATTGCAGGTGGTCTGTGCAACTAGTGCCTTTGGGATGGGGATCGATAAGGCGGATATTCGCTTCGTGATTCACTATCACCTGCCGACCAGCCTAGAAAACTACCTGCAAGAAATTGGCCGGGCGGGACGTGATGGCCAGCAGAGTGTTGCAATCCTGCTCCATTGTCCGGGGGATGAGCAGTTGACCCGGCAGTTAACGCAGGTTGACTTCCCCACGGCCACGCGTTTTGATCAGGTACAGGCGGGAAAGTTGCCGGTTCAGGCACTGGGGACGAACTATGAATTATTTGACTTTTACCGGCGGCACCAATATGACTACCAGCGACTAAAACGGATCTTTAGCCGGCGCCAGCAGTTGGTCGCTGACCAGCTTGGGCAGGTACGTCGTTACCTTGAACTAACTACTTGTCGCCGCCAGTTTATTTTGACGTACTTCGGCGAAATACCAGCTGTCCAAGCTAATAATTGTTGTGATATTGATGAACCTGACTGGCAAGCCGCACCACTGTTGCCACCGCGTCAACTGGTTGACCATCCGGAAGAAATTGGTGACTGGGCAACCCAGCTACGTCAGTTATTAAATCTTAGTTAAGAATAATCCTGGCTAGACAAGGGACAAAATTGTGCGCTACAATCAAAATGTCAAATTTAAAAATGAGGGGAGGTTAAGCCATGAGTGAGAAGCGTGAAGATACCCGTCGTGAAGATGATAAGCTGTGGGACAAGAAGTTTACCGACAACGAGGACCTGGATAGTACTGGCCACCTTTCACGGACGGAGCGGCGGAAGCAGGAAACGCATAGCTCAACCATCACCACCGTTTTAATTGTTCTAATTATCATATTAGCGGCAACCCCGTTACTATACTGGATTAATAACAAGCAATCCTTTAACCACCCCGTGCAGACCGAACAGACGGCCGCCGTGAGTAGTAAGAAAAAGCAATCAATCCATCGGGTAACGAGCAGTCACCACCGGTCCACCAGTAGTGACCAGTCGACCAGTAGTACGGTTAGTCGGCAATTTTCGGCAACGAGTTCTAGCTTTAACCGGCGCCAAGGGGGTAGTCAAGCTAGTGCTAGTAGTCGGCTCAGCCAGGGTCACCAGTACGTGACGGTTCAGCGCGGAGATAGTCTTGCCCGGGTGGCCGCGCGTAACAGGATGACGGTCCAGCAACTGGCCCGTCTTAATAACATGACAGTTAATTCACCAATTCACCCCGGACAACAGGTTCGGGTACGTTAAGCAGGGAGTGTAGTTAAATTGATGAAAAATGGAATTCAAGTAGCGATCGACGGCCCGGCATCGGCCGGTAAGAGTACGGTTGCCAAGTTAGTTGCCAAGCGGTTTAAATACGTTTATTGTGACACCGGTGCAATGTATCGGGTAGTTACCTTGGCAGCTTTAGAGAAGGGCATTACACCTGATGATACCGACCAAATCAGCCGATTGGCGCAGCAAATCAGCATTAGCTTTGCACCGGGTGACCCAGAGCAGCAGGTTTTCTTGGATGGTCGTGAGGTGACAACAGCAATTCGCCAGGCCGAAATTGACCAAAACGTGTCAGCAGTGGCAGCTATCCCGGCAGTTCGTCGCGAGATGACTAACCAGCAACGGACCATCGCTAGCCAGGGTGGAATTGTAATGGATGGTCGAGATATTGGGACGACGGTCTTGCCAGATGCCCCAGTGAAGATCTTCATGGTGGCAACGGCCTATGAACGGGCCCGCCGCCGCTATGTGGAAAACAAGGCCAAGGGGATCGCAACGGCATCGTTGGCTGACTTGCAAAAGGAAATTGAGCTCCGTGACCAAAAGGACTCATCCCGGAAGGTTTCGCCGTTAGTTCAGGCACCAGACGCGGTTCGCTTGGACACCACCGACCTGACCATTGACCAGGTAGTGGACCGAATTTCGGTGATTATCAAAAAAACTCTGAATGAATTAAGGTAAATACTGGAAAAGCAGTCACTTTTCTAGTAAAATAATAGCCAGAGTTGATTGTTGCAAGGAGGATTTTTTTTAATGGCTGAAAACAACGAAAACAAGAACGATATGTTAGAAGCGCTTGATAGCATTGAAACTGTAAAGGTGGGCGATGTTGTCAAGGGTGAAGTATTGGCAATCGATGACGATCGCCAAGCTATCGTTGGTATTAAAGATGCAGGGGTTGAAGGTGTCGTCCCTGCTAAGGAATTATCAACCAAGCCAGTTGAAGACATCAATGATGCAGTTAAAGTAGGTGACGAATTAGACTTAGTTGTCATCTCCAAGATTGGTAACGATAAGGAAAATGGTAGTTACTTACTTTCTCACCGTCGTCTTGAAGCCCGTAAGGTATGGGATGACATTCAAAAGAAGTTTGATGATGGTGAAACCATCACTGCTAAGGTTACCCAAGCAGTTAAGGGTGGTTTAGTTGTTGATGCTGGAGTACGTGGTTTCGTTCCTGCTTCAATGATCACTGACCATTACGTTGAAGACTTGAACCAATTTAAGGGTCAAGAACTTGAATTCAAGATTATTGAAATCGAACCAAGTGAAAACCGTCTGATCCTTTCCCACAAGGAAATCGTTAAGGCACAACACGAAGAAGCTGCTAAGAAGATTTTTGCTGAATTAGCTGCTGGTGACGTGGTTGAAGGTAAGGTTGCCCGGATGACTAACTTTGGTGCCTTCATCGACCTTGGTGGTGTTGATGGTTTGGTTCACGTTTCTGAAATTTCTTACGACCACGTTGACAAGCCGTCAGATGTTCTGTCTGCTGGCCAAGACGTTAAGGTTAAGGTTCTGAGCATTGATCCAGAACGTGAACGGATCTCTCTGTCAATCAAGCAGACTCTTCCTGGACCATGGGATGACATCGAAGAAAAGGCCGCAGCTGGCTCTGTTCTGACTGGTACTGTTAAGCGCCTGACGAGTTTCGGTGCCTTTGTCGAAGTCTTCCCTGGTGTTGAAGGTTTGGTTCACATTTCCCAAATCTCACACAAGCACATTGCAACGCCTGCTGATGTGCTGAAGCCAGGTCAAGAAGTCAAGGTTAAGGTCCTGAACGTTGACCCAGAACGGCAACGTCTTGGCCTTTCCATGAAGGCTCTTGAAGAACGTCCAAAGGGTGAAGACAGCGATAACGGTGAAAACTACCGTGGCCGTCGCCGTTCCCGTCGGAACAACAACCGGAGTGCTATGAATAACGCTCCAGAAGAAGAATCCGGCTTCTCCATGGGTGACTTGATTGGTGATCAATTAAAGAACCTGAAGAACTAGTTTCTTCGCTAATAATATAAATAACGCAAAGAGGAAGTGGCACGGTTCGTGGTTACTTCCTCTTTATTCTTTGAAGGAAGGTGAAAAGATGACAAATCCTGTTGTTGCAATTGTTGGCCGGCCCAACGTCGGTAAGTCGACCCTTTTTAACCGGATTGCTGGCCAACGAATCTCCATTGTTGAAGATACCCCGGGGGTAACCCGGGACCGGATTTATGCCCATGGTGAGTGGTTGGGAAAGAATTTTAACCTAATTGATACCGGGGGGATTGAAATGTCCGACCAGCCATTGCTGACCCAGATTCGTCAGCAGGCCGAAATCGCGATTGATGAGGCTGATGTGATTGTCCTGGTCGTTGATACCGAAAGTGGGGTCACTGATGCTGATGAGCAGGTTGCCCGGATCCTTTATCGTTCTAACAAGCCAGTAGTTCTCGCTGTCAACAAGGTCGATAACCCCGAGCGGCGTAGTGACATCTATGACTTTTACTCACTTGGCTTGGGCGAGCCCTACCCAGTTTCGAGTGTCCACGGCGTGGGTCTTGGGGACCTCTTGGATGCGGTGATCCATAACTTCCCCGAAAACGCTGCTAACGAAACTGATGATAGTATCCGCTTTAGCTTGATTGGTCGCCCCAACGTCGGTAAGTCCTCGTTGGTGAATGCCATCCTTGATGAGAACCGGGTAATTGTTTCTAACGTGGCGGGGACAACCCGTGACGCCATTAATACCCGCTTTAAAGCTACTGATGGGCAAGAATTTACCATGATCGACACCGCTGGGATTCGTAAGCAGGGGAAAATTTACGAAAACACCGAGCGGTATGCATTAATGCGGGCAATGCGGGCAATTGATGACAGTAATGTAGTCCTCGTGGTCCTAAACGCTGAGGAAGGGATCCGTGAAATTGATAAGCACATTGCCGGCTACGCCCACGAGGCTGGCTGTGGGGTTATTATCGTGGTCAATAAGTGGGATACGATTGAAAACCGCGACCACCGGACGATGACGGACTTTACGAATTTAATTCGTCATGAGTTCCAGTACTTAAGCTATGCCCCAATTATCTTTGTCTCGGCTAAGACCAAGCAGCGGTTAAATAAGCTACCGGAGATGATTGAAGAGGTTAATGCTCACCATGAGCGGCGGATCAAGTCATCAGTCCTTAACAACGTGATCATGGATGCGATTGCGGCGAACCCAACGCCAACCCAAAACGGCAAGCGCCTGCGGATCTTTTATGCGACCCAGGTGGCAACCGCCCCACCGACCTTTGTGGTCTTTGTTAATGATCCCGAACTGATGCATTTTTCCTATGAACGGTACCTAGAAAACCAGATTCGGCAAGCCTTTGACTTCAGTGGAACCCCCCTGCATTTGATCAAGCGTCAACGCCAGTAGGAAATTCACTAAAAAAGCTTAAAAAAGGGGAGAAATCTTGCTAGAACCGCTTGCCAGTAGGGTTTCACTATGCTAACCTTAAGAATGAAATGATACGAACTCCTCGTAATTATTTCGTTAATTTTGGACCACTCAAAATTAACATTGAGCGTTAGCGTCCTGGACGCTAATTGTCGGAGGTGAAAATAAATGGCAAACAAGGCAGAATTAGTAAGTAATGTTGCTGCTGCAACTGGCTTGACCAAGAAGGATGCTACTGCTGCTGTTGACGCTGTCTTCAGCTCCATCCAAGCATCATTGGCCAAGGGGGAAAAGGTTCAATTGATCGGCTTCGGTAACTTCGAAGTACGTCAACGTGCTGCACGTAAGGGCCGTAACCCACAAACTGGACAAGAAATCCAAATTCCTGCAAGCAAGGTACCAGCATTTAAGCCTGGTAAAGCTTTGAAGGATGCTGTTAAGTAATTAACAGTCCTAAATATTTAAGGTGAGAGGGTTAACCCGCTCACCTTATTTTTTTGATGCATAAAGCGGCTAAGACGGGTTAATTCACCCCGCCGTTACGGTTATGTTATATTAAAGCCAACCTAATTAATACGAGGAGGATAAATAATTGACCTATTCAGAAAAAATGCTTGACCAGTTGCAAGATGGCCAATTAGCGGCTGCCCGGGGAACCTTCCGCCAGGCCCTGGCCAATGATGACGATGAGATGCTCTTCAGTCTAGGTGAGGAGCTGTATGGGATGGGCTTTTTAAGTGAGGCCCGGCGCGTCTACCTAACCTTGCTACAACGCTACCCGGACGAGGATGAGCTGCGCACTAACCTAGCAACGATTGCCATCGATGAGGGACATAACGACGAAGCATTGTCCTACCTTGCCCAGGTTCAGCCAGACTCACCGGCCTACCTGGAATCATTGCTGGTAGCCGCGGATCTCTACCAGACCGAAGAGGAATTCGAAATTACGGAGCAAAAGTTAAGGGAGGCTTACCAGTTAGCCTCCGATGAACCTGCGGTTGAGTTTGCCTGCGGTGAGTTTTACTTTTTAGTTGGCCGTTTTGACGAGGCCATCCGGTATTACTTTGACCTAATTAAACATGGTTATACCGATTTTGCAAAGGTCGACATTGCGGGGCGTTTAGGGATGTGTTACGCCCAAAGCGGACAATTCAAACAGGCCCTGGGCTACCTCCAGCAGGTCAAGCCAGCTTACCGGACCAGCGACATTCGCTTTCAAACGGGCTTGACCGAGTTACACTTGGGCCAGGTTGACCCGGCGATTAAGACTCTGCAGGAATTGATTAAGGATGACGCCCAATACGCGTCGGCCTACCCGGCCCTGGCCCAAGCGCTGGCTAAACAGAATAAGTACCAGCAGGCCTTGCAGGTCGTTCAAGAAGGACTAGGTGTTGACCAGTACAATGAGCACCTCTACGCCCAGGCGGCGGAAATTGTTAGCCACTTAGGGAACGCCAAATTGATGCGAAAGTACTTGACCAAGGCCCATGAACTGGACCCCGACAACCTGACGATCACCTTACAGTTTAGTAACTTCTTGCTTCACCAGCATGATGACCAGGAAAATGTTGACCTACTGTCCCCACTGGTGGATGAGGATGAAGTGGACCCCCAAATCGACTGGAACCTGGCTCGTTCGTACCAGCGTCTTGAACAGTTTGACCAGGCTGGAAAGTATTTTCAAGCGGCGGCGCCGACTTACCAGGATAATCAACTCTTTTTAAAGGAGTTGATTGGTTTTTACCAGGAAACCGGCCAGCGAGAACAACTACTTGCGGCTTTACATTCTTACCTGACTCTGGAACCGGCCGATACCGAGATGCAAGAACTACTTGACGAGTATGAAGAATTTTAGGCCAAGTTAAATTTCATTCAGGGGAAGTGGCGGTCCCTGCGGTATAGCCAAAGTGCGGATACGGAAGCGACCTTCAGCATTCTGATTTTTTGAATGCTGAAGGTCGCTTTACTTTTTGATTGGTTAATCCGTGCTTCTTACTGGTTAGCGGTCATCAAAAGGCGCTGGTAGTAAAGTAAGGAAGCAGGGTCAAGGTTTAATGCCCGTTCTAGTTCCTGGTCACTAGCATGGCGGTGGTTTTTTAAGTAGGTGAGGATGTAACTTTGGTGGAGGTACTTAGGGGCCAGACTAAAGCCCACGTATTCTTCGTCTTGTCGTAAGAACTTATGTAGGGCCGCGTTACTTAATTGGGGATGGGTCGGTGAAAAGCGTTGCTTCAAGAACAGGTCGGGACTGTTTTGGAGTTGCTGGCGGGGGGCAATGTAGGCGTTGAAGGCTTGGCGAAAGCAGGCCTCTTCCGGGTCAGTTAAGGTGAGCTGGTCCCAGACCCGGTAGAAGCCGGGATAGAGGAATTCACCCACGGTAAAGCCGTGTTTGCTTAGTAAGAGAACCAGCCGGGTATAGTAGTGGAGGTGGTCGTCGGCCAGGAGCAAGTCCAGCTTTGCCAGCCACTTGGTTGCCACCCGTTGGTTAGGCGTTACTGCGCGCCCATGAAGCGTGAGGGTGGGGTAGGTGGCAATTAATTGGTGGGTGAAGAGGTAGCGAAAGTAACGGTTTAACTGGGAGAGGATTTTGTTATAGGTGGTCATAGTGATCCGCTTATCGGTCTGCAAGTAGTTCAGGTAGGCCCGGACGTCTGTTTCTGTCAAGTGCTTTAAGTCGGGGTGGGTGGCAAACTGCGGCCGATTGGCAAGCAGGAAGTTAAAGAGGTTGCTTAAGCTGGTGTCATAGGTTTTGATGGTGAGTGGCGCGAGGTGCTGCTGTTGGAGAAAACGGCGAAATTCCGGCTGGTAAGGGTAGTCCATAGTGGTTGCTTCCTTTCGAGAAATTATTTACTTTAACTATACCACAAACCAAAACACATTAAAAAGAAACAAACACATTCACAGGAATGCGGAGAATTTGCTATAATCGATACTGATTATTTAGAATTTTGAGTAAGGATTTGATTCAATGATAATAAAAAAGTTGCCACCGTTGTTTGAACCAGCGCGGCCAGTCCTGCAGAAGATTGAGGATGCCGGCTTTGAGGCTTATTTCGTCGGTGGTTGTGTACGTGACACAATATTAGGTGATCAAATTCATGATATCGATATCGCCACCAGCGCTTACCCAAGTGAGATTAAGGCGATTTTTAACCGAACCGTCGATACGGGGATTGAACACGGGACGGTGATGATCCTGGACCACGGGACCGGCTATGAAACCACGACTTTCCGGACCGAGTCTGGGTATCAGGACTACCGGCGACCAGACCAGGTCACCTTTGTGCGGTCGCTGGCGGAGGATTTACAGCGACGCGATTTTACCATCAACGCGTTAGCCTTACGTGAAAATGGTGAGGTCATCGACCTGTTTGACGGGTTAACGGACTTGAAAAAGGGGCTGATTCGGGCGGTTGGCGACCCCCACGAGCGTTTTAACGAGGATGCTTTACGGATGATGCGGGCCGTTCGCTTTGCTAGTAAGTTGGACTTTGTGATTGATGGTCCAACGTTAGCGGGGATCAAAGACAATGCCCACCTGCTTGCCAAGATTGCGGTTGAAAGAAACCAAGTCGAGCTTGAGAAACTCTTCCTGGGTCAAAAACCGCCGGCGGGCCTAAAAGATTTCTTGGCAACGGGTCTTTACAAGTATTGTCCCGGCTTAAGTGGTGCCAAGGACCGTTTAAGTGCCTTGCTCGTAACTGGGAATGGCTGGCACCTACAAAATACGGACCAGGTTTGGGGCCTATTGGCAACTCAACTGGGGTTGACAGGAAATGGAATTGTCCACTTTTTAAAACAATGGAAAACATCTAATGACACCATTAAGCAGGTTAAAAAGATTATTCCGGCGGTGGCGGCTTTGCACTACCACCAGCTTGATCCAGTAACCATGTTCAAAACAGGGTGGACGGCATTAACAGACGCTAACCAGGTGGCCAGTATTTATGGTTGGCAAATGGCGCCAGCAGACCTTCAGACCGCCTATGATGCGTTACCAATTAAAAGTGGTCGGGAACTAGCAGTGGATGGTCGAACGCTTATCCAAGCAGCCGGTATTAAGCCCGGTCCAGCCCTAGGGAAAATTATTAAGCAGCTGACTCATGCCGTGGTAACGGGACAACTAGCCAACGACCGCCCCCAGCTTTTACAACATGCGGCAGAGCTAAAACAAAAAGAGGGATAGTAGTATGCAAACAATGAAGGCAGAGGGACTGACCAGTACCTATGGTGAAAAAGTCCTTTTCGACCACGTCGATTTTATTATTAATGAGAATGACCGAATTGGCCTTATCGGGGTTAACGGAAGTGGGAAAACCAGCCTTTTAAACGTGATCGCTGGTGCGGTAAGCCCGGAACAGGGGCAGATTACTACGCCCAATGATTACAGCATTGGTTACCTAAAACAGCAACCAGCGCTCGATGAGAGTAAGACGATCATGGAAGCGGTCTTTGCTGGTGATCAGCCGGTCTTTAAGACTATTCGGGCGTATGAACAGGCCCTGGCGGACTTTAGCAACCATCCGGAAGATTCACGGGCAATTAACCGTTACACTAAGATGCAGGCAAAGATGGACCAGGAAGAAGCGTGGGAAGCCGACAGCCGAATTAAGACCATCCTTACCCAGTTAAAGATCAAGGATACGAGCCAAAAAATTGGTGACCTCTCTGGTGGACAGCAGAAGCGGGTCGGCTTAGCGCAGGTATTGATTCAGCAACCCGACCTCCTTCTTTTAGATGAACCGACGAACCACCTGGACCTTGATTCGGTTATTTGGCTTCAGGACTTCTTAGCATCATATAAGGGGGCCGTGGTTATTGTTACTCACGATCGGTACTTCTTGGACCAGGTTACTAACCACATCTGGGAATTATCGTTTGGTAAACTTTACCACTATGATGGTAACTACCAGGACTTTGTTCAAAAGAAGGCCGAGCGCGTTGAGCTGGCAAAGGAAACCGAACAAAAGAACCAGCAACTGTACAAAAAGGAACTGGCCTGGATGCGGACGGGTGCTAAGGCCCGGTCGACCAAGCAGAAGGGGCGGATCAATCGTTTTCATGACCTCGAAGGGAAAATTGGCCACCTGCAAACGGATGAAGATATTTCAATCAACCTGGGTTCCCAACGCCTTGGCAAGGACGTTGTGGAGTTTAAAGATGCGGACTTGAAGTTGGGAGACCACCAGATCTTAAAGGACTTCAACTGGCTTGTTCAGGCCGGCGACCGGATCGGGATTACCGGCGAAAACGGTGCTGGCAAGACCAGCCTCTTAAACGTAATTGCCCAGCGGGTTCCCCTTGATAGTGGGGTCCTTAAGATTGGGGAAACGGTCAAGCTCGGTTACTATACTCAGCAAACCGAAGGAATTGATGATGATAAGCGGATGATCAGCTTTTTGACCGAGGTGGCGGATAGCGTTACCGATAAGGATGGTAATAAGATCAGTGTAACCCAGCTGCTGGAACGGTTCTTATTCCCCCGGTTCATGCACGGAACGCTGATTCGTAAGCTGTCTGGTGGTGAAAAACGGCGACTGTACCTGCTAAAGATCCTGATGCAGCAGCCCAATGTCCTTCTCCTGGATGAACCGACGAATGATTTAGACATTGGTACACTGACGGTACTTGAAGACTACCTTGATAATTTTGCTGGAACGGTCATCACCGTCTCTCACGACCGTTATTTCTTGGACAAGGTAGCGGACAACTTGCTCATCTTTAAGGGACAAGGGGAGATTGAACGCTACACCGGCTACTTTACCGAATATTTAGCGAAAAAGGCAGCGGCCAAAGAAGCGGCCCAGCAGCGGTCGACAACGACGAAAAAGGCCAAGGCCCCCCGCCTGCAAAAGAAACAGCCAGCAAAAAAGACCAAGTTAACCTATGCTGAAGAAATTGAGTGGGAACAAGTCAACGATGATCTTGACCAGCTTAGCCAGCAGCAAAAGGAGCTAGAAGAACAGATGGCGGCGGCAGCTAATGACTATACTAAGATTGCTGAATTACAAAAGCAGCTGACTGCCGTTCAAAAGGCGGTTGATGAAAAGACCGCCCGGTGGGAATACCTTAGCAACTATGTTGAATGAGGGGAGAAATTAACGTGACGGAAAATCAAAATGAACAGCAATACCTCGACCTGGCCCGGTACGTTTTGGAAAATGGGCACGAAAAGTCTGATCGAACGGGGACCGGCACCCGGTCCGTCTTTGGCTACCAAATGCGCTTTAACCTGGCCCAGGGTTTTCCAATCCTGACGACCAAGAAGGTCCCCTTTGGTCTCATCAAGAGTGAACTGCTGTGGTTCCTTCGTGGGGACACCAACATTCGTTTCCTTTTGCAACACAAGAACCATATTTGGGATGAGTGGGCATTTAAAAAATGGATAGAAAGTGATGAGTACCACGGCCCCGATATGACCGATTTCGGCCACCGGTGGCTCAAAGACCCCGAGTTTAAACGCCAGTACCTGGCCGAAAAGCGGGCCTTTTGTCAACGGGTGTTAAATGATGATGACTTTGCGCAAAAATATGGGGACCTCGGCCTTGTTTACGGCAGTCAGTGGCGCGCCTGGAAGACCAGCCAGGGGAAAACAATTGATCAGATTGCTAACGTTATTCACCAGATTAAGACAACCCCGGACTCCCGACGGATGATTGTTTCAGCGTGGAATCCAGAGGACGTGCCATCAATGGCACTGCCCCCTTGTCACACAATGTTTCAGTTCTATGTTAACGACGGGAAGCTGAGCTGCCAACTGTACCAGCGGAGTGCTGATATCTTTTTAGGGGTGCCGTTTAATATTGCCAGCTACGCGTTATTGACCCACATGATCGCCCACCAGTGCGGCCTGCAGGTTGGTGACTTTGTTCATACCCTCGGGGATGCACATATTTACTTAAACCACCTGGACCAGGTCAAAGAACAGTTGTCACGGACACCACACCCGGCTCCCCAGTTAGTTCTACCAGCGACCCCTAAGCCGGTTGACCAGTATCAGATGGAAGATATTCAGCTGGTCGGCTATACTCACGAACCAGCAATCAAAGCGCCCGTCGCTGTTTAAGGAGGTCGGCAATGACTGAGGTTAATTTTGTTTGGGCCGCGGACCTGGACGGCTGGATTGGCAAGGACCAGGGATTACCCTGGCACGTTAGCGCTGACCTACGGCATTTTAAAAACGTGACCCTCGGCCAACCAGTGGTAATGGGGCGGAGTACTTTTGACTCCATTGGGCGGCCACTTCCTAACCGGACAAATGTGGTGTTGACGCACCGACCAATTGCTGATGACCGGGTAATAACCTATTCGTCGGTCGTTGAATTAAAGGAGTGGTTGTTAGGTGGTAATAATGATCAGGTTGCAGTGATTGGTGGGGCTAAAATTTTTGCCGAGCTACTGCCACTAGCGACGGTGCTTACCCGGACAATCATCAATGGCCACTATCACGGGGATACAAAAATGCCACCGATCAATTATGACCGGTGGCACCGCGTTAGCCGTCGACCGATTATCGAAAACGGTCGGCCAGTTTGTTGGTTTGAAGAGTGGCGGTTAAACAAAGAGGAGAATTGAAAAGTACATGAAGGCGGTCCCGAGGAGGACGAAGAAGTGCCAGATTAGGTGGGTATAAGCAGTAGGCTTACTGTAAAGCAGGGCACCAATCGTAAAGGTAATTCCACCAGCGAGTAAGAGGCCAAAGCCCACCGGCCCGAGTGCGTTCCACAGGGGGAAAAAAGCGAAAATGCATAACCACCCCATTAAGACGTAAATTGCGGTTGAGAGGTGGCTCTTATACCGCAGCCAGATACTCTTGTAGATGACGCCGAGCACGGCTAACCCCCAGATGACACCAAACATCGTCCAGCCGACCCAGCCCTTTATGGCAACCAGGCAGTAAGGGGTGTATGTGGCGGCGATTAAGATGTAGATCATGCAGTGGTCAAAGACTTGGAAAACGTGTCTAGCACGGGTATAGATTAAGGCATGAAAAAGGGTGGAAGATAGGTAGAAAAGTACCAGGACACTACCATAGATGGTAAAGGTAACGACCCGCATCGGACTACCAGTATGGGCCGCACGGATGATTAGAAAGACTAACCCGGCGATGGCTAATCCGATACCGATTCCATGGGTAATGGCATTACCAATTTCAATTAAAAGGTTTTTTTTATCTTTTTCTGTCACGGTAATTACTCCTTTCAAGACGATCGACAATGAATTCCCGGAGGCTTTTTGGTATACTATTACTATAAAAAACGTATTTGCTATTTAAAAATCACAACTATTGGCTATAATAGTTTTATAAACCACCTATCTAGTTTTGATGACTAGATAGAATTATAACACAATAATTGGCAAGGGGGAGTGGATTTTTTCCATGTCTAAAGTAAAGATTGTTTGTGACTCGTCAGCCGGCTTGACCGATGAAGAGATCCAAAAATATAACATTACAATTGTACCACTGACGGTAATGATCGATGGTACTATCTATGTTGAGCGGGAAACTATCAGCAATGACCAATTCCCCGAACTGATGAAGAATGCCAAGTCACTACCGAAGACTTCCCAGCCACCAATTGGCAAGTTTGTCGATGCCTTTGACAAGCTTGGTGCGGATGGCAGCGAAGTCCTCTGTGTAACCATGATGGAATCAATAAGTGGAACGGTTCACGCGGCAGAGCAAGCGGCCACAATGACCAAGACAAAGGTAACGGTCTATGATTCACAGACGACTGACCAAGGGATGGCCTTTCAGATCGTCGCCGCCGCGAAGGTCCTAGAAAATGGGGGCAGCGTTGCGGATGCGGTGGATAAGATGAAAGATGTCCTCGCAAAGTCAAAGCTGTACCTGGCGATCGATAACCTCGACAACTTGGTTGCTGGTGGTCGGATTAGTAAGTTTGCGGGCGCCTTATCTAACCTGTTAAACATCAAGGTGATGCTCCAAGTGGCCGGTGGTCAAATTCACATTATTATGAAGGGCCGGGGAACTAAGGCTATTCATAAGGAATGGGATCGGATCTTAAAGGAGATGCAGGCCGGTCCTAAGCCAGTCAAGATTGGTATTTCCCACGTTGAAGGGGACAAGGAGGTTGCCCGCCTTAAGGCGCAGCTTGAGGAAATGTACCCAGACGCGCACATCGTTGTCCGGGAGACGGTACCAATCATTGCTACCCATACCGGGATGGGTGCTAACTGTTTATTGTATTATACTGAATAAGAACTAAGAGGCTGGGAAAGTTTTTTCTCCAGCCTCTGTTTCAATTTTGCAGAGGGGGATCCAATTAGTGAAGAAGAAATGGTGGTGGCTACTGGTCTTATTAGTAGTGGTGATCGCTGGTGGCAGTTGGTACTTTACTCGCCAGCCCCACTATGCTCACCCCCGAACCGTTCAGCCGCAGTATGTCCAGAAGAAAAACGTGCGCTTAGTGGCAGTTGGTGATTCGTTAACCTACGGGCAAGGGGATGAGGAGAAGGCTGGCGGTTACGTCAGTATCGTTAAGCACAAGATCGAGCACCGCTACCGGAAGACAACAGTGACCACGGCTAATTATGGGGTCAGCGGGGACCGGTCTGACCAAATCCTGGCACGCTTAAATTCACAAAAACAAATGCGTGTCGACCTCCGAAAGGCGGATGTAATCACGATGACGGTTGGTGGGAACGACCTGTTACAAAACCTTGAGAAGAACCTCATGGATTCGCCCAAAACGGTTGACCAGGATATTGCCAAGGCACAGCAGACATATGCCACCCGGTTGAATAAGCTCTTAACTGCCGTGCGAAAGCAGAACCCCAAGGCACCGGTATTTATTATGAGTATTTATAACCCAGTCTATACCTACTTCCCGGACGTCAGCACCATCAATGATTCAATTACGAAATGGAACACGACGACCCAGGAGGTGATGAAGGGCTATCCGCGGATGTACTTTGTCGATATTAACCACTTGATGTCATGGGGGCAGTATCAAACACCAGCCCAGCGGCAGGCATTGGTCCAAAAAGAGGAGCAGGTAAACCAGGGGAAGGTTACCCAGAGCCGGATCCTTAATATTATGAAGAATAGGGACCATAACCTAAATAAGTTCATCTCAACTGAGGACAACTTTCACCCTAACCACCAAGGGTATGAACGGATGGCAATCCAATTGTTTAAAGTGATGAAGGACCATGATAGTTGGGAATACGTTAAGAATTAGTAAGTGAGGAAGCAAGTATGAATAAGCAAATTAATTGGTGGAAGTGGGCGTTGATCGTCCTAGTTGTGTTGTTGGCAGTAGGCCTTGGCACTGTAATCCACCATGCGAGCGCTCCGGCACCACTACCGGCGGCGACGCGACAAGTCAACCCTGATGATGCCTCGGTAACGGTTGAGTTAAACCGTAAGCAGGTCAATGCCTTATCAGCTAACTACTTGAACAAATTTTTAAAGGGACAACAAGTGAAGTACCACTTCTTGGTTGGTAAGCGATACGCCACGCTCACGGGGGACACTAAGTTCTTAGGTGCCAAGATTCGCTTTGCAATTAATTTTGTCCCTAAGCGATTGGCCAACGGAAATGTGCTCCTGACTGCAAAGGGGTTATCAGTTGGCCGGCTTAACATTCCAATTAAGTTTGTGATGGGGTATATCGCCAAAAATTACAATATCCCGGACTGGGTTAAGATTAACGCGAAGAAGAAGACCGTTTTGCTTGACCTGAACCAGTACAGCAAGAAGCGGTCACTTAAGTATTCAGCCCAAGAAATTGACATGGCAACTGGCCGGTTTAAGTTTTTAATTACCGTTCCGACAAATGATTAAGGAGGAATTTAACATGAACCATGATAGTTTTTACAGTTACCTGATGACCCAGCGTAACCCCAACAGTGCTGATGAAATTGAGCAGTTTGCTAATAATGCCTTTCTTGACTCGACCTTTCCAAAACAGTCAACCGATTTTGATGAGGTTTCAAAGTACTTAGAGGAAAACGCTGATTACTTACCATCAATGACCATTTTTGATACCGCATGGCAAAAGTACTTGGCCGCAATGAATTAAGGAGGAATTAAAATGGCAACAATCCAATGGTTCCCGGGACACATGGCGAAGGCCCTTCGCCAGATTCGGGAACAGATGCCCCTAGTTGACATTGTCTTTGAATTAGTTGATGCCCGGGTCCCGTACTCAACACAAAACCCGGAAGTCGCCCTCGCTGCTGGCGAGAAACCTCGCCTGTTGATTATGACCAAGACCGACCTGGCGGACCAGTCGCGTTTGCAAGAGTGGCTCGCTTACTTTCGGCAAAAGGGTCAACCGGTATTAGCACTTGATTCCCGCCGGCAAAACGTTGCCAAATTGGTTACCGCTAAGAGTAAGGAAATCTTGCACGATAAGATGGCAGAAGAAGCCGCAAAGGGACTTAAGAAGCGACCGATCCGGGCAATGTGTGTGGGGGTACCAAACGTCGGGAAGTCAACCCTGTTAAACCACCTGGTAAAGAAAAACGTTGCCCAGACGGGGAACCGACCAGGAGTGACGACCGGCCAGCAATGGCTCCGGTCGTCTGCCGACTTAGAACTGCTGGATACGCCCGGCGTCTTATGGCATAAGTTTGCGAGCCCTAAGCAGGGGGTAATGCTAGCACTGTCGGGGGCAATTAAAGACAACCTATACCCGAAGGACGACGTAGCATTGTTTGCACTCGACTACCTTCGTCAGCACCAGCCCCAGCAGTTGCAACAGCGCTACCGCCTATCCACGGCTGACCTTGACGCGGCGATTTCTAATCCCGACTTGTTGTTGACCATCACCCAGAAGATGGGCTTTCGTGATGACTATGACCGGGCGAGTGAACGGCTTATTTTCGATCTCCGTAAGGGCAAACTGGGGCCCATTACGATGGAGGTGCCGACAGATTTAAATGAGGATGGCATCAATGAGTAAGCTAACGGTAAGCCAGGTCAAAGCCCTGCTAAAAACGATTGATAATTTAACCGACCCGCGGCTGGTTGAACTGACGGCTGACCCACGCAAGGGTGTGCAGGCGGCCCTGACCCAACACCAGCGCTGGTTTAAACGGCGGCAAGCTGCATTGGCCGCTTTTAACCAACGGTTTAAATACGAACGTGCCTTATGGCAAAGTGGCTGTCAATACGTTGCTGGAATGGATGAGGTTGGCCGGGGACCATTAGCCGGTCCAGTGGTTACCTGCGCCGTGATTCTTGATGATCAGTTTGACCTGGTGGGGGTTACTGACTCTAAGCAGCTCACTCGCCACGAGCGTGAGCAGCTTTACTTGCGGATCGTTGACGAAGCAGTCGAAGTTAGCATTGCTGTTAATGAACCCGCAACGATTGACCGGCTAAATATCTATGCTGCTACCCAAGATGCGATGATGCGGGCGGTCAATAGTCTTTACCACCGGCCTGACCACCTGATTGTCGATGCGGTCCCCTTACCCTTTGATTTTCCCCAGACGACCCTGATCAAGGGTGACCAAAAGAGCATTAGCGTCGCAGCCGCCAGTATCGTGGCTAAGGAGTACCGTGATCACTTAATGCGTGACTATGACCAGGTTTATCCTGGCTATGGCTTTGCGGAGAACATGGGTTACGGGACGAAGGAGCACCTCGCTGGTTTGGCCCAGCATGGTGTTACGCCGATCCACCGCCGGTCTTTTAAGCCCGTTCCCCAATATCTGTAATGCAATTTAAACTACGCCCCGTATCTAATAATTAGGTAGGAGGCGTTTTTATGTTAACTGTAAGAGATTTCTTATTGCGATTAAGTCTGTGCCGAGGAATCGGTCGGGTTAGCAAGGTTCGGTTATGGCGGGCGGCGGTTGCCCACCGCAACTTTAATGATTTACCAGCTCTGGCGACAGCCGCCCAACTGGGGCCTAGCTCCCAGGCGGCCTTGCTTAATAACTGGGCCAGTGACCAGCTGCAGGCCCCCGTTGAAGTTAACCAGGAATCTCCCTATTTGACGGTTGTTGACGATGAGTACCCACCGCAGTTGCGGGAGACCTTTTGTCCCCCACTAGTCCTTTTTTATACCGGTAACCTTGACTTGTTACGGTGCCCAATGCTGGCTGTAGTCGGGGCGCGGGACATGTCGGCATACGGGGAGACGGTTTTGCGCGGCCTAATACCCCAGGTTAGTAAGCGCCAGATTGCGGTGGTTAGTGGACTCGCACGGGGAATTGATGGGATGAGCCACCGGTTGGCCCTAGCCAGTGGCGGACCGACAATTGGGATCGTCGGCTGTGGGTTGAACCGTAGTTACCCACCAGAAAACCGCCAATTACAGGCTGACGTTGCTAAGCAGGGGTTAGTCTTGTCAGAATATGGTCAGGGTGAGCCCCCACTGGCATTCCATTTTCCGGAAAGGAACAGAAAGAAGCACCGACGATTGGCTTAATACCAGCAACGTCAGTGCTTCACAAACTTTTAATTTAACTAAAAGGGGCATAAAAGGGGAAAACTACATTGATTTAATGATTCCATCGTATTTTTCTTTTGCTTTCTTCGTTACATGGAGATATACCCTTGAGGTAATCTCTGAGTCACTATGTCCCAAACGGTTTTGGATTATATATAAGGGTACACCCATTTCAGCTAATTTGCTAACGTGAGTGTGACGAAAAATGTGAGTAGAAAGAGGCTTCTTAATTCCTAAATCTTTTTTACAAATTCGAAGTGCTTGATTAAGAGAATCAATCAATGCAAAGTGATTTTTAACATTAAAAAGGACATCATTTGGCTTTTTACCTGCGGAAAATTCTTTGTAAATCTCTACTGCTCGGTCAGGCAGCAGGACGGTTCTGTAGCTTGTACTTGTTTTAGTGATCGGGCTCTTGTATTGTTCTGATAGTTTCAAACCGTGATATACAAGGGTTCCATGCACATCTGCATAGTAATCTTCCCCTTTCTTATAGATATTGTGTACGTATAGGGTGGCTGCTTCGCCGATGCGCATTCCTGTTAATGCTTGCCATTCGAAAATATACCGATATACGTGTGCA
>DHKFJ23503__coassemble_563_pt1 | contig 78030 bp, 71 predicted proteins | sample DHKFJ23503__metabat2_low_PE_016 | metagenome-assembled genome bin DHKFJ23503
CGCCGAAAGTAGTTGGGGGATCGCTCCCTGCGAGGATAGGACGTTGCCACGCAAAGGCCCTCAATGAACCGTACCGGAAAAGTACGGTTCATTTTTATTATTCAATAATAAAAATGAAGTTAAGAATAAGGCTCCTTCGTCTAAACAACCTGTGCCTAAACGTCGTAATACGGGCAATAACGCGGTACGGAGGGGTCAGACCATTAAGAAAATTGGGCTATTTTCCAGCCTTTAACAGGTCCTTCGCTGATCGCAAATGAAATTAGTATTTATTGCTGTGAGTTCATTTTATTTATGGAACTTTTAAGTTGACGATGGCGTAGAATTTAGTAATTACATTGTTCACTATTGAATGAAGGCTTAGCAAGCGTTAAAATTAAGTGCGTTAATAGGTTATTTATTTCTGGGAGGATATCTTTATGAAGTTTAATTATAAAAAGCAACTTGCTGCTGCCTTTATGACGGCTATCCTGGCTGCACCGCTGGTAGCAACCACGGTTGCAACGGCCAACAATGCTAGTGGTTCACCAGAAGAACAAGCTGACATTACTAATTGGATTGCCAACACACCACAACAGGTTTCCAATAACATGGCAATGCAACACATTGACATGAATAACTTGAACGGGACCCGTTACATTATCCAATGGGGAGATACCCTTTCCAGTATCTCTGCAGCAACCGGGATCTCCGTTGCTAAGTTGTGCTACGATAACAACATCCAAAACGCTAACTTGATCTACGCAGGTGACGTCTTGATTCTAAACCGGGATGGTGACGTACCGGCTGGCTATAACCCCAACGTTAATCCGTATGCCGTTGCCCAAACGAAGGTAACCATCAATAATGGGCCAAAGAACGTAAACATTACGGTAATGCCAAAGAAGGTTGTTAAGACTTACAACAAGTATGTCGATAACTCCACTAATACCGAAAACAATGACAACTCAAAGAACGTCTTTGAAGCACCAAACGATGCTAAGAATGCTGCAAACCAGGACGACAGTGACCAATCCGGTGACAACAGTGCACCTAGTGCGGATAGTTCCAGCACAAGTACCAAGACGTCAACTAAGTCCACTGCTACTAACCATACTAAGAAGCACCACCGTTCTGTATCGGCTGCTGACCTGGTAAGTGGTCTGCAAAGTGCTAGTGGTGATTCCAAGTTATCCTTTGAAGAGGGCGACGGTGGCGATGACGCTGATGAAGTTACTGTTAATTCTGCAGCCGTACTCAACGACGCTAAGAAGGGCGACTATGATGCAGCCTTAGAAGAAATCGAAGATGCCCTCGGTGACAAGGCTGATAAGAAGGCCACTGTTTACATCGAACTCGATGGTAATGACTTGAGTGTCTACGTAAGCACCGATGACGATGATAGTAGCAGTGATGAAGATAGCAATAAGGACGACAGTGATACTGACGATAACGACAGTAGTAGCCAAGACGAAGATAGCAATAGCGATGACGACAGCAACAGCCAAGCTACTACTAACGATGAAGACACTGACTCCTCTGACGACGACTTCTAATCGAGGCTAAATAATGCAAAAGAAAAACAAGATTATTATTGCGGTTATTGTAGCAATTGTCGTGATTTGTGGTGGCTTTTACTTATATGCGAGTCACTCGGTTGCCCGGCACGTCCCTGGGCACGTCTACCAGTACACCTCCGTCTCTGGAAACCAAAAGGCCTACATGACCTTTGCCAAGGACAGCGATGAGGTTGTGGTAACGCCAAGTAAGAGCAAGGCGCTAAAAGCTAACGGCAGTGATAGCGACTTTCAAGATGTTTATAATAGTAACTCTAATTCCGGTAAGTGGAATTATGAGGCGAAGGGGAGTCGCTTAACCCTGTCGAAGACCCAAGATGGCAAGGTGTCGTTGTGGCAGTATAACCACGTCTTGGCCTTTGGTAAGAAGATTCGTTCTGGGAGTTTTACCTACCAAATTGCCAATGCGGGGCAAGGGGTTGACCACAAGTCAACTAACTTTAAGCAAATTCGCTAGTAACAAGCGTGCTAAATAAAAAATCACCTACTCTTTAAATACGGGAGTAGGTGATTTTTTTATGATCTTATTTAGCAATTCGCTGTAATTCTTTTGCGGCCAATGGAAACGTGGTAAAGCCATCGGGCCCTAGGAAGTGGCCGCCGGTTTCTTGAACGATTAACTTAGCACCGAGGTGGTGGGCAACGGCAACACTACCTTGGAAGGGAGCGATTGGGTCATCTTTAGCCGTAATCACCGTCGCCGCGCTTACCTTCGGGGCAATCTGTTGGTAGTCAAGTGCTGGGGAAACAAAGGAGTTAAGTTGTGGGTAGGCCGGTAGCGGTTGGTCAAACGCACCCACCAACAGGAGGCGGGCATCATGCACCTTATGGTAAGCAATGAACCGGAGGGCACTAATACATCCTAGGCTGTGGGCCACTAAGATTAAGCCATCGGTCACTGGTACCTGTTGGTCAATGGCGGCAGCCCATTCTTGCGGATTAGGGTTAAATGGATTAGGCAGCCAAATGCGGTCAAGATTAATTGCCGGTTTAGCTGCCTGTTCGAGCCACGGGAACCAGTCATCATCCCTGGTGGAGGTGCCGTGGATTAGATATGCTTTTTTCATCTGACGGATCCTTTCGGTATCACAAAGTCTAATGGACCATGCGAGATTCGAACTCGCGACCTCCTGCATGCGAAGCAGACATTCTCCCAACTGAACTAATGGCCCGTTTATACACTATTGATTATAGCAGTTGTATTGAAAAATACCAGGTAGCTAGGCAAAAACGCTTAGTAAATTATCGCGGAACCGTCAATTCGGCGGAAAAGTAGTAGACGTGTTATACTGAAGCTGTCAACTAGTAGAGCGGAATAGATTCCCTCAACGAACGGCGCCTCACTTCATTTAGGAGCGGGGCGCTTTTTTCGTCGACCTTGTTATAAAGGAGGACGATGTTTTATTAGTAGTCAGATCGAAAGACGGTTGAAGAAAATTGCATTGGTCGTGACGTTAGGCGGCTTACTGTTTGGGGTTGATACCGGGGTGATTAATGGCGCAATTCCCTATATGGCCGCTAAGCAGCAGCTTGACCTAACGCCTGCCGAAGAGGGCCTAGTTACTTCAGGGATCACTCTGGGGGCGGCGATAGGAGCACTTGTGGCTGGTAAATTGGCGGACCGTTATGGTCGCAAGCGTTCTTTGATCGGACTGGCCCTCGTTTTCTTTTTGGGGACCCTGTTGTGTTCGGTGGCGCCCAACGCAATCTTAATGATTATCTTTCGTTTTTTACTTGGCCTAGCCGTTGGTGGGGCTTCGGTAATTGTTCCAACCTACCTAGCGGAGATTGCGACGGCGTCCTTAAGGGGACGGCTAGTTACCCAAAACGAGTTAATGATTACTGGTGGGCAACTGCTGGCCTTTACCGTTAACGCCCTGCTCGGCACGTTCTTTCCCCACGTTGCCAGCATTTGGCGGTATATGATTGCTTTCGGGATGGTCCCGTCCGTAATGCTGTTTTTGGGAATGAGCTTGGTTCCGGAGTCACCCCGGTGGTTGGTCATGAAGGGAAAAATCAGACCAGCACTGGCGGTACTAGGGAACATTCGGCCCAGTGAACAGCAGAGCCGCCACGAAGTACAAAGTGTTCGGGAAGCCTTACAAAGAAACCGCGGTGTCCAGCAGGCGTCATTAAGAGACCTCCGTCATCCCTGGATTCGCCGCCTGGTTTTGATCGGCATTGGACTAGGGATTGTCCAACAATTCGTGGGGATTAACATTATGATGTATTACGGAACTAGTATCTTAATGCAGGTTGGCTTTGGGCACCAAGCGGCACTAATTGCTAATATCGGCAATGGCTTAACCTCGTTCGTCGCAACCGCGGTCGGGATGCGGCTGATGTACACGGTTCACCGGCGGTCGATGCTGGTGGCCGGGATTTGTGGCACGGCCGGATCGATGGCGGTTATTACCCTGGCGATGTTATTCTTTCGCCACACAGCGTTACTGCCGTACTTAGTAATTGCTGCCACCATGTGCTTCTTAGCCTTTTTCCAGTCAAGCGTTTCACCGACCACCTGGGTACTCTTGTCAGAAATCTTCCCCCAGAGTCTTCGCGGCCTTGGGATGGGGATTGCGACCTTTTGCCTGTGGCTAGCAAACTTCGTGGTCGGTTTTACCTTCCCGATCATGTTGGCGCATTGGGGTGGAATTGGCACCTTTGCTTTCTTTATCGGTTGCAACGTCTTGGCACTACTGTTCGCACTTAGTTTTGTCCCTGAAACGCAGGGGAAGAGCCTAGAACAGATTCAACTGGAGTTACGTGGTACTAACCATCACCGCCACCAACACTTCGCACACTACCAGTCACCCCGGTGGCAAAACTAGTTAAGCCGGGTGTTGGGCGCTAGCCAAAAACGGCTCCGCCAGGTTGGTCCTAAACCACTGGGTGAGCGGTCCCATGAACAAGGCCGTGATGACCGTCCCGATCCCGAGGGTAACGTTAAAAATGAACCCCACGAGGACGCAACAACTATCGGTGATGATTCGGCAGTATTTAAATGGCAACAACTTATACTGGTAGGCCGCAATTAGGGCGATTGCATCATAGGCTGAAACACCCAGGTCGGCGGTAAAGTAGAGCGCCGCTGATAAACAGGTGAAGACGATTGCGACCAGCATTAAACCGCTGCGTACTAATAAGTCTGGGTGGGGCAAGAGTGCATCGAGAAAGTTGTGCATTAAATCCGCAGTCACCCCGGTTAAAAAGAGGTTAAAGAGGGTGGCGATCCCGATGTAGTGCCGGCGGAGGACGAAGACGAGGATGAGCAGGGCCCCCGTGAGGATTAAGTAGAAGGTTGAATAGGTTGAACTAAAGATATTGGTGATGCCGGTAACAAAACAAGTGAACGGGTCAACCCCGAGATTGGCCTTCTGGAGCATTCCCACGCAAAGTCCACATAGGATTACTCCCAAAAGCGCCATTGAAATTCGTCGTGCTTGGTACATAAGTCCGCCTCCATATTCGTGTATCCGCTTACATAATCACCGATATTGTAACGCAAGATTGAATGGAATGACATAGTAAAAGCTGGTGCTAACTGATAGCCGAGCTACTACAAACAGAAAGAGACCCGCAGCGTTTGGTAAATGAACGCTGAAGGTCTCTTTGTATTCGGAGTTATTTTATCCATACGCGAGCCCCGCTTAGGATGCTCGTAACTAGCGAACTTTAGTGGAGCCGTTTTGCATCGAGGCGTTTAACAAAGTACAGGATTGGTAGCCCCACGATCACAATTCCGACAAAGAGCACCACCCCGGCCGGGTCGTTAATAATTTCGCTGACCAGGACGAAGATGCCCCCGGCAATGGCAATGATCGGTACCAGCGGGTAGAGTGGGGTGCTAAATGGCCGGGTCGTTGCATCGTTACGCCGCCGGAGGATGAAGATGCCAAAGAAGGCCAGTAGGTAGAAGCAGTAGACGGTAAAGACACACAGGTCCGACAGGTGGTCGGGGTCAAAGAAGAACATCATGAACGTTGCCAGGGCAATGATAAATAGGGTGGCAACAACCGGCGACTTACCCTTGGGCGTGACGTACGATAAGAAGCGCGAAAACGGCAGGTCTCCCCGTTTAGCCATTGCGTAAACAATCCGAGGGAAGGTGATTATTTTACCGTTTAACGTCCCCATCATCGAAATGATGATCCCAGCCGACAGGAGTTTACCACCGATGGTACCGAACGCCCGGGTAGCCAGGTAGGCGGTGGTGTTTTCGCCCAACCGGTGAATCAGGTTTGCCGGCAGGAACTTAAGGATGCCGACGGTAATCAGAGTGTAGATGATTAAAACAGCGGTAATCCCGAGGATGATTGCCCGAGGCAAGAGCTTTTGCGGGTTCTTCATTTCACCACCAAGGTTGGCGATCAGGATCCACCCGTCGTAACCGAATAGGGTGGCTAAGACGGCGACCCCAAAGCCCCCGCTGGCTTGGTGGATTTCCGTGACCGTTTGACCAAAGGCGTCCTGGTGGCCCCAGAAGAGGCCGAAGATGATAATGGCGGCAATGGGCACCATCTTGCCAACTGTCGTGATGATGGCGAAGATAGCACCAACTTTATTTTCAAACAGGTTCATGACCCCAATGGACAGTACCGTGATGACGGCTAGGGGGATGCGCCAGGCCACCCCGAGGCCAAAGAAGTTCGCCATTAAAATACTCATGAAGCCGGCCACCGAGGCGATGATTGCGGGGCCGTAGACAATGACCTGCATCCAGCCGGCTAAAAAGCCGAGGATTCGGCCATAGATGTTTTCAATATAGACATAGAGTCCCCCGGTGTAAGGCATTTGGGCCCCAATTTCGGCGACCGTCAGTCCCCCAGTTAGGGTGATGACCCCACCAAAGACCCAGGCGGCAATCGCTAGGGTTGACGTTCCCGCACTGTCCAGGACCGATCCTTGCTTGAAAAAGATTCCCGAACCGATAATGGTCCCTACGACAATCGAGATTGCCGACCAGAAACCTAGCGACCGCTTCAATTCTTCTGTTGGTTGTTGATTATTCATTCTTGCTCCTCCGTTCCTAAATTTAAATAAAATAAACCCGAACACCGTCGTCAAATGGAATTTGCCAAATGATCGTCGGTGTTCGGGTCGCGAACGGTTGTCGCTGTTAATAGCACACCAAAATCACTCAGCCTCGTTGGGAACTAGAGACTGAGGAGGAAGATTGTTGATTGAGTAGATGAATGGTAATAGTCATGATTGTGAAATCCTCCTTGGTGTTATCTTTGCAAATTAGAATACCATTAAAAATCTCATTTTTCAATTATTTTCTTAAAATTGATCCGCCTCATCGCAAATGGGGCCAATGCAAGAAGACGGCGAACTTACGAAATGGGATGGCCTGGAGGACAGTGGTGAGCAGGATGAGGACTGAGCCGAAAACGGCGGCCCAGGTTAGCTGGGTACCGAGCAGGGTCACTGCTAAAATCGTTGCTACCAGTGGTTCGAAGGCACTTAAGATTCCGGTGGCGGCTGGTGAGATGTAACGAATACTCTGTAAGAATAGGGTGTATGAGAACATTGTCCCCCCAATCACGATGTAGGCAACTAGCCCCCAAGCGAGGAGGTTAAGGTGGGGGGCCGGGATCATGACCAGGGACGGTGAAAGTAAGACCCCAGAGATCAGCATGGCCAAACCACAGACTGGTAGTGCATCAAAGCGGTTGAGCAGGGGCCGGGGTAATAGGGTGTATAGTGCGGCCGCCGCGGCACACCAGATCCCCCAAAAGAGCGCAACCGGCGTCAGGGTCAGTTGGTTGAGTTGGCCCCCGGTGGCCAAAAAGAAGGTCCCAACCAGTGCCAAGGCGATGCTGAAGCAGTCGATCCGCCGCGGCAAGCGGTGGGTCGAAATTGCCAGCCAGATGATGATAAAGACCGGTTGGAGGTACTGGATGACGGTCGCCGTCGGGGCATTACTGTACTTGATCGCTAAAAAGTAGGACAACTGTGAGTTGGTCATCCCCAAGATCGCAAACAGGATCAGTAGCTTAAGGTTACCCCGGTTAGTCACCATGGCCCGGAGCTGGTGGGGCTGCTTAAGTAGGCACCACAGGGTCAATAAGACCCCGGCACCAAGTAAGCGCAGGCCCACCAGCCAGGTGTTGGAAGTGTTAGTAGTCGCAAAAAGATACTGGGCCGCGGCACCAGAAATTCCCCACAGCGCGGCACCGCTGGCCGCCAGTATAATTCCCTTTGCTTGTTTACTCATGTAACTCCCTCCTTAAATCAGCAATGAAAACAATATAACACCTTAGGGACCATAAGAAAACCGGGGCCTGGGGCAACTTGTCTACTTTAAGCATTTTAGCGGTTGAAGTATAATTAGTTAAGAAAAGTTGGCGTTTTGCTTAATAAAGGAGTGTGGAAGATGAAGTCAGTTAAAATTGGTGGAACAAGTTGGACGGCTTCCAACGTGGCGCTTGGTATCATGCGGATGGGGACCTTATCCGTGGCTGATTCCGCCCGGGCCCTTGATGCTGCTTATGCGGCTGGAATTAACTTTTTCGATTCGGCCGATATTTACGGCAACGACCCGGTATTGGGCCGGGGGTCGTCAGAAATTCACTTTGGTCAAGCACTAAAGCAAAGTGGCCTTGCCCGCTCGGACTTTTATTTCCAGTCGAAGGGAGGGCTGTACGCCAATGACGATAACCAGATTACCCGCTACGACTCCTCACGCACGCACTTGATTAGGGCCGTCGACGGGATCCTCCAGCGGACGGGAGTTGATTACCTGGATTCCTTTGTAATCCACCGTCCGGACGCACTGATGGATCCTGCAGAGATAGCGGCGGCCTTTGATGAGTTACAGGCCAGTGGTAAGGTCCGCCACTTTGGGGTGTCGAACTTTAACCCGGCCCAGGTGGAGCTTCTCCAGTCCGCACTCAGTCAGCGACTACTCGTTGACCAAGTACAGTTTGGCCTTAAGCATACCGGGATGGTCGATTACGGTTTTCATACCAACATGACCGATGCCGGGTCTGTCGACCATGACGGTGGGTTGCTAGAATATTGCCGGTTACACCACCTGACTATCCAGACCTGGTCGCCATTTCAATACGGGACCTTTGCGGGGACCTTCATTGATAACGACCAGTTCCCCCAGCTTAATGCCCAGCTGGCCCAACTAGCGACGAAGTACCAGGTTAGCAAGAATGCCATTGCCCTGGCGTGGATTCTGCGCCACCCGGCCCACATGCAGGTTCTGATCGGGACAATGAACCCGGCTCACATTGCCGATAGTGCGGCCGGCAGCGACCTAACACTGACTCGTCAGGAATGGTACGACCTCTACCAGGCCGCCGGAAATGAGTTGCCATAAAATGGATACTAAGTATAATTACTTTGAATTTTATACCGACCTGAGTAACTGGTTTAGCCGCCATCCCCGCCTGATTGGGGCCCTCCGCCTCTTTAACCGGGTGGTGGTCGCTATCATGTACCTGGCCTACTTTGGGGCCTTAGTGGCGATAGGTTGGGAGCACCGGGCTTCGCTGCCGGCGTTAGCCAAGGCAGTGGCTCCGCTGGTCATCATTCCCGGCTTGGGGTTTGTCATATTGACAATTGCTCGTAACCGGCTCAATGCCCCCCGGCCCTACGAGGAATGGATGATTGACCCGTTGATCCCCCGGGAAAAACAGGGGGATTCACTGCCGAGCCGGCACGTTTTTTCTGCGACGGTAATTAGCTTGGTAGCTTGGCAGGTCGCCTGGCCGGTGGGCCTGACCTTACTAGTGCTGACCGTCTTATTGGCGGTTGCTCGGGTCATCGGTGGGGTTCACTACCCCCGCGATGTCATTGCCGGGGCGCTCTGTGGCCTCGTTTGTGGGTCCTTGTTATGGTTGTTTTGATATAAAATTGGGGTCAGTCGTCCGCATTTGCCGAATTACTGACCCCTTTTGTAGCTAGAGAAAGGAAAGCGGATGGACAAGCAAGCAGCATTTAAAAATGCAATCTTAAGTGGCTTATATGACCAAAACTACCCCGGCCACGAGTTGCTAACGCCCCAGCTATTGACGACTGGTGCGAGTGAAAACCTGTGGCAAACACTCCAGGATGAGTTACTTCATTGTCAGCACTTCACCTGGGCGGTGGCCTTCGTGACGCTTGATATGCTGGTCCCCCTGAAGGTGACACTGGCCGACCTGGCGGACCAGGGGATAAGGGGCACCCTGTTGACCAGTGATTACCTGGGCTTTAACCAGCCGGCGGTCTTTGCGGAGCTGCTAAAGATTCCGAACCTGGATGTCCGGATTGTTGATGTCGACGGTTTTCATGCCAAGGGGTACCTTTTTGACCATGGTGATTTTCAAACGGTGGTAGTCGGCAGCGCCAACTTTACCCGGTCCGCCCTGTTAAAAAACGTGGAATGGTCACTGAAGGTGAGCTCGCGGACCGCGGGCCGGTTAACGGACCAACTAGCAGCCCAACTGGCGACCCTGACGGCCCAGAGCCATCCATTAACGGCGGCCTGGCTCGCCGATTACCGTTCCCGCTGGCAAGCGCCAGCCCGGCCCCGGGTAACGGCGCCGCTGACGGGGCCGGTTACGCCTAACCAGATGCAACGCCCGGCGCTAAAGGAACTGGCCGCCTTGGTTAAGTCCGGTGCCCGGCGGGGCCTTGTGGTCTCTGCGACGGGGACCGGAAAAACTTACCTGGGCGCGTTTGCTGTCCGGGACTTTCGGCCGCACCACTTCTTATACCTCGTCCACCGGGAACAAATTGCCCAAAAATCATTACGAAGTTTCCGTCGGGTGCTGGGCGGCCCCGCTAGTGACTACGGACTCCTTTCCAGTCACCATCACGACTGGGGAGCCAAGTACCTGTTTGCGACCGTCCAAACCCTGAGTCAGTCGGCAACGCTCCAGCGGCTGGCCGCGGACCAGTTTGACTATATCCTAATTGACGAGGCACACCGGGCTGCGGCGCCGAGCTACCAACGGGTGTTTAACCACTTTGCGCCCCGCTTTTGGCTGGGGATGACCGCCACCCCGGAGCGAATGGACAAGCAGGACGTTTACGCCCTCTTTGACTACCACCTGGCCTACGAAATTCGTCTTAAAGAGGCCCTAGCCGCTGGCATGTTAGCGCCGTTTCACTACGTCGGCATCCAAGACTACGAGCGAGATGGTGAGGTGGTGACGGAGACGAGTAGCCTGCGGTATCTGGTGGCCGACCAGCGGGTCCATTATATCTTAGCGCAGCTCGACTATTATGGTTATTGCGGTGATCAGGCCAAGGGGTTGGTCTTTTGCTCCCGCCAAGAGGAGGCCCGGGAGCTAGCCGCTAAGTTTACGGCAGCCGGTCACCCGGCGGCCGCGTTGACCAACCAGGATTCCCCATCCCGCCGCCAACGGGTGGTGGACCAACTGGTTGCCGGGAAGTTGGAATATATCATTACCGTTGACCTCTTCAACGAGGGAGTGGACATCCCAGCACTCAACCAGATTATCATGCTCCGGAATACCCAGTCAGCAATTGTCTTTACCCAGCAACTGGGGCGGGGGTTACGAAAGTTCCCAGGGAAGCAGTACGTGACCGTCCTGGATTTCATCGGTAATTACCGGAACAACTTCTTAATTCCGTTAGCGTTAAATGATGATACCAGTCGACAAGTTGACCGGGCCCGGCAAGCGGTTCGCCTTCCCGCCACAATTGGGGTTTCGACGGTTAACTTCCGCCGGGTGGCTGCTGACCGGATCCTCCAGTCACTGGCGGCGGTCAAACTGGATAGTATAAGAGAACTCCGTGCAGCCTACCAGGACCTCGCCCACCGCCTTGGTCGGCCGCCGCTACTCCATGATTTTGCCCGTTACGGGTCGGTATCACCGCTAGTCTTTGCGGCCAACCACCAGCTGGGCAACTATGGTGACTTCCTTTCTAAAATGGGGGTTGTCGTAACGCTGACCGCACGGGAGCGGGCGGTGTTAACCTTTGTAACGAAGGAGTTAATGAATGGCAAGCGACCACATGAATTACTGCTCTTAAAGTTGTTGTTGGCGCACCCGGACCACCGGTGCAACCAAGAAGACCTGCTGGCAACTTTCAACCGGGCCGGGGCCTATGTCAATCCCGCACTGCTCCAGTCACTGGATGATGTTTTAAGCCTGCGTTTTTTTGACGTTAAGGCCGGTAAGCAAACCCGGCGCCAGCTTTACGGCAACCAAGCAATTGTCCGGTGCCCGGACCTCATGGACTACCAGCTTGATGGGCCATTGGCACGGGCGGTTGACGAACACCAACAGTTTGCCCAGTTGCTGACTGATGCGGTGGTGACCGGGTTGGACCTGAGCACGGCTTATAATGCTCACCAGCAGTTTACCCGCTACCAACAGTATGACCGCAAGGATGTTTGCCGACTATTAAACTGGCCGCTGGACGTCAGTGCGCCAATGTATGGTTACCGGGTCGGTGAGCGGGAGTGCCCAATCTTTATTACCTATCAAAAGCAGGATGACCAGCAGCGCAACGCCATTTATGATAATCAGCTGCAGAATGGACAGTCACTGCGGTGGTATACCCGCAGCCCCCGGCACCGATCTTCGCCGGAGGTCCAACGGTTGCTGGCCCGGGATGGGGCGGGGAAACCCGTCGTGACGATCCACCTCTTCGTAAAACGGAGCGATGCGGTTGGCAAACAGTTTTACTACCTCGGCCCGGCCCAGATCCAGCCGGGGACGGTTAGCGAAGAACAACTGGGGGCCAAGAAAAAGGCCGCGGTGGGCATGGACCTCCTCCTTGCACACCCGCTACCGGTTAGGCTCCGCCGGCTGTTATTTGAAGAATAATAAAAAGCAAGTAGAATTTCTGCTTGCTTTTTATGTTGGTCACTTATATACTTAGTTACATAAGTAATTAACCAGTTAACTAATGAGGAGGTGGCACCGTGCAATTTCATTTTGATGATTCGACCCCGCTTTACCAGCAGATTGCTGCGCAGCTCGAAGAGATGATCTTTACCGGCGGCTTTGACGAAGGTAGCCAGATCCCGTCGACGACCCAGTTGTCGGCGGAGCTGCACATTAACCCAGCGACCGTCTTAAAAGGGATGAACATGCTGGTTGATAAGGGCTTGGTTGAAAAGCGCCGGGGTCGGGGGATGTTTGTTGCGACGGGTGCGCAGGAGAAGATTATGCAAGCACGTAAAGAAAGTTTTTATAACGACTACGTTAAGCGACTAGTGGTCGAAGCTCATAAGCTTGGTATTAACAAGGAGCACTTATTGGAACTAATCGAACGGGGGGAAAACGATGGAAACATTACGGATTAACCACGTTAGCAAGAAATATGGCCGGCACTTGATCTTAGATGATGTTGACTTCCAGCTGGCACCAGGGAAAATTTACGGCCTGCTGGGCCGCAACGGTGCTGGTAAGTCGACCCTGTTAAACATTATTACCGGGCGGATTTTCCCAACGACGGGGACCGTCACTTTGGGCGACCTCGGTAGTAACGACCAGGACCGGGTCCTCGGCGAAATTTACCTGATGAGTGAGGCCGACCTCTACCCGAAAAAGACGACGATTCGCCGGATGTTTGACCTAGCGGACGGGGCGTACGGTGATTTTGACTACCAAAACGCGGAACGTTTACTGGCCGCCTTTGGGATCACCAGTAGTAACCAACTAAGTGACTTGTCGACCGGGTTGCAGACCGCAGCCAAGCTAACCGTCGCTCTGAACGTCAACGCCAGCTTCATCCTGCTGGACGAACCGGTATTGGGGCTGGACGCCAATCACCGGGACCTCTTTTACAAGGAATTGATCAAGGCCTACCAAAACAAGCCGCGGACCTTTGTCCTTTCCACCCACTTGATTGATGAGATTCAACAATTGGTCGAACACGTCATTATCCTAAATGACCACCAGGTGGTTGAAAATGCGGATGTCCAGGCAATGTTAGACAAGGCCTACACGGTTAGTGGTCCAGCCAAGCTGGTTGACCAATACGTGGCTGGTTTACGGGTCCTCGGCAGTGACCAACTGGGCAAGATTAAGACCGCCTACGTTTACGACCAATTAGACAACCAGCGGGTAATCCCGGACCAGGTCAAGATTGGCCACTACGACTTACAGCAATTATTTATCCACTTAACGAATGGGGGCAGTGATAATGAATAACCAAAAGCTCAAACTGGAAGCTACCAACGTCTTTCACCGGCTGGGCGAGCTCATTTTAATTACCGTCGGTTGGGTCGTGGGCTTTAAAGTGGTCGTTTACCTATTTGGCTTTGCGCTAAACCATAACTGGGAATCCTGTGTCGTTTCCTTACGAGGAATTCCTTCCACCCTGGCGGTCTTCATTAATCTAGGACTGCTTGCCTACTTTATTGTGACCCCTTATACCGACTTTAAGTGGTCAATTCAAAACGGGATTTCCCGGAAAACGATGTGGCGGGGGCGGCTGTTGGCCCTTGTTCTATCCACCCTGGTGATCTTTATTGTCGATGAACTATTGTCGCTGGCGAATGAGCCATTGAAAAGCCCTCGGACGTTGCTGGTCAACTTCTTGATCCTCTTAACTGGTGTGATTACCTGCCAGGCAATTGGAAATGGCTTTGGCCTCCTCAGTCGGACGTGGAAGTGGATCGTCGGGATTGGCCTGCCGGTAATGCTTATTATCCTGTGCGTGGCCCTGCTACGGGTAATGCTGGCATTGGATAGCCAGATAACGGCATTAATTTCAAATCAGCAGTTTATTTCGGCAATGACGACTTTATTTGGGAACCCCGTACTCCCTTACCTCCTGTGGCTGATTTACTTTGCGGTCGTCTTATTCTTGACCAAGGTCTTTAACGACCACCTGCAGTTACGGCGGGATTAATATACGTTAATAAATAGCAAAAAGAATGACTATTATCGAACCACGCTTAGGTCGTTTGGTAATAGCCATTCTTTTTTAATTAGATTAACGCCACTAAGTTCAGGCCGGTAATTAAGGTCACGAGTAGGTAGGCCCCAATAGTTTGCCAGCGCTTGTTGACGTGACTGCCCATCAAGTTGCGGTCGCTAGTGATCGCCACCAGTGGGAAGAGGGTAAAGGGCAAAGCAATACTCAAGACAACCTGGGCGTAAATGATTAGCTGCTCAAACTGGGTTTCGTTGAAACGGATTAGAAAACCAATGATCAGGATCGGGATTAAGGTCACAAACCGGGTTAATAGCCGGCGCTTCCATAGTGGTAAACGGATGTTAATGTAGCCTTCCATGACGATTTGGCCGGCCAAAGTAGAAGTAATGGATGAGATTAGCCCGGTGATTAAGAGGGCAAAGGCAAACAGCCAACTCATCAGCGGACTAGCCAGCGCACCAACGATGGCCGGGTTCTTCAACCCGTAAAAGACGTCCTGGAGGCTAGCGAGGTTGCCATGGAGGAAGAAGAGGGTGCCACCCAACACGAGCAGGAGGGCGTTAACCACCAGCGCGGCAACCAGGTGGATTACTGAGTCCCAATTGGCGAACTTAAGGGTCTCCGTGACCTGCTTGGGGTCATGTTCATCGTAGCGTCGGCTCTGGGCCAAGGCGGAGTGGAGGTAGATGTTGTGGGGCATGATGGTTGCCCCGATGATTCCCAGACTGAGGATCAGTTCGGCGTGGTCGGTCAGGATCCGTTCGTGGGGAGTAAAACCGGCCATGATCCTAACGAAGGCGGGATGGGCCCGGCAGACTTCCACCGCAAAGATGACTCCCACCACCAGAATGGCGAAGAGGACGATAAACTCGATTCGGCGGATCCCAAAATGGAGAAAGAAGAGGACAATTAAGACGTCCGCGATGGTTAACAGGACCCCAGCCAATAAGGGGAGGTGGAAGAGGAGCTTTAACGCGACCGCCGTACCGACCACCCCAGTCAGGTCGGTGGCCATCATTGCTAACTCATTGAGGAGCCAGAGGGTGATGCGGATCGGCTTATTAACCCGGGCAGCGATTGCCTGGGCCAGGTCGGTCCGGGTGACCACCCCGAGCTTGATGGACAAGGACTGCATGACCATCGCAATCAGAATCGAAGAGAAGAGGACGACCAAAAGCTGGTAACCGTACTGACTCCCGCCGGATAGGGAAGTCAGCCAATTACCGGGGTCCATGTAGCCCACGGCCACCAGGGCACCGGGACCGCTATAGGCGAGAAATTTTTGCCAAAAGGTGGCTTCATAGACGGTGGGGACCGTCACGCTACCATTAATTTCATCAAGACTTTTCTTTTTCATTGGGCACCGACCTGCTTTCTTGCCAGGTCCGCAATGAATTGGGCAAATTCAAGCCGGTCATTTAGTGCCGGGACCAGGTCCAATTCTTGACCACCACTGGCCCGGAAAGCCTGGTAGTTTTGTACCCCGTCTTCTTCCAAGGTTTCCAAACAGTCGGTCACAAAGGACGGGGCAGCGATAAGAATCCGCCGGTGGCCCAGCTGGGCTTCTTGCAAGAGGGTGTTTTTTAAGTAGGGCTTCAGCCACGGCAGGGGGCCAAATTTAGACTGGTAGACCATCTTGACCTGGCCGTCCGGGATGTCCAGTAGCTGACGGAGCTTGGCCGTAGTGGCGGTCGTTTGTTCCTGATAGGGGTCGCCATGTTTGACCATTGCGGCCGGGATCCCGTGGTAGGAGATGAGGAGTCGGTCGTACTGCTTTTGTTCCCAGGCGCGTTGAATCTGGTCAGCAAGCACCTTGAGGTAGGCTGGCGCAGTACCAAAACGGTCGATCACCTTGATGGTGGGATCAACAGCGCGGACCTGGTCGATGATTGACTGGGTCGTGCTCTGGGTGAAGTGGGGAAACAGCGAGAGGACGGTGACCTGGTCATCGGCTCGCTTCATGGCGGTTAGGGTGTCGACAATGGCTGGTTGTTCGTAGGTCATGGCTAAGCGGACGTCCCAGTCTGGGAGGCAATCTTGGACCCGCGTGGCCAACCGCTGTGAGTTGACGATTAAAGGTGAGCCCGCCTTTGTCCAGATGTCCTGGTAAAAGGTGGCCGACCGCCAGGCGCGGAGGGGGAGAATAATCCCCTTGAGCAGTGGTTGCCAGAGCGCCGGCGGCATGGTTACGACGTTGTGGTCGCCGAGAAAAACGCTGAGGTAGTGCTTGACCGCGGCTGTGGTTGGCGCGGCGGGGGAGCCTAAGTTAACGAGTAATAATCCATTTTGTTTCATTGGTAAAAAACCTCACTTTAGCTGTGGTACCGATAGCAGGTAATTAAGGCTGAATTAATTATTGTGCATTTTCCGGGCTTTCAGGGCCCAGAGGATCGAAACGGTGTCGATTACTTCTTGGAGCATGGCGCCGATGAAGGCCGGGATTACCCCTAGACTAGCGATTAACATCAGGGCCGTACAGATGGCGATCCCGATTAGGACCGCTTGTTTAGCAATCCGGAGGGTATCCTTAGAAATGGCGACGGCCTTAGCAACCTTGGCAAGGTCATCTTTTAAGATAACTACGTCGGCGGTTTCACTGGCAGCAGTTGACCCGTTGGCCCCCATCGCAATGCCGACATCGGCAGTCGCTAATGAGGGGGCGTCGTTGACCCCGTCACCAACCATGAAGAGGGGGTGGCGGTCATCCGGAACCGCTTTGAGGGCGGCAATCTTGTCTTCTGGCAGGAGGTCGGCTTTGACGGCGGTAATGCCGACCTTTTTGGCCACCTGCTGGGCGATTGCCCGCTGGTCACCAGTCAACATCATGAGGTTGGTTACGCCCAGGAGTTTTAACCTTGCCACCGTGGCTGTGGCTTCCGGCCGGACGTGGTCGGTAAAGGAAATGGCCCCGTAGTATTGGCCATCAACGCTGACGTAAATGGCGGTGGTGGTTAAGGCGGCTTGGGCGGACTGGGGAGCGACAAAACTCAACTTACCGACTTTAACCTGGTGGTCCTCAATCGTAGCGGTGATTCCCCGCCCGGTAACCTCGCTCAGGTTGGCGACGGGGGCCAGGGAGATCTGCTTGGCGCTGGTGTACTTAATGAGGGACCGGGCGAGAATGTGTGAAGAATCTTGCTCGGCACTAGCCGCCAGGTGGAGGAGCCGTTCAGTGGTGACCTCTGCTGCGGGCAGGACCCGGGCGACGGTGAGGTGGCCATTGGTGATCGTCCCGGTCTTGTCAAAGGCTCCCGTCTTGGCGCCCGCCAGTTTTTCAAGGACGCTCCCCGTTTTAACTACGATCCCGTTGCGGGAGGCTCGACTCATGCCGGAAACCATGGCAACCGGTGCCGCTAAGATTAAGGGGCAGGGGGAAGCCACCACGAGGACTTCGGCAAAGCGCCGGGGGTCTTGGGATATCCCCCAAGCAACTAGAGAAATTGCAACGGCCGCAATGGTAAACGGTACGGCATACCGGTCAGCCAGGCGGACAAAGTGGGCCGGGGTGCTCTCAGCTTCCTTAACTAGCTTGACCAGCTGCTGGTACTGACTATCCTTGGCGAGCTTAGTAACTTTGATGGTTACCGCCTCGTCGCCGTTAAGCGCCCCCGACATGACCGGACTACCGACCGTTTTAGCAACTGGCCGGGCTTCCCCAGTCAATGAGGACTCGTCAAAGTCACTGTGGCCGGTGATAACGACGCCGTCAACCGGGACCAATTCTCCGGGCTTCACCACGACATGCTGGCCGACCTTGACATCATCAACGGCGACGTCTGTGGTGCCGGTCGGGGATACTACGTGGGCGCGCCGGGGTGAGTTATCCAATAGGGCCTTTAATTCGGTATTGGCCTTCTTGGCGGCGTAGTCCTCGAGGGCGTCACCACCGGTTAGCATTACGAGGATCACCATGGCGGCCCAGTATTCACTAACGGATAGGGTGGCAACGACAGCAAGGATAGCCAACAGGTCCACCCCGTACTTGCCGGACCGCAGAGTTTTGATCATTCCAATAAACATCGTGAGGGCGACGAGGGCCCCGGCGATGGTCACGATAATTTGGGCAAGAAGTGGGTAGTGAAAGCCAAATTGCAGCACTAACGCGATGAGTGCAATGACTAAAATCAGCCCGAGCTTTTGCTTGTTTGAAAGACGTTGCATGATTTTACTTCCCCTTAAAATAGTATCTTGGTTCCTATTATAGTTTACTTGGGGCTTTTTATACATCGGGCGGGCCCTCATTAATTAGATATATACATAAAACGCCCCCAGTGCTCGGCAAAGCCGGCCGCTGGGGGCAAATGATACTAAAATTAATAAGTTGGGTCAATCTTAATAGCACGCTGGGCACTGAGGTCCGCGTCCGGATACTTGTTCGCCAGCGCGGTTAACAGCATCCGCTTGGCTAGCTCACCGTTCCGGTCCAGGACGGTGTGCATGTTGGTACAGAAGGCGTTCTTGTATACGGCCCCTTCGGTATCATCGTCATGGTTGTTCCCGACACCTTCCACCACGGTACCTAGTGGTGTTTCGTCATCGCCCAGGAAGGTTACCAGGTCGTGGTTTTCGTGGCCGTGGAAGTTGGGACCCCATTGCGACTTAATTACCAGGTCGTCTTGGATTGGTTCGCCGTCGCTCGGGAGCTCACTGTGGTGGGAAAGCAACCCCGCCCCAGTGACCTTCTTATTGTGTTGGTCGATGTAGGACTGGCCAAGTAGTTGGTAACCTTCACCAACCGCCAGTAAGGGCTTGCCGTCTTCGATAAACTTTTGCAGCTCGGCGTGCTTAGTAGGGATATCTTCGCGGGCAATTGATTGTTCAAACTTTTGCCCGGCCCCAATCACAATCAGGTCATAGTCGGCCGCCGTAAAGTCGTCCTCGACACTGACGACCTTGCTGGAAACGGCGGTGTCAAGCAGCTGGCCGTAGTACTTTAGGGCCATGATGTTGCCGAGGTCACCATACGTGTTTAACAGGTTCCCGTACAGGTGCGCTAGTTGTAGTTGATACTTAGCCATTATTCCATCCCCCCATCGATCAGCTTTTGTTCCGCCAGCGCCTTGCGTAGCTGCCGCATTGCTGTGTAGCAAGTAACCACATAGAGACGCTTAGTTGGGATCTCCTTGATCCGGTCGATTAGCTTGGTCGGGTCAGGTTCAACGTTGACATCCTTAAAGCCACCAAACTTAAACCGGGTCGCGGCGTCCTTGTAATTAGCGGCGCCGACCAGGTAGTAAGGAATATCGTGGTCCTTCAAGGTTTCGAAGTTACAGTCCCAAATCCAGGAGGTATCCTCACCATCCGCTGGCAGGGCCGTCAGCAGGAAGGCAAAGGAGAAGGGATCTTTATCGGTCTTGATCATATCGAGCACGGTGTCGACCCCAATTTGGTTTTTCACCATGATGATGACCATTTCCTTGTCACCAATTTGGACCTTTTCTTGCCGGCCGAAAATTTCGGGGCTCTTTTCAAAGGCCGCCTTGATGTTGGCCTTCTCCACGCCCATGAACCGGGACAGGGAGTAGGACGCCAGGGCGTTGTAGATGTTGTAAGAGCCACCGACGGGGATGGTAAATTGATAGTCATCAAACTTGACCACGGAGTCCGCGGAGGTCATCCGTTCCACGGCAGTTACCTTGTAGTCAAGGCTGGGCCGCTTGTGGCCACAGTTCGGGCAGAAGTAGGCGCCGAGACCACCGTAGGTAATGAAACCGTAGTGGATGATGTGGTGGCACTTAGGACAAACCACCCCGTCCGTGTTAGACGGTGCCTCTAAGTCGCCCATCGGTTGGTCGTCAAAACCGTACCAAACGCGGGGGTTCGGGAGGTCGACCGAGTTGAAAATCGGGTCGTCAGCGTTGGCAATGATCGTGGCCTTTGGTGCCATCCGGACCCCTTCAAGCATCCGGTCCCAGGTGGCGTACAGTTCACTGTAACGGTCGAGCTGGTCGCGGAAAAGGTTAGTAAAGACGAAGGCTTTGGGCTTGAAGTACTTGACGATCCGGACGATGTTGGCCTCGTCGACTTCGAGGACGGCCAGTCCCTTCTTCTTCGGCTTCGGTGCGGAAACGAAGATCGTGGCGATCCCCCGCTTCATGTTAGAGCCGGTCGGGTTGTAAAGGACGTCCGGGTACTTTTGCTTGAGGGCCTGGACAGCCAGGGCCGTGGCCGTGGTCTTTCCGTTGGTCCCACCAACGATTACGAAATCGTAGCGGTCCTTGTAGTGGTATAAAATGTCGGGATCAATTTTTAAGGCAACAAGACCCGGCAGGGAGCTTCCCCGGTTAAAGATGCCGTGCAAAACGGAGTACGAGAGGTGCCCCGCGCCAGCGGCAACAGAACTTCTAAATGACATGGTATTTTCCTTTCTATTTTTGATTAATATCTTATTTAATTTGGGTTAAGTAAAAAAACTTACTTTGCTATTATATGAAGATTTATGGTAATTGAAAACCCCCTATTTATGTTATGCTTAAGCCATCATCGGCCGATAGGGGGAATGGAACATGACGGTAAAATTCGACCGGGTAGTGGTCGTCGTAATTGATGGTTTGGGAATCGGTAGCGCACCGGACGCGGCGCACTTTGCTGACCAGGGGGCGGACACCCTCGGCCGCCTGGTCAGTCACTTCCGGGCTCGCCTCCAGTTGCCAACCTTGACCGGCCTGGGGTTGGGCGAATTACATCCGCTCTTTGGCCCGGCCGTCCCGGTTAACGATCATGTTTATTATGGGCAAGCCCGCCCGGCCGCTATCGGTAAAACCCCGTTAGAGACAGGCTGGGAACTGCTGGGGGTGCCGACCACGGAAGAATTTACGGCCCTCCCCCAGGGCTTGTCGCCCACTCTTCTGGCGGCAATTACCCGGTACGCTAAGCGGCTACTGATCGGTAACCAACCGGCCACGCCACGGAGCGTGTTGGCCCGCTGGGGTAGCGAGCAGGTGGCCACCGGTGGGGTGATCGTATTCACCAGTGGTGGTTCGGACCTCTGGTTGACGGCCCATGAGTCGACCGTCCCGGTGGCGGAGTTGCGACGGCTGGGGCACTTTACCCGGCAGCTATTAGACCAGCAGCCGGGAGTTAACCTCGCCCGGGTCGTGGCGGTCCCGTTTCGTGACGACCCGCTCCGGGGTTATGCTTACCGGTCTGCAGCGGGGGCTGAGCTTACAATGGCGGTCCCCGGGACCACCCTGCTCGACCAGTTACAGAGCCATAGGATCCCTGTCCGTGCCCTTGCTGGTGGCCGGGAAACGTTCGCAAAACTGGGCCCGCAACTGGCCAGGCAACGTGCGGGCGTCTGGCTGACCCACCTACGGACCGTTGACCAGGCGGGGGCGCGTCGTAACCCCGAACAGATGGGACAATGCTTAGCTGCGGTGGACCAGGCCCTTGGTGAGTTACTACCGGTGGTTAGTGGCCACGACCTCCTCGTGGTCACGGCTGGGCACGGGAACGATCCGGACTTTCCGGGCCGGCAGGTCACCCGGGAATGGGTACCAGTTTTGGCGTATTCACCGGCACTGGTCGGTGGGCGGTTGGCCGACCGGACGAGTTTAGCGGACGTGACGGCCCTAATTTTAGAAAACTACGGGCTGTCTAGTAGTGGCGCCGGGGTGAGTTTTCTTAATTTATTGAAGTAGGCCGACCGTTCACTGAAAATAAACGCAGTTCACTGAATCCTATATAATAGGTGGAGAAAAATAAAAAAGGAGTAATTCACGATGAAAATCGTTGTGATCACGAGTAGTGCACACGTCGCTGGGGCTTCAAATTACCTGGCTGACCAGTTTATCGCCGGGGCACAGGCCAGTGGCCATGAGGTGTACCGTTACAACGCGGTGGACCACCAGAACAACTTTGTAATGGTCGATGAAGAAAATGCAGCAATTGTTCAACACGATGATGTCGAACAGTTGCTGCACAAGGTTGCCCAGGCGGACCTGGTTGCGATGGTGACACCGCTATACTATTTTGGGATGAGTTCGCTATTAAAGACGATTGTTGACCGTTTCTATGACCATAACCACGAGCTTAAAGGCAACAAGCAGGCGGTGATGATCGCAACGGCGGCCGGTAAGGACTTTGCTTCACTGAAGGTGCACTACCGGCAGATCATCGATTACATGCGCTGGACGGATGCCGGAACCATCTGGGATGGCGGCGCATTAGCTCATCCGGCAATTGATGAGTACGGTCAGCAGGCTTACGAACTAGGCCAGGAACTTAGCGCCGGGAATTAAAATAAAAGGCCAGGGCAATGATGATGACTAGGACGACGATGGCGACGCGGGGGTCGGCCTTGAAGAGCTCGTGCATGGCGTGTACCTGCCCGATGCCTAATGGTAAGTTGAACATTCCAGGTCCCTCCTTAATATAATGACTGGGATGAATTATTTCTGGTGCTTCAGCATTTCCCGGTATTCGGCCCGCGTCAGGCGGTGGTTGTCTTCGGGGAAGCTGATCGTGGTGTCTTGATCACCCTTTACTGGTGCGACGGCCGCTGCCGCTGCAGACTTAATGTTATTTAGCATCTGCAAAGTTTCAGTGGCCTTATTATAGTTTTCGCGGGTAACAGCCATTAAGTTCAAGTCGGGGTGATCTTCCTTTTGCAGGTTAGCTAGTTGCGCTTGGGTTGTTTTAACGATTGATTCTAATGATGTGATTGTTTCTTTAAGATTCTTATCCATGATGATGGCACCTCACAATAAAATGGTAACTATAAAGTACTATTATAGTTTAAACCTTGTCAAAGTAGTAGGAAGCTGACAATTTGATAACCGTTAGTCAATCTATAGGTGAAATGCCTACTATTTGTAACGAAACCGTCAATAATTACAATCTACCTTTTAAATTATTTGTAAAAAACATTTCCTTGGTGAGTGCTTGATTTGGTGGGAATTACGGACGACCAATTATAACTGCCGACAAAGAAATCGGGGTTGTGAAGGTTGTATTTTTAATAAATAATACATATAATGACTACAAACCTAGGAATCATATTGAAAAATTTTAATTATTTCTGGGCTATATTACTTAATTATTTTAGGGGGATTCTTTCATGAAGAATAATGCTATGCATTACAAGATGTACAAGGCTAAGAAGAACATCGTCTTCGCCGGTCTTGCTACGACCGCCGTTTTGGCTGGTTTGACGTTATCAAACGTTAACAATACTGCTTCTGCCGACACCGTTTCTGGTGCTCCGATCACTTCAAGCGCCGCTTCTGACAATGGTTCAGCAGCTGGCTCTGCAGCTACTTCGGATGCTACTTCAAACGCCGCTTCTGACAATGGTTCAGCAGCTGGCTCTGCAGCTACTTCGGATGCTACTTCAAACGCTGTTTCCGCAGCTAACGCTAAGGTTACTAGTGACAACGCTGCTAACTCCAGCGCAATTGCTACTAACTCCGCTGCTGTTAAGAGCGATGCTGAAAAGTCAGTTCCTGCTTCCAGCAACACTACTGATCCTAAGGCTGCGGTTTCCGAAGCTAACCAACTGACTAGCCAAGCTAAGCAAATCACTGACAACACCGCTACTGCTTCTCAAAACTTGAGCAACGCTAACGCTACCCTTGCCAGTGCTTCTGCCAATGTTACGAGTGCTACCGCTGCTTACTCAGCTGCTAAGAAGGCTGCTGACCAAGCTTCATCCAACGCTAACAACGCTGCTGCTGCTTACTCAGCTGCTAAGAGTGCTGCTGATGCTGCTACCTCCGCTGCCGTTGTTGCACAACAAAAGGCTAACGCTGCTGGCCAAGACTACACCACTGCTTCTGACGCTCTGGTAAAGGCTAATAAGGCTGCTGCTGACGCCCAAGCTGCTGCTAACGCTGCTGGTGAAAAGCTTGAAGAAGCTAAGGCTGCCCAAACTAAGGCTGAAGCTGACTTAGCTGCTGCTCACGAAGCAAACGTTACTGCTATCAACAACTACAACGCTGCTAAGAAGGCCGTTGCTGATGCTCAAACTGCCTTTGACAACGCACGGAACGCTGAAACTAGTGCCGAAGAAGCTGCTACTAAGGCTGGCTCTGTTGAAGACTGGAAGGCAAAAGTTGCTAGCGCAGAAAAGAAGGCTGAAAAGGCTGAAGCTGCTTTGAACACCGCTAAGGAAGAAGCTGCTGCTGCTCAAAAGGCATTCGACGAAGCACGGAACGCTGAAACTACGGCACAAGGTAACGACACTGACGCAGCAGCTAAATTAGCTGCTGCTCACGACGCTAACGTTGCTGCTATTAACAACTACAATGCTGTTAAGAAGGCATACGATGCTGACAAGGCTGATCTTGAAAATGCTCAAAATGGATTAAAGGATGCTCAAAACAACCCACTTTACCAATACAAGCAAGCTGCAGACCAAGCCAACGCTGATATTGCTGCTGCTGACAAGGCATACAATGATTACATGGATGCCAAGCAAGAAAACATCAACAATCCAAGCGAATGGAATGACGAAGCTGAACAAGCTGCTGAAAAGGCTTGGGACGATGCAACTGCTAAGGCAACTGCTTCTAAGACAGCTCGTGACCAAGTTAAGGCTAATGCTGAGCACGCATATCAACGAGCAATCAGTGCTTACCGTCACAACTCTACCCATGAAAATTCGGTAGCCGCTTACAACGCTAAGGCTGTTCTGGACAACATGAACAACTACGATGCTTACCTGACCGCTCAACAGAACGAAGAAAAGGCATACAATGATTACATGGATGCCAAGCAGGAAAACATCAATAATCCAAGCGAATGGAATGATGAAGCTGAACAAGCTGCTGAAAAGACTTGGAACGATGCACAAGCTGCAACTGCTACAGCAAAGACTAATGCTCAAGCCGTATTAGACACTCCTGCTGCTGTTACTGCTGCACAAGATGCCTTAACTACTGCACAACAAGTATTTGACAAGGTACAAAGTGATCTTAAGGGCGCTCAACATGATGTAAATGTTGCTGCAGCTAATTACAAGACTGCTGCTGCTTACAAGGCTGCTCACCAAGCATACCTTGACGCACAAAAGACTGCCAACGAAGCAGGTAACAAGGCTAACGAAGCTAACAAGGCTGTTAAGAACGCTCAAGGCGTAGCTGACGAAGCTGAAAACAACCTGACTGCTGCTAACAACGGTCTGGCTACTGCTAAGAAGGCTCACCAAGCATACCTTGATGCTCAAGCTGATGTTCTTAAGACTGGTAAGGCATTGAACGATGCTCAAAACAACCTTAAGGCTGCTCAACACGAAGTAATTGTTGCGCGGAACAACTACAAGGCTGCTGCTGATGCTGTTAAGACTGCTAAGGCTAACGTAGCTGCTGCTCAAAAGGCCTTCGATGACGCACGCAACGCTGAAACCGCTGCTGACGACGCTCAAGCTAAGGCTCAAGAAGCCTTCAACAAGGCTCAAGCTGCCTTTGACGAAGCACGGAACGCTGAAACTAAGGCTGACGAAGCTGCTAAGGCTGCCAACGACAAGCTGGCTACTGCTACTAAGGCTTACGACGATGCTGAAAACGCTCTGACTAAGGCTGACGAAGCTGTTGAAGCTGCTCACCAAGAAGTTCTGACTGCTAACCAAAACCTGAAGGACGCTCAAGCTAACGTTGAAGCCGCTCAAAAGGTTGTTAACGAAGCTGCTGCTAACGCTGCTAAGGCTTCCCAACTTCTTCAACAAGCCCAAGACCTGCTGAAGAACATCGACTGGAGCCAAAACAACAATGGCAACAACGGTGGCAACCAAAATAATGGTGGCAACACCAACAATGGTGGCAACACCAACAACGGTGGCAACACCAACAACGGTGGCAACACCAACAACGGTGGTAACACTAACAACGGTGGTAACACTAACAATGGTGGTAACACTAACAATGGTGGTAACACTAACAATGGTACTACTAATGGTAACAACGGTGTTGTAAACGGCGGTGCTGCTAACAACGGTGCTACTGTTAAGGACCCAGCTACCCCTTCAAAGCAACCTGCTGCTGCCTTACCACAAACTGGTAACGAAAACAGTGCTGCTGTAGTTGCCCTTGGTGCTGCTGCTGCAATGTTCGGCTTTGGCTTGGCTGCTAAGAAGCGTGAATACTAAAATTATAATTAAGTTATAGCTTAGAATTCAGATAGTCTAAGTTTGTTCGGACTATTAAACCTAAATCACCAGACTTAGGTAAAAAGGCGCCAGGAGTTTTACCCCTGACGCCTTTTCTTACACTTTCATAAGAATAAAGCCAGGTAGTGGCTCCCTAGATGGAGGTGCGCTGCCTGGCTTTATTGATTTATTATCCAGTATGACTATTTGTTAATAACTGCTTGCCACTGCGCCCAGGTCTGGTCAGCGCTAAAGGACTGACAATTCTCATAGGCCGCGGTGCTCAACTGCTGAAGTTTATCTTTATCGTTCAAGAGCTTGATGATCGTTGCGGAGAGATCATTGGGCTTGTTTAACGGGATCAGCTGGCCGTCGACACCGTCTTTAACCAGCTCGTTAGGGCCGTATAGGTAGTTGAAACTAACTACCGGGACACCGTGGGCTAGTGCTTCCGCCATTGCTAGCGGCTGCCCATCCAGGCGGCTCGGGTCGACGAATAGTTGCGCCTGGTCGTAGGCATCTTCGAGGTTAGGCTGGTAGCCAGCGAAGGTCACGGCGTTCGTTAAGTTCAGCTTCTTAACCGTCTCCTTGTAGGTCTTAGTATCATCAGTACTCCCGTAACCGTAGAGGGTGAGTTTGCTTCCGGGAACCTCCTGGTGCACCTTGGCAAATAATTGGAGTAAGAGGTCAGTACCCTTGTCATTACCGAGGCGTCCAACATAGATCAGCTGGTTGGGGGTCCGTTGACTTATTGGGATCCGCTGGGCGGTCGGGTAAACGGGCGAACCGTTAACCGTGTAAATTGGTGCGGACTTACCAAGTCGTTCCTGGAGGACTGCCGCCTGGGTGGCCGTCATCACAATAATGCCATCCCACTTGTTAAGGTTCTTCGTCAACGGGTCGTTGAGCATGCCGTTAAGGGGACCATTAATGAGGTCTTGACCGTCATCAATGTGACTGATTGGCAGCCACAAGAACTTTTTGGCGGACTTACCAAGCTGTTGAACCGGCTGAATAGCCATGGCTGGCCGGTCCGCGATAAAGGTATTTGTTTCCTTTACACTGGCGTTGAGTTCATTAATGAAGAACGTAAAGAGGCTTTCGAAGTCATCGAAGTAGTAGTCCTTGCCCTGGTAGTCATGGAGGACGTTTAGTGAATTAATCGGCGTATCCTTAACGGATTGGACGTAGTAGCGTTCCAGGTATAATTTGCCGTCGGGCCGGTAGTAGCGCTCATAATACGGTCGGCCATTTTCACCATAGGAGATGTCAATGGCCTTAAAGCCCCGGATGTCATATTTTTGCCGGAGGGTTGTGTTACCCGCAGCGTCATAGTAGTCAATATGGTCGACTTGGCCATAGGTGCCACCAATGAAGAAGACTTCCGCGACGACCCGGTCACCGGCAGAGATAGTTCGTGAATTTGAACCACTGCTGACCTGGTAGTCGATTGGCAGGTTGAGGTCCGGTACGCGACAGGCTTGGCCCTGGTAGTCAGTCGTCTGGGCAAAGAAGTCAAACATATTGACCAACTGGTCGTCTTCCAGGCCGAAGCGCTTCAGGGTGGCATGGATAATGTTGTCGAAGTCGCGGGTAACCAGCTTAGCAGGCACCTCATGGCGCTTAAACAGCTTCAGGCGCTTAATTTCAGCATGCTCAATACTAGAATTACTACTAAGCAAGTATTGATTTACAAAGAAGAACACGATTATTTACCTTCCTTTTCTTTCATGTTGTCGATGATCTTTTGCCATAATTTCATGACGTTGGCTTCTGAGTAACGCTTGCAGTCCTCATAAGCATTAGTGCTCATTTGCGCTAACCGTTGCTGGTCGCTTAACAGGCTAATGATGGCCTTGGCGAGGCCGTCAATGTCACCGTTCTTGGTCAGCAAGCCATCTTGACCGTCGATGATGACGTCGCTTGGGCCATACTTGATATCATTGGCAATGGCAGGAAGACCATGGGCTTGGGCTTCGACTAGGGTTAGGGGGAGGCCTTCCACCCGGCTAGGCAGAGCCATTAGCTGGGCATGGTTATCGACGTCAGCAACGTTAGTGGTGTAGCCCTTAAAGTGGACGCTGCTTTCCAAAGCAAGGTCTTTGACCTGTTTACGGAGCTTTTGATCATAGTTGTCGTTCGCGTAGCCCCACAGGTTTAATTGGGCATCGGGAACGGCCTTTAGGACTTGTGGCCACGCGGCGATAAGGTGCTCTTGCTGCTTTTCTGGTGAGAGCCGGGCAACGGTTACGACCTCATGCTTGTGGCGCTTGGCAAACGGAATCCGGGGCTGTTTCAACACGTCACTAGTGACAATGGGGCCAGGGACCCGGAAGATGGCGACGCCGGTTTTACCATACCGGGCTTTGACATCGTCTTGCTGCTGGGGGGTCAGGGTGATGACACCATCCCAGTCGGTAATGTGATTTAGCCCCCACTCGTAGTTGAAGTTTAACGTCGAGTGGAGGATGTCATCGTTATTATTGACGTGGTCGTTATGCAACTGCATGTAGCGGGGAACCCGATGCCTCATATGGAGGACCGACCAACCGTTTTCAAAGACCCGGTCGACGATGAAGCCAACAGGACCGTCCTCACAGATATCATGGTCGGTCACTAATTGGTCTAAGAAGAAGGACGTTAGTTCATTGAAGCCGGCAAACTGGTAATCGTGACCATGGAAGGCGAAGAGGTGGTAACTCTTCTTTTCCTTCCCCCGCTTATCTGTCTGGGTCGCAACCTGGAGGGCTAGCTTTCCCGTGGGTGTATAGTAATTTTCGGTAGTGATTTTACCTTGCCAGTCATAGAGATGCTCGACGGAGATGAATCCCCGGTTATCGTACCAGCTGACCTTGAGGAGCTTGCCAAAGTGGTCGAAATACTGAACGTTGATGATCCGCTTTTTATCATCGTTGCGCCGCCGGACGTAGAGGAGCCGCTTTTGACCGCGGTAATAATTATAGTTAATTCCGTCGGCCTTGCGCTTCCAATGACGGTCGATCTGAAGGTCTTTGATGGTTACGTCTTGTTGGGGAACCAGGCGGGCTTCTTGGAAGTAGTCGAACATATTGATAAAGTTTTCATCGGCAATTCCAGCATTGTTGGTTACCATGTGCAACTCGTTAGAGTATTGGCGGGTCACAATTTTGGCTGGTTGATGAACATGCTCAAAGAGGTGCAGACGTTGAATTTGGGCATGTTCAATTCCTGACATGTTGGTTTGAATGCCATCGTTTAGAAAGAATAACATTTGGGGATCTCCTTAATTTTGACTCATGGTTGAGTTTATCACATATTGAAGCTGGCCGCCGGTTCGACTAAGTAGGACTTCTGGTTTATAATAAAAAGATAACATTGGAAAGTAGGTTGTAGTATGAGTGGTACGGATGAACTTTTAAAAACTGCTGAAAAGAATTTGTCTGATGCTAAAGCACAATATAAACACGCCCAACAGGTAGCCGGTAAAAGTGGCGATACTACATTGCTTGATGTAATGAAGGCTAATTATGAAAATGCCCGCCGCAACTTTCAAAACGTTAAGAACCTGGCCCAACTCGAGAGTCGGTCGCCAATCACAACGACAGATAAGCCAAAGGATGCAGTACCAACCGTCTTGCCTAAGAAGACGGTTGATCCTAATGCCGTTGAATTACCAGGAAGTGCGGCGATGATATACTTCCCAACGATGGATAAGGACCTGGCCTCATTCGTTAAGGATAATAAGAAGAACAGTGATGTAGCTAAGCAGGCCGACCAGTGGCAAACGGACGCCATCCGGGAGTCAAGTAGGCGTGAGGAGCATAAGGTTGCTCGGCACCATGATAATAGTGAACAGGTGACCTTAACCCGTGAACAGTACCGGAAGCAGTTAAAAAAGAAGAAGTAGTTATAAACAAGCTGGAAAAAATATCAGGGTGCTCCGTAATCAAATAGGCTTGACACTAGGAACACGCTTCTTTTCCGCGATTACTATGTCGGAGAACTGAAAGTAGTTGACTAATAGCGCCAACCTATTTAGGCCGGGGGCCCGCGCTAAATTGGTTGGCCTTTTATTCATAAGCAGATTTACGGCCTTTTGGACTAGGCTGTGGTATCCTCAAATGCAAACGAGGGGGTCTGACCATGAATAAAGAAGAACTAAAAAAGCATCTGTCACCTATCCAGTACGCCGTTACCCAGGAAGCCGCGACCGAACGGCCATTTACCGGCAAGTACGACCACTTTGACCAACCAGGAATCTACGTTGATGTAGTCAGCGGGGAGCCGCTCTTTTCCTCGCTTGATAAGTACGATGCGGGCTGTGGGTGGCCAGCATTTACTAAACCAATCGCCAAGCGGGTGGTAAAGGAAAAGCGGGACCAGTCCTTTGGCATGGAACGGACCGAGGTGCGGAGCCGTGAAGCAGGCTCCCACCTGGGGCACGTCTTTACCGATGGACCGGCTGACCGGGGTGGCCTGCGTTACTGCATTAATTCCGCGGCACTGCGGTTTATTCCGGCGGATGAACTTGCGGCCGCTGGCTATGGCCAGTATGTGGATTTGTTTAAATAAGGAAGGGAGCTCTAGCGTTCGGCTTATCCGAATACTAGGGCTCCTTCCCTTATATAAATGAATAATTGCTAAATGATAATTAGTGTTGAGGTTTACCCATGAACATCCCCCCGATTGAGGCAATCAGGATTCCAAGAAAACTTACAACAGCAATTGCGTTACTTAAAGCTGACATCATGGTAAAACACCCTTCCTAACTTATATTTCTTTTCACCTTTATTATACCAATGGCAGCGCTTACCAAAGATAATAATTCGGTAATTTTTCCCTAAGGATTTTAGTGAGCGTGCTTACCATTTGTTTAGGAAAAATTAAGAATGCGCCGCGATAGCTTTATCTTTTTAACTTAGTCCGTACTTTTAGTTAATGTAATTAAGTACAGATCCTTTCACCTCGTTAACGTACTTACTAGGTAGGAGGGATAACATGCGATATAAAGAGCTAGTGGAAAAGTGGACCCGGGCGGGGTTAAGTAACGACTTCATTTTCAATAAGACCTGTCTTGACCCGGGACTGACGAGCGAGTTGCTTAACCGGGTACTGCCGGACTTGCGGTTGACTAATGTCAAAATCATTAATACCCAGTATGAACTGGTGAGTACCCATGATGCCAAGGGGCTCCGGTTTGACATCTATGCGGAGGACGACCACGGAAACCGATTTGACATCGAGATGCAGGTACTTGATAAGCACAACCTTCCCCAGCGCATCCGCTTTTATCAGTCAACGCTGGCGCTCGATTCTTATGAACGGGGTGAGAACTACCTTCAAGCGCGGAATGCCTACGTAATTTTCTTTTGTTGCTTTGATCCTTTCGGCCGTAGTGACCAGTGGTACCGGATTCGTCGTGGAATTGATAGCGGGCAAACCTTTTATCCCCTATCGGATGGGGAAAACACGTTATGTTATGACGTGACGAGCCTGCGAAAGACAGTTAGCCCGCCATTACAAAATTTTCTGGACCTGGTCGCAGGCCGTTCAGTTGAAGACAATGATGATTTCATCGTACAATTAAGGAAACGAATTGCCTATGTCAAGCAGAACCGGAAATGGAGGAGGGAGTATATGTTACGGACATTATATGAAATGGATATTGAACATGACCGCCGCCAAGCCGTTAAAGAGGCTACTAAAGAGGGTCATGCGCGGGGATTAAAGCAAGGGATGCAAGAAGGAATTCAGCAGGGGGCTACGGATGAACGCCTGCAGTTGGTGTGTGACCTTATTAACAGTGGGCAAACTGGAGATGAGGTCTTGGGCTTTCTAACTACTATCCGTAAGTGGCCAGCTGAAGAGGCGCACCGCTACTACCAGCAGGCGCTTGAAAAAATAAAGAAGTAAGATATGGGTGAAATACGAATAGTACCTAAATGGCCCCCAGTGTCATGGCATTGCCGAAAGACACTGGGGACCATTTAGTTTTGGCTAGGTTATTTTGCGTTGCATAAATATCCTTGTAATTACTTGAAGAAGTCAGTGATGATTTGCTGGTAAGTCGCAATTGTGGCGAGAAAACTAGGGATAGTGGTGTATTCATCCGTTTGGTGGGCCAGGGACCATGCGTCACTTCCCAGGACAATCACCGGTAAGTCAGGGCGATTGGCGGTAAAGACACTGGCGTCCGTGGCCCCGTTAATGACCCCCGTTGAAACCGGGTGGGGGAAGTTAGCCTGGGCCGCCGCAAACGCTGTTTGAACGAAGTGGCTCTGGGGGTCGGTACTAATAGAGTGGTAGTCCATCAAAATGTTTAGAACTAGGTGGTAGTTAGTCTGTTGATTAATCAGGTTAACTGCCTGAGCAACTTCCTGGTTATCACAGGCAGCAGTCGGACGAACGTTGCCCTGGAGCTTTGCACTTGCGGGAATGGTGTTAACCTGTTGGCCGCCGCGGATAACGGTAATGCTATGCTGGACTTGTCCAAGGTAGGGATCAACTGCCGCATCGACAAACAACTTATTTTCAGCGTCAATAAACTTAGCGAGGCCACTGATGGCATTAATTCCCCGCTCGGGAGCAGAACTATGAGCGGCCTTTCCGGTACTAGTCACCGTGTAGTTTAGGCTACCGGAATGGGCAAAAATTACGTTACCTCCGGTTGGCTCGCCGACAACCAGTGCAGCGAGGTCATCAGCCACCCCCTGCTTAGCCAACCGAAAAGCACCAGGGGTTCCCAGTTCTTCGCCTGCCGTTGCAATTAGCTTAATGGTGCCATTGGGCAAGGAACCGGCATCTGCTAGTGCAATTAAGGCAAGAACTTGGGCCGCTAGACCACTCTTCATATCCGCGGCACCGCGGCCATAAATTCGGTCGCCCACGATGGTGGCACCAAAGGGGTCGTGTTGCCAGTGGTCAGGATCATCAACCGCCACCGTATCCATGTGACCGGTGAGCCCTAGTACCCGGTTATGGGGACCACCGACCGTGGCGATAAGGTTGGCCCGGCGGTCACCAAACTCATCGACCCGGGCGCTAATCCCGTGGGCCACCAGGAGCTGTTGTAAGTAGCGGGCGACCGCAACCTCGTTACCATTAGTAGAACGAATTTTAATTAAGCCCTGTAAGACTTTTACCTGTTCACTGGCTTCCATAATAATCCCTCCTGATTAGCGGTCTTGGTGGTTGAGCTTCTTAGCGAGAAAGTCGCCAACCACTTGGATGATTAGAACAAACAGTAATACTAATAGGGTAGCGACCAGGGTGACATCGTTGTTGAAACGGTCATAACCATAGGAGATGGCGGTGTTACCTAAGCCCCCAGCGCCGATTGCCCCGGCCATCGCGGTTAAGCTAACCAGGCTAATTAGGGCGACGGTGGATACCCGAACCAGTTCGGAACGAGATTCCCGAAGGTAGACGTCAAAGATGATGTCCTTATTGGTTGAACCGATGGCTTGTGCTGCTTCGATCTTTCCCTGGTCAACACTCTTTAGGGCCACCTGCACCTGCCGGGCATAGAAGGCGAAAAAACCGATTGACAGTGGCACCAAGGCCGCCGTGGTCCCAATCTGGGTACCGACAATTGCCTGGGTAACCGGGGCGATGAAGGCCAGTAAGATAATGAAGGGGATGGCCCGGAAGATGGAGACAATTTTGTCGCAGATGTTGTAAAGCACCCGGTTTTCCAGAATGCCACCCGGTTCCGTAACGACCAGGGCGACCCCGAAGAGCAGACCAATTATTCCCCCGATAATGGCTGGCCAGACGGTCATGTAAATGGTTTGGCCAATGGAAGTTCCCCAACCATTGTCACCGCCCCAGCCCAGTTGTACGACGTTTGGTAAAAGATTATTCATTCCAAATCCTCCGATCATCAATCTTGGTTACAGTAACGCTATTATCTTGTAAGAACTTGATTGCCGATTGCCGTTGATCTTGGTTGCCCTTAACAACCACGAAGAGGGTCCCGACTGGTTGGCCACCAAGTATTTCAATATTTCCGTACAGCATACTAGCTTCGACGCCAAGCTGCTTGTAGAGTTCAATGATAATTGACTTGGTAACGTTATTGCCGTTGTATACCAGTTGTAATAGCTCCTCATCTGCTGCGAGGTGATCGAGGTCAAACGCCCGTAAGGTGTCGACAGCGGCTAATGAGCCCCCGACAAACTGCCGGGTCAATTCTTGTTGTGGCTGTAAGAAGACCTTTTGAAGTGGCCCCCGTTCGATAATTTGCCCGTGTTCCATGACGGCGATCTTGTTGGCAACCCGCTTGACAGCGTCCATTTCGTGGGTGATTAAGACAACGGTCAGTCCCAATTGCTTGTTGAGCTTCTGTAATAAGTCCAGGATCTGATTAGTATTTTGCGGGTCGAGGGCGGAGGTGGCCTCGTCAGAAATCAAGATTTCGGGATCGTTGGCCAGTGCCCGGGCAATTGACACCCGCTGTTGTTCACCACCGGAGAGCTGGACGGGGTAAAATTCTGCCTTATCCTTTAGGCCCACCAGTTCTAGCAATTCATAAGCCTTCTTTTCCTGGGCGTCATCGTCCAGTTCACTGTGCTTGAGTGCGAAGAGGACGTTTTCGATCACTGACGTTTCGTTTAAGAGGTTAAAGTGCTGGAAAATCATCCCGATGTTGCGGCGTTTCTTTTGCAATTCCTTGTTAGAAAGCTGTTGTTGGTGGTCCTTGAAGAAGACATCACCATTGATGGTAACAGCGCCTGCCGTGGGCTTTTGTAAGAGGTTAATGGTCCGGACCAGGGTCGACTTACCGGCCCCCGAGTAGCCGACGATACCGTAAATATCGCCCTGGTCGATTTCTAAAGAAACGTCCTTGACGGCGTGGACAATTTCCTTGCCCTGCTTGAAGGTGACGTTGATATCATGTAGGTCAATAATGGGGTTCGTCATACTCGTGCCTCCTACTTATTGAAGTTGAGATCCCATGCTGGAATTTCAGATGAGCCGTAGTACTTCTTAATCAGGTGCTTCGTCTTTTCGGTTTGGTAAGCCTTAACGATATCTTGGGTCGTCTTCTTATTCTTGTTCTTCTTCAGGACCGCGATCACGTTGACCCACTGCTTGGAGTCCTTGTTGACCGGTTCCGCGAAGATGGCCTTCTTGTAGTTCAGACCAGCCGCTTGAGCATAGTTGGTGTTAACAACGGCGGCATCAACGTCATCGAGTGACCGGGCCGTTTGGTCAGCAGCTAGTTCCTTGATCTTCAAGTTCTTCTTGTTGTTGGTGATTGAGGAAGTGGTTGCCAACTTCGTGCCCTTCTTCAGGTTGAACAGGCCAGCGTTCTTTAAGGCAAAGAGTGCCCGTGATTCGTTGGAAGCGTCGTTTGGCACCGCGATAGTGGCACCGTCTGGCAGGTCCTTCAGGTTCTTGTATTGGTGTGAATAAACCCGGATTGGGGTGATGAAGGTATCACCAGCAGCCACAATGTCAGTGTGGTGGGCCTTGTTCCAGGTCCGCAGGAAGAGCTTGTGTTGGAAGGCGTTCAAGTCCACGTCACCGTTTTGCAAGGCCTTGTTTGGCTGGTTGTAATCGGTGAAGCGCCGGAACTTAACGGTAACGCCATACTTATCCTTGGCGGTATCAGCAACAGAATTCCAAATCTTATCGTCGCTCTTGGAGCCGGCCATGATTCCGACGGTCACTGTTTTAGCCGCCTGTTCGTGGGGCCGGACAAAGCTAAAGTAACCGGCGATTAAAATGACTACGACCACAACTGCACAAATAATTGCATTCCGCTTCTTTCTTCTCTTCATAGTAAAAACTCCCTTTCAATTCTTATTCCTAATTTTTAATTAACCAAACGTTCCAACAAAAAAAGCACCCGTCCTGTATAAAAGGACGAATGCTTCGCGGTACCACCTTTGTTCGTCAGACCATCACTGGTCCGACCTCAGTGGGTGACTCTAATTGAAATATTAGAATTACCCAGCACTGTTAACGTGTGCTAACCCGTTACCGGCTAACAATCACCGGTACCATTCCAGGCCCATCTTCGACGCCGTAACTTATTGCTTCTCACCACCCAGCAACTCTCTGCAAAGCGTTAGCGTGTACTCTGCCTTTCGATATGTTTTAACGTTTGATTAATTTGTTGTCACCGATTATAATGATATTCTCATTTTTGTCAACGGCCTTTTTAATATTTTTTTGAAATAGCGGAGGTGAAAGGTTTTAAGGGGGTATAATGAATGGTAAATACAACGTGGAGATTGGAGTAACATGAAAAAGCAAACTGTCAAATTAGAGGACGTGGCCGCTGCCGCTGGCGTATCAAAGACCACCGTTTCACGGGTATTGAATAATCGTGGTTACCTTAGCCAGACCACGATTAAGAAGGTTCACCAGGCGATGGCGGAACTACATTACCGACCGAACGTGATTGCTCGCCAGCTCTACCAGCAACGTACCAACTTGGTAGGCCTGGTCTTTCCAACGGTTGATAACCCGTTTTTTGCCCAGCTGGAGGCGCAGCTGGACCGGGAACTATACCGGCGGGGGTACCGGGTTTTAATGGGGAACAGTCAAAATAACCCCCAGCGTGAAGAAGCCTATCTCCGCCAACTATTAAATGGTCAGGTTGATGGCCTCATTGTGGGGGCCCATAACGAGGGAATTGAACAGTATCGTGACACCACGTTGCCAATCGTGTCGATTGAACGGTGGGTAAGCAAGGACATTCCAGTAGTGGCCGCTGATAATTACGCTGGCGGCATACTAGCGACGGAACGGTTGCTTGCTGCCGGGTGCCAACATATTATCCATACTAACTACCCCCATGACCTGCCATCACCGAACCTGGAACGGCGGCGGGCATATGAAGAATTAATGCGCAAGTACCACCGGCCAGCGGTTACCTATGAGGTGAACTTTGATAGTTCAGTTGAAGAAAAACTAGTAATTTTTAACCAGCTTTTTGATAAGCATCCAGAAGTTGACGGAATCTTTGCGGATAATGATACCAATGCCAGCTTGATCATGCGAGTTGCCCGCGAACGGGGCCGGCAAATTCCATGCGACCTTCGGGTAGTGGGCTTTGATGGGGCTAACATGACCCGGACCCTGCTTCCTGAGCTAACTACGATCCAGCAGCCCATTGACCAAATGGCTAGTACCGCGGTCGAGTTGCTCCAGAAACGAATTACGGGCAAAAAAACAGTGGGGACGGTGCAGCTGCCAGTGAAATTAATTGCTGGGACAACGGCATAGGCCCCCTTATATAGTGAAAAGCCCCCTAGTGTTCGGAATTGTCGTCCAATACTAGGGGGCTTTTTTGAAAGTAAAAAAGAAATTTCTTAACTAGTTAAAGGGTAAAAGCTGGTGGCCCCGGTCCTTACTCGCCGAACGATTACCGAATATGGTAACCGCTTAACGTACCTTGGTGATAAACGTTTTACAAAATGTTAACCGGTTGACATATTAAAATGTAAGCCCTATCATAAAAGATGTTGAAAGGAAATTAAAGAATTTCAAGGAGGCGGCACGCAATGGCATTTAATAAAAGCCTTGCCGGGTATTTTGACGATTTAGCACACGTTGGTATTCCAACTGATGATTTGGCAAAGACAATTACTTTTTGGGAAAAACTTGGTTTTAAGAAACAGGGTGAATTTGATACCGATGATCAGGGACACCAGGTTGTCTTTATGAAGTATGGTCACCTGATGCTGGAAATTTGGGATAGCGAAGGTGCGGTTCATAAGACCGGAGCGATTAACCACATTTCGTTAAACGTTGCGGATGCCGACGGTGCATACAAGGCAGCAAAGGCGGAAGGTTTTAACGTTAAGGAAGACCAGGTTCAACACCTCGACTACTGGCAGCACGGTATTAAGTTCTTCAACATCGTGGGACCTAATGATGAAACAATTGAATTTTGTGAAGTTGTCAAAGGTTAGAAAATAATTTTAAGGAGGAAGAAGCCATGAAAGCATTAGTAATGACGGCGGTTAAGAAGTTAGAAGTAGAAGACAATTACAAGAAGCCAGCGGTTAAGCCTAACGAAGTGTTAGTTCACACGGCCTGGGCTGGTATCTGTGGGACTGATAAGGCTCTTTACAATGGCCTACCCGGTTCTGCCGATGCGGTGCCACCGATTGTACTTGGCCACGAAAACTCTGGTGTGGTAGCCGAAGTTGGTAGTGAGGTAACGGACTTCAAGGTTGGCGACCGGGTCAGCGTGGACCCGAATATTTACTGTCATAAGTGCTTCTACTGCCGGACTTCCCGTCCCGAATTATGTGAACACCTGGATGCCGTAGGGGTAACCCGTGATGGGGGCTTTGCCGAATACTTCACGGCACCAGAAGAAGTTGTTTACCACGTTCCGGACAATGTTTCCCTCGAAGCAGCTGCGGTGATTGAGCCAATTTCTTGCGCTGCCCACGGTGTTGACCTACTGGAGACCCACCCATATCAAACTGCTTTGATCATTGGTGATGGTTTTGAAGGTCAACTGATTGCTCAAATCCTTAAGTCCCGTGGGGTTAAGGAAGTTACCCTGGCGGGGACCGTTGATGAAAAGCTTGAAAACAACAAGAAGCACTTTGGCTTTAAGACCATCAATAACATCAAGGAACCCGATGCGATTAAACCAGACTCCTACGACATTGTGGTGGAAGCCGTTGGCCTACCAAAGACTCAGGAACAGGCTGTTGAAGCTGCCCGCCGTGGTGGTCAGGTCCTGATGTTTGGGGTTGGTAATCCTGACTCTGAATTTAAGGTAAACACCTACAAGGTCTACCAAAAGCAGCTACACATCCAAGGTTCCTTCATTAACCCGTACACCTTTGAAGACTCAATCGCACTACTGCAATCCGGTGACGTGGACCCGCTGCCGCTGATTTCCAACGTGCTGGACTTTGCCCACGTCGAAGACTTTGTCAGTGGCAAGCTCGGCAACATCTCTAAGGCAATTGTCAAGGTGGCTGGCGAAGAGGCCTAATTAACTGTCGATAAAATTAACTTAATTAACCGCTTTTACTTGCGGCTGTGAGAAAACTCTGTTTCCTCGCAGCCGCAAGTTTTTTAAATTAGGGCTAGCCAGGTCCCGCCTACTGTGTTATATTAAAATCCGATTAGAATTATCTACATTCTAAATTAATGAAAGGGGTCTTATATAATGACACGAAAAGTAGCAGTTATCGGTATGGGAAACGTGGGAGCAACCGTTGCTCACTACATTGTTGCCAATGGGTTTGCGGATGACTTGGTTTTAATTGATAAAAACGAAGCCAAGGTTAACGCCGACGCCTTAGACTTTAAGGATGCCATGGCCAACCTGCTCCACCATACTAATATCTTTGTAAATGATTACCAACAACTAAAGGACACCGACGTGATTGTTTCGGCGCTTGGTGACATTAAATTGGAAGATAACCCAAATGCTGACCGGTTCGCTGAACTGCCATTTACCCGGAAGGCTGTCCCAGAAGTCGCTAAGAAGATTAAGGAAAGTGGCTTTAATGGTAAGATCGTTGTCATTACTAACCCCGTGGATGTTATTACTTCAATTTACCAATCTGTCACTGGCCTGCCGAAGGAACACGTGCTGGGGACTGGAACCCTGCTGGACTCTGCACGGATGAAGCGGGCCGTGGCCGACCGGCTCCATGTTGACCCCCGCTCCGTGGAAGGCTATAACCTTGGTGAGCACGGTAATTCCCAGTTTACTGCTTGGTCGACGGTCCGTGTTCTGGAACAGCCGATTACTAAGCTGGCCAAGGAACGCGGTCTTGACCTGGAAGAGTTGGACCATGAAGCCCGGATGGGTGGCTGGAAGGTCTTCCAAGGGAAAAAGTACACGAACTACGGTGTCGCAACTGCGGCGGTCCGCTTGGTTAACACCATTTTGTCTGGCTCACGGACTGTGATGGCGGTATCAAACTTCCGTGAAGAGTATGACTCATACTTGTCATATCCTGCCGTTGTCGGCCGTGATGGGATTGAGGAACAGGTACAATTGGACCTGACACCAGAAGAATTGGACAAGCTGCAAACGTCAGCTAATTTCATCAAGGAAAAGTACCAGGAAAGCCTGGAAGCGAATAAGCAGGCTTAGGGCTGGTCAACTTAACTGGTTAATGTTACACTTACTATTACGCAGTAAAGAGGCTGTGACAAAAGCTCTACAACCTAGTTAAAACATGAACAGCGCAGTACACAAATGGCCTCCAGTGCCCGGCAAAGTCGAACTCTGGAGGCCTATTTGTGCTTTTTAAAGGCTAGCTGCGCGTCGACAGGGGTTCCCGACAGGCTTGCTTCGTTTCGAAAAACGAACTAGCAAGCTAGTCCTGTCTCACTCCCTTTTGCCGCGGAATAAATTAGTGAAAGGAAACGTTAACGATGAGCCGTGAAGTAAAAAAGATCATTGCCGTTGTCATTTTCTGTGAATTTTTAATTTGCCTCGGGATGAGTCTGATCTTTCCCGTGATGCCCTTTATCAAAAATGAGTACCACTTTTCAGCCTTTGACATGGGAGTGATGTCCTCACTTTTTGCCTTTGTGCAATTCGTAGCTTCACCAATAGTTGGCCGGATTTCGGATAAGGCCGGTCGGAAGCCAATGCTGGTCTGGGGACTGCTCGTCTTTTCTTTGGCCGAATTTGTTTTTGCGCTGGCTAGCCAGCTATGGCTCTTTGACCTGTCACGGGCCGTCGACGGTTTATCAGCCGCCATGTTCGTTCCAACCTCAATGGCCTTGGCAGCGGACCTGACGAGTGTTAAGGACCGGGCCAAGGTTATTGGCTGGTTATCGGCCGCCTTTAGCGGGGGACTAATTTTGGGGCCCGGCCTGGGTGGTATCCTCGCTAACATCAACTACAAGTTCCCTTTCTGGGTGGCCGGCATCTTGGGCCTGGTCAGCACGGTAGTTGCCCTGGTGATGCTGCCGTGCGATGATGACGAACGGTTTAAAAGCTCAACCAACAACCCGGAAAACGAGTTGCTGCAGGGGGGCTGGAGCCAGGTTAAGCAATTGCTAACGCCATTGATGGTTACCCTATTTGTAATGATTTTCGTGATGGCCTTTGGTTTAGCAGGCTTTGAGAGTATTTACAGCCTGTATGTCAACGAGGTTCATAACTTTGACCTCCAAGCAATTGCCTTGGTATTGACATTAAATGGGATCATCTCGCTGGTCCTCCAGGTCTTCTTATTTGACCGGATGGTTCAGTGGTGGGGAGAAGTGCGATTGATTCGCTACTGCTTCTTTGCTAGTGCGGCCGGGACCGTCTTTGTCATCTATGACCATTCTCACTGGCAGCTGATTGTGGCGACCTTAGTGGTATTTGAAGCTTTTGACATGTTGCGGCCGGCGATTACCACCTTACTAACCAAGCTCGGCAGCGATAATCAGGGGTTGCTAAATGGTGTTAACATGTCCTTGACCAGTGTTGGTAACATTATCGGTCCCTTGATTTCTGGGGCTTTGCTGGACGTTAACTACCAGTACTCTTATTGGATCGTAATTGCCTTTCTGCTGGTTTCATTTGCCATTACCTTTGAATTGCAATATATGCGGCGAAAAAAGCTTGAGGAGGAGTAAACAATGAGTAACCTACTGTTGATGGTGATCGTTGGCTTGGCCGTCGGGGTCTTCGTGATTTCACTCGGCGGTGGGGGTGGCGCAATTTACCTAGGCGTCTTGACCGCCATCTTTCAACTTTCCCCGGGGGCGGCTGCCGCAACCTCGATTGTCACGTCACTACCAGCCCTGATTATGGGGTCGTGGTCGTACTACCGCCGGGGGCTAATTAATTTTAGCCTGGGCAACCGGATGATGATCGCGGCCATCCCCAGCATTTTTGTTGGCTTCTTGATTGCACCTTTTTTGCCGGAGAAGGTGTATAAAGTTGTGATCGGGCTGATCCTGGCTTTTCTCGGGGCCCAGCTGGTATACAAGCTTTACCGGCAGTCGCCAAAGAAAACGCCCCATTTATCACCAAATGTGGCAAGCGTGCTCTATGGGATCATGGGTGGCCTAATGGTGGGGATTGCCGGCTTGAGCGGGGGTGGCCCGATTACGACCGGACTGCTGTTGCTTGGTGCGTCTATGGCATCGGCTTCCGCCACCTCTTCGTATGTCCTGGTGGGGATGTCAATCGTGGGCGCCCTCTTGCACATCAGCGGTGGTAGTATTGACTGGCACGCGGCCGGTGGTTTAATTGCTGGTTCACTGGTCGGCGCTTTTTTAGCACCGCCAATTGTCCTGTGGATGACTGCTAAGCCAGCCCGGGCCCGGCTGGTTAAATTGTTTATGGGGATCTTCATTATCATAATGGGGGCCCGGACTGCGCTGGGTTAGGCGCTTTGCTAACTACTTACAAGATACTAAAATAACCGTGGCTGGTGGGAATGTTAAGATTTTCTCACTAGCCACGGTTTTAATTTTGCTTAAAGACGCTTTGTTGCCCCGTAATGCACATGGGGAGGAGCGGACAGTCGTTACAACGGGGGTTGCGGGCCATGCACCGGTAGCGGCCCCAAAAGATCATGCTGTGGTGGGCATCCAGCCACTTTTCCCGGGGGATGGCGGCCTGGAGACGCCTTTCAACTGCCAAGACGGTTGCCTTAGGCGGAACCATGGCTAGCCGGTGGGCAACCCGGTTGACGTGGGTGTCGACCGGGAACGCGGGAATCGCGAAGCACTCTGCCAAAACAACGTTGGCCACCTTGCGCCCTACACCCGGTAGGGAGGTTAGTTCCGTTAGCGTTTGGGGCACCTGCCCGTCAAAGGTGGTTACTAGTTTGCGGGCACAGTTAACCAGGTACTTCGCCTTATTGTGGTAGAGACCCAGACGCTTAATGTATGGTTCGACGTCGACTGGTTCGGCCGCGGCCAGGTCTTGGGGGTGGGGGAAACGGTCAAACAGGGCCGGTGTTAACTTGTTCACCGCTTGGTCTGTCGACTGGGCACTCAGGATAACGGCCAATAGGAAGTGGAAGGTAGTACCAGCAGTAAGGGTGGTACCGGCTTCGGGATATTCCCGACGCATGACCCGTAGTGCCTCACGAATTTCTTGGTTATCAAGCATTATTGTCACCTCAGAAGTGTTCTTTTCTTTAGTTTACTACAAATGCTAAAAATATTCACAAGCGTTAATTCCCCGTCCCAAGTGGGATCTAGGATGGCAGTAGCTTAGCTGGTTTTTGGGGAAAGGGGTTACATGTGAAATTAATATTTGACTAGAGTGCAAACGGTTGGTAGAATAAATTAAAGATTTTCTTATAATTCTAATAGAATTTTAATTAAGGGAGGAAGAGTCATGAGTCTTTGGAAAACAATCACGCGAAAAGAAGACCCGCGTGTCTATGAAAACAAGGATGGCCACTTAGTCCGGTCATTGAAAGTACGGGATTTCCTAGCGCTCGGGGTGGGAACAATCGTGTCAGCATCCATTTTCACTCTTCCCGGTGAAGTGGCAGCGATGCATACCGGTCCGGCCGTTGCAATTTCCTTTGTCGTTGCGGCGATCGTTGCCGGCTTAGTCGCCTTTGCGTACGCAGAAATGGCAGCGGCAATGCCTTTTGCCGGGTCAGCGTATTCATGGATTAACGTGGTTTTTGGTGAATTCTTCGGCTGGATTGCTGGTTGGGCATTACTAGCTGAGTATTTTATTGCCCTGGCCTTTGTGGGGGCCGGGTTGTCTGCCAACCTGCGGGCACTGTTGGCCCCGGCGGGAATCAAACTACCCGTGTCCTTATCCAACGCCTTTGGAACTGAAGGTGGGGTTGTCGACATTATTTCCGTGGTGGTAATTGCTCTGGTAGCGATTTTGATCGCCAACGGTGCTTCGAAGGCTGCCCGGGTGGAGACGTTACTGGTGTGCCTTAAAGTATTCGCTATCCTGCTCTTTGTGGTAGTCGGGATGACCGCGATCAAGTCCAGTAACTACGTCCCCTTTATTCCTAAGTACCACGAAACGGCTAACGGTCCGTTTGGGGGCTGGCAAGGAATTTACGCCGGTGTGTCAATGATTTTCCTATCCTACATCGGGTTTGATTCAATTGCGGCTAACTCAGCGGAAGCCATTAACCCCCAAAAGACGATGCCACGGGGGATCCTGGGATCATTACTGATTGCCGTGGTCCTGTTTGTTTCCGTTGCGATGGTTCTGATGGGTGTTTTGCCATACAGTAAGTACGCAAATAACGCTGAGCCAGTTGGTTTAGCATTGCGGGCTGCCGGCCATGGTGGTGTGGCCGTGGTTGTCCAAGCAATTGCCGTCGTGGGGATGTTTACTGCCCTGATTGGGATGAGTCTGGCTGGATCTCGGCTGATCTACTCATTTGGCCGTGATGGAATGCTGCCAAAGTGGTTAGGAAAGTTAGACAAGTCGGGTCGACCGAACCGGGCACTGTGGACGTTAACGATTGTTACAATTGTTATTGCTGCCTTCTTCCCATTTGCCTTCCTGTCACAACTGGTTTCCGCAGGGACGTTGATTGCCTTCATGTTTGTGTCACTGGGAATCTACGCCTTGCGCAAGCGGGAAGGTAAGGACATCGCAGACCCATCGTTTAAGATGCCCTTCTACCCGGTAATGCCGGCGCTTGGCTTTTTAGCCGCACTCTTCGTGTTCATTGGTCTTGATTACCAGGCTAAACTCTATGCCGGAATTTGGTTTGTCCTTGGGCTAATAATTTACTTTGTCTACGGGATGCGGCACTCATTTTTGGCCGGTAAGAAGGATAAATAAGACTATTTCCCGGGAAATCCCCGGGATTTTTTTAAACGGCGCCGTGCTGCTTGCCAGGAGAAAGCACCCTCGGTTATAATTTAGGTGCCGTCTTAGCTCAGATAGGTAGAGCACATCCATGGTAAGGGTGCTACGGCAGTTCAACTCTGCCAGACGGCTCTAAATAAAAGGAGGAACGCGGGTGTACCGGCGCTCCTCCTTTTATTTTCTATAAATTGATGGTAACTATAAAATCCCCGGAGTCTTAAAATACTTCTCGGCGGACCGCTCTTAGTAATAACTTTAAGAAGTCTTCGGCAAGTAGTCACCTTTTCTTGGTACGCTATGGTTAAAACTCTAGAAAGGGTGGGAAGAACCATGCAAAAGTACACACGACAGGCCAAAGTAACTGATTTACCACAGATTTTAGCAATTCTTCGCGATGCCCGGGCGCAGTTGAAGGAGACGGGGAGTTCGCAGTGGCAGGGGACCTATCCGGCTAAGGACGATATCGTTTCTGACATCAAGGCCCAAAACGGCTATGTTTTTATCAATGGCCGGGTTATAGCGGGCTATGCGGCCGTAATTGTTGGCGATGACCCGACTCACCAGATAATTGATGGGCGGTGGCAAAATGACGTTGATCCCTATGCAACGCTCCACCGCGTTTGCTTTAGTTTCACCTACCAAGGTCAGGACTTGGCCAAACAATTCATGGCTTGTATCCTTAGCCTGCAGTATGCGAACGGAATTAGAAATTTCCGCATCGATACTTCTAAGTTCAACCAACCGGTCCAACACATTGCTAAACAAACCGGCTTCTCTTACCGGGAGGTTATTAAGGTAACTGGTGACCAGGAAAATCCCCGTCGGCGGGCCTATGAGTTAAACTCGGAATAATATGGTTGCCAATTGAAGAAGCTCGCCATAAAGCGTGGCCAGCTTCCCCAGAAGTACAAAGTGACCACTAGCATTCGGCTTTTCCGGACGCTAGTGGTCACTTTATACTATCAATAAGCGTTCTTCACTCTACACCTATGGTCGTTGCCCCAGGCCCCCTTCCAGGGTAATTGTTTCACCAGTCATGTATTTAAAGTCCGGGGAAGCTAGTTGGACACATACCCGGCCAATCTCCATTTCGGCATCACCGAAATGGCCGATTGGTGGAATGTGGACGTTAGCTTTAAAGGCGTCGGGGAAGGCGTTTTTGAACTGCTCTAATTTGGCGGTCCAGGCAAGTGGGCACACAACGTTAACGTTGACGTTATCACGGGCCCACTCCGTTGCTGCCACCCGGCTTAGCCCCCGGATACCTTCTTTAGCGGCCGCATAAGCACTCTGTCCGTAGTTACCGAATAAGCCGGCCCCGGATGCAAAGTTAATGACGGACCCCGCGGTTTTCTTTAGGTGGGGGTAGCAGGCCCGCATGTAATAGAAGGCGGCGTAGAGCCCGGAGTAGATTGCCAGGTCAAATTGCTCCTTAGTATGGTCGGCCAGGGTCACCCCCGAGGCCGAGGCCTGAGCATTATTGATTAAGACGTCCAAACGCCCAAAATCGGCAATTGCCTTGTCGACCACGTTTTTAACGACGGCCTCGTTATCGGCCTGCGGATTAATATCAGCTGGGACCGCTAGCACCTTAATCCCATACTTGGCAGTTAGTTCTTCCTGGGCTGCAGTGAGTTTTGTTTCATTGCGTCCCGTGATGACTAAGTTCGCGCCTTCTTTGGCGTAGGCGGTTGCGATTCCGTAGCCGATTGAGCCGCTCTTCCCATCACTTAAAACTGCCCGTCCGGCACCGGTAATCAAGGCAACCTTACCGTTTAAAAAGCTCATGTTGTTTCCTCCTTTAGTCAACGATTACTTTCGATAAGGTGATCGTATCATTTGTGGAACTCAAAGTCTTGAAATAGCCATCCATCTTAACAAAAAAATAATTATGTAAAAATCGCCTAGTGCTCGTCTCTTTAATTAGACGGTTTATTCATTGGCGCCAGATAATTTCGCGCTTTTGTGCTATGATTGGTCAGGTAATAGGAAGTGGAGGAACAAATATGGAATTTATTGCGACCCTTGCTGGGATCTTATTGTTGACCCAAGTAGTGGCTCATTACTGCCGCCGGGTAGAGATCCCAGAAGTAATCGGTCAAATTTTGGTGGGGATTATTGTCGGCCCGGCAATGTTTAACTGGGTACACCTTAATTCGATGATGAACGAGTTTCAAGAAATCGGGGTTATCATCCTGATGTTCATTGCGGGGTTGGAAAGTGACCTTTCCCAGCTGCGTAAATACCTTAAGCCAGCCTTCTTTGTGGCAGCTGCGGGGGCGATTATCCCGGTCATTATCATGGCACCGGCGAGTTACCTTTTTGGTTTCACCAAGACGGAATCGGTCTTTATCGGTGTTATCTTTGCGGCAACCTCGGTTAGTATCTCTGTTGCCGTTTTGCGGGAATTTAACCAACTTAGCAGCCGGGAAGGGGCCACAATCCTGGGCGCCGCGGTTGCTGACGATATTATTGGGGTAATGATGTTATCCATCATGATCAGTGTTATTAATGGTGAGGGCGGTAATGCCCACAGTAGTTTACCCCTGTGGTTAGCATTGTGCCTGCAAGTGCTCTTCTTTGGTGGGACCTACCTCTTAGTACGCTGGTTGGCCCCATACCTGATGCGGATCAGTGAACGGATGTTGACTGAGGCGGCACCATCGGTAATGGCCATGATTATTTGCCTGGGGATGGCTGCAATTGCCCATTACGTTGGCCTAAGCGGTGCAGTTGGTTCCTTTTTCGCGGGGATCGCGGTTGCTAATACCCACCGGAAGGCAACGATTGACCGCAGTTTTGAACCAATTGGTTATGCGCTATTTATCCCCCTATTTTTTGTCAGTGTCGGATTAAACATGCGCTTCGATGACCTTTCGGAGTCGATCGTTTTCGTGGTTGTAATGACGATCCTGGCTTGTTTGACAAAGCTGGTTGGTTGTGGCGCTGGTGCCCGACTGGCGGGCTTTAACATGACTTCGTCCTACGTGGTTGGTAGTGGGATGGTTGCCCGGGGTGAGATGGCCCTGATTACCGCGCAGATTGGGTACGAAGCCCACTTGCTATCGTCAATGTATTATTCCGATGTTATTACTGTAATCATTTTGGCAACCGTTTTGGCACCGTTTATCTTGAAACACTCATTAAAGAAGTTGCCCAAGTCAGCGGCAGCCGAATAACTGGAAAATTATTAACGTGAGGGGGACAGCACTCCCTCCTAAAAAAGCAGTACACAAAGGGACTCTAGCGTTCGAATTCTCCGAATACTAGAGCCTTCTTTGTGTTGACTAAAGGTAAGGATGTACGAAGTCATTAACGTACCTTTAGAAGCCCTTAAGACTGGTCAATTGGGCTAGCGGGCATAAAATGCTACAATAGTACACTATGAATAATTAGGAAGCGAGGGTCTTTAATGGACGAAGAACAGCGCCGTGAGCAAGCCCGGGTTAACCGGGTTGATGAAGAAATTGCCCACCAAATTGATGCAACTGAGGAAGCCGTGGCCGCCGCCCATAAGGAAACACGGGCGGTGGAAAAGAATTATAGCGAAAATGCATCGATTAACCGTTATGAAGTCGATGATATTGCCGAGTCCCGTTCAGAACTGGAGCAACAGCGGCGGCTGGTTTCGCAAGCGGCAGAAAATGAAACTATCTTACAACACCAACTCCAGACCCTTAAGAACCTCCAGGGGTCACCATATTTTGGTCGAATCGACATCCTTGACCCGGGCGAAAAAAAACCAGAATCACTGTATATCGGAACGGCCTCGTTAATGAACGACGATAAGACCGACTTTTTGGTTTATGACTGGCGGGCCCCAATTTCGGGAGTTTACTACAACGGCAACCTTGGCCCGGTCAAGTACACGACCCCCGCCGGTGTTCAGTCAACCGAGTTAGTAAAGAAGCGCCAGTTTACTATTAAAAATGGCCAAATCACCAACATGTTTGACACTAATGATACCGTGGGGGATGAACTCCTCCAGGCTGCGTTAGGTGAGCAAAATGACCAGTACATGCATAATATTGTGGCTACCATTCAGCAGGAACAAAATGACATCATCCGCGACATCAAGAGTGACCTCTTGCTCGTTCAAGGGGTGGCGGGTTCAGGAAAGACCTCGGCAATTTTGCAGCGGATTGCCTACCTCCTTTACCATAGCCGGGCGGAACTGAATGCTGACCAGATCGTCCTCTTTAGCCCCAACAATCTCTTTAGCCACTACATTTCTGAAGTTCTCCCTAGCCTGGGTGAACGGAACATGCGCCAGGTAACCTTGGCGGGCTTTTTACGCCGGCGGTTTGAAGGCTTAAAGGTTGAAACCCTCTTTGACCGGTATGAGGACCGGCAAGTAGGCAGCGGCGACTACCCGATTGCGAATTTCTTGGAAGGAACCACGGTGATGGCGGCGGTACGATCCTATGTTCATAAATTACCGGTCGACCAGCTCCAGTTTGCGGACCTCACTTTCCATAGCCAGGTCTTCTTTAGTGCGGACCACATCCGGGAAATCTACCAGGCACTGCCGACTTCGTTGCCGACCGCTGACCGCCTGGTTCAGTTAAAGAATAAGTTGATCCGTGAACTTCAGCACCGGGTAAGGACGGAGGCAAAGAAGGACTGGGTCGCCAAGGCCTTAGATGACCTAAACGTGCAGCAACTCCACCAGCTTTATGGCCAGCGCACTATCGATGATTTTAAAGATGAGGATGAGCAGTATGCATACCTATCGCGAAAGTTAGCCAAGCGCCGTCTACGGGTGGTTGCCGATGCAATCTATAACAACTATTTTATCGATTTCTATAACCAATACGAGCGCTTCTTACGTCAGGTAGACCTTCCTAAAAACATTAGCAAACGAGACTGGATCGGAATGATAACTGAATACCAGGATGAAATTGAGTACCACCGGTTGAAGTTAATGCACACGGCGTCGTTAATGTACTTGCGGGACCTGTTAACCGGCAGCGGGCAAAACCAATCCTTCCAATATGTCTTTATTGATGAGATGCAAGACTACCCATTAGCAATGCTGGTTTACTTGCGCCACGCCTTTCCCCGGGCTAAGTTTACCGTCTTAGGTGATAGTGAACAGGCGCTTTTTAAACCACTTCAGCTTCCCCAGGCGATGCTGGTGGAACTAAGTACCGCCTTGGATGCCCAACGGCCGAACCTGATTACGTTAAACCGGAGCTACCGGTCGACAAAAGAAATTACTGACTTTGCGAAGGCATTGTTGCCGGATGGCGACCAGGTGATTTCCTTTACCCGCCATGGGGACAAGCCCCAGCTCAAGATCCGCTATGACCAGGCGGCCTACGACCAGGCCTTGTTAGGCAGCGTTGCTGAGTTGCGCCAGAAGTATGACACCGTGGCAGTCTTAACGAAGAACCTGGCACAGGCGCAAAGTGTTTACCGCTTCCTCCACCAGCAGTCAGTTTCCGACTTGCACCTACTTCACGCCCGTGATAGTGAGTTGCCAACCGGGGTCCTGGTTTTACCGATTTACCTGGCGAAGGGGCTGGAATTTGACGCTGTCGTGGCGACCGATGTTTCTGAGAACAACCTGGCTAACGTGGATGCGGTGGGGATGGTGTACACGATGGCCACCCGGGCGATGCACCGGCTAACCCTGTTGAGTAAGGGGGCGGTTAGTTCCGCAATTAATGCGGTGGCTAGCCGGCACTTGGTCATTGACCATGAATTAGCGGACAAGTGATAAAACCGCTTTCAAGAGAGATCCTAATATGGTAACCTATTATTAGTGATTTATAAGGAGATGTTTCCCAATGGTAAAAGATGAATATACGTTGGTACTGGTAAAGCCGGATGGTGTTAAGACCCGGCACATCGGGGATATCATCACGCGGATTGAACGGAAGGGCTACAATATCGAAGCTCTGAAGATGATTATCCCAACCGAAGAAAAGCTGCGGCAACACTATTCTGACAAGGTTGACAAGCCATTCTTCCCAGAACTGTTAGAATACATGACTGAAGGCCCGGTCGTGGGGATCGTAGTCTCCGGGACAAACGTTGTTCAGGCCATTCACAACATGGCCGGGGCTACTAACCCTGGTGAAGCCGAGTGGGGGACCATCCGTGGTGACTATGGACGGGAATGGCCCGATGGCAACCTACGAAACATCATCCACACGTCAGACACGGTCGATAGTGCCAGCCGGGAAATAGGAATCTGGTTCCCTGAATTTGACGTGGAACAAGCTCGTAAAGCACACTTAGAAGATAAGTAATTAAAAAGGGAGACAGAACTAGCTTGCTAGTTCGCTTTGCGAAGCGCAGCAAGCCTGTCGGAAACTCCCGTCGACGCGCAGCTAGCTTTTAGAAAGCACAAAGAGGGCTGTGACATAATCTCTACAGCCTAGCTAAAGTACGAACAGCGCAGTACACAAATGGCCTCCAGTGCCCGGCAAAGCCGAACACTGGAGGCCTATTTGTGCTTGCGGGGGTTCGAAGACGAACTAGCAAGCTAGTTCTGTCTCACTCCCTTTATGTACTGCGCTGTAGCATTTTACTCTTTTATGAGGAGCCTCTTTTAAAAGTGCCTTAATGTAAATTTTGCCGGTAAATCATCGGGCTAAAGCCGCTGTAGCGCTTAAAGGCCTTAGAAAAGGTAAATTCATCCCGGTAGCCAACGCGGTGGGTGACCTCTTGGACGGTTAGGTCGGTGCCCCGGAGTAGCTGGCAAGCCGCTTCCATCCGCAGGTGGGTGAGGTAGCTTTGGGCAGAGACGTTGAGGTTCTTTTTGAAAATGGTGTAGAGGTAGCTTCGCGAAAGGTTAAGGTGGTGGCAGAGGTCTTCAATGTTGCAGGTCGGCCGGTGGAAATTCTTTTGCAGGTAATAGGTGGCCAATTTAAGTTGATCATGGGCCTTAGTGCCCGTCTTGGGGGCCGTGCTCGGAAACTCGGTGACCAGTTGGTAAAACATCTGGTAGGTTAGTGCTTCAACGCGGATGTCGTTGGCAAGGGAACTCTGGTGCTTGAGTGCCGCAAAGAGTTGGGAAAGGCTTTGGTAGAACTGGCTGTGCTGGACCTGGCGGAGGTAGCGCCGGCTTAGCAGCGTCGAGCCCGCCAACATCGTCTTAATCTTTGTCCCAGATAGGCCAATCCAAAAGTACTTCCACGGGTGGACGCCATCAGCTTGGTAAAAGCAGGGGACCCCCTTGGGGAGGAGGAAAATGTCCCCCTTCTTTAGGGTCACCGCCGGTCGGTTGGCTGATGAAAAGGTGCCCTGGCCGTCCATAATGTAGTGAATGATGTAATTGTCCCGGACGTTATTTCCCCGGTAAAAATAATTAGGTGGGCAGTTATCCTGGCCGATGAAGAGAATATTGCTTTCAAAGCTTTTGCCCGTCAGGCTCTTGTATTTACCATCCATGCTAATTCACGCTCCCCTTGCCATGGCAATTTGTTTACTATTATTTAAATGCATTGGTTATTATAGCACGATTCATCATTAGACAATGTCATTTTGTTCGTAAGATTATTTCGCAGGGTTTAGGCGCTTTTGGCCATGGAATGATAAACGATTATCAAATATAATAATCTCGAAAAATGGAAGCGGATACAAAAACCGTTTTTAAACCATATTGAGAGAAGGAAAAGTTATGAGTACTGAAAATAAGAACAAGATGCCGATGCGGCAACGTCTTGCTTATAGTTTTGGTGCATTTGGTAATGACTCGTTTTATGGACTGCTGTGTGGCTACTTAATCATGTTCATTACATCGCACCTGTTTGATACCGGTAACCAAGCATTAGACAACAAGATGATTAGTATCGTGACCCTGATCATCATGTGTCTCCGGTTTGTGGAATTGTTTATCGACCCCTTTATTGGGAATGCGATTGACCGGACCAAGACCCGGTGGGGACACTTCCGCCCGTGGGTGGTAATTGGTGGGACCGTGTCAGCGGTCATCCTACTGTTGCTGTTCACTAACATGGGTGGCTTGTACAAGAAGAGTGCTGTTGGGTACTTGATTTTATTCGGGATCCTCTACATCACGATGGACATCTTTTACTCGTTTAAGGATGTTGGTTTCTGGTCAATGCTGCCGTCACTGACGACTGATTCCCGGGAACGGGAGAAAACCGCTACCTTTGCCCGGGTTGGTTCAACCATCGGTGGGGGCATGGTTGGAATTATCGTAATGCCAGCCGTGATCTACTTTTCAGCTACGAAGACTAGCACTGGGGATAACCGCGGTTGGTTCGTCTTTGCCCTGATTATCTGTTCACTGGCCATGCTATCTGCTTGGGGGGTCGGGATCTTTACCCGGGAAACCAACAGTGAGATTCGGAAAAACAAGCAAGATACCGTTGGGGTGATTGGTATTTTTAAGGCCCTCTCTGGTAATGATCAGTTAATGTGGGTTGCTTGTGCCTACCTCTTCTACTGCGTTGGAATTAACATCATTAACTCGCTCGAAGTTTACTACTTTACCTACATCATGGGGGCCCCGAAGGCGTTCTCAATCTTTTCAACGATCAACGTTTTCTTAGGGATCATTGGGACGTCACTGTTCCCATTTTTCTCCCGGCACTTAAGCCGGAAGGCCCTGTTTACGAGCTTATTAGTCTTTATGCTATGTGGAATTGCCTTGTTCACCGTTGCCGGTGATAACTTGGTACTTGTGTTGATTGCGGCATCAATGTTTGGGTTCCCCCAACCGATGGTCTTCTTAATTGTCCTGATGGTCATCACCGACTCAGTTGAATACGGGCAGTTAAAGCTGGGTCACCGGGACGAATCCCTGGCATTATCAGTGCGGCCACTGCTCGATAAGTTCGGTGGTGCCGTTGCCAATGGGGTTGTTGGTCAAGTGGCCATCCTGGCCGGGATGACGACCGGGGCGACCGCCTCATCCATTACCGCTACTGGACGGATGAACTTTAAGGTGATGATGTTTGCGGTACCGGCCGTGTTACTGGTAATTGCCATCATCGTCTTTGCCAAAAAGGTGATCTTAAGTGAGGAAAAGCACGCGGAAATCGTGGCTGAACTGGAAAAAACCTGGGGTAAGCACATTAAAGATGATAACCAGGATACCAAGTCAGTGGCGGTGCCAACGCCAGTCACTGGTCAGTTGATGAACCTGGCAGATGTTAACGACGACACCTTCTCATCTGGCGCCGCTGGTGATGGCTTCGCGGTCAAACCAACTGATGGTCGCGTATTAGCGCCGTTTGATGCTGAAGTCAAGCAGGTCTTTACGACTCGGCACGCAGTCGGTCTACTCAGTGATGATGGGGTCGCCTTGTTGATCCACATTGGAATTGGGACCGTTAAACTGAAGGGTACCGGTTTTGTTTCCTACGTTGAGGAAGGTCAGCGGGTTAAAAAGGGTCAAGAAATTCTTGAATTTTGGGACCCAGTGATTAAGAAGGCCGGCCTTGACGATACGGTCATTGTTACGGTGACAAACACCGAGAAGCTCGGGCCAATTAACCTAACTGCGGCGCCCAGAACGACCGTCCACGCGGGTGATGATGTTTTACGAGTTGAATTACAAAAGCAGCCGCAAGATGATGATGAACAACTAGTGCTCGCAACAAATTAAGGCTATAATAGTCATTGTAAATGCTTACAATTTTGTAAAGGGGTTATTCAAAATGAGTATCCATGTTAATGAAGAACAACAACTTTTCCACTTACAGACCGCTAAGACGAGCTACGTCTTTAAGATCCTGGAAAATGGGGAAGCCGGCCAACTCTACTACGGGCCACGGGTCCCAGTTAAGGCCGCTTACCAGAACTTGGCCAGCCGTGAAGAACACGACTGTACCAATACCTTGACGGTTGAACAGCCCGATTTTCAACTGGAATTAATCAAGCAGGAGTATGCTGGTCTTGGCAAGGGTGATTACCGTTATCCGGCCTACCAAATTAATTATAACGATGGTTCGCGGACGTCGGAATTTAAATACACCGGCTTCAAGATTACTGATGGTAAGAAGCGTCTGGCGGACCTGCCGTCTTCTTTTGACGACCAGGGGACCGATGCGCAGACACTAGATGTTGAATTTAAAGACGAGTACGCAAACGTTACCTTAACGCTTCATTACACCGTCTTTGACCGTGAAGACGTGATTGTCCGCAGTGCTACCTTCCTGAACCATGGTAAGGACATCGTCTTGGACCGGGCGTTAAGTGCGCAATTAGACCTGCCGGACGCTAACTATGACATGGTACAATTCTCCGGTAGCTGGGCCCGGGAACGGCACCTGATTCGGACACCATTACGTTCTGGTGTACAAAGCATTTCTAGCCTCCGGGACGCTTCTAGCCACCAACAGAACCCATTCTTTATGCTGGCGCGGCCACACACTGATAACAACCAGGGAGGCGCCTTTGGGTTCAACTTCATCTACTCCGGCAACTTCATTGATTCTGTTGAGGTCGACCAGTTTGATACGACCCGGGTCCTAGTGGGGATTAACCCGGACGAATTTGGCTGGCACCTAGCTGATGGTGAGCGTTTCCAGACACCTGAAGCGGTGATGACCTACACCAGTGCTGGTTTTAACCAGTTAAGTCACCAGTTAGCAGACTTCTACCAGGACCACCTGATTAACCCCCATTTTGCCCACGAAGAACGGCCTGTTTTGATTAATAACTGGGAAGCAACCTTCATGGACTTTAATGAGGATAAGCTGATGCCAATCGTTGATGAAGCCCATCGGTTAGGAATTGAGATGTTTGTCTTAGATGACGGTTGGTTTGGCCACCGGGACGATGATAAGTCCAGTCTGGGTGACTGGTTCGTCGATGAGAAGAAGTTTGCAACGGGAATCGACGGTTTTGCGAAGAAGGTGCACGACAAGGGGATGAAATTTGGCCTCTGGTTCGAACCGGAAATGATTTCGATCGATAGTAAGCTCTATGAAGAACACCCCGACTGGATGATCGCAACGCCTGGTCGGCAGAGTACCCCAGCCCGGAACCAGTATGTCTTAGACATGAGTCGGCAAGAAGTGGTTGACTACCTGGCAGATCACATTAGTGCCATCATTAAGAAGACCCAGTTGGACTACATCAAGTGGGACATGAACCGGAACATCACAGAAATGTTCGGGGCTAAGTTACCGGCTGACCGGCAGCTAGAGTTTGCCCACCGCTACATCCTCGGGGTATACCAACTATATGCCCGCCTGACGAGTGCCTTTCCAAAGGTTCTCTTTGAATCTTGTGCCTCTGGTGGTGGTCGTTTTGACCTCGGGATGATGTATTACGCACCACAGGCTTGGTGCAGTGATGATACGGATGCCGTTGAACGGATTAAGATCCAGGATGGGACCTCGTATGGTTACCAACAGTCAATGTGGGGTGCTCACGTTTCCGCAGTGCCAAATGACCAGGTTGGCCGGTTAACGTCACTAGCAACCCGGGCAGCAGTTGCTTACTTTGGTGACTTTGGTTACGAACTAGACATTACCAAGCTCCCGAAGGAACAACTGGCGGAAATTAAGTACCAAGTGGCCTTTTACAAGAAGTACCGTCAACTCTTCCAGTTTGGCCGTTTTTACCGGTTAGAGAATCCTGATACGGTTAGCGATAACGTTTACGGGTGGGAAGTCGTTAATGATGATCGGACGGCAGCAATTGCCGCACGCTTCCAGATCCTTAACGGTGCTAACCCAGCCTATATTCGAGTCTACTTTGCGGGACTGGATCCTGAGAAGCAATACACGGTTAACGGTGGGGATGAGAAGTTCTCCGGTGCCGAATTAATGAATGCTGGCTACTTCGTTTCCCGGATCATGGACCGGACCAAGCCGGAAAAGGATCCGTCGGACTTTAGCTCCCGGCTCTTTGTGGTCGAAGAGGCCTAGCCAGTCCCAATAATCCCTCAATAGTAATATTAAAATAAACCGGCGGCCATTGGTTGCACTTCGTTGTTAGTGTAGCCAATGGCCGCCGGTTTTTAATTTAATGAGCCTGTAATTGGACGATTAATTTTAAAGAACAAACGGAGCCGGTGAGAAAGCAGAACTTTTTTCGGCTCCGTTCACAGCCTAGCGTCTCCTCACAAGGGGTTTAAGACTCAGCAAGAACCCCGCGATAATGATAATGACCAGCACTAGGTTAATACTGGTAAATGAAACATTCTCAGCATGGAGCCCTTCACGAATGAAGGCGGCGGGGATAACCAGCAAGTTGGTCACCCCTTCGACCGCTAGTGCAACCACCGTAACGATAACCGTATTGATTACGGTCAACCAACGATTAACGGTTCGGTGGCGCATTACTAGTGACCAGATAATCACTAGTAGCAACCAACAGGCAAAGAAGAGGTAACCGATATTGACCCGCATTTGCAACCAGGTGTCATTAAAAAGAAGGGTAGCAATCAAGAGACTCCATAAGAACGAGTTATAAATCCCAATAAGTAGTTTCATTAGTTTACTTTTCCGCGAGTTTAACGATCAGCGTAACGTGGGTACCATCCTTTGGCAGGACCTTTTGGTTACCGCGGAAGCTAACAACGTGGTTAGGTTCCGTTGAACCAGTTGGCCAAGCATGGTCAGAAACGATTCCCGTAGCACAGCTGTCAAAACAAACGACACAACCAGTGTTCATCGTCTTGGCCCGGCCCAAGTTACCACCGAAGCGGAAGTCGGTCTTGTACTTCTTTGAAGACTTAATGCAGTCTTGAACAGGGACCGCCTTGTGTCCCTTCCACTTGATGTAGATGTTAAGCTTGCTACCTTGAACGCGCTTGCCCTGCCCCTTAGCAGCCTTCATATCAGCTGGGCGTAAATTGTTACCAGGTTTGGCACCAATTTTCTTGAGGGCGTTGTAGAAGGTGATTTCACTAACTTCACCGCGTAGGACGGCCTTATCACCATTGGACCCGTTTTTGTAAACGCACAGGTGCCGGGTTGGTTGGGTAAAGTAAGTACCATTGACAACGGCCGGGTACTCAACTTCCTTTTTTGCCTTGTTGACGGTGATTTTCTCATCAGCATAGGCGGTGTTTGATTGAGCAAGGCTCACGCCGATGGTTAGTAGAGACAGTGCCGCAGCAAATCCCACGAAGAGTTTCTTTAAGTTCATTGTCTAGTTCCTCCTGAATTAGTTTTTGTTATTAGCTTTTAGTTCATCATCTTGGTGACGGTTAACGTAAATCTTACGGAATAAGACTACTAGTGCCGAGAGGGCGAAGAAAATTAATAGGGCCATCGTAAACATCTTGGCACCGCCAACTAGCATCCCGCCGACGTATGAATAAATTACTGTGGCGGGGAGTTCACCGATTGCCGAAGCAATGATGAAGCCACTAAATGACATCGAGGTTAGTCCAGCGGCATAGCTGACGAGGTCAAATGAAATGAACGGTAATAGCCGGCAGATAATGATGCAGTTCCGACCATAACGGGCAAAGAAGCGGTCGATTGACTGGAGCGCCGACTTGGTGGTGAGCTTTTCGACCGCGTCCCGGCCTAAAAAGCGGGCAATGTAAAAGCAGAGTGCCGCCCCAGCCAGTGAACTGACCCAGGATAGCAACATTCCCTGCCACCAGCCAAAGAGACTCGCGTTCGCAAAGGTAACCAGGAAGGCCGGTAGTGGGGCCGCAACGCTTTGAAAAACCATTAGGAAAAAAGAAATAACAGCAGCGTAAACCCCATATGAGGCAACAAAATCCTTCACAACGGTAAAATCACCGGAGCTAAACATATAAATAATTTGATTACAAAAATACTTAACTGCGGGTATTGTGAAGTAAGTAATAATGCCAAGCAAAATAATAGCAATCGTTATCCATCGGCCTAGTCGGTAACTTTTCTTTGGGCTGGAAAGATTGGATGACGTATTCAAAGAGATTCCTCCTTTGGCAGCGCTCTCAAAATAAGCAAAAATAGGGCAAAAACTAATTGCGTTATTAGCTATTTTGGGATAATGTGAATAATGTATCAAGACTAATGAACATTTATTATCTTATCACTAAAAGTCACAAATGGAACGCCACGTTTTTAAGTGGTCAAAGATCTAAGGGGAGAATTTTAGATGAAGTTTTCTCGACATACGAAAGCGCTTGTAAAAAATATCGTTGAGAATTGTACGGAGTGTGGACGTTGTATGCCAGACTGTCCATTCTTGCAAGCCTACTGCAAGTCGCCCAAACAACTGTTTCAAAAATTTTTGGATGATGGTGACATTGACCCAGAAATCCCCTACTCGTGCCTCTTATGTGCCCACTGTACCCGGGTGTGTCCACAACAATTAAAGCTGGACGAAGCCTTTTACAGTATGCGTAAGGACCTGATTAAGAATAGTCGTAAGCGGCCGTTAAAGTCGTTGCGGGGAGTCTACTTTCACCAGCGCTTTTCGTATTGCTCACTATTTACAACGGTTAATAAGGGGCATGGTAAGGCAACGAGCAAGGAGGAAAAGTAGGAATGAAATATGGATTTATGCCGGGCTGTTCACTAGCTTCCACTAGCCCAGAGAATGTTCAACATATTATTAATTACTTACAGGATTTATATCCCGATTTAGCGATCATTGAAGCTTGTTGTGGCAAGCCGATGAAGATGATCGGTGAGACGGAAAAGTTTGAAAACCACTTTGCAAACCTTGCAGAGATGGTCCGTGATGCTGAAATTGACGACCTATTGTTGGCCTGTCAGAACTGCCTAAAGGTGATGACCGAAGAAAAGAAGTTTAAGGTCGATTCACTATGGGTAAAGATGGCGGAATGGGGGTTGCCAGAAGAGTACCACAACAAGGCTAAGGACAGCGACGTGGTCTTTTCAATTCAAGACTCCTGTTCTGCACGTGACCGGACGGATGTCCAGCGGGCGGTCCGCCAAATTATGAAGTTCCTGGGGTATAAAGTCGCGCGCAACCGGTTATCCTTGCGTAATACCCTTTGCTGTGGCTTTGGTGGCATGTGCGGTGTCTCAAACGCCCAGCTAAGCCACGAGGTCGCCCGTAAACGGGTACAGACCTTTAAGACGGACTACGTAGTTAGTTATTGCTCAAGCTGTACACTGGCAATGTCAATTGGTGGTGCCCGGTCTTGGCACCTGCTGGACTTGATTTTTGGCCCCGTAGTTCACCTAGGAGATCAGCCTAAGCCGAATGACCTGGGAAACACGTTGAAGGCTTGGCAAAACCGCTATCGGACAAAGAAGATTATTCAAAAAGCATAGAAATGGGGAGTAATTGAAAATGAAGCAAAAGCGACACGCGCGGTGGCGATGGTTATTACTACTGGCTGCCTGTATGGTAGTGACGGTAACACTGACCGCATGTGGTAAGTCATCTAGCAGCCAATCTGGTACTGGTGACAAAGTTACGACATTTAAGCATGCCGAAAAGACGGCCCGGGGTAAGGAAGTAACCTTCTATGGCTTTGGCGGAAACGAACAGGCCAACAAGTGGGTTGATGAAGTCGTTGCCCCAGCGATGAAAAAGAAGTATGACATCAAAGTTAAACGGGTCCCAATGGACATCGATAATATCTTAAATAAACTGGTGTCAATTAAACAGTCTGGGAAGACCGGCAACATTGACGTAATCTGGATTAACGGTGAAAACTTCTATACCGCTAAAAAAGAGGGCCTCCTCTATGGGCCATTTGCCAACAAGGTCCCGAGCTTTAAGAACTTGATGTACACTAACGGTCACTATTCAAAGTATGATTTTGGGACACCAATTAAGGGTTACGAAGTGCCATACGGAACGGCGCAATTAACCTTCTTTGGTCGGCCGGGGGACTTTGATAACCATTTCCCAGATAGTGCCCAACAACTATTGGAGTATGCCAAGGCCCATCCTGGTAAATTAACGTACACGGCGCCGCCGGAATTTACGGGGAGTGCCTTTGTCCGTAACGTGATCTGCAATATTGTTGGCTATAAGCGGGTGTACGATGCACCAGCGACGAAGGCCGGAATGTATAAGGCTATCAAGCCGGGCCTTGACTACCTTAATGAATTGAAGCCATACCTTTGGAAACAGGGGAAGACCTACCCGACGACGACGGCCCAACTGGATAAAATGTATGCGGCTCATCAGATCAACATGGACTTTAGCTACTCACCAACTCATGGGGCAGTTGAACGTGATGAACACCAGTTTAGCGCTGACACCCAGCCGTTCTTCTTTAAGAAGGGTAACATTGCTAACGAAAGTTACTTAGCGATTGCCAACTCATCCGCTAACAAGGATGCTGCGTTGTTATTGGTCAACGAAATGACCAGTGAATCAGCACAAGTTAAAAAGGCGGAGGTAAAATATGGGTACTCACTGCCACCGTTTGACTACAGTAAGCTGACACCACAAAACCGGCAAAAGCTAGAAAGTCTGTACACTAACAAGGGCGTGCCATCAGACCAAGAGTTACGCTCCCACCAAATTCCAGAAGTTCAGGCAAAAAAGATTGCTATTATTGAGTCACTCTGGAAGGAACATGTCCTGCACGGGGATAATTAATGAAAAAGAAATATCTTTTATTGATCCTACCGTTTGTAGGTCTGAATAGCGTTGTAATTATTACAGCGCTTTTTCAGTCTATTGCGATTAGTTTAGGCTACTACCCGGTAATTGGGTTGCGCCACTTAACGTTGTCTTATTATTTTGCTGTTTTTAGTGACCGTTACTTTGTCCGCTCGTTGATATATAGCCTTTATTTGGGCCTGGTTTCGACAGTCGGGGCCCTGGCATTGGGGTTAGTGATGGCGATGGCCTTAGAACGAGTGGCTGGTAACCACCGCTGGTTAGCACGCCTCTTTACGGTTCCAATTACCATCCCCCATATCGTTGTCGCCTTGATGATCATGCAACTGTTGACCCAATCTGGGCTGGTGTCGCGGGTCGCCTACCACCTTCACCTAATATCTTCTATTGATGCCTTCCCATTATTAGTCAATGATCATTGGGGGATCAGTATTATCATTGTCTTCCTCTATAAAGAAATACCATACGTGGCGGTGACTATGTTGGCAATCTTGCGCCAGCTCCAGAGTGGCTACACCAGTGTGGCCCGCAATCTGGGGGCTTCACGGTGGCAGGCCTTTTGGCACGTCACGCTCCCGTTAGTTCAACCGACCCTGTTTACCCTATTTATCATTCTATTTTGCTTTACCTTTGCGAACTTCGAAGTACCGTATATTTTAGGTAACCCCGGCAATGAAACGATTGCTTTAACCATCTATGATCAATTTTTACAACCGGATTTACAGTCACGGCCGGCAGCCTTTGCTTTAAACACAATATTGTCGGTGATTTGCCTGGCAGCAACGCTGTTAGCACTGTTAATTAGCCGGTTACTCCCTGGCGGAAAGGACCGGTATCAAGAATGAGAAAAAAAGTGGTAATTTTATGGTTAGCCAGCCTGATGGTACTGGTCCCAATCGTGATGATCATTTTATGGGCGGTAGCGGTCAAGTGGACTTACCCGGCGGTCTTGCCGAGTCAGTATGGCTGGCTGTATTTCCGGCGGGCATATGCTGACCCTAATTTCTGGCCTAGCATCTGGAATAGCACGGTGATTGCCTTTGTTGCGACGGTAGTTACACTGGCAATTGCCTTACCAGCGTGTCGGTTTTTGACTATGCAACATTTGCTATCCGGGCGTCTGATTGAATTCATTATTTACTTGCCGATGATCTTACCGGCAATTGCGATTGTGACATCAACCGAAACGGAATTCTTGCGCTGGCAACTGAGCGGGACTTACCTTGGGGTGGTCATCCTCCACGTTTTCTTTATGTTGCCCTACGCAATGCAGATTATGCTGGAAAGTTACCGGAAAATGGGGACGGCTTACCAGCTAACGGCTTATAACCTCGGTGCCAACACCTGGCAAACGTTTTGGCGAGTAACGGTACCGCTACTGCGGCCGGGATTAATCGCCGCAGCCAGCCTGTGTTACATCATTTCATATAGCCAATACCTACCGACCTTCTTCGTTGGTGATAGCAACATTATTACCTTGCCATTGCTGCTGATTCCGTTTGCTAATAACGGTCGGTTTGGTGTTGGATCAGTCTATAGCATTATTTTTATCGTGACGTCGTTAATTGGCGTCGGTGTGATTACAACTATTATTGGGGGTCGTCATGGGATTAAACGTCAAAGAAATTAGTTATCGTTATGGGAAACGACCAGTTGTTAAGGATGTTTCGTTTACGGTCAATGAGGGGGAGATTGTTACCCTATTTGGGCCGTCCGGGGCGGGGAAAACAACGATTTTAAAGATGATCGCGGGACTATTGACTCCCCAGACCGGGACCGTTGAATTTACCGGTAATAATTGCCGTGCTAATACCCTGCTGGTCTTTCAAGACTACCTCTTATTTCCGCACATGACGGTTCGTGAAAACATTGCTTTTGGCTTAAAAATACGCCATGTTGCGCGCGCTGAAGTACGCCAGCGGGTGGCAGAGATGGTGACCGAATTTCAATTAGCTGGGTTAGAAAAACAGTATCCAGCCCAGTTATCCGGTGGACAGCAGCAGCGGGTTGCACTGGCCCGGGCAATCATTTTACGCCCCAAGCTCCTCTTGTTGGATGAGCCATTCTCCAGCCTGGATGGTAACTTGCGCCAGCAAATGTATGCTTACCTGCGGCGACTGCAGGCACGGTATCACTTTGCCGTTATCATGGTCAGCCATGACCAACAGGAAACCTTCTTACTGTCTGACCGGGTAGTGGTGATTGCCAACCACCAGGTCCAACAGGTGGCTAGTCCGCAAAAATTGTATACCCAGCCAGTAAGTCGGTTGGTGGCCGACCTGTTAGGGTGTTTTAACTACCTTCGGGGGACGGTGAAAGGCACTAGCTTTCAAGTGGGTACCAGCCAATTAACAGTTGCCAACCCAGACCACCTGCAAGGGACGGTGGAACTATTAGTGCCGTTTACCTGTAAGGCAACGCTTCGCAAGGACGGTGACTTATTAGCGACGGTTAAAAATGTATTTTGGCAGCCGGCCGGGCCGACCGTGGTCTTTCAGGTTGATAACCAGCGGCTTGAACTACGGCAAACGGCCTTTACCCAGGAATTAGCGGCTGGTACCCAGGTCCACCTTGATTTGCCGGCCGGGGGCCGGGTGGTTCGATGCCATTAGTATCAGTTATTATTCCTACCCTGAATGAGGAGAAAAACCTTGGTCGATTGCTGAACCAGTTACCGGCGGTATGTGCTGACATAAGTTATGAGGTGGTAGTGGTGGATGCTGATAGTCACGATTACACAACCCGTGTTGCGAGTCAGTACGGCGCCCGGGTGGTTGAAACAGCCAAGGGGAACCGGGGCCGTCAGTTGCGGCTTGGTGTCCGGCACAGTTGCGGGGAGTACCTGTGGTTTCTTCACGCCGACGTGCAACTAAGGGCCTATCCACACCTGGGTCGCCGCCTGACGCGAGCGGTTGATGGTGGGGCCGTGGCTGCTTGTCTTCGCCTTAACTATGTTCAATCAGGGTTCTTCTACCGTTTTTTGGCGGTCAGTTCTAACTGGCGGGCCCGTCACCTTGGCCTAATTTTTGGTGACCAGGGCCTCTTTATTAGCCGGGAGATGTACGACCGGGTGGGGGGCTTTCCTGATGAACCATTGATGGAGGACTGGATTTTAAGCAAGAAGTTGGCTTGCTGTGGGTACTTTGCCCAGTTGCCAGACCAGATCCAGGCATCTAATCGCAAGTATGCCCAGCACCCCTGGCGTGTTCACGCTAAGTTAATGGGAATCAAGGCCTTATTTCTTTGCGGTGTTTCCCCACAGGAATTGGCCCAGCTTTACTATGGAAAGGACCGACAGCAATGACAAAGCAGGCACAGTTGATTGAACGAATCAAACACTACCTGGCCCAACATGGCCTTATTGAGCGGTTGCACCTGGCTCAACCGGTGCGGGTTCAATTCCTGGCCCAGGGTGAGTATAACCAGAACTTTTTGATCGGTGCGGGAGACCACCAGTACGTTTTTCGGTTAAACTATGGGAGCCAGATTAATACCAGCAACCAGATCCGCTACGAATATAACGCACTTAAGTGGTTGGAACGTTCCGGCTGCACACCGCGGGGGTACTATGTTGATGACCGCAAACGCGACTTTGACCAGGGCCTCTTGATTATGGAATTCTTGCACGGGCATCCCCTGGACTACCGAACTGATATGCAGACGGCGGCCGGGATCTTTGGCCGCATTCACCAGTTGGCAGTTGACCGGCCGGCCGCTACCAACCTGATTGCAGAAAAGGATAATATCTTACGGGCCCGGGTAGCAGAATGCCAGCAACTATTAGCACCGGTTTGGGGGAGCCACTTTGTCCCTCGGCATGCCCAGAACGTGTTGGAAAAAGCTCTGGACCGGTGCCAACAAAACGTTGGTCAGGAAGCTTTTTTCAGCGACCAACAGTTGTGGCGGGTTAACAATACCGAGGTCAATTCCCATAACTTTATCATTGGTCGGCAGGGCTGGCTAATTGACTGGGAAAAGCCGGTAATCAGTCACCCGGTTCAGGATATCTCGCAGTTTTTAGCATCAACGACGACCCTCTGGCGGACTGATATTCGCTTGGATCAGACTGCCAAGCGGGCTTTTATCGACAAGTACCTGGCAATGACGGGCTTTGACCGGGAGGCATTCTTAACGGCCTTGCGGATTTACCATCCCTACTTAATGCTGCGGGCATTGTCTTGGTCAGCAATGGCACTAGACGAGTATGCCAGTGGGGAAAAGCAGTTACAAAACCAAGAAATTTACCGTAAGGTTACCCAGTACATGCAAGATGATTTTATTGACCACGCAATTAAGGAGCAGGTGCTCGATGAAAAATGACAAAGCCTATATAATCTTTACCCGCATCCCCACTCCTAACAAGTGTAAGACCCGGCTGACGCCAACCTATACCGGCCAGCAGGCCAGCAGTGTCCAGGCCGACCTATTAGCTGACCTATTAGCTAGTGCGGCCCAGTTACCCTCAGCGGGAGTGGACGTCTTACTAGCGTACTCTGACGAACAAGACCCAGCCGCTTTTTTAGCGGACTTACCGGCGTTTGTTACTGCCTTTCCCCAACACGGAGATAACATTGGTCAGCGGATGAATAACGCCTTTGCAGATGCCTTCGCCCGTGGTTACCAGGAAGTAGTTTTGACTGGCAGTGACCTCCCACAACTGACGGCCACCACGGTTGAGCGAGCCTTTCAAGTTATGAAGGAGGTTGTAATTGGCCCCAGTGTTGACGGCGGTTATTACCTCATTGGTGCGCAACGGGGGATTGATTTGACCCCACTGTTTAATGCTGCAATTGACTGGGGGCATTCAACCGTTCTCCAGTCGACCCTTAGTCGGGTGGCCGGGCATGATGTGCAATTACTGGCCGCGCAGACCGATGTGGATAGTCCCGCTGACTTGCAGGTGGCCCGGCGCCAGCTCGATGATCATAACAGCCGACTTCGTCAATGGTTTAAGGAGGAAAATGAATGAGTGAAAAAGTGATCTTGGATTGTGACTGCACCTTTGACCTACCAGGCTGTGACGTTGACGATGGCCTAACTATCATTTACCTGTTGGGGTCGACCAATATCGACCTGCTCGGGGTTACCCTCGACCATGGTAATAGTGACTGGGCGGGGGTCTTGGCAGCAACCCGGCGGCTTAAAGAGCACCTTTGCCTGCCGTTTAACTATTACTTTGCACCGGACACGGGTGAAGAACCTGATGAAGCTGCTAGGGACTTCCTTGTCCGAATGGTTAATACCTATCCCCATGAAATCACCCTCCTGGGGACGGGGGGCCTTACCAACATCAAACGGGCCGTAGCGACTGACCCCCTTTTTCTGGACAAGGTCAAGCGGGTTGTCTTGATGGGGGGGAATTGCTTCCCGTTGGTCATTAATGGCCATGAGGTTGGTGAGCTTAACTTTTCAATTGACCCGGCAGCTACCCGATTGATCTTGGCCAGCAGTGTGCCGCTGGTGATCATGAACGGGCACATGACCACTGAAGCCCTGTTTTCCCAGCACTTTAACCAACAACTGACCACCCACTTGCAGGAACAATTGCCCACTGACCAGTACCGGTACTTCACGACGGCAATCAACGAGTGGATTGCCGTCCAGCAGCGGGATCTGGGGTTAGACGGCTTCTGTAACTGGGACATTACGACGGCTGTCTATTTGGAGCAGCCGGAACTGTTTACCGCTGAGCGGGTCTTCCTGGCGGCTAACCAGCCAGCATTGGCGAGTGTGGGCCGCCTGCAATTAGTTGATTACTCATCCCGGTTGGTAACGATGCCGGCTCACATTAAGGACCCGCTGGCCTTTAACAACCTCATTTACCGCCGCTTGCTCGCTGGTCTGCAGGGGAATAAGGGGGCCCAGTAAAATGAAAAAGATTATTATCTTCCTCGTTGTGTTTATCCTGGTTTTGCTTGCCGCTTACCAGCTGGGGTTGACCAGGCTATTAACCGACTTTAACCAATTGCGGGCCCTGATCCAGGGGAGTGGCTGGTGGGGCTACTTAATCTTTATCGCCCTGTCCATCTTTACCTCGGTCTTCCTGCTACCAGGGCAGCTACTGGCGATCGTCGGTGGTATTTGTTGGGGCGGTTTCATTGGTGGTGCCCTGACGGTGATTGGTGCCACGATTGGTTGTTCGGTTTCCTTTGTCCTGGGGAAGTACGTTGCCCGTGACTACATCGTGGAAAAGATGGGTGATAGTCCCACCTTCAAGAAAATTGAGCGGGGGGTGCGGGAGAACGGAACGACCTTTTTAATTTTCACCCGATTGGTGCCCGTTTTCCCATATGCTATCCAGAGCTATGCTTATGCACTAACCCCGATGACAACCCGAAAGTTCACGGTGATCTCCTTTTTGACAATGATGCCGGCCTGCTTTATCTATTCCTATTTAGCAGCCCAGATCTTAAAGGATGGCCTTTCACCAAAGCTCTTCTTAGACTTGACCATCGCGGGGATTCTTTTAGCGGGTCTTTCGATGTTGCCTAAGCTAAGCAAACGGTTACGACGGTTAAGCAATGAGTACCAAAATAAGGGATAGGGCGCGAACCGGTTGCCCAGATTGACGTTGCGGTTTCGGCGAATGTTTTTAAAAATGCGCTGGCGGTCATCGTTCCTGGTACCGGCGAAGCGGGGTTGCCGGTTGCGGCGGCCATTGGCTACTTGGTGGGTAACCCCACTGCCGGCTTAGGGGTTATCCCCCGCGTGACGGCCGCTCAATGTGACCAGGTAAAGAAACTGGCCCACTCTGGGAAGGTTCGTGTGACTGTGGCTGATGTGGAAGAGAAGCTCTATGTGGCGGTCCGGGTAACTACGGTTACTGGGCATACCGCCTGTGCCAACATTGCCTGTAGCCACACCAACATTTACCTGGTTAAACATGATGACCAGGTAGTTATTGACCGGGGAAAGCCGACGGCGGCTAAGCCGAGTAGCTGGTTGGCCTTCATCCGGCAGACTAATCTTGCGGACATCTGGAACTTTGCGACGACTGCCCCGCTGGACCAGCTAGAATTTATAACGGTCACGAAAGACTACAACATGGCCCTGGCACGGGAAGGGCTTAACCACCAGTATGGGATGGGCGTTGGTCGGGCCCTCAATAATCCTGACGGCCTCGGTGAAACGACGACCCTCACTAACCAGGTTGTGGCGCAAACCGCGGCTGCTGCGGACGCTCGGATGGGGGGGAGCCAGCTGTTAGCAGCCACAAATTCAGGCTCCGGTAACCAGGGGATTACGGCAACTGTACCGGTTTGCGTGGTGGCTGACCACTGGCATTCGTCACCAGAACAACTGGTCCGGGCATTAACCCTTTCCCACCTGACCTTAATCTATATACACTCCTTTTTGCCGAGTTTAACGGCTTACTGTGCAACCCATGCGGCGGCAATGGGAGCCGCGACTGGAATCTGTTACCTAGCCGGTGGCAGCGTTGCTGATGCTGGCCGGGCAATTAAAATCATGGTCGGTGATGCCAATGGGATGATTTGTGACGGGGCTGGTTGCTCATGTGCTGTCAAGGTGTCAACCTCCGTTCAGACGATGCTCAAGGCCGTCAACATGGCCTTACAAGGGATCACCATCCCGGCGACGAACGGGGTTGTTAGCGAATCAGTTGATGATACAATCCGGGATCTCGGACGGCTGACCAGTGAGGGGCTGGCCGCTACCGATTCGGTTATTCTGAAGATCATGCAGGCTAAAAAACATTAATAGGCAAAAGATAGTCCGTGGGCTGAGCAGTAAGCTTGACCCGCGGACTTTTAATTATGTATAATAACCAGATTTTGCATAAATGTCGGTAATATTATAGAATGGAAGCGTTTCCAAACGGTGGTAACTAGTGCCATGAACTTGTAGCTTGAGAGGAGATGGGTAAGACTTTAATTAATTGAGGTGTTTTTCAATGTCAACAACTGTGTGGATGAGTCTAGCAACACTTGCTGTCTCATTGCTGGCATGTTATGTCGTTTACTTATTACTTAAAAAATTGGGTTTGGCTTTACAGCGGTAATTGCGCTGGTGATCGGGATCGTAATTGGCCTGATCTTTAAGGGCTATACCTCGTATGATGCTGTTATTGGGACTATTTACGTCAAAGTGATTACCATGATGGTAATTCCCCTCTTACTGGTTTCGTTGATTCAGAGCATTTATTCAATGAATTCGGCCAGTAAGCTGAAGACGATTGGTGGTAAGGCACTCTTTTGGCTGCTCTTTCAGACGCTACTAGCAGCGATTGTGGGAACGGTCTTAGCATTATGCACCAACCTCGGTAAGGGTGCCCATTTGAGCATCGTCAACGGGGTTAAGGTCGGTAAGGTGCCGCCATTCACCCAGGTCATTACCGACCTGTTTTCAGAAAATATTTTTCAGGCGATGGCCAAGGGCCAGGTCATTCCGGTTGTCTTCTTTGCAATTATCGTCGGAATGGCAGTGGTGGCGATTACTGAGAAACGCGGTGGTGATGCTTTGCACTACTTTAAGGGCTTTATTGATGACTGCCACGATATTGTTTACAAGCTGATCGCGGTTATTATTTCTTTCCTGCCGTAATCGATTATCTTCTTAATGGCCGATACGATGGGGACGAGTGACCCGAAAGCATTATTGCCATTATTATGGATTATTGTTCTGACTTTTGTTGGTTGTTTTTTCCACTTGGCAGTTACCGACAGTCTCTTATTGAAGTTCGCCGGTCACCTATCACCAGTGAAGTTTTATCATGATGTTTTGCCAGCCCAAACAATGGCCTTTTCAACACGGAGTAGTGCGGGAACGTTACCGCTCTATGTTGAATGCCTGACTAAGAAAGTCGGGGTTTCAGAAGAAATCGCGAACTTCGTTGGGTCGCTAGGGACGGCAGTGGGGATGTCCGGATGTGCCGGTATCTGGCCGCCACTGTTGGTGATCTATACAATCCATTCGATGGGTGGTAACATTTCGCTGACCCAGGCAATCATCATTATTATTTTGTGCCCGATTATTTCCTTTGGGACCGCGGGGGTTCCCGGTGGTGGGATCATGCTTGCTACGGCCATGTTCGTTGTCCTGGGGTTACCAGTTGGTCTGATCAGCATTTTTGCTGGAATTGACAGTTTTGCCGATATGGCCCGGACCACCACTAACGTTACAAGTTCGATGGTCGCCGCAACGCTGGTTTCACAATCGGAAAAGCGGGCAACTAGTAAGTAGTTAACAATGCACACCTCTTCTCAAAGGACACTAGACCATTGAAATAGGCAACTTCCAAGTATATTAAGGGGAGACCTAATTTGTTTATTTTTTTAAAGTGAAGCAAGCCTGTGGGACTCCTTAATGACGTGCAGTTAGCTTTTAGAAAGCACGAAGGGCCGACAGCGTTCGGATTTTCCGAATACTGTCGGCCCTTCGTTCATTTTTAAATGTTATCCAGTAAGCGTAGCGGTGTCTAGAGCCGTGCAGCCAGCTTACTGTTTATCAGCCGGGCAAGCCGGTCCGTGAGCATGAAACCGACCACGATGAAAATAAGGGCGAGCCAGCCCTGGGCGGAAAGCATTGCGGTGTAGACTAATCCGTTTGAGGTAAAGGTTCCCTTAGAAAGACCGGCACCAAGGCCCATCAAGAGGCCACCGCCGAGTGCGCGAATTAAGGTTATAAGACTAACTGCCCGCCAACGAAACTGCCGCTGGCAAAGTGAGGACAGTAGTGAGCCAACAATGATACTGGCAGTGAAGTACATTCCCCAGCTAACGCTGATCCCGGCGCCCCGGCCCTTAATGAAACCATACCAGGTAAGGAGGGGATTGACCACGACAAAGCTACCAAAACCTCCTGCTAACGAATTTGCCAGGAAGGCTAGTCCGGCAAGGAGGCCAATACCAACCGCCACAGCAAGGAACCAGTAGGCTGACCGGCTAACTGACCGGGTCTTAAAGTACCAAGTCAGTCCAGCCCCGGTGATAACTAGGAGGACCAGGAGTGAGACCGGGAAAGCGTAGTGGGTAGCTTGTAGCCAGGTATCGCTAACCAGGTTGTTGCCGGTTAAAGCATCAAGGCTCTTGCTAAAGAGGCCCCGATTGTAGAAGACGAGGGTCAAGATAAAGGTAACTAGCGTGAGCAAGGCGTTGCCATCCAGGGCCCCAAGGTCAACTAAACAGTCAATCATGCAACCGGCACTGAGCTGCATTCCACAACCGAAGATGAGGCTGCCGCAGATGACTGCAGATGGCGAGTAGTCGGGATTGTCGGGTAACGTTACGACATTAACACTGACGAGCCCCCAAAGGACCAGACTTGCGATGAGGATAATGACCAGGATGTTTAGCCACCCAGCCGATTGCTGACTGGTTAGACCGGGCCGGAGTTCATGTGCAAAGTTGAACTGGCTTTGACGGAGGAGAAAGCCAAGCACAAAACCGAAGATAATGCCTGTTTGGATCATAATAACCACCTAATTTTAAAAGAATTTGTTAAACCAAATTAATTATTGCACAGATACCCGGTTGGTGGTATGATAAATCCGATTGAAAGAGCTTACATACTAGTGCAGATTATAATTGAGGAGGAGTTTCACTTATGACTAAATTTCTTAAATGAGTGGGGGTCGTACTGGGTGGCCTATTGATGGGCTTCCTGTTTACTAATGGCACTACCCACGCAGCCAGTCAAGAAAGTCATTTTGTTAAAGAAGACCAACAGATTACGGATAATACATATTACATCACTGCTAAGCAGGCTCAGCAGTTGAAGAAGCAAAACCCGAATACCGTTGTTTTGGCGGTTGCCTATGGTAAGGTGCCGGGCTTTGCGAAGGGCCACATCCCTGGTGCGGTTCAGATGAGTACCAACGAAGTGGAAAGCCAGGCTAACCACTGGAACATTCTAGATGCCAGCCAGTTACGGAAGAACTTCTTGAAGAAGGGGGTTACCGCTAACACACCGATCATTGTTTATTCCCCAGATATTTCGGCTGCTTCCCGGGTGGCTTTTGCGGCCTACTGGTTAGGGGTTAAGGATGTTAAGATCATTGATGGTGGACAGCAGGCATGGAAGAAGGCCGGCTTACCGCTACAAAAGAAGAGTGTTAAGGCACAAAAACAGACTGACTTTGGTAGTAACACCGTTGCCCACCCAGAAGCGTTGATTAAGACGCCAGCGGAATTGGTTCAAGCGGAAAAGAAGAATCCCGACCTGAAGCTGGTAAGTACCCGTTCCTGGAAGGAATACATTGGTGATATTAGTGGTTACTCCTACATTAAGGAAACAGGTGAACCTAAGGGGGCCATCTACGGCCGAGTAAGTAAGAGTAGCAGTGATGTTGCCTACTTGACTAACGCTGACGGGACTATTAAGAACCCCCAGGCAGAACTGGCATACTGGAAGAAGAAGGGGATCACGCCAGATCAAGAAGTGGTCTTCTACTGTGGGACCGGTTGGCGTGCTTGTGTACCGTTCTTCATCGCTAAGGAAGAGGGCTTTAAGAACGTCCAAATTTACGATGGTGGTTGGTATGACTGGAATATGAGCCACAAGAAGGATCCAAAGAAGTACCAAGTTCAAAAGGGCGCACCAGGTTCCAAGAACTTTAAGATTGAAAAGACCGTTTCCGTAGAACGTTAATTTAATTGTTTGGCGAGTGGTAGGCGGTTCAAGTTAAAATAGTATGCAAACAGGCTTCCAATACTCGGTATGACCCGAGCGTTGGAAGCCTGTTTGCATTAGTTGGGCTCAATTCCAAGCACCCGCATATGGCCGTCGAGGGCGAGCCTGATCAAGGTGTGGACGAGGTTACGGGCGCTCATGTGGTGTGCCGGTCCTTCATGGAGCCACCAGGCGAGGACGCTAATAAAGATGGCGAGGATATAAGTGATCACCAAATCGGAGGGGATCGTGCTCTTTTTATCAATGCCAAACTCTTTTAAGATCCCCATGAGGTTGGTGTTAAGAATCGGGGTTAGTTGATTTTGGAGGACGCGGGAGGGGGTGCCGTCAATGATTAACAAGAGGAGATCCCGGTTCGCAAAGCAGTTTTCAAGTACCCCAGTCAGGGTATCCTCAAGTTTAGAGAACATGACTTGGCGGTTCAAAAAAGGAGGGGATTGCGGAGGGGGGTGAAGAGGCCGATTGCCTGGTTGAAGATCTGGTCATAGAGGTCCTGCTTGTCGTGGTAGTGAGCATAAAAAGTGGCCCGGTTTATCATCGCTTTATTGGCAATTTCTTGAATGGTAATCGCGTCAATACTCTTTTCCTTAGTTAGGGCGATAAAGGCCTTGATAATATTTTGTTTGGTCCGTCGTACCCGCATGTCTTCCTGAAGTGTCATAGTTGTACCGCTCCTTTTAAAAGCAATCCGACAGAATGTTGGCATTTGTTGCCTAACAAACACACCCAATCAATTTGCTGATTGAACGTTAGTTGTTTTGTTATCAAGATATAATTAACTATTATTATACAAACTGTTGGAAAAGTAGGGGGAGGATTTTTACGATGGCAGAGAGACTCTTTGGTGGAATTGATGTCGGGTCAACCACGGTTAAGCTGGTGGTGATGAATAGTGCTCACCAGACCCTTTTCTCTCGCTATGAACGTCACTATGCAGATGTTAAAGTAGCGAGTGAGCGGGTAATCAAGGAAGCAATTGCTGAACTGGGTGGCGATACCCCGATTGCCTTTACGATTACGGGATCCGGTGGGATCGGCCTAGCCAACCTCTTGCAATTAAAGTTTATCCAGGAAGTAATTGCCTGCACGAAGACCGTCGAACAGCTAATTTCCGAAACGGACGTGGCCATTAAGCTGGGGGGGTGAGGATGCCAAAATCACCTTCTTTGGCGACTCTTTGGAACAGCGGATGAACGGGAGTTGTGCCGGTGGGACCGGAGCCTTTATTGACCAGATGGCGGTCCTCTTGGATACCGATGCCGATGGGCTGAACAAGTTGGCTCGGCACGCGGAAAAAATTTACCCGATTGCCAGTCGGTGCGGGGTCTTTGCCAAGACTGATGTCCAACCACTGATCAATGACGGGGCCCGGAAGGAAGATATTGCGGCCAGTATCTTTCAAGCCGTGGTCAACCAGACGATTTCCGGTCTGGCTGCTGGGCATAAGATTAGTGGGCACGTTGCCTTTTTGGGTGGGCCCCTCTACTTCATGGACCAACTCCGCCACCGCTTTATCGAAACCCTCCACCTGACCGACGATGAAGTTATCTTCCCAGAGAACCCACAACTCTTCGTGGCCCAGGGGGCAGCCCTTTACGCTAATGACCAGCCAACCTTGTCGTTAGACATCTTGTTGGACCGGTTGGAGCACGGTGATTCCGCCGTCCTGGCACCATCACACGCCCTCGACCCGCTCTTCAATAACGACGACGAGCTGGCGGCCTTCCGTCAGCGGTACGCCAAGGACCGAGTTGAGGCTGGGGACCTGGCAAACTACCACGGGACGGCCTTCTTGGGGATTGACGCTGGTTCGACAACCACCAAGATTGTCCTGATGTCGGCTGACCACAAACTCCTGTTTACTGAATACGACAACAACGGCGGGGACCCATTAGAGAAGACCAAGCAGATGCTTAAGGACCTGAACCTGAAGATGCCGGCTGATGTGAAAATCGGTAAGGCCTGTGTCACCGGGTATGGTGAGCACTTGATCAAGAACGCCCTCAACGTTGACCTTGGCAAAGTGGAAACGGTGGCCCACTACCAGGCGGCCCACTACTTCCAGCCCGACGTTGACTTCATCCTGGACATTGGGGGTCAGGATATGAAGGCAATGACGGTTAAGAACGGGGCCTTAGCCGATATCAAATTAAACGAAGCCTGCTCATCTGGTTGTGGGTCCTTTCTGGAAACCTTCGCTACCGGGCTGAAGTACAACATCCGAGACTTTGCCCAAGCCGCCTTGCTGGCCAAGCACCCGGTCGACCTGGGCTCCCGGTGCACGGTCTTCATGAACTCCAAGGTTAAGCAGGTCCAAAAGGAAGGAGCCACGATCGGCGACATTTCCGCCAGTCTGTCATTCTCTATCATCAAGAATGCCCTCTTTAAGGTAATTAAGATGCGGAGTGCCGACGAGCTGGGTGACCACATCGTTTGCCAAGGGCGAACCTTCTATAACGATGCCGTCCTGCGGGCCTTTGAAAAGATCGCGGGTGTTGACGTGATTCGGCCAAACATTGCCGTCCTGATGGGGGCCTATGGTGCGGCCCTGATTGCCGAACATAACTACCAGGCGGGTGACCGGACCAGCCTCCTTTCCGTCAGGGAGATGGAAAACCTGACCTTTGAGAAGGAATACATGCACTGTGGTGGCTGTGCTAATAACTGTGAGCTGACTTTGACCATCTTCAATGATGGCCGGAAGTTTGTTACTGGTAACCGCTGTGAACGGGGTGAGGCCCGGGCCCTCCGCCTGCATGGCCAGCGTCCCCGGAATAATGGGAAGGTCAACCTGGTTGAACGGAAGTACAAGGAGCTCTTCAAGTACCGACCGCTCCGCAGTAAGTTAGCTGCGCACGGGACAATCGACCTGCCCCGGGTCTTGAACATGTACGAAGACTACCCACTGTGGGCGACTTTCTTCAAGCAGCTGGGCTTCCGGACGATCTTGTCACCCAAGGGGAGCAAGAGGCAGTACGAAAAAGGGATGGAAACGATCCCGTCCGACACGGTCTGTTACCTGGCCAAGAACGTCCACGGCCGCATCATGGATTTGATTGCCAACCGTCACGTCGGCCGGATCTTCTACCCGGCAATCGTCTACGAACTGCAGGAGAAGAAGGCCGCTAACAACCACTATAACTGTCCAATCGTCCAGTCCTACCCCGAAGTAATCCGGAACAATGTCGACGAAATCCGGAGCGGCCAGGTCGACTTCCGGGACCCGTTCCTGAACCTGGCGGACCACCAGTCAACGGCGGAAAACCTCTACGAATGTTTCAAGGACTTGGGGGTAACAAAGCAGGAGGTCCGTGATGCCCTTGCGGCTGGCTACCAGGAACTGGACAACTTCCACCAGAAGGTCCACAACTGGGGTGAAGACACCCTGATGATGTTGAAACAGAAGGGTGAACACGGGGTGGTCCTTGCCGAGCGGCCTTACCACCTCGACCCGATGATCAACCACGGGATTTCCCAGATGATCACGGCGGCTGGTTTTCACGTCCTAACGGAAGACTCGATTGCCCACCTAGGCGATGTCAAGGGCCTCCGGGTAGTTAACCAATGGTCCTACCACTCCCGCCTGTATGCGGCGGCCCGGATTGCGGCCAAGACGCCGGAGCTGGAATTCGTTCAGCTCAACTCCTTCGGCTGCGGCCTGGATGCCATTGATACCGACCAAGTTGAAGAGATCATGAACCAGTACAACCGCCTCTACACTTGCTTGAAGATTGATGAGGGGGATAACCTTGGCGCCATCCGGATCCGGATTCGGTCACTGAAGGCGGCAATCAAGGAGCGGACGGAAAAGGAGATTCATCCGGAAAAGCTCTACGATAACCCAACGCCGGTCAAATTCACCAAGGAAATGAAGAAGGAGAAGTACACCCTCCTGTTGCCGATGCTGTCGCCAATCCACCAGCATAACCTGGTTGACGTGGCCCTCCAGGCATCGGGTTACAACATCGTTAACCTGCCAATCAAGGACCGCCGTTCCGTCGATGTCGGGACCCGGTACGTGAATAACGATGCCTGCTACCCGGCGATCATTTCAATTGGGCAGATGGTCGAAGCACTGCAGAGTGGTAAGTACGACTTGAACCATACCGCCGTGATGATGAGCCAGACCGGTGGGGGCTGCCGGGCCACTAACTACGTGCCATTGATCCGTAAGGCCTTGAAGGATGCCGGCTTCTCGCAGGTGCCGGTGGTTTCCATTTCGCTGGGGAACCAGGGGGTTGAATCGACCCCCGGCTTTACCTTTACCCTGCCGTTGATCAAGCGGGCCTCGATCGCCTTTTTGTACGGGGACCTCTTCGAACGACTGGTCTACCATACCCGGCCGTATGAGGTGGAGAAGGGGGCGACGAACGCCCTCTATGGACCGGGTCCGGCCCAACGTGGAGAACGAGAGCTTTAAGGAATTTAAGCGCAACGTTCACGCAATTGTGCACGACTTTGACACCCTGCCAGTGCGGGACATTGTTAAGCCCAAGGTCGGCGTGGTTGGTGAAATCCTGGTCAAGTACTCGCCAATTGCGAACAACGACATTGTGGGGACCCTGGAAAAGGAAGGGGCCGAAGCAGTGGTTCCGGATATTGTGGGCTTCAAAACACTTTAACGGGATTACCCCGTGGGATGAAGTGGTGGCCGGTGC
>DHKFJ23503__coassemble_566_pt1 | contig 74750 bp, 79 predicted proteins | sample DHKFJ23503__metabat2_low_PE_016 | metagenome-assembled genome bin DHKFJ23503
ACTTAATTACCGCACACCACTCGAAGTATTTTTAAGTTGTGTCACAGATGAACAGCTCTCAACCTTTTTCTAATTTAAATTGACATTTCGGGTAAGAAATATTTTCTCAAGGTATTAAAAGTTTTTAACGACATTTCCATCGGTGGTTTTTGCATAGGGTGCCTTAATAATAAGACCTGCATGTTCATTTATTACTTTGTTTTCGTCTGAATCACTTTTGACGCCTAAATGATGTTCTATTTCTTCTACTTGCCAAGTATTATCTGGTTTACTGGTGTTCCAATTCTTATCATACTCAATGGTTTTTTCTGCTTCTTGTGTAGTTACTGTTTTTTGAGCAGTTGCTAAAGCAGCATTAGACTCACTTAAATTGGACGGAGCTTCATTATTCTCCTGTACAGTTTCACTCGACTTTTCAGCCGTTGCGGAGTCCTTCACTGCGGTCGAAGCAGCGACAGTCGCACTCTTCGTGCTTACTGATGAGCTAGTTAGCTGCTCAGCTGACGTACTCGATGGACCACTCGCCTTTAATCCGACTGTTGGGTTACTACTGCTTGTATTGTTTGTACTATTCACTTCCGCCACTGGTTCATCCGCCGAGGTAGGGTTATCCGCCGCTTGAGCGCTAACGTTCATCACGGACGTGGCACCAAACGTCAGTAAGAAAGTGGCGCAGGCAGTAATCCACTGCTTCTTCGCTTTGTATAACTTATAGTTCCGCCGTTCGGGAACCATATTTCGTTATTTGTTATTCTTTCCCATCGTTAATTCGTCCCCCTCTTAGTCATGATTAGCAATATCAGTTTCCAACTACACATTATAACGCTATCTCCTGCTCAACTGTTAGTTATACCTATAGTCCGATCAATTTCTTAGGTGGATGTTACCGCCAGCAAATTATTCTTTCCGCCGGCGCTACCATCCCAGATTCTGAGTTAAATTTTTAAAGGGTACCCCGTTCTTAGATTTATCTCCTGAACAAGCTACCCTTACATTTGGTTTATACAAATATTATAACATAATTAATACCCATAATTATAGCAAACAGCCCTCTTATTATCAATAGGCCCATGAGAAATACCCGCCACCAGCCTGGCCAATTTGGTCGCGCCGGTAACGGGTGTCATTATCAGATGCTAATTACTATTCAGTATACTCTTGCTTAGCCGTGGCCATCAGTGTGTGGTAGGCCGTGCTAATTTCTTCCGTAGTGAAGCCAAAGTCCACCTGTCCTACCTTCAACCAGAGGTGCCAGGCGTGGCAGAAGTCTTCCTGCCGCCGGGTAAAGTAGGCACTATTTAAGAAGTTCTTGACCGCTAGGTACTCACGGTTAAGGTCGGCCAGTTTGGTCTTCTTGTCCGCCGTTGCCACCCGCTGCCATTGCTGGTCGTCTAGGACCACCAGGTGGGTCCACTGCCGCTTGGCACTCAACAATAAGAAGAGTGCGAACGTCCGCACGTAAACCGTCAGTAGTTGGTCCCGGTCAGCTTGGTAATCCGGGTGCAAGACGTCTGCCCACCCCGCCGTCTGCGCAAAGTCACTGAGCTGTAGGTCTAATTGAACATAGATCGTCTGCAGGCGGGCGTCAGGGCCGAGTAACAGTTCCTGGGCATCATCAACCGCTAGTTCGAGGTCGATGATCGCGTGCAACATGGGGGTAATATCTAACTGATTATTGTTGGTCATCGTGCTCCCCTTCCTGCTGGTCACCGTCCGGGGTAAAGACCTCCGTTGGTTCCGCATAGTCGCTAGTCGCTTCTTGGTCATCACCGGCCAGGACTAGCTTGTCCGACCGGACCGCCAGTGCCTCCCGGTTGGCCAAGAACCACTTCCGAATTAGGTTGTAGTGCAAGAGGGTATCGAAGAAGGAAACCTGTGACGACGGGTCCTGGACTGCAAAGAACCACTGCTGGCTGTAGTCATCCGGATCGAAGGCAATGTCAAGCTTGATCCCCTGGTCTAATACCAATTCGGCCCCGTTATTGCGTGGTAGGTTCATCAACATGTAGTCATTCTCCGCTGTCGAGACGAAAAGCCGGTCAATTACTCGCAGGTCCAGTTCCGGCTGAACCAGGTTAAAGTGCTGACCATTTTCGGTATTGAGGATCCCGAGGTTAATCGTGAAGTCCAAGTCCGCCTTTAGTTCTTCGGCAAAGGCGATCAGCGGTTTAACCGCGTCCCGCAACTCCAGGTCGGTATGCTTCTTAAGCGCTCGGACAATGAAGTAGTTAATTAGGGCCTGGTTGTTAAACTGCATCAACCGGTTGGTCAGGTCCAGGTAGAAGAGCGGTTCCTGCTCACCCTGTTCGGTGAAGGCCGCCTCACCACCATCAACCGTAAATTTAAAGGATTCCTGGTCGGCGACCGAGTCGATCCGGGCGATAAATTCATGGCGGGCGTTTTCACTAATCTTGACCGCGTCAATCCCGTGCTTCTCCAATAACCGTCCCATGAAAATCAGGTAGTAGTCTGCCGCCTGATAGTGCTGGGGGAAGTTGATGAAGGCGTTAGCCAAGTCTAGCTTGACGAGCGCGGTCGTCGCCGTCAGCATCTTCTCGGCCGCGTCGGTCTGTGCCAACTGGTCTAATAGGTCAACGTATTGCTGGCCGAGCTTTAGGACGTCTTTAAATGAATCCGACAGTGCAGTGAGTTGTTCGCTTGGTGAGCTGATCATCTTACTATTGTTCATCTGCACTCACCTGCTTTTCTTCCTGCTTACCGCCAGCTAGACTAGCCAGGTAATCCGCGTACAGGTTGCGGTTAGCCAGCTCAAAGTCCTCAAAGCTGCCGAAGGTGTCCACGATGCTCTTTTGTTCGTAGCTTAAGATGGTATTTTCCTTAGAAAGTGACAGGACCACCTGGTCGTTTTCCCGGATCGTCTTGTTAGCAGTCCGGGCCTCCTGCTCCTCATCTTCAATCTTTTGTAGTTGGTCGACCAGCTCCTGGCGGGTCTCCTTGTTCTTACTTGATTCAAAGATACTCGACCGGGAGTTGACCTCCTCGAGTTGGGTCTCGATCGACTGGCGCCGCTGTTCCCGGGCCGCCTGGTTATCAATCAATGCTTGCAGGTGGTCATTTTGCTCGGAGATCTTTTCGATCCGGTCACTGTTGTAGCGCTTATTCTTACGGGCCAACTCAAAGGACTTGGCGAGCTTTTCATATTCGGCCTGGTCAAAGGAGAAGCGGACGTTTAACACGTCGAGCTCCCCAAACTGCCGCCGGTCCCACCAGTTACCAAAGTAAATCCGGTAGTGACCGGTCTGGTATTCTTCGTAGTAAAAGAAGGGGTAGGCCTGGCCCAGGTACTTGATCAGCTTAACGCTGAGGTAGTTACTCAACTGGTCCGCCAGGTCGTCAACGAGGCTCATCACCCCTTCGTCGTTTGGCTGCTGCTCCCGGTGTTCGATTTCCTTGGCGTAACGCCGGTTATCCAAGAGCCGGTAAATCTCCCGGTCATGGTGTGCCGCCACCGCCTGGTTAAGTTCTTGTAGGTACTTAACCTTCGTGGCGACCCGGTGCTCAATTAATGTACTGATATCAACCGCTTTGTTTCCATGTTCTTCATTCGCCATAAAGCACTAACTCCTTGTCTGCAATCACTAGCTTAATAGTAGCTGAAAATCCCGTTAAACGATTAATCTTTGGCAAAAACTTTATAATTGCTTAATTATTTACTAAAACTATTTTTACACATTTCACCCTTTTTGCAATAGCACGGTTCCAACAATTTACTGGCAAATGCTAAACGGCGACCGGAAAATTGTAAAGAATTTATCACGTTTTCTAACCAACCTTGGCAATTCTGACTGGTTGAACTATAATGAACACCAACAGGTGATTCACCTGTTACTTAATGGAGCGTTTCGAAAAGAGGCGAAGTTAACTATGGCATTAAGTAAGCAAGAACGTAAGGAAATGGCTCGCAAGGCCATGGAAAAGCGTGGGAGCAAGAAGCCTGATGGCTCTGGTTTCGCAAAGCTTGACGAAGAAGCCAAGAAACTAAGCGACTAAGCTTTTTGAAGCAATCCGATTTATTAAAGCGGCTGGTTTCAGCCGCTTTTCCTGTTTTAAAGAAGCTGGGAAAAAGCAGCAGAGTGCTCCGTATGGCTAGAATAGGACGATCGTTGGCACGGTACGGGCCAATGATTGTCCGTAACTAGACACTAGGAGCACGCTTTTTTCCGCGATTACTGTGTAATATTTAAGAAAGCAGCCAATCAATGACGTTCCACTGTTCAATTCCGTTGTCGTTGTACTTCCCCGGATCTTCCGTCAACAGGATTTTGCGGAAATTATCATTAATCTTTTGCAGGCCACGAACTTCCCGTTGGTATGTTTGCTCATCCTTTACCGATAGTGAAACCTGGTAGTAAGTCTTAACACCATTTTTTATTGTGATTTCAAAAAAGACACCGGACGGCGTAAATCCGTTCAGTGTCTTTTTTACCTATCCTACCCTTCAACCGCGTCGATCATCCGGTCGAGCAGCTTGATGTCAGTGTCCTTCGGGTAAATAGCCATGATTTCGTAAATTTGTGGTGCAGAAGTGGCACCAGTGAAGGCCAAGTTTAATGGGAAGTAGAGGTTCCGGCCCTTAACACCGGTTTCCTTACCTACTTCCTTGATGGCTTGGCTGTAGTAGTCCACGTCCGCCGGACCATTAACCAGCTTATCCTTGAGCCTCTTCAGTACCGCCAGAACGTCTTCCTTAGCGAAGTCGTCATTGTCGGTGATTTGGTCATAGTTAAAGTGCTGGTCTAAGACCGTGTAGTAGTCCCAAGCGTAGGCGATTACCTCTAACAGCTTGTCAACGTCGCGTTGGTGAACGTGGATCGTCTTCTTGACGATGTCTAAGCACTGGTCTTCTGGAACGCTTTGCAGGCGCTTAGCTTCTTCCGTCTCGCCTTCCTTGACCAATTCCATCGTCCGCTTGGCCAGTTCATCAACGTCCATCTTCTTGATGTATTGGGCGTTCATCCAGTCCAGCTTCTTCTGGTCAAAGTAAGCCGGGGCCTTGGACATCCGCTTCGGGTCGTAAACCTTGATCAGTTCATCCTTGGAGTAGATTTCCCGTTCGCCAACTGGGGACCAACCCAGAAAGGCGATGAAGTTGAAGATGGCTTCTGGCAGGTAACCATGCTTCTTATATTCATTGATGAATTGCAGGGTATCCTTATCCCGCTTACTGAGCTTCTTCCGCGTCTTCGGGTTGAAGATCAATGGGATGTGGCAAAATACCGGGTGGTCCCAGCCGAGGGCCTCGTAAATGGCCATTTGCTTAGGGGTGTTGGAGATGTGGTCAGCACCACGGAGCACGTGGGTGATGTCCATCGAGTGGTCATCAACAACCACGGCAAAGTTGTAGGTTGGCATCCCATCGCTCTTTTCGATGATGAAGTCCCCACCGAGGTTGTCGGAGTTAAAGGATACGTGACCCCGGGCAATGTCATCCCATTCGTATTCGTGGTCCTTAGGGAAGTGGAAACGGATGGTTGGCTTTAGGCCCTTAGCTTCCGCGGCTTGTTGTTCTTCTTCGCTCTTACCATACCAACGGCCGTCGTAGTGCGGTGCTTCACCGTTAGCCCGTTGCCGTTCACGCATTTCCTTTAATTCTTCTTCAGTCGTGTAGTCCTTGTAAGCCACACCCTTGTCCAGCAGTTCTTGGATGTACTTGTGGTAGATCCCCTGAGCGTTCCGTTCGCTTTGCCGGTAAGGTGCGTACTTTGGATTAGGCTTGTTCGGCCCTTCGTCCCAGTCAATTCCTAACCAGTGCAGGTTTTCCCGCTGGCTGTCTTCACCGGATTCAACGTTCCGCTTGGTATCGGTATCTTCAATCCGCAATACCATTGTCCCATTAAAGTGCCGTGCAAATAAGTAGTTAAACAATGCCGATTGGGCATTCCCAATATGCAAGAAACCAGTTGGACTTGGTGCATACCGAACTCTGACCTTTTGATCCATTATTACGATTCTCCTTTAGTAACTAGTTAGCGACCATAAAAGCCGCTAGTTCAACAATTATCATTTTATCGGAATGTGCTCATTTGTCAATGCGGGTCGACAATGTCTTTGACTTTCAACGGCCCCGCCCCAGTATCGCAAAAACGCCCGCTCCAGTCCCGGCAAAAGGCTCAACAAGCGTGAGGTGGTTGCCGAAATGCTGGACGGGCGTTTTGAATTAGTACTTAATTACTAATACTCTTCCATGTAACGCTGGCGTTCCCAGTCCGAAACGTGCTGGCGGTAGGAATCGTATTCACGGGTCTTGGCTTCCATAAAGCTATGGTAGATGTGGTCACCCATTGACCCCTTAACCACTTCGTCAGCGGTCAGTGACTTCAGGGCGTTGTGGAGGGTATCCGGCAGGTTGTGGATGTCTTTTTCCTTCCGTTCCGCTTCGGTCATTTGGTAGATGTTTTCATCAACTTCATGGATGGGGGGCAGTTCGTTGCGTAAGCCATCCAAGCCGGCTTCCAAAACGGCCGCAATTGCCAGGTAAGGGTTGGCCGATGGGTCCGCGGACCGTAGTTCAACCCGGGTCCCCATCCCCCGGTCACTTGGAATCCGGATCAGAGGTGACCGGTTGGAAGTGGACCAAGCAACGTAAACCGGGGCCTCATAGCCTGGTACCAACCGCTTGTAGGAGTTAACGATTGGGTTGCAGATGGCAGTGTAACTGCGGGCATGCTTCATCAGGCCCCCCAGGAAGTGGTAGGCCGTTGGGGAAAGTTGCTTGCTGTCATTGGCATCGTAGAAGGCGTTTTGCCCATCTTTGCTAAACAAGGACATGTTCAGGTGCATCCCGGACCCGTTGATCCCGGAAAGTGGCTTGGGCATGAAGGTCGCGTGGAGGCCGTACTTCTTGGCAATCGTCTTCACGATCAGCTTAAAGGTTTGGATATTGTCCGCGGCTTCCAGGGCGTTGGAGTACTTGAAGTCGACTTCGTGTTGGCCAGGGGCAACTTCGTGGTGGGCCGCTTCAACATTAAAGCCCAGCTTTTCTAACGCCAGGACGATGTCACGGCGGCAGTCCTCACCCCGGTCGGCCGGTTCCATGTCAAAGTAGTTTTCCTGGTCGTTAACGGTCTGGGTGGGGTTTCCTTGTTCATCGGTCTTAAAGAGGAAAAATTCGGGTTCGGGGCCGATGTTGAAGTCCTTAAAGCCCATGTCTTGCATATCGTGAAGGACCCGCTTCAGGTTGTTACGGGGGTCCCCAGGGAATGGTTGACCATCAACCAGGTGGACACTGCAGATTACCCGGGCAACCTTCCCATGTTCAGCCCCCCACGGGAAGACTAGCCAGGTCGCCATGTCGGGGTAGAGGTACATGTCACTCTCTTCGATCCGGACAAAGCCATCGATTGACGAGCCATCAAACATAATCTTGTTGTCCATCAGCTTGTCGAGCTGGCTAACTGGTAAGTCAACGCTCTTAATCGTCCCCAGCATGTCGGTAAACATTACACGCAAGAAGCGGATGTTTTCATCCTTGACCATCTTGCGAACTTCATCTTTTGATAGTTCTCGCTTTGCCATTTATTCCATTCCCTTTCATAAAAAAACTTCCACAACTCATGCCATTATTAATAAAATGAAGTCCGGCCCCGCGACGTCCACCCCACCGGAATAGACCAATCGGTCCGCCGGGCGGTGTCGCTTGTCGCCAGTGCCCTTCCTCAATACGGTTCCTAGGATAACAATCAACACGAACCAAGTCAATTTAATTCCGAAACTTTTCAGCAAACATAAGCAAATATGTTCGGTAACTTTATTTTCTTAACCAATCATCGACGAAGGCCTTAATATCTTCAACACGATCCTGCCCGCTGACCAGGTCAAACCAGTGCACTGGCATCTGGTTTCGAAACCAGGTGAGCTGGCGCTTGGCGTAGTGACGGGAGTCTTGCTTCACCTTGGCGATTGCCGCATCCCGGGTTACTTCCCCCCGGAAGTAGGGGAAAAACTCATGATAGCCGATCCCCTTCCTGGCTGGCAGGTCCGCCCCGCCCTGGTCATAGAGCCAGCGGGCTTCTTGTTCGAGGCCCTGGTCCATCATCTGGTCGACCCGCTGGTTGATCCGCTGGTAGAGGACTGGCCGGGCGGTGTTAAGCCCGATTAGCAAGAAGTCATCTTGGGGTGCCGACTGGGGCTGGCTGGAGAAGGGCTGGCCGGTCTTTTCTACCACCTCGATAGCCCGGATCAGGCGACGGCGGTTGCCCACCGGGATCTGCTGGCTGGCGGCCGGGTCAATCTTGGCCAGGTGGTGCCAGAGGTAGTCATTCCCCTTGGCAGCAGCTACCTGGTTCCAGTGCTGGCGGATGGCCGCCGACTGGTCATCAAAGTGGTCACTACCCAGGGCCAGGTTTTCGGTCAGTGCCTGGAGGTAAAAGCCGGTCCCACCGGCGATGATTGGCAGGCGGCCCCGGGCGGTAATGTCGGCGATCCACTGGCTGGCAGCGGCCTTAAAGCGGGCGGCTGAGTAGCGTTCGTCAACCGTACAGATGTCAATGAGGTGGTGGGGTATCCCCGCCATTTCAGCCGGGGTAACCTTCGCCGTCCCGATGTCGAGGTGCCGGTAGACCTGCATCGAGTCACCCGAGATCACTTCACCATTTTCCGCCTGGGCCAGCCGGATTGAAAGGGCCGTCTTACCCACCGCGGTAGGGCCCACAATTGCAATAACCTTGTTCATTTTCTAACTTCCTTATAAACTTCTAAATTTGCTTCGAATTACTGGTAAAAAATCACCAAGACGGTCATAATAGAGGTAAACCTGATAATAAAGGAGGAATACCTAAATGAAGACATTAACTAAGGGATTCTTAATCGGTACGGCATCAACGTTAGCCGCCATTGCAAGTGGCGCGCTGGCCTTCCACAAGACCGTCATTAAACCAGTTGAAGAAGAAGAAATCAAGTTTGATGAGAACCGTCGGGCAGCTACCCGGAAGAACCGGTCCGCTCACCAATTCTAATTTCATCACTATTATATAGAATCACCGCCGAACTTGCCGCAATAATTGCGAAAAAGACGGTGAATTAAAAATCGGCGCCGAGCAGTTACGGATTATCCCGTATGCTCGGCGCCGATTTTTGATATTGGTTCCCCCAACCGGGCCACCAATGATTAATACTTATTCTTCTTCGTCTTACCGTCCCATTCACGGTAACCGTTCCGCAGGATGTAGAGCTTGTCATAGCCGTGCTTGCTTAAGAAAGCCGCCGCCTGGGTCGACAGGGTCATCGAGTCATCGTACAGGTAAACCGGCAGGTCCGGCCGTAATTCCCCGTACTGCTGACGAAGGTAGATGTAGGGCAGGTTGCGGGCCCCGAGGATGTGCCCCGCAGCGAAATCCTTTTCCTGACGGAGGTCAATTACCTGGGCCTTCCGCAGTCCCTTTTGAAAGTCTTCCTGGTCTAAGACGGTCGCGTAGTGGTTGCGCCGCCAGTAACCCCATCCCCAGCTGATCAGCCAGACAAGGATAATGACGATAACGACGATGTTAACAGCTAAAAGTCCATTACTAATTCCTAGTACCACGATTGATGCGCTCCTCACTTAGGCTTGTTCAAATTGACGGGCCAATGATGCCGCACCGATCACACCGGCATCATTACCTAATTGAGCCAGCTTCAGCTTAGTGGACGTTCGAACCGTTGGGAAGGCGAACTTCTCAAAGTTCTTTTGGACCCGCTTGAGCAGGAAGTCACCGGCTGCGGAAACCCCACCACCAATAACCAGGTATTCAGGGTTCAAGGCGTTGGACAGGTTAGCACAAGCCAGGCCAAGGTAGAAGGCCATTTCGTCAACCACCGTGTTGGCCAGGTAGTCGTTTTGCTTAGCCAGGTCGAAGACGATCTTGGAAGTGATCTCGTCACCGTTGTCGATCATGGCCTTCAAGCGGCTGTTACCCTCGTATTCTTCCGCCTTATCTTGGGCGATGTGAACCACCCCAGTAGCGGAAGCGTATTGTTCCAGGCACCCACGGTTACCACAAGTACACAGGTAACCGTTAGGCTTGACGATCATGTGACCGACTTCACCACCGGCACCAACAACCCCGTGAACCAAACGGCCGTTGGAGATCAAGCCCCCACCGACACCGGTCCCTAAGGTAATGAAGGCCACGTCGTCACCTTCGTTACCGGCACCCTTCCAACGTTCACCAAGGCCGGCCACGTTGGCATCGTTATCGAGAGCGAACTTCATGCCCGTCCCCTCTTCGATCTGTTCCTTGACGTGTTGGGTCGTCTTCCAGTTCAGGTTGAAGGCACCGACAACGGTCCCTTCTTCCCGGTCGATGGTCCCGGGCGTCCCCATCCCGATACCAACGAATTGGTCAGGGGTCATCTTGTACAGGTCAAGGTGGTGGTTGATTGAGTCGATAATGTCGGGAACAATGTGGGAACCATCATCTAAAATGTTTGTCCGGATGGACCACTTTTGTTGGATTTCACCGTCCTGGGTCAGGATTGCGAACTTAATCGTGGTCCCACCTAAATCAACACCGAATAATTTCTTTGCCATTATAACTTTCCTCCTGGATTTGATAGTTAAGTTAGTATAAGCGGCCGCTTGCTTCGCGGCGCGCTTCTTCGCGATGCTCCTTGCGAAGAACCAGCTTGGCTTTCGCGTAGGTCTGCCGGTCGACGACACCTGCCTGGTAGAGGTTGTCTAATTCAATCGCCATCAGTTCAATATCATACAACCGTTTGCCCACATACACAAAGACATCAAATTGTTTTAATAATTGCTGGACATCATATAATGTCCGGTACTCACGTGGTAGCTTTGCCATCTCATCAGCTCACTTTTAAGAATAATGCCACTAGCCCCACGACTAACACCACCGTCGCGATTAATCGCTCAAGCATGTTAACCCGGCCAAGGCGGGGTGCCGCAACGGTATAGGCGGCCAAAAAGCCCCCCAGCAATCCACCGATGTGGCCCGCCAGGTCAATCCCAGGGACCATCAGGTCGGTCACGATGTTTAAGACGACCAGGATTAAAAACTGCCGACTTAATATCCGGATAGCCTGGTTTTCCCGAAACGACATCCCCAGCATGATAAAGGCCCCAAACAGGCCGAAGATCGCCGTGCTGGCCCCGGCCGAAATACCAGCGGGCAGCCAGTCGGCACTCAAGAGGTTCCCCGCCAGGGCACTGATGAAGTAAATCACCAGCATCCGCCAGTGACCAAACAGCTGCTCAATGTACATCCCAATAAAGTAGAGGGTAATACTATTGATCAAAATGTGGGCAAAGCCGATGTGGACAAATACCGGGGTGATCAGCCGCCACCATTGCCCCGCGTGAACTAAGCCCGCCTGTAAGGCCCCAAACTGGAGTAGAACCGCCGGGTGCGTGGAGCCACCGGCCAACGTCATCAGGACGTAGACCACCACCTGGATGGCGATCAGCGTCACCGTCACCGGGTTACTCTTCCAAAAACTAGCCTTCATCCGCTAGTTCTCCGCGAGTGTGATCACCTGGCCCACGACTTGATCATGGTCCTCCGCCGACCACTCGCCGCTACCGGCAAGCTGGGTCGGCAGTGCCAAGGAAATCGTCTTCCCCTGGTACTTGCTGAGGTAGCGGTCGTAATAACCACCGCCAAAGCCTAACCGCTGGCCATCCTCGGTAAAGGCCACCCCGGGGACCACCATGAGGTCAATCTCGTCGGGACCATATACCCGGCCATCCTGCGGTTCTAAGATACCAAAACTGGTCTCTTCAAATGTCGTATTTTCCTTCAACTCCACAAACTCCATCTGGCGTTGGGGCAAGGTGCGTGGGACCACAACTGTCCGTCCTTCATGCCGGGCGTGCAGGATCAGCGGCGCGGTGTCAATCTCAAAGGACTGGCTCAGGGTCAAGGCAATCACCTTTGCACCCATCCACGCGGGCTGGTCATACAGCTCCGATGCCAAACGTTTCTCTTCGCCGAGCCGCGTATTAACATCCAGCTGCTGAAGCCGGGCAATGTAGGCCTGACGCAGTTCTGATTTTGAATACGTCATTATTCTACAATCTCCCCTTTATACTAATAATGATAAACGGTTTCAATAAAACATTATCACCGCTCACCCATTAATTTGCAAGCGTTTTTTCCACAAAACGGGCCCCGCTTACTCGTGGGCTGGCTGGTTGAGCCGTCCGTACAGGTGGACGATCTCTTCGGCCAGGTCAACGTAAGTAATCGCCGTCATCAAATGGTCCTGGGCGTGGACGATCAGGAGGGTGAGCTCCACCTTCTTACCCTGGGCTTCGGCCGTCAGCATCTTCGTTTGGATGTTGTGGGCCTCGTTGAGGGTCGCTTGGGCCGTGGCGAGCTGCTGCTTGGCCACCGTCATTTTACCCGCCCGGGCCGCGGCCAAGGCTTTTTTAGCGGCTTTTTTGGCATCCCCCGCATTGACCATCAACTGCATTGCTTGGGCCAGGGCCGCCGATTGTTCTTCTGCCATCTTAATCGCTCCTTTTCAGATTTAAAAAAATCCTGCTAACAGCAGATCGCTATCGGCAGGATTAAAGTGGTGAAACTAAATTACTTAGTTTCGCGGTGCAAAGTCACCTTTTGTTCCCGTGGGCAGTACTTGTTTAATTCAAGACGGTCGGGATTGTGACGACGGTTCTTACTAGTTAAGTAAGTCCGTTCATGGCATGAAGTACATTCAAGTGTAATGTTAACACGCATGAGTTGAAACCTCCAAACATATTTTTAATCTTTAATTGGTTATTTACGTAACCCTAACTCGTACAACTATATCATTTATTGACCAGTTTGGCTAGTCCTTTGCCAAACTTTGTTAAGGGAAATTCCTTGACAGCCCCTTAATTCGTGCTGTCATCGGCCTGGCTCGAATTACGAACCGTCTTCCAATAAGCCTGGAAGATCTGCTTGGCCATGGTGATGTTGGCTTCCCCATCATCATTCGTACAGCCCGGAATAGCCAGGGCCACAACAACTTGCGGGTTCTTCGAAGGCGAGAAACCGGCAAAACTCAGCGTCGTCGTTTCATGACCATTGGAAATCGTCTGCGCCGTCCCGGTCTTCCCGGAAACGGATGGCTTGACGCTCGCCAGGTTCTTACCAGTAACGTAGGCATTAGACCCGTGAGTAACCAGGTACAGTCCCTGGTGAACCACTTCAAAGTAGGACTTTGGTGCCGGGATCACCTGTTGGACCTGTGGCTGGGTGGTGTATTGGACGGGGCCTAATTCACCATTGCTCTTGGTCCCCCGGATCTGCTTAACCACGTATGGCCGCATCCGGTTCCCACCATTAGCAATCGTTGAAATGTACTGAGCCAGCTGGATAGTGGTGTACCCGTCATAGTTTCCGTAGGCCAAGTCCAACGCGGAAACGATGTGCTTTGCATCAGACGGCCCTTCGTAACCGGTCGTCTCACCCGGAAGGTCGATCCCGGTCTTCTGTCCCAGGCCAAACATATTAAAGAAGTAGCGTTCCTTTTGGAAGATACTTGGCTTCATGGTTACCTGCATGCCCGGCGTGTAGTCCATCTTTCCTTCCTTCATTGCAATCTGCATCATGTAGGAGTTCGACGAAACTTCCAGGGCGGTTGCGGCGTCTACCGCCATGTTGGCCCCACCATTGTGGTTAAACCATGAACTCTTCTGCGTACTGTTAACCCGGATTGGCTTATCAACCAAGGTGCTGTTTTCGGGGGTAATTACCCCACTCATTAACCCGCCCATCACGGTCGCCGGCTTCACAACCGACCCCATCGTAATCGGCTGGTTAATCGCCCCGATTGGGTTGGTGGTCTGCTTACCGGTCTTGGTGTTCCGGCTAATCCCGGCCATCGCCAAGACGGCCCCGGTATTAGGGTTCATTACCACGGCATAGACACCGGAGGAGTAGGCGTTCCCGGCGGCGGCATAGTTTCGTTCCAGGATCTGTTGAACCTGCTTTTGGAACTTGGAATTAATAGTTAGGACCAGGTTGTCCCCCTTCTTACCAGGGTACTTCACCTTTTCCTTCGTCACGTCGTTACCGTTGGTCGTCACCTCCGTCTGGGACTTGGAACCGGCCAACGTGGCCTGGAAGCCCTTTTCCAGGTAGCTCTGACCAACACTATCGTTACGGGAATAACCTTGGGACAGGAGCGAGTTAACCTCGTCACTCGGCAGCCCGGTCGTCGAAACGCCACCGGTCAAAGCCTGCATTTCCTTTCCTTGAGGGTAGTTCCGCGTCCAGGCGGTCCCAATCTTAACCCCCGGCATCTGGCCCAGGTGTTCACCAACCTCGGACAGTTCCTTAGCGGTGACCCCGGTCTCCTTAATGTAAGTGGTGGACAGTGAGTAGGCCCCACTCATTGCGGCGTAAATCCGGGCATTGTTCTTTTGCTGCTTTGTCAATTCCCAGCTCGCGGGGTGGGCGCTCAAGTACTTCAAGGCCTTGTCGTACTTGTCGTCATCCGAGTCGGTCTGGGAAGTCTTCACGTGTTTTAACACCTGCTTCAACCGGCTCTTGTCAGCCAGGTAGTAGTCTTCCTGGTTCCGCTTCGTGAGGCGGGAGTTCTTGTTCGAGACAGATACGTAGCGACCCAACCGGTTGGCCACCCGGTACAGTTCATCACTAGTGACGTTCGACCCCTTGGTGTAGGTAATGGCCTGGTGGGTCTGGTTACCGACGATGACCTTGCCTTGTGAGTCGTAGATCATCCCCCGTTGAACGTTGTTAGTCTGGATCGTGGTATCTGACCGCTTAACTTCCGCCTTATAAGCCGTCCCATTGAGGACTTGCAGGTAGAACAAGCGGGCGGCGAGTGCCAACAGTAAGATCCCCACTACCCACAATAAGAAGTTCAACCGAAACGGGATAATTGATTGGGCATTTCGATTCTTTTTATTGCTACGGGAACTAAGGGCGTTCCTCATTCGATCAAAAATTTTCACCGGATCAACATTCTCCTTCATTGTAGTGAATACTATTTTAACAAATTTTAGCTTGGTGCGCAGGCCCACTGAGCACTACTAACAGGAAAATGATACTCTTAATTGGCCCAAAAATGAATAACTTTGCCGGGGATTTACTTAATTTTAATTTCCGTCACCATTTAATCATATTTTCCGTTATATAATATTGGGGTATTTCTAAAATGCAAAGGAGCGCTAATTAGTGCGAGCTATTTATCGAAAACATCAACGTTTAATTCTCCTCACGGTCAGTTTCTTAATCCCCTTCCTATTGATGGGGGGCTACTTTATCGGCCGGCAGATGGCGCCGTTTGGTCCGAGTAGCCTCTTAACGGTCGACCTCGGCCAGCAATACGTGGACTTTTTCGCCTACCTGCGGGCCGCTCTTCTCCACCACCCCACCAGTCTCTTCTATTCATTTAGCAAGGGCCTCGGCGGTGAAATGTGGGGGACCAACGCCTACTACCTGTTTAGCCCCCTCAACCTCTTACTCCTCTTCTTCCCGGGACGGTCGTTAACCGCCGGGATCATGCTGATCTTACTCCTCCGCTACGGCCTAGCGGGTCTGAACTTTGCCTGGCTGCTGGATAAGACTGGCTGGCAAGCTGGGCCGCGGATCTGGGCCTTTAGCACCGCCTACGCCATGAATGGCTGGATGATCGCTAACCAGCTCAACATGCTCTGGCTCGACGCCCTCGTGATCCTGCCGCTAATTATTTGGGGGCTGTTAAAGCTCCTCCACCACGGCCAGCCGGGAACCTACATCGCCTGGCTCGCCGTGATGATGGTCGACAACTACTACATGGCCTGGATGATCTGCCTGTTCACAGTCCTGGTCGTTGCCTGGCAGCTCCCGACCCTGGCTAACTGGCGCCAGCGGGGGTGGGCATTCTTGCGTTACGGCCTGTCGTCTCTGGCGGCGGCCGGGATTGCAGCCGTCACCCTGCTGCCAACCATCTATGCCCTGGCCCAAAGCAAGGGAACCTATACGGAAAACGTTATCCGCAGCCGGTGGGAATACTTCCCCTTCAAGATGCTCGCAAAGCTGGTCCCGGGCTCCTTTAACTTTGACCAGATGCCCAAGGGCCAACCCAACTACTACATCGGGGCACTCTTGATGATCGGGGCGCTCTTGTACTTCTTCAACCACCGCGTCAAGTGGCAGCAACGACTGGTGGCCCTGTTGGTCACCCTCTTCTTCTTACTCTCGTTTTGTTACGAGCCGCTGGACCTGCTCTGGCACGCGGGGCAGTTTCCGGTCTGGTACCCCTACCGCTTTTCCTTCCTATTTAGCTGCTGGTGCATTCTGCTGGCCGCCAAGACGATCCAGCCGGGCTACCAGTTAAGCCGCCGACTAGCAGTTCTCCTATTGGTCATCGTGGCCGGGATCTTTGCTTACGTTAGCCAGCTGAAGTTATCCTACCTGTCCACTAGCCAGCGGGTCATCGGGTTAAGCTTTGCTATCATCAGCATCGTCTGCTTGGCCATCCCCCGGCGCGATTCCCCCCGCCTGTACGAGCTGCTGTTGACCTGTCTGATCATCTGTGACGTCACCACGAGTGCCTACACCAGCCTCAATAACCTCGCCTACGTCTCCCAGGGTGAGTTTGCCAATTACACCAGCCAGCTCGACCAGGCCAGCCATCAGGTTAAGGTGCATGACCACGGACTCTACCGGGTGGCGAAGACCTTTACCCGGACCAAGGACGACCCCTTCCAGGGGTACTTCAACTCCGGCGACCACTTTGGTTCAACCCTGGAGCCGGCGATCCCCAACTTCATGGGGGCGATCGGCCAGCCAGCCGGGGATGGGTTTGTAACTTACGCAAACGGTACCCAGGTGACCGACGCGCTGCTCGGGTTCAAATACACGATGAGCAAGCGGGACCCGCGGACGGCCCAGATGCCAATCTCCGGCTACCGGCCCGACTGGAACCGGCAACCGGTCACCGCCTTTACATCCAAAATTGTGATCAAGAAGAACAGCGCAGCCCTGCCATTTGCCTTCGGGGCCAACCGTGAGATCCTCTACCTCGCCCACACGACCCTGGACCCGCTGAACTACCAGTCACAAATCATGCAGGCGTTAGCGGGCCGGCCCGTCAACCAGCCACTCTTCACCGTGCAAAACTTCACCGCGGTCCGCTTCGTCAATGTTCAAGCGGCCAAGCAGATTACCGGGACGGTCTTTAAGAAAGAGAACCTATTGAAGCCGGCATATATTCAGCTCCGGTTTACCCCGCCGACCAACGACTCTTACTACCTAACCCTGGGGCCCAACGCCAAAAGCGACGTCTCGATTCGGGTTAACAACCGGGCCTTTGGGCAGTCCAGCAACTACCGGGACACGGTGGTGATCAACCTTGCCCACCACCAAAAGGGCCACCCCGTCATTGTGACCCTCCGCTTGAAGAAGATGGCGGCCTGGTTGCAAAACGTCAGCGTCTACTGGCTCAACCAGCGGGCCTTTAATGCCAGCCTGCGTACCCTCCACCAGTCGCCGCTTAAGGTGACCCACCATTCCAGCACCAGGATCACGGGTACGGTCGACCTTAAGCCGCGGCAAACGGTCCTCATGACCACTATTCCGGCCGCCCGGGGTTGGCACGCGGTGGTCGACGGTCGCCCCGTAGCTACGCGGACGGTCCTGAGCACCTTTATGGCCATTCCAATGTCCCCGGGCCACCACCAGGTCAAGCTCTACTTCCGTCCACCGTTCCTGGTTCTCGGCAGTATCATCAGCATTCTCAGCTTATCACTAACAATTGTGGTCCTTAAGCATCCCTGGCAACGGAGCAAATAATATAAAGCAGCCTTCAGTGCTCAGAAAAATCTGAGCGCTGAAGGCTGCTTTACTTATGGTAGTGTTAGTGCTGTGAGGCCCCCGTCGATGCGTCCGGGTGCTCCTCTTGTTCCTTACTGATCCCCGCTACGTCAGGACCATCGTCCGCATCTTCATGCCGGAAGTGGAAGATGGGACCATCCGTCTTGGGGTTGTAGTCGACCGTCGTGACCAGGTCTTTGAAGAACCATTCGTCTAATTCATCGACGTGGTAGTTAACCCCGTCCTTTTCCACTGCTAGTACTGGCTCAATCGGTTGGTCCTCCCGGGTGAAGGCCGGCGAAAAGCCGTGGTGGACCTCGGTATAACCATAGGTCTTCCCGTAAAACTTGATCCCCGTCCCGGCGGTCAACCCCAGCTCATCTTTGAACCACTGGTGGGCGCGGTCGGTTACGATTAATTTCATCTAAAACATCCCCTTAAATCGGCTACCCGAATGGTAGTGCTTTCATAGTATTAACTATACCATGTTCGGGGCCGAATCCCAACACTTTTGCCCCGATTGTTAATAAACAACAAACCGGATGAACCTGGCCCCTACCAAGTTCATCCGGTTTTATAAACTACTTCACGGAGAGGATCTTAACCTTCATCGTCCCGCTCGGAATTTCAATTGCGACTTCTTCGCCGACCTTGTGGCCCAGCAGGCCCTTGGCCATTGGTGATTCGTTGGAAATCTTACCGTTCAGTGGGTCCGATTCGGATTCACCAACGATCGAGTAGGTTTCTGGTTCTTCATCGGGCAGTTCCTTAAAGGTTACTTCCCGCCCCATTGAAACTTCATCCTTGTCAACGTCTTCGTTGTCAATGATTTCAGCATATTGCAGCATGTTTTCAATCTGGGCAATCCGGCTTTCCACCATTGCTTGTTCGTCCTTAGCGGATTCGTATTCGGAGTTTTCAGAAAGGTCCCCGTAACTCCGGGCAATCTTGATACGCTTGATTACCTCCGGACGACGCTTCATCTTGTATTCTTCAAGTTCATCTTCCAACTTCTTTTTACCTTCCAAAGTCATTGGAAAAGTTTTTTCTTCAGCCATTACACTCTCACTCCTCATTCTTAATTCAGTGGTAACATTACCATTTCTCGCGCTGCTTGTAAACCAACTTTATAGGGTGTGGCCACGTTTGACCAGGATGTCACGGACCTTGGTCGTCAACAGGTCAATGGCAACGTGGTTTTCCCCACCCTCGGGCACGATGATGTCGGCGTAGCGCTTCGTCGGTTCCACAAACTGGTGGAACATTGGCTTAACAGTCGCCAGGTACTGGTTAATTACCGAATCCAAGGACCGGTCCCGTTCGACCATGTCCCGCTTGATCCGGCGAATGATCCGGATGTCGTCATCGGTGTCCACGTAGACCTTAATGTCCATCAGGTCCCGCAGGCGCTCGTCGTCTAAGATCAAGATTCCTTCTAAGATGATGATCTCGGTTGGTTCGACGTGGACCGTTTCTGGTGACCGGGTGTACTTAGTGTAGTCATAGACCGGCATCTCGATGGACTTGTTATTGCGCAGGTCCGACAGCTGCTTGATCAAGAGGTCGGTGTCAAAGGCCAGCGGGTGGTCGTAGTTGACCTTTTTCCGCTCTTCCATCGTCATGTCTGCCTGGTCATTGTAATAAGTATCCTGGGCGATGATCTGGATGTCTTGACCCTTTAACTCATTATAGATTGCCCGGCTAACCGTCGTCTTACCACTACCTGAGCCACCAGTTACCCCGATGATAATTGGTCGCTTCTTATTTTGCGTACTCATTAATTGCGTTGCTCCCTTTTTAATTTAATCTGAAATAGTATACAGCACTATTTTAAATGCGGCAACTCACTCACCGCCGTTTGGCCGCCTGGCTGTCTTGCAACCGGCCAGCAATCTGGGGAACGGTGAGGGACCGGTTCAGGGTAAACGTCCCGGCCTTAACCCCACTCGTCTTATGGGTCTGAAGGTAGTAAGAAAAGACGAAGGCACTTTTGATCACCCGTTTTTCCTGGAGGATCGTGCCGACTTCATCATCCGTGGCCCCCTTGGGGATCACGACCGTCACCCGGGTCCGGCTGCCACTAGCAACCGGCCGGAGAGCATAGTTAAAATACTGGTGGATTGCAAGCCCTAGGACCACTAGGACCACGACCAGGCCGATCACGAACCGGTTTTGCCGGCGTAACTGCTGCTCATCCATAATTTCACCGTCCTCCTATCTTGTTACCTGCTTTGGTATGCAAAGGGACCCCGGCATTTCAAAACTGCAAACGCTGGGGTCTCTAAATTGATGGACTGGGGCTAAGATTAATTTACGAGCCGCAGCACCATTTTAACGAATTTCCGCTGACAGGTCGTCAGTCAACGACTTGGTAACCTTATCAAAGGCCTGGTTAACTTGGTCTTCCGTTAGCGTACCGTGGTCATCCTGGTAGGTTAACGTGTAGGCCAGTGACTTCTTGCCCTTTGGCAGGTGGAAGCCACTGTAAACGTCAAAGAGGTGGACGTGCTTCAAGAAGGCGCCGCCCCGCTTCTTAATGATTGCCAAGACGTCGGCATTAGTAATGTCGCTGTCAACCAAGAGGGCAATATCTCGGGTAATCGCTGGGTACTTACTAATTGGGTGGTACTCATTAGCTACCTTGTCGGCGGCCAGTAAGGCTTCCAGGTTCAGCTCAAAGACGTAGGTTTCTGGAATCTTGTATTCCTTGGCCGTCTGCGGGTGGACCTGGCCGATGAACCCAACCAGTTGATCATCAACCAAGATGTTAGCCGTCCGGCCAGGGTGCATCTCAGCCCGGTGGTCATCAGCAACGAAGCTAATCTGGCCAGCGATGCCGAGGTTGTGGATGTACCGTTCCACGATCCCCTTCAGCTGGAAGAAGTCGACTGGCTGATCATCCCGGTGCCAGGAGTTGGCTGCCATTTGACCGGTGATCGCAGCAGCCAGGTGTTCTTGTTCCTCAGGGCGTTCGCCACCCTTTGGCAAGAAGACCCGTCCTTCTTCATAGAGGGCCACGTTGTCGACCTTCCGGGCCACGTTGTAGGCCACGTCGAGCAGCAGGCCACTGATGATGTTCATCCGGGCGGCCACGTGGTCAGAGCTCATTGGGAAGTCCAGCAGCATTGGTTCGTCAAGGGGACTGATTTGGAACTGCTTAGCCTTATCTTCCGTCGTCAGGGAGTAACTGATCGCCTGGGTCAGGCCCATCCCTTCCATGTCGTGACGGGTGGCCCGCAGGAACTTTTGCCGGGGACTCAGGCCACCGTGGTTGCGGGTCATTACCGGCAGGGTCGCTGGCAAGTTATCGTAGCCGTAGATCCGGGCAATTTCTTCGTACAGGTCGGCAGCTTCAAAGATGTCCCACCGCCGGGCTGGTACCGTGACGGTCACTTGGTCGGCGCCACTGGTTTCCACAGGGAAGGCCAGGCGGTTAAAGATATCAACAACTTCCTGCATTTCAAGTTCGGTGCCGAGGACGTGGTTCACCTTAGCTAATGACAAGGTGATGTGCTTGTCTTCGGCCGGCTGTTCACTGGCGGTCACAATCCCCTTCGTGACCTTACCACCGGCGAGCTCGCTGATTAATTCTGCCGCTTCGTTTAAGGCCGTTTCAACCGTGGCCGGGTTGATCCCCCGTTCGAACCGCATTGAGGATTCACTGTGGAGGTCCAACCGGCGGGCTTGCTTCCGCACCATGATCGGGTTAAAGATCGCCGCTTCCAGTGCGACCGTCGTGGTGGAAGCAGAAACAGCGGTCCCCTGGCCACCCATGGTACCGGCGAGGGCGACTGGTTGGTCATCCGCCGTCACGACAATGTCGTTGGCGATCAACTGGTGGTCGTCACCGTCCAGGGTCGTGAAGGCTTCCCCATCCTTAGCGTGGCGGACGGCGAACTGGTGGCCCGGCAATTGACTGTAGTCGTAGCTGTGCAGTGGCTGGCCGTACTTCAAGAGGACGTAGTTAGTCACGTCGACCACGTTGTTGACCGGGCGGATCCCGGAGTTCCACAGCTTAATCTGCAGCCACAGTGGGCTATCGGCTACCTGCACATCCTTGATGACCCGGAGCTTATACGTTGGGGCCACCGCGGTATCGGCAACTTTGGCTTCTACCAGGTCACTGGTTTGTTCGTCGGCCCCTTCCTTAACGGCAACTTCCTTGAAGTGGGGCTTCAGGTTGTAGAAGGCGGCGATGTCGTTGACATTGCCGTAAATGCTTAGCATGTCACCCCGGTTCGGCGTTACATCGGTATCAATGATGGTGTCGTCCATCCCCAGGTATGGGAAGACCGAGTCGCCGGGTTTGGCGTCATCAGGCAGGAGGTAGATCCCGTCATCATAGTCCTTGGGTGCAATCTTGTCACTAAAGCCGAGTTCTTGGAGTGCACAGAGCATCCCGTTGGATTGGACACCGCGGATCTTGCCCCGCTTGATCTTGACGTTGTCACCGATCCGAGCACCGTGGAGGGCCACGATGACCTTTTCACCGGCCGCCACGTTCGGTGCACCACAGACGATTTGGATGGGGTCCCCTTCACCAACGTCGACTTGGCAGACGTGGAGGTGGTTTGAATCAGGGTGGGGTTCACAGGTTTGCACTTCACCAACCACGATCTTCTTGAGACCGTCGCTTAGTGAGTAAACGTCATTGATATCAACGGAGGTCCGGGCGATCTTTTCGGCTAGTTCACGGGGATCAACGTCAATATCCAAGTATTCTTTCAGCCATTGGTATGATACTTTCATTTAGATTATCCTTTCTCGTCGAACTGGTTCAAGAAGCGAACGTCATTTTGGTAGAAGTTCCGGATGTCATCGACCCCGTACTTCAGCATTGCGAACCGGTCGGGACCTAACCCAAAGGCAAAGCCGCCGTATTCTTCCGGATCAACGCCCGACATCTTCAAGACGTTCGGGTGGACCATCCCGGCACCCAGCACTTCAATCCAGCCGGTGTGCTTGCAGATCGCACAACCCTTGCCCATACAGTTAAAGCAGGTGATGTCCGCTTCCACGGATGGTTCGGTGAATGGGAAGTAGCTTGGCCGCAGCCGTACCTGGAGCTTGTCGCCAAAGAGGGACTGGGCAACGACTTCCAGGGTTCCTTTGAGGTCGGCCATGGTGATGTGCTTACCAACTACCATCCCTTCGATCTGGTTAAATTGGTGGCTGTGGGTGGCGTCATCGGTATCACGCCGGTAAACCTTACCAGGGGAGATCATCTTCAGCGGGCCCTTGCTAAAGTCATGCTTTTCCAGCATCCGGGCCTGCATTGGCGAGGTCTGGGTCCGCATCAAGACCTTCGGCGTGATGTAGAAGGTATCCTGCATATCCCGCGCCGGGTGGTCCTTAGGTAGGTTGAGCTTTTCAAAGTTGTAAACTTCTTGCTCCACTTCATCCCCGACGGCGACTTCGTACCCCATCGAAACGAAGAGGTCCACCACCTGGTCGATGATTTGTTGGATGACGTGTGATTGTCCCTGGGCAACCGGGGTCCCGGGCAGGGTCACGTCTAACTTTTCAGCCGCCAATTGGGCGTTCATGGCCGCCTGTTCCAATTCGGCCCGCCGGTTTTCCAGCGCGGTCGTCAGGTCGTCACGAACCTTGTTAGCAAATTTCCCCACGACGGGCCGTTCTTCAGCGCTTAAGTCACGCATCCCCCGTAAGACGTTGGTGATGGGGCCCTTTTTACCGAGCATCTTCACCCGTACTTCATTGATCTTCTTCAGATCTTGTGAATTTTTGATTTCCGCCAGCCCTTCGTCACGAAGTTCGGTCAGCTTATCCTTTAATCCCATTTTTTCAACTCCTTTGAAATCAAAAAAGCTCCGTCCCTATTAGGGACGAAGCTTCGCGGTACCACCCTAGTTTACCGGTCACCGGACCAGTACACTTAAGTCGATCAATAACGGTGATCAGCCGGAATACCATTACGTATCAGCTCGGAAAATGAAATTCACCCTCTGGTACTGACCATCACTTGCAGAAGTGGTGACGGCTCTCTGGCAGACCGGTCCGGCTACTAGTTTTCGTCATTGCCTTTAATTCCTTATCCATTTTAGCCACTCGCCCCGGCGAGGTCAAGCTAAAATTAGCACCACTTGTCACTCCAGGCGTGGACGGCCTTCATCACTGGTGCTAACTCCCGGCCCCGTTCGGTCAGGGCGTAGTCGACCCGGCTGCTGCCGGCGTAAGTTTTCCGAACAATGATCTGCTCATCTTCCAGTTCCTTCAGGCGCTCACACAGGACCCGGTCACTGCACTTGGTGATCGCCCCGGCAATATCTTTGAACCGCAATGTCGGTTGTTCCAATAAGACTTCAATGATCAGACCGTTCCACTTCTTGCCGAGCATCATAAAGGTCTGGGTAAACTTTGGGCACAGTTTGCAGCCCGTCTCAGTGGTTTTCTTTTCAGCAAGTTTTGGCATTGTCATACTCCTTCCCTACCAAGTCGTCCGCATCCGCCGCTTCTTAATCTTGCGCCGTAGCTTGGCACGCAGTGGGCTAAAGAATTCATGCTCTGCTTCAAAGTCATCAACTAAAGAAACAATCAAGCTCTCTGGATAGCGCGGCGTTGCTAACGTAGCACCAAACATGTGCTTTAAGATAATATCCTTTTCTTTTTTATTCAAGGGGGTAATCTTCTCTGCATTCCGCAGGGCTACCCGGGGATGAATAAAGGCGTGGGTCCCCAAGTCAAACTTGGTCGTCCGCCAGTCATAATAAAAGAGGTCATGCAACAAACCCGCCCGGGCCGTACTCCGGTAGTCTAAGTGGAGACGCTTAGCAATCCGATAGCTGTCGTACGAGACGGCGATCGAGTGCTGGAGACGGTTAGAATGATGGTGCTGAGTATAATCGGCTAGCTTTTGGACAGCCGGTTGTGCTAACAAATCACTGACAATTGCAACGTACTCACGGTCGTGACGCCATTCATTCTTTATTTTCATATAATTCCCCTTTCATGTTGGTTGTACTCATCATACTCAATGGACCAACAAATTTAAACCGTTTTGCTTACTGCTTATAGTTCCTGGTTGAGCTGGAACATCAGGATCCCGGCCGAAACCGCCACGTTCAGCGATTCGGCGTCCCCCCGCATCGGGATGTAGAGGTTAGCGGTCGTCTGGGCCAGCAATTCATTTGACATCCCCTGGCCCTCATTACCCATAATAAGGGCAAAGGTCGCTCCCGGGTGGACGTCACGGAAGTTCTGGGCCGCAGGGTTAAGCTGGGTCCCGTAAACCGGTACCCCCGCCGCCTTAAAGTCGGCGACCCACTTCCGCAGGTCCCCTTCCAAAAGCTGGAGGTGGAACTGGCTGCCCTGCATCGACCGGACGACCTTGGGACCAAAGATGTCCGCGGACCGGCTACCAACGACGACCCCGGTGAAGCCTGCCGCGTCCGCGGTCCGGACCATCGTCCCGACATTACCGGGGTCTTGGACCCGGTCTAAGAAGAGCCAGGCCCCGCTCAACGATGCCGGCACCTGGTGGGCGTCTGGCAGGTCAACCACGGCGGCAATCCCCTGGGGGGTCACCGTATCGGTAACGTGGCGCATAATCTCCGGCGTCACCGTGTAGGCTTCATCCGCGAGTGCCACCAGGTCGCCGTGGTCCGCTAACTGGTCCGCGGTCCCGATCAGCTGGTTAAGGTGGTGGCCAGCCTTGACGGCCTCATTCACCAGGTGCCAGCCGTCGAGCAGGTATTCCCCCGTCTGGCGGCGGAACTTCTTGGTCTGCAGCTTCTTCCAATCTTTAACGTGTTGGTTGTGAATCGATGTTAGTTCTTCCATTGATAACTACCTTTCTTGTTGCTAATTATACCATGAATCACCGTTGTACAATACAGTTAAACCGTTTACTATTTAATAAGAATTTTTTAAGGAGGTTACTCATGCTTAACTATCGAATCACAATTAGCGGTCGGGTGCAAGGGGTCGGGTTCCGCTGGTCCGCCTACCAGCTGGCCCAGCAACTCGGGGTCAGCGGCTTTGTCCGCAACCTCCCGACCGGCCAGGTATACATTGAGGCCCAGGGTGATTCGGCCACCCTCGACCGCTTTACCGACCGCCTGGCAGCCGGGCCGACCCCCTATGCCAAAGTCAGCCGGGTCGACAAGGTCACCGGGCCCTGCCAAGATTATGGCCATACCTTTACAATTCGGCGATAATTGCCGTCCGCCGCTAGTAATTAGGGCCGCTTTAAGTTAAGATATGTAGTGTTACTCAATATCAAAATCGAGGAGTTAGTATTAACAAATGAAACATAAAAAGATTACGGTTGCCGGTCTACTGACCGTTATGCTGCTGACCCTCAGTGGCTGTGTGCGGACGACGAAGAGCGGTAAGCCCTACGGATTTGTCTACGACTACATGGCTAAGCCGATGCAGCACCTGATGGAGTGGCTGGCGGCCCACTTTGGTAACAACTATGGTTGGGCAATCATCGTCATCGTGGTGGTGGTGCGGATGATCCTACTGCCCGTGATGTTCTCACAAATGAAGAAGTCAACCATCACCCAGGAAAAGATGGCGAAGGTCCAGCCTTTGATCAAGGAGTTAAGCGCCAAGCAAAAGGCCGCCAAGACCCCAGACGAGCAGGCCGCCGTCAGCCAGCAGATGATGGCCCTGTACCGGGATAACAACATCAGCCTCACCGGGGGGATCGGCTGCCTGCCCCTGCTGATCCAGTTACCAGTGTTTGCCGCCCTGTACGCCGCCATTCGCTACTCGCCGGACCTGTACCACGCGACCTTCTTTGGCATCGCCCTTGGTAAGCCCAGCATCATCTTCGCTATCCTTTCTTTCATCGCCTACGCGGCCCAAAGCTACTTAGGCCTGGTTGGCGTGCCAGAGGACCAAAAGAAGCAGATGAAGATGGCCATCTGGATGAGTCCGTTCATGACCTTCTTCATTTCGTTGACCTCTTCGGCCGGACTAGGGCTCTACTTCTTCATCGGGGGGCTTTTTGCCATCCTGCAGACGTTGATGATCAACGCCTACCGGCCACGGATCCGGAAGCGGATTGAAGAAGAGCAAAAGAAGAACCCTATTAAGATGCCCAAGGCACCAGTAACACCGCAGAGACAGACAGCGTCCGCTATTGACCAGCTCAAGAAGTCCTCCACGGACAGCACGGCCCAGACGATTGCCAACCGCAACCGGCAACGCAACGCTGGTAAGCAACACCATCATAAATAGTTGATAAGATCAGAGACCGGGAGTTGAGCTCCGGGCCTCTTTTAGTTAAGGAGAAGTAATTATGATTAAACCCATCAACAAAGACCAACATAGCTTAAAACAAGTCAGCCAGCCGGCTACTCTAGCCGACCGCGCCCTCGCCCAAGACCTCAAAGACACCCTGACCGCCAACGCCGACCGATGCGTGGGGATGGCTGCCAACATGATCGGCGTCAACAAGCGGGTTATCATCGCCGCCATCGGTCCCCTGCAGGTCGTGATGTTTAACCCGGTGCTGCAGGTCAAAAGTGACCCATACCAGACACAGGAAGGCTGCCTATCGTTGGCCGGCCAGCGCCCGACCACCCGTTACCAGAAGATTAAAGTCCGGTTCACCAATGAACAGTGGCGGCCCCAGGAACTGACGCTGACCGGTTTCCCCGCCGAAATCGTCCAGCATGAAATTGACCACTGCAACGGGATTTTAATTTAACGCACTTGTCAGAGGACAATTACCGCAAGATAACCTGTACTTTGCCGCCATTCTCTTGTAAGATAAACAATTGTGATAAATAAGGACCGCAAAATCGCCGGGTTTTGCCAAATCTAATTCGATCGTTCTCAGACAGGCGCCCACCAACTAGCTGGTGGGAGACGGGAGCTGCTAAGGAGGACATCGTAAAATGAATTCAATGATTAACCATGAAGTACGGCACTACGTTACCCGAAACGTGGTCGCTACTTTGGGACTGTCGCTCTACGTGATTATCGACACCCTCTTCATCTCGATCGCTGCCGGGGCGCTGGGACTGGCAACCCTGAACATCGTCTTGCCGATCTTCAGTCTCTTTAACGCCACCGGGCTCTTGTTAGGGGTCGGTGGGGCCACCATCTTTTCCTTAAACAAGGTCTTGCACCCCGAACGGGTCAAGGACCTCTTCAGCGAGCTAATGACCTTTGCAGCGGTCTTTGGGACCCTGGTGGCGGTTTTGTTAACAATTTTTACCCGCCCGGTCGTCGACTTTCTCGGCGCCGATGCCCAGACCCGGCAAATGGCAATTACCTACCTCCGGATTGCGGCCTGGAGCGGGCCCTTATACATGTGCAGCTACATCAGCGTGAACTTCATCCGAAACGATAACAACCCAACCCTGACGATGAAGGCGACCCTGACCGAAACCCTGGCGGTCATCCTGATCGACTGGTTCTTCATCTTCGGTTGTGGACTCAAGATTGAAGGGGCGGCCCTGGCCGTGCTCTTCTCGCCGATGATCAGCCTACTGGTGTTGACCCGGCACCGCCACTTCGCGGGCCGGCAACTGACACTGCACTGGCAACGCCCCCAGCTCAAGTCGCTGGCCCGGGCGGCTAAACTCGGGGTAGCGGCCGCGTTAAACGAGCTGAGCAACGGGGTCAGCATTTACTTTTTCAACCACGTGCTCTTACAGCTGGCCAACAACTACGCCGTGGCGGCCTACGGGGTGATCTCAAACACGGCCATCGTCGTCTTGGCAATTGCCAACGGGGTCGCCCTAGGAGTCCAGCCAATCGCCAGCCGTGAATTTGGTGAAGTCCACCTGGCCAACGTCACGCAGGCGCTGAAGCGGGGAAGTTTGATTACCCTGGCCCTGGCGGCCATCAACTTCACGATCCTGATGGTCTTCAAGACGCCGATCATCGCCCTGTTCAACACGGACCATTCCGCCCAGTTGGCGGCCTTTGCCAACACCGGGGTGCCGATCTACTTCACCGGGATCTTCTTCATCGCCATGAACCTGATGATGATCCTGTTTTTGACGGCTATCAACATGCCCCGGGCTTCCTTTGCCCTGTCCCTACTCCGCGGGTACGCCATCCTCCTCCCCGCGATCTTACTGATGGCCCAATTCTTTGGCATCAACGGGGTCTGGGCAGCGGTGCCGTTCACCGAAGGAGTAGTCTTTGTTATCGGCATTACCATCATCATCCAGCGGCTGCGTAAGTGGCGGCAGTGATAGTTCAGAAAATATTAAAGGATCCAGCACTTCATCTAATTCGATGAGGTGTTAGATCCTTTTTGTTTAGGCATTACTTAAAACACGTCATGTTTATTTAGATTTAAGAATAATTAATTTTGAGGATTTTCACCTTCAGCTTTGCAATCCTTAAAAGCTTCACTAATAAGTTTATTGTATACTTCTCCCCTTCTTTCGTGAAGAATTTCGCTAATCTCACTAGAAACGCTCGGCTCAACTTGTTTCCCGATTAAATGAATCATACCGTTATCCGCACGCAAGTAATAAATCTTATATGCAAATAATTTATCTCTTGTATAATCCTTCAACAAAATTAATTTAACGAAATTATTTTCAATATCATTTAAGCTTCTGTCCATTCCAAGGCTTGAGATAAGTGGATCAGGGTATCCTGATTCTTTGCCTTCTTCTATAACACTTATAATTTGGGAAGAATTCTTTTTTAGATCATGGTCCTTATAATTGCCGTTTTTATAACTTTTTATTTTTGCTCTATCGTTTCGATTGAATTTTCCAGTCCATTTATCAGCATCTAATCTGATAACTTGATATCCAATCTTCAGATCTTCATTTGTTTTATTAGTTGTTTTCAGGCCAATCTTTTGATTGCTAACAAAAAGCATATTATTCAGACGAAGAAAACCATCCTTTTCCATTAATCTTGTCCCCGCTTCTTCATCAAGCCAAAACCAAACATAATTGAAGCTGCGCCTAAAATAGCAGCCGCAATGGAACTATTATTACCAGTCTGTGGTAAGGCAGCGGCTTCACTAGAAGCGGAATGACCACTCTTAGTAGCAAGGCTGACCACTTGACCAGCAGCGGTAAGGTAACTACTGTTAACACCACTGACAACACTAGCAACGGCTTGCTTAGGCAGCAGCTGGTCACGCAAAACGTTATATTCTGCGGCATCGTTAGCCTTTAGGTCCGCCAATTTCTGGTTAAGTTGATCTTGCTTAGCAGCTAGAGCAGCCTTCAATGCGTTAATCTTGTCAACAATTGGTTGGTTACCGTCATTGTGGGGATCAGCTAATTGTTGCTTCAAAGTAGCAATTTGTTGGGCTGCATCTGCCTTAATCTGTGCGAGTTTAGCTTCATGATCCTTCTTCAACTGTGCCAGCTTTTGTGCTTGTTCCTGCTTCAATTGATCCGCGTTTTCTGGGTAAGCCTTGATTGGGTCCAGTTCTTTTTGGTACTTAGCATCAAGATCACCCTTTTGCTTGTTATAAGCATCGTTTTCAGCCTTAACATTAGCCGCATAAGAACTTTCCAGCTCAGCTAGTTGCTTCTTCAACGCTTTAACAGCAGGTGAATCAGTAGTCTTGGAATCATCTGACTGGTTGTTCTTTTGGTTGTTAAGGTCGTTTAACTTAGCTTGCGCCTTAGTTAAAAGATCTTGATCATAGGACAACTTGGACTTTGCGGAATCAAGAGCATTTTGGGCTGCTGATTGGCGAGACTGGGCTTGGGATAAAGCTGTTGTCAGAGCGGTGAGATCTGGGGCTGGTGTGGATTGACCTGCTAATGGATAGTCAGTCTGGGATTCGTCTATCATCTGTGCAGTGTACCAGCGTGCTCCGTTCGTACCATTTGGATCAAAGTTCATGCCAAAGTAAGTGAAATCTGGGTGCTTAACTCCAAGGAGAAAATCACGGTGACCGTTGTTTGAATCACCATCCTTGTTAATAAAATCAGTTAGTTGTTCGTAAATTTTATTCTTAAGATCGGCAATACTATAGGATGATGGGTCCCCGTAGGTACCATCGTCAATAGCACATTCTGTAATTCCGTTGAGTTCGAATTGATTTTCAAGTTGATATAGCAGATTATCATCATGACCTAAAGCAACTCCGGGATATTGGTCGCTATTTAGTTTAGCACCTGTAGTTGCTAAGTCGATAGATTTTTGGCTAACGTGAAGTAAAGGTGTACCAATTTGTTGACGAATTTCGTTAAGCACGTTAGCAGCAAAGGTATTAATTTCGATAGCATCTTGACCGGTTAATTGGCCATTGGCATCAAAGGTAGCTTTACGTTGGTCAACAGGATCAGTGTCAGACCAGCGCATAAAGTTAACAACAAAGGCACCATTACGGACGTCTTCTGGGCTTTGGCCTAAGGTATCAACGTCAATTTCTGGTAGGCTTTGTTGACTACTCCTTTGGCTACTTTGCTTCTTCGCATTGTCCAAGTTACTTTGTGCGATTTGAACATCACTGTTAGCTTGGTTCAAGCTATCTTGAGCAGCCTCAACAGCGTTATTGTCGTTGTTAATGGCCTTATTCAAGTCAGCAACTGTCGTGTTAGCGTCCTTAATTTGTGCATCCAGCTTAGCACTGGCTTGAGCAGCGGCTTGATCCTTCACATTTTGTTCAGCCGTTTGATGAGCCTTGATCTGGTCATTCAGCTTGGCGGCTTGCTGATCATGACCAGCCTTCAAACTATTCAGCTTCGTTTGGTGGGCTTGATCAAGCTTAGCCTGGTCTTGCTTGTATTGACTGGTCTTGGCATTCTCCAGCTGTTGCTTTTGTGCCGGCGTGTAAATGTTCTTAGTAGCTTCCGCCAGGGCTTGCTGGTTAGCGGCCTCCTGGCTCTTAACGGCATCAGCATAAGCAGCGTTTTCCTTGGCAGTTGCTTCACTGGCCTGGTGGTTAATCGCCTTCGTGCCAGCAGCTAACTTAGACGCATCTTCGGCCGCTTGGCTTGCTTGGTTGTCCTTCAACTGGTCTTCCAATTTTGCCACTTGCTGATTAGTGTCAGTGGTTGCAGAAGCCATTTCTTGAGCATTAGCACTGGCCAGTTGGTTTTCGGCCTGGCTATGCTGGGCCTGCAGGTTGTTTAATTGGTCCTGGGCACTGACCGCTGGCTGGTCCGCTTAGGCACTCGTTGCCGTCGTGTCGGCATGGACAGTCGTCGCCACCATTGCCCCAGTAGTGGCCGCCGCCACTGCCGCGGTCGTGGTTAAAATCTTCTTGGTTTTTGACATTTCCGTTTCTCGCTCCCTATCTAAAATCTTCATTTAATCTCTCTTAACTTTTTTAGATTACTTCTAACTAATCGGGAGGAAAAGTGCTTTCCCAGAAGTTTCCAAATTAGTCCAAAAATCATGAAGTTAGCGACCAAATCCTGAATTTAACCGCTTAACGGGCGCCTCTTTTACCCCGAACCAGAATTGCCCTTTGCTAGTATTTTTTTCACAAGCCTAGCGATAAGCCTAAACGCTGAAATCTTTTCCGGCCTTTTTCAGCATTATTCGTCTTTTGTTTGAAAAATCGCTAGGGACCTGGCTTTACCCCCCCCCATTTATAGTAAGCATTAGAGATTACGGAGGGGTTTTGAATGTTAAAGGTATTTATCATGGAGGATAATGCTCAGCAATTAACGCAGTTACAAAAAACTACTGAACAGGTGCTGGCCGAGCTCCACTTGACGGGCGCCCTGGTCTTCACGTTTAATTCGACGGTCAGTCTCTCCCGGGAACTGCCGGAGCCGGGACCGGAGAATGTTTACATCCTTGACCTCCAGATCCACCACAACCGGCGGGCCGGTCTCCAATTGGGGCAACTAATTCGCCAGGCGGATCCGGAGGCGACCATTATCTTCATCACGGTTCACGACGAGTTGCTTTACATCACTTATAAGTACCGCTTGGAAGCGTTGGACTTTATTTCCAAGGACCACGATAATATCCGGCAGGAATTACTAAAGGATTTCAGCCTGATTACGCACCGCCACCAGTGGCAGGAAACCAACGTTTTTCACTATAAGAGCTATAAACAGACGAGCTCCATCCTGCTGGATGACATCTGCTACTTCAAGTCAAATAACCTGAATACCCACGCGGCGACGATCTACACGAGCGACTTTCGGACAATCGAGATCCACCAGAACTTGCGTGAGATCGCCAAGAAAGACGACCGCTTTTACCGGGTCCACCAGAGCTACCTGGTGAACCCCCACCTGGTGAAGAAGGTCGACTTCTACTCCCGCACGGTGATCTTTTACAATGGGATGACCTGTCCGATCTCCCGGCGCAAGGCCAAGCAGTTCTTTGAACTCGTCCGCCAATTTTAGTATTCGCAAGAAAAGAAGCTCGACCACCCGGGAAATATCTGGGATGAGGAGCATAAATAAAAAATCCTGAGTTTGCACTGCATACTTAACAGGCACTAGTGCCCGCGTGCAAACTCAGGATTTTTATTTATTTATCTTCGGGATCATCAACAATCGGTAGCACGACCTTGAATAGGGAGCCCGCCCCCGGTGAGCTCTCCAGACTGATCGAGCCGTGGTAACCCTCGATTAGCCGCTGGGCAATCGACAGGCCCAGGCCATTGCCACCCTTCTTGCGGCTCCGCGCCTTATCGACCCGGTAGAAGCGGTCAAAGACCCGCTTGGCATCGTCAGGTGCAATCCCCTCACCGAAGTCTTGCACCCCGATCTCCACACTATTCATCCCCCGCGACAGAGTCAGGTGAACCTCCTTGCGGTCCTTTGAATACTTGACCGCGTTGTCACACAGGATGACCAGGACCTGCTCCAGGTGGTCGCGGTAGATGTTGGCGGTAATCTTTTCGTGGACGTCATCATCCAGCGTAAAGGTAAATTCCGGATAGAGCATCTTGAAGTTGTTGTAGACCTGGTGGACCACGTCGTTAACCACCGTCTGCTGGTCACGGAAGTTAATCTCCACCTGCTCGGCCCGGCTGAGGTCCAGCATTTCCTGGACCAGGTTCTTCATCCGCTTGGTTTCTACCAACGAAGCCGCCAGCGAATCGTTCAATACCTGGGGATCATCCTTCCCCCACCGCTCCAGCAGCTCCAGGTGCCCCTGGATGATGGCCACCGGTGTCCGTAGCTCGTGGCTGACGTCACTGACAAACTGGCTCTGCTGGTTGATGTAGCGTTGCATCCGGTCCAGCATCTCGTTAAACATCTCGATTAACTCGGCCAGCTCATCATTGCGGTTGACCGTTGGTACCCGGATCTCCTTGGTGGGGTCCTTACTAATCACCTTCACTGTATCGTGGATGTCACTAAGCGGCCGCAACAAGAAGTAGGAGAGAAAGTAGCCGAGTAGCCCGCTGGCCAAGACGACCAGGCAGAGGGCCATGACACAGACCAGGCGGAGCTGGCTGTAACTCTGGGTATAAGAATTCAGGTTGTTTTCCACCTGGAGGTAGCCAATCACCTGCCGGCCGTTTTGGGAGTAAATTGGGGTGTGCCCCACCAGGACCTGGTGCTCCCGTCCCCGGGCCAGACTGACCTGACGTTCGTTGACCAGGGACTTTCCCACGTCGGGCGCCCCGGTCGACAGCAGCTTCTTCCCCTGGGGGTTGTAGATGTTGACAATCAGGTGACCATCACTCAACTCCCGGATCACCGGGCGCTGGTAGTCGGCCCCCCGGATGATGGACCGGTCATTATTCGGGTCAATTAACCGTTCGATACTCCGCCGCGTCAACGGCTGACTGCTCTTGGCCAACTGCTGGCTAATCGTCGTCATCCCCTGGTTCAAAAGCTCCCGCTCCTGGCGGAAGAGGTTTTGGGTAAAGGCCGTAAACAGGGCCAAAGTGACCACCAAGAAGATGATCAAAGAGCCCACGGCCGTCCCAAACGCCCACTTCAGCCGGAGGGAGATGAACCGTTTATTATTTGTTGTCTGGTTATCCATGACTGGTCACTGCCTTAGGAACGGATAACGTATCCCGTTCCCCGGACGGTCTGGATGTAGCTCTTCTCACCGGGCCGGTCAATCTTGTTCCGCAGGTAACGGATGTAGACGTCCACCACGTTGGTCTCGACCTTGGAGTCATAACCCCAGACCTTGCTCAAGAGTTCCTTTCGTGACATGACCACGTTGATGTTTTCCATCAGGATCAAAAGCAGTTCGTACTCCCGCTTGGTCAGGTTAATTACTTCATCACCCCGGCGAACGACCCGGTTTTCCTTTTCGATCGTCAGGTCCTTGTAGTTGACCGTGGTCTGGTGTTCCTTGCTGTTGCCATCCTCAATGTTGATCCGCCGCAGCAGCGCCCGGACCCGGGCCAGTAATTCTTCAATCGCAAACGGCTTAACAATGTAGTCATCGGCACCGTGGTCCAAACCCGAAACCCGGTCAATGACGGAGTCACGGGCGGTCATGATGATAATTGGGGTATCCTTTAATTCCCGCACCCGGCGCGCCACTTCGATCCCGTTTAATTCTGGTAACATCAAGTCCAAAAGGATCACGTCAAAGTCCTCGTTCAAGGCGGCATCGAGCCCCGCCCGGCCGTCTAACTCGACGTCGGTATCGTAACCCTCGTGCTTGAGTTCCAGGTTAACAAAGTTTGCTAAATTTTCCTCGTCTTCAATAATTAAAATTCGACTCATCAAATTCACCTACTAATTTCTGCATTGCTGTTATTTTTCTCATTAAATTAACAGGATAATTTTATCACAGTTTTCTAAGAATCCCCAGTGGCAAAGCGGCTAAAATTATAATTGATTCATTAATAGGGTTCCCATTTAAAATAAAAAAGCCACCCCAGGTCCGGCGCCTAAAGGATGGCTTTTCTACTTATTTAATTAGTTGTTAGTGTTAACAACTTGCTTGCCGTCGTAATAGCCACAGTTAGGGCATACCATGTGGGACTTACGAAGTTCACCACAGTTTGGGCAAGGAGTTAAACCAGGGACATTCAACTTGATGTGACCCCGACGCATACGCTTCTTAGCTTTTGAAGTCTTCCGTGCTGGAACAGCCATGTTTGACACCTCCTAGAAATAAATTATCCACAAATGGTTTTTAACCGTCCGCTACTTTTGATTATCCTGATCAGGAAATAACTTTTGTAACTTCGCGAGACGTGGATCAACTTTTTGATCTTCCTGCTTATCAGCTTCGTAGTCATCCTCTGAGATAACTGACCAGCCCTTACCAGTCGGCATTGGCTTGCCGGCCTTTTCTTCGGCAGAAAGTACCCGTAATGGCACCTGCTCAACAATATTCTCTGCTAATGCCGTATCGAAATCAATCAGCTCACGGTCCTTTAATAAGAAGACCACCTCGTCATCTTCGTAACGCGAGAAGTGGCTGCGATCATCAATGTAGGTCTCAGTAAAGTCAAAGTCAAGCGGTAACTGAACGGGCGTCAACGAACGACTGGATGGGACAGTTAGCGTCGTCTTAACGTTAGCGCTGACGGTCGCATCCCCGTCGTCATAAGTCACATATCCGTCAACCTTAACGGGGGCAACCGCTAAGATAATATCCGGAAAGAGCTTCGTCAATGATGCGTTCAGGTCAAAAGTACTTTGGATATGAAGTGGTTCATTTTGATAACGATGTAATTCAGCTAACGACCATTTCATCGTACTAACCTCCTAATGCAACATGTGCAATTATACTAGTCCCACCGGGCAGTTGTCAATGCTTTTTCCTTGACACTTATCCCGGCGAACCGTCTTCTTGATTTTACCATAATTTAGCGCCGAATTACCGGAGCGTGCTTGAGGTCCTGTTCAACCGGTGTAAAGGCCTGGTAGAGCTTTCCCGCCCGGTAGTCCAGACGGCACAGCCTGTCTTTCATCTCCTGGCTGACCTTGGTAAACATCGGCACCCCCACCGTCTTTTTGACCTGGTGAAGGTAGGCTTGGCCCTGCGGGGTAAAGCCCAGGATATGCAAGTAGGGGTGGCGGACCTGGTCGCCTAGTTCTTCTTCCCGCATTTGCAGGGTGGCGTATAAGCACAGGCGGATCAGGTGGGCGTAGGTATACCGCTTGGTCTTGATGCCGTGGATGAAGTGGGCAAAGTCCAGCGACCGTTCCGCAAACTCCTTCATCCGGTACTCCAGCCCCTCGGCCATCTGGTAGGTCTGGCGGAGCTGGTCAACTGGCGCCTGGATGAGCTGGTTGCGCAGCATGGGGTAAAGCTGGCCCCAGGACGGCACCTGACTGATGCCCGCCAACTCGTGGTCCGTCGCCACCGGGACCGCCTGGCGGTAGTCCTCCCCGTCTTGAACCGCCTGGCGGATGGCGCTGGCGCTGGCAATTGCCCCCTTAATCACCTGGTCATGGTAGTCACTGGCCACCCGTTGGATCGGTTGCAGGTCAAACTGATAGTTATGGGCCCGGGCCGCCTTGGTGTAGGCGAAGGCCAAAATATCATTGGGGGCCTGCAGGCTAACCCCGGTCCGCTGGGCCAGTTGGTCATTAAACTGGGTCGCGTAGGTGGCCGTATACCGTTTGAGAGTCGCCTGGTCAAGGTCGGCGGTGGCCCGCACTAATTGGGCAAAATCCCATTGGGGGTGCTCAGCCCCAAAGGCCACGGCGCTCACCCCCAGCTCGTTTAGAAGACGGAGCGCGCCGGCCGCAAACCGGTGGGCCGGCTGGCAGGCGTAAAAGACCGGTAGCTCAACGACCAGGTCGACCCCGTTAGCCAAGGCCGCCCGGGTCCGCGCCCACTTATCCAAAATCGTTGGCTCACCCCGCTGGGTGAAGTTACCGCTCATGACCGCCACCGCCACGTCCGCTTCGGTTTGGGCCTTGGCCTGGCGGACGTAATAGCGATGTCCATTGTGAAAGGGGTTAAACTCAACCACCATTCCGACTGCCCGCATGTTCTCACCTACTTTTGACATTCAAAAAACCACCGGGTCGTGTCCGGCTGAATTGCCTGCTTACCAAAGTCCGCCGTCACCTTGACCTGGTGAAAGCCACTTGCCACCAGGGCCGCCTTGACCGTCGCCAGCGGGTAGCTACGTTCAAAGTGAGTTTCACCAACCCGCTGGTAATTACCATTGGCCAGGCGGTTGAAGAAGGTTAACTCGTGGATCACCCCGTGGTCGACGTCATCGTTGGCAAAACTTTGCCACATAAACGCTTCTCGGTGGTCCTCATCCTCGTAGTTATACATGTAGCCCGGGTAAACGTCATCAGTCTGGTAGGGGGTAATTAGGTCAAACAAGAACTTCCCGCCCGGCTTCAGGTGGACGGCCACCTGGTCGAACGCCGTTTGGACATCGGCCAGGTTTGCCAGGTAGCACAGCGAGTCGGCATAACAGGTCACCGCATCGTAGGTTGGCAACCCGGTCAAATCCCGCATGTCGGCTTCAACCAGCCGGAGCTTGACCCCGGCGTCGGTAGCGTGCTGCCCTGCCAGGCTCAACATCTCGGCCGAAAAGTCCGCGACCGTAACATCAAGCCCGGTGGAAGCCAATAAACACGCTAACCGGCCCGCCCCGCCAGCCAGGTCGAGCACCGACTTGGTGGCCGGACTAAGCCGGTTAAGCGTATAATCACGCCACTGCAGGTATAGCTGGTCATCGAACAGTTCATCATACAGTTGGGCGAAACTGTGGTAAATCATTAGTCACTGACCCATTCGCTCAGGTTAACGAGCGGTGCTTCTGACCACAACTTTTCCAGGTTGTAGAACTGACGGGTCTCTTCACGGAAGACGTGTACCACGACGTCCCCGAGGTCGATCAGGACCCACTTGGCATGGTTCTTACCCTCCACGCTCCCGATGTTAACACCGGTCTCGTGGGCCTTTTCAATGATGGCGTTGGCGATGGCTTGCACCTGCCGGTCAGAGCCACCAGTCATGATGACGAAGTAATCGGCCATTGGGCTGATTCCGTCCACCTTTAGTGCCGTGATGTCTTCGGCCCGCCGACTGTCGGCAGCCTTAACAACCATCTCTAATAATTGTTTACTTTCCATTAACTTATTAAACCTCCTTTTGGTAGGCCGGTACCCAGGCGTTGTAGGTTTCAATTGTCTTGGGGTAAACCGGGCTGTTTCTGCTTACTAGGTATTCTAACGTTTGCTTGGTCTGGTAGGCGACCCCGGCCCCCAGGTCCCGCTTGGTAATTGCGCGGGCTTGGACCACTTCAGGGAAGTCACGGCCGGGTTCAATGTAGTCGGCCATGTACACCACCTGCTCCAGCGGGCTCATTACGGCAGCCCCGGTGGTGTGGTGGCGAACGGCGTTTAAGATGTCTTCATCCCAGATGCCCAGCTCGTCTTTAATGAGTTCGGCCCCCACCACGCCGTGCCAGATGGCATTGCCGTAGTTTAACAGGTCGGGGTCCAACCCCTTCTCCTTAATTGCGGCAATGAAGTCTTCATCCGGGCGCTGCTTGGCATAGTCGTGGCACAGACCGGCAATGCTGGCCTTTTCCACATCAACACCGTTCGCCTGGGCCAGCTTGATTGCGGTCTGTTCCACCCGCAAGACGTGGTGGAACCGCTTATCCTTTAGTGCGGCGCGCAGCCGGTCAACTAATTCGGTCCGACTCAGCGGGATGTAGTGGTGGGTGTAAGTAATCTCTTCTGTCATTGGTATAAATGATGCTCCTTAATAAACGTGGCCACCTTAGCCGGCAGCAAGTAGTTCACCGACTGCCCCCGCCGAATCCGGGACCGGATATCGCTCGAGCTAATGTCGACTTCCGGGATATCCACCCAGACCACGGGGTAGTTCGTTTCGTTTTTAGCGTGCGGCCGCCGCACCCCCACAAAGTGGAAACGGGGCAGCTTGACCAGGTCAGCGATCCGGAACCACTTGTCGAGGTAGTCAACCATGTCACCACCAATAATGAAGTAGTAATCCGTGTCGGGGTGCTGGTCAATCAGGTGCTTCATCGTCTGGTAGGTATACGACACCCCACCCCGGCGGAGCTCGTAATCTTCAATGCCCAACAGCGGGTTATCTGCCACCGCTAGTTTGAGCATTGCCAGCCGCAAGTCCGCCGCCACCGCCGTCTTGTGGTCGACATGGGGCGGGATGGCGTCCGGCATTAACTTGACCTGGTCGAGACACAGGGCATGGCCAACCTGGTCCGCCACTAGTAAGTGGGCATTATGAACCGGGTTGAAGGTTCCCCCGTAAATGCCAATGCGCCGGCGGTGGCCAGTCACCGTTTGCGTCTGGACCGCCGGTTGGCTCTTTGAATAAACTTGACAGCCTTGCATAATGGTTCTTCCTTACTAAATCTTTTTAACCTGGTCTGACAGGTGGCGCATATCCTTATTCGCCGACACCTTAAATAAGGCCAGGACCCGGCCAATGGTTTGGACCACCTGGATGTCAGTTTGGCCTTCAATGAAGTCCTTAACCTCATCTGTGGTTACATCCGCGTTTTGAAGGATGTTGACCTTGATCAACTCGCGCCGGTCCAAGGCCCCATCCAACTGGGCGAGCCAGTTTGCCGTTAAGCCTTCCTTACCGACCGCAAACAGCGGCTGTAAGTGGTTGGCGCGGGCCCGTAAAAATCGTTTTTGTTTTCCTCGTAAATTCATACTCTTACCTCATTAAATCATTGCTTTACGTACTAGGGCGGCAACCCCCTTTGGTACCCAGGCCGCCACCGTCACACCAGCTGGGACGGTAATCCACCCCAGGCCCTCAAAGACAATGTCACTCTTTTGGCGGACGTGGAACTCTTCTCGCTCCAGTGGGGGGAAGTCGGCGGTCTCATCGGCAGTCGGTGGCGTCAAGAGGTCACCACGGTGCTTTTCATAGAAACGATCCGCATTAGCCAGCTTCGTCCGGTGGAGCTTCAGGTTGTTATCAAAGTAGGTCACGAAGCCCGACCGGGGACCCTTTTCAAAGTCAAAGCGGGCCACCCCACCGATAAAGATGGTTTGCGCCGGGTCCAACTGGTAGGTCCGGGGCTTGATTTCCTTTTGGGGCGCCACGATCTTCAGGTCCTTAGCAGATAAGACGTGGGCCATCTGGTGGGGATGGATGATCCCGGGGGTGTCAACGAGCTTTTGCCCATCGGCCAGCGGGATCTCAATTTCATCCAGCGTCGTCCCGGGGAAACGGGAGGTCGTGATCAGGTCCTGGACCCCGGTCCGCTGCTTGATAATCTGGTTAATTAAGGTCGACTTACCGACGTTGGTAACCCCCACCACGTAAACGTCCCGGCCGCGCCGGTACTTTTCAATCGTCTCCAGCAGGTCGTCGATTTCGTGGTTCTTCTTGGCAGAAACCAGCACGGTGTCAATTGGCCGCAAGCCGGCCTGGTTAGCCTGTTGTCGGATCCAGTCCCGCAACTTGGGCCGCCGCAAGGACCGGGGCAAGAGGTCTTCCTTATTACCAACTAGCAAGATCGGGTTGTCACCAACGAAGCGGTGGAGGCCTGGAATCAGACTCCCGTTGAAGTCAAAGATGTCCACCACGTAAACGATCAGCGCGTTGGCATCCCGAATTTGGCTCAGCAACCGTAAAAAGTCGTCGTCGGTCAGCGAGACCGGGGCAATTTCGTTGTAGTGCCGCAAGCGGAAACACCGCTGGCAGTATAACTCATCATTGTCCAGCCCTTTTTGGATTGCCGAGGCCGGCGTGTAGCCCGGGGCTGCGGGATCGGTCGATTGAATTACCGCCCCACAACCAATACAACGCAACTCATCATCTTGTTCAGTCATTCAGATCCTCCTGCCATTTTAATTCTGGGTACTGCTTCTTTAACTGCCGCCACACGAGCCGCTCAAAGAACCGGTTGATCCGGGTATCCCACTTGTCCGTGTTCAACAGGGGCTGCACCAGGATACTCCGGACCCCGGCTTCATTGGCCGCCAGCATGTCGGTCATCAGTTGGTCACCAACCATCACGACTTCGGACTTTTTCAAGCCGAGCTTGGTCCGGGCCCGCTCAATCCCAAAGCTGAGCGGCTTCAGTGACCGGGAGACAAATGGCAAGTCCAGGTTCTTCGTCGCCTTGGCCACCCGGTCCTTGCTGTTGTTAGAAATCACGATCAGCGGGATCCCGGCCTCCTTGAGCGCGGTCATCCACTGCCGTAATTCGGGCGTTCCATCCGGATTGTTCCAAGCAATCAGCGTGTTATCCAGGTCACTGAAGACAGCCCGGATCCCGCACGCTCGCAACTGGTCTGGCGAAACGGCATAAATTGTCTTTACCATCCAGGTTGGTTTAAACTTATCTAGCAATATTGCACCTCATTAATTTCTTATTAGACTAATTATAGCGATTGTTAAATTAGGTTTCAATTAATCCCACTGGGGCCGGTCAGCAAAATAAAAAAGTCATCCACCGGAAAAGCAGATGGATGACTGATAATCAAATTAATTTTAGTTTAGTGCCTTCTTGGCTTCGTCAACGATGGCAGTGAATGCCTTGGGGTCGTTAACAGCCAGGTCAGCCAACATCTTACGGTTGATGTCAATGTTAGCAAGCTTCAAGCCGTGCATCAACTTGCTGTAGCTCAGACCGTTGATCCGGGCACCGGCGTTGATCCGGGCAATCCACAATTCACGGAACTTACGCTTGTTAACCTTCCGGTCGCGGAAAGCGTAAACGTAACTCTTCATTACCTGGTCCTTAGCAGTCTTGAATAAACGAGACTTAGCACCACGGTAACCCTTTGCCAACTTCATAACGCGCTTACGACGTGCACGCGTAACAGTTCCACCTTTAACTCGCATGTTGAAATCCTCCTACGTATTTTAATTATTTAGTATCGAAGCCTACTTGAATGGCAGTAACTTCTTGTAACGCTTTACGTTGGACTTGTCCATCATGCTCAAGCCACGTAATTGACGACGTTGCTTCTTAGTCTTACCGTGGAAACGGTGGCTAGTAAATGAGTTACCACTCTTGAATCCACCTTTAGCAGTACGCTTAAAACGCTTAGCAGCAGCGCGGTTTGTCTTCATCTTTGGCATAAGATATTCCCTACTTTCCTAAAATCTATTTCTTTGCTTTATCAGCAGCCGGGGCCAGAGTCAAGAAAATGCTCCGCCCTTCCATCTTTGGACGTTGGACAACAGTAGCAATGTCTGAAGTTTCTTCAGCCATGCGTTCAATCATGTCACGACCGATATCCTTGTGCGTGATGGCACGTCCACGGAAACGAAGTGAAACCCGGACCTTGTCGCCCTTGGCGATGAACTTGCGAACCCGCTTTAGCTTAACGTTAAAGTCGTTCGTGTCAATCGATGGGCTCAGGCGAATCTCCTTGACTGTTACTGTCTTTTGCTTCTTACGAGCTTCACGCTCTTTCTTTTGCATTTCGAAACGGTACTTACCGTAATCCATAATGCGGGCAACCGCCGGACGGGCCTTTGGTGCAACCAGTACCAGGTCAAGATTGGCATCTTCTGCCATCTGCAGCGCTTCACGCTTGGACTTGATCCCTAATTGTTCGCCATCTTGGCCAATTAGCCGCACTTCACGTGCACGAATACCGTTGTTGACAATCATATCTTGTGCTATGGCAACGCACCTCCAATTTTATTAGCGAAAGATCAAGCAAGAAAAAGCGGGATGCAAAATGCACCCCACTCAATAGGAACAGACCTCGATCGTCTGCTCAACTTCATCTCGTCAGCCCGGCGACCCTTGTCACCTAGGCGAGAAGCGGGTGCTTCTGCTTTTTCTTTCAACGTTTACTAGAATAACGAACCCGACCGGAAATGTCAAGTCAATTATCCCTTTGACCGTAAATTTTCGCCGCTCATTTCTAATTCTCGGGATAAGAACTTAACCCGTTCCATGATCCGCTGGGCCTTCAGTGGCTCGTGGTCCCCCTGGTTATCAACTGCCAAGTGGTTCTTTTCGAGCTCATCCATGGAGAAGTTCGAACTAAAGAAGGTGGTCAACTCCTCTTGCATCCGGTACTCCAAGATGATGCCGAGAACGTCATCACGAACCCATTTGCTCATCGCGTCGGCGCCAATATCGTCAAGCATCAACACCGGGGCCCGCTTCACCGCATCCAACTTCTCACTGGTACTGTTGCTGCGGATGGAATTACGCATCTCCACCGCAAAGCTGGGGAAGTGGAGCATCGTCGTGGCGATCCCCTTCTTCTTTGCTAACTCGTTGGCAATCGCACCGAGGAGGTAGGTCTTACCCACGCCGAAGTTACCATAAAGGTACAGCCCCGGGATAAAGTGGTCCGCCGGATAGTGATCGGTAAAGTCAATGGCCGCCTTTAACGCCGCCAGCCGGGTCGCCGTCTGGTGCTGTTCATCAATGTAGAAGTTGTCTAAAGACGCCTGCTGGATAAACTTCGGCATGTTAATCGAGTGGACCAGGCGCTGGATGTGGCGCTGGCGTTCTTGTTCGATTAACTTTTGGTTGGGGACGTAGGTGACGTCGATCTGCCCGGAATTAAGCACCAGCTGTGGTGAATAGCCCGGTGCGACGGTCGCCTCGCCCTTTTCCCGGAGTTGCTTTTCATGGTAGAACTCGTATAGCTTGGACTGGCTGCTACGGACCATTTCCTTAGTGATTTGGTCCCGATTTTGCAGCAAGAACGCCTTGACATCAGGGTCGGCCAGGACCCGCTTCATTAATAATTCCACGCTGGCCGCGACGTTCTTGCCCCGCATCACGCCCTGTAGTGATTCACTTAATGACTTCATGTTCCCACCGCCTCTCTATTGTTGCTTACGTTTAGCCAGCAGTGCCTGGATGGCCTGAACTTCTTCTTTTGAGGCCTTCTTGTTACGTTCCTGCTGGCTCTTCTTGCTCCACTCCGGCATTTGTTCTTCAACCCGGGGCCGCTGGTACTTGCTAGTCCGCCGCGAACGGCTGGTCGGTACCTTTGCCGCCTTCTGCCGGTTAAAGGCCTTCAATTGGAGGAGCGCACTCTGGCCATCATGGACCCCCGCCTTAATCCAGCTGTTGGCAATCGCATCGACGAAGTTGGCCTTCAAAGTGGGGTTACCCAGGTCGGCAATTACGTACCAGGAAAGGATGTTAATCACCGCTGCGTTTAGCTTAACATCAGCGAGCAGGTGGGTCAAAATGTGGCGTTCACTGGCCGTCACGAAGCCCCCGGTTTGTTCCTTCATGCTTTGAAGGAAGTCGACCGGCGCGTACTTGTCCACGCTAGCTAAGAGGAGCTGGTCCTTGTGCGTCAACTGGCCCGCCGTGCTGGCTTGGTCACTGGTCGGTGCCGTGGCGGGGGCGCTGGCGGGCTTTTGGTAGGTAGCGGCGACCGTGCGCTTAAACTTAGCCGGGTCAAAGTGGTTGTTAGCCAGGTTAACTGCCCGCAACACCAGTTTCTTCATCGTTGGTTCATCAATTCCGTAGAGCTGGTGTTCCACTTCGATTAGTTGCTGGTGATGGTCAAGGTCTGCTTTTACCACCGGCTGGTTGCCCAGCAGCTGGTAGAAGGCGGGCCAGTCAAAGTCGCTGGACCCCACGGTCGCCGGTTTAGTCGTCACCGTGGTCTGCTGGCGAGCATCCTTAATCGCCGCCGGAGTGGTTAAAACCGACTGGGCGGCGACGTGAAATTCGTCCAAGAAGTGGTGGCCCACCTCGGTCAAGTGGGGGTGAGAAACCAGCTGGTAGCGGTGGGCGTCCTTTGCTAGGCGCTTAAAGCTGGTCTCCCCGACCGCTTCGAGTAGCAAGACACTAAGCAGGTCATCTTCAACAAATGCCGCCGGGGTGAGGGTCGCTTGCAGCTGGTAAACGTAAAAGTCCCCCTGGTCATCATGGCCGCTGAAAGTCCGCACTAAGCCCAGGGCTTCTAGCCGGTGGAGGGCCGTCGCAATCTGCCCACTCCCCGCGTTGAGCTGGCGGATGATGTTGGATTGCAGGCGCCGGTCCCCCAACGTGGGCTCGGCAATCAATTGGGCCTTGAGCGCGTAAAACAAGCTGAAGGCGGTCGGTCCCAAGATGGGCTGGTAAAAGGTCGTCAAAGTGCCCGGGTTGAAATTAGTAAAGTCGCTAGCGGCGGTGACAATAAAGCCGGCCTGGGGCGCAAATTCACTGCCATGTTCTGTCATCGTATTGCCCCCTAGTTATCCTTGTGCTCGGCCTTTACCATCGTCTCCAGCTCACTCATGAACGCGTCGACGTCCTTGAACTGCCGGTACACACTGGCAAAGCGAATGTAGGCCACCTCGTCGACGTCTTTCAGTTCGTTCATCACAAACTTACCAATCACCTGGCTGGAAATTTCGTTTTCGCCCAGGCTCCGGACCCGCTTTTCCACCTTGTCGGTCAACTTGGTTAACCGGTCCATGCTCACCGGCCGCTTTTCCGCCGACCGGACAATCCCGTTGAGGATCTTTTGCCGGCTAAATTCCTGCCGGGTCCCATCCTTTTTAATTACGAGTAGTGGCGTCTCTTCGTAGCGCTCGAAAGTGGTAAAGCGGAAGCCGCAATGAACGCACTCCCGTCGCCGTCTGATAAAGGTTCTATCATCGCTGGGCCGACTATCAACCACGCGGGAACCGTTACGGTGACAATGTGGACACTTCATGCGCTTACCTCCTTTAAAATCCTTAGTACTTTATTTTACCATAATCAAGCTTGATGCAATCGTTTGACCAGCTGGGCGACCTGTTTTTGCAGCTGGTGGTAGCCGCCGTTGTTGTCAATTACGATATCGGCCCGGGCGGCCTTAACAGTCAAGGGCAGCTGGGCGTCAATCCGCGCTAGGGCAGTCACCCGGTCATAGCCATTCCGCTGTTGCAGGCGCTGCAGTTGGTGCGCCCGGTCAACGGTCACCACCACCGTCAGGTCACAGTCATCGTCATAGTGCTGTTCAAACAAGAGGGGGACGTCAATGACCACTACCGGCACGCCAGTCCGTTTAAAATTGGCCACCTGGGCCATGATTTCTTCGCGGATCAACGGCTGCATGGCCTGGTTTAACTCGTCCCGGGCAACCGGGTCCCCAAACGCCAACTGACCTAACCGAGACCGGTCTAGTTCACCACCACCGGTGAGGATTCCGCGGCCAAAGTGGTCCACCAACCGTTCAAAACCAGGCTGGCCGGGCTGTTGCAGGCGGTGGGCCACCAGGTCGGCATCAACAATCGGAAAGCCCACCTGGGATAGCATCTTACTGACCGTCGACTTGCCACTGGCGATCCCACCGGTCAAGCCCACCACCTTAGTCATTGTGGGCCTCCACGAGCGGCTGGCAGTGGGGACAAAAGGTCGTCCCCCGCTGGGCCACCTTGGTCTTAACCATCTCGGTCCCGCAACGTGGACATTGGTCGCCACCATGGCCATAAGCATTCAGGCGCTCCTGGAAGGCCCCGGCATCCCCAAAGGCGTTGGTAAAGCTGTGGACCGTGGTCCCCTTGTACTTGATGGCCTGAGCCAATTCCTTAATGATGTTGTCATGCAGCGCCACCACCTGCTGGTCGGTCAGCGTGTTGGCCGGCTGCTCCGGGTTAATCTTACTCATCCAGAGCACCTCGTCGGCGTAGATGTTACCCAGACCGGCGACGTGGTGCTGGTTGAGCAAAAAAGGCTTGATCTTGCCCCGGCTCTTGCTGAGCTCGCGTTTAAAGAAGTCCAGCTTGAAGTCCTTGGCCGTCGGTTCAGGGCCAATCGTCTTCAAGCCCCCGACCGTCATCTCCGCCCCGGTCTTGACCAGGGTCATCCGACCAAACTTACGGGTATCGTGGTAGCACAGCTCGCTACCGTCGGTAAATTGGAAGACGACGTGGGTGTGCTTGTCAAGCGGTCCGCCGATCGGCTGGTTAAAGTACTTCCCCTCCATCCGCAGGTGGGAAACCATCGTCAGGTGGTTGCTGAAGCGGAAGAGAAGGTACTTCCCCCGCCGGTCGATGTCTTCAATCGTCTGCCCAATCAGGGCCTGGCGGAATTCTTCAACATCGTTGGTAATCGTCTTTCCATAGTAAACATCAATTGCGTTAATCTTGCGGCCCTTGGCGATCTTTAACAACCCTCGCCGGACCGTTTCAACTTCTGGTAATTCTGGCATCCTAATTCGCCACCTTCACTACTTCAGGTCGTACCAGGTTGCGCCGACCTTGCTTTCGACCTTTAATGGTACGTTTAACTTCACCGCCGAATCCATCACCTGGGGAACCAGCTTTTCGAGGACCGGAATTTCTTCTGCGGGGGCCTCAAAGACCAGTTCGTCATGGATCTGCAAGAGCATCTGCGCCTTGAGCTGCCGCTTTTTTAGCTCTGCTTGCATCCGGATCATCGCGATCTTGATAATGTCCGCGGCACTCCCCTGGACAGGGGTGTTCATCGCCGTACGTTCGGCAAAGGAACGCCGGGTAAAGCTCTTGGCGTTGATGTCCGGTAGGTAACGACGGCGGTGGGTGATGGTCTCAACGTAGCCGTGTTCCTTGGCAAAGGCGATCGTGTCATCAATGTACTTTTTAACCCCCGGAAATTCCTTGAAGTAGTTTTGGATAAACTCATGGGCCTGGGCGCGGGTCACGTGGATCCGCTGGGCGAGGCCATAGTCGCTGATCCCGTAAACGATCCCAAAGTTGACCGCCTTAGCCCGCCGGCGCATGTTACGGTCAATTTCAGCATCCGGGCCCAGGTGGAAGATCCGTCGGGCCGTGCTGGCGTGAATGTCCTCACCGTTTTTAAAGTCCTCCTGGAGGTTCTTATCCCCCGTAATGTGGGCAAGAACCCGGAGTTCCACTTGGGAATAGTCGGAGGAGAAGATCTGCCAGCCGTCATGACTCGGCACAAAGGCCTTCCGGATCAAGCGGCCTTCCGGAAGACGGACCGGGATGTTTTGCAGGTTCGGGTCAACGGAGGAAAGCCGGCCGGTCTGGGTCAGCGTCTGTAAGTACCGAGTATGAATCTTTTGGTCACTGGAATGGATGACCTTTAACAAGCCGGTGATGTAGGTTGACTGGAGCTTAGCAATCTGCCGGTATTGGAGGATCTGCTCGACAATTGGCGACTGGTCGGCCAGCTTTTCCAGCACGTCCACCGCCGTCGAGTAACCGGTCTTGGTCTTCTTGATAACCGGCAGCTTCAGCTTTTCAAACAGGATGTGGCCCAACTGCTTGGTGGAGTTAATGTTAAACTCTTCGCCCGCTGCCGCATAAATTTGCTGCTCGATGTCAGCTAAACGTTCAGTCAGCTTGCTCCCCATGTCCTTGAGGGTTTGGGCGTTGACCCGGACCCCGGTCATTTCCATCGTTGCCAAGACCCGGGTCAGTGGCAACTCGATGTCGGTGTATAGGGGAGTCTGCTGGTTAGTAGCCAACTGGTCAAAGAGCGGATCCTTAAGTTCACTAATTGCCCGGGCCTTTTGCGCCAAGTGGTTAAAGAGGACCTGGTCGTCGGCGGGGATAGCCCGCTTAGCTCCCTTACCATAAACTTCCTCGTCGGTCGGTACCCCGTGGTAATCGTGTTCGAGGGCCACCTGTCCCAGGTCATTACTATTGTCATTAGTGTTTAACAGGTAGGATGCCAAGAGGAGGTCGAAGTCAATGTTTTGCAGGTCAATCCCCAGCCGGTAGAGGCCGACGATCTGGGCCTTAGCGTTAAAGACGTTTTTGGCTACCGTGGTTGATTCAAGGAGGTCCTTTAACGGTGCTTCCTTCAAGAGGTCGGTATCCCGGCTGACCAGCCAGGTTTGCCCATCGCCCACCACAAAGCCGGCGAACGGCGACGTGTGGTAGTTCGCATCCGGCATCTCCAAGAAGAAGCTAACTTCACCGGTGAGCTGGTCAACCATGGCTAGGTTATCCGCGGTTAGTTCAGTAAACTCAACCGGCGCCACCGTCTTATCTTCTTCTAGGGCCACGTCCATCTTGGCTAGGAAGGACTTAAAGCCCATCCGTTGGTAGAAGTCGACCAGTTCCGCGGTTTGTTCCCCCGTATATTGGAGGTCCCGGAGGCCGATCGCCAGGGGCGCGTCACGGAGGATCGTCGCCAGGGTCTTGCATTGCTTAGCGACCGCTTCATCTTCGATCAGATGCTCTTTCATCTTACTCTTCTTCAGCTCGTCGATATTATCATAGAGGTTTTCAACGGAGCCAAAGCGCTTGACCAACTTCAGCGCCGTCTTCTCCCCCACCTTGGTTACCCCGGGATAGTTATCTGAGGTATCACCCATCAAGGCCTTCATATCAATGATCTGGGCCGGCGTGATCCCTAATTTTTCTTCCACGTGTTCTGGCGTATAATGTTCAGTGTCGGTAACCCCCTTGTGGGTCACGGCGACGGTCGTGTGGTCGCTGGCCAGCTGGGTCAAGTCCCGGTCCCCGGTGACGATCAGAGTCTCATAGCCAGCGGCGTCGCCCTCCTTGGCCAGGGTCCCAATGATGTCATCGGCCTCATAGCCCTTTAGTTCATAGCTGTACAGGCCACTAGCCTTCACCAGCTCCCGCACATAGGGGAACTGTTCGGTTAGCTCTTCTGGCGTCTTGTTTCGGCCGCCCTTGTAGTCGCTGTACATCTTCGTCCGGAAGGTAACCTTGCCGGCATCAAAGGCGACGAGGGCCGCATCCGGGTGGAAGTTTTCCAAAACGTGGTCCAACATCAGCTTAAAGCCGTAAATAGCGGCCGTGTGCAGGCCATCCTTATTGGTAAACTTATCAATCTGGTTGTGCATCGCAAAGAATGCCCGAAAGACAATGCTGTTACCGTCAATTAATAATAATTGCTTTGCCATTTATTCTCCGCTCCTTCTCGTATTCTTAATAATTGTACCAAAGATCGTGAACCACCGTTAGTTCCCTGTTTGCGGATTTTAGAATATGGCAATCCATTATATAATCATTTTCCCTAATTGAAAACTACTTTTAACTTATTAAACGCTAAACCATATATTATCAATTTTATGAAATGGATACTAATTAGGTCAGAATTCATTTTCCGAGCCCCAGCTCTTCACGGACAGTCAACTCACTTAATCACTGATATATCAGTGATTAACCGATCAGCCAGCTGTTGATTTACAGCATTTTTAAGAATTTCGGGACTAAAAAAGAAGCCGGGTTAATTCCCAGCTTCTTTTTACTAATCCCGGTCACTCATTCCAAAGATTTGCAGGAATGAAATGAAGAGGTTGACAAAGTCAAGGTATAGTTGAAGGGCCCCGACAATTGCCAGACCCATTACCGAATTCTCGGTACTATAGTTCAGGTAGATCTGCTTCATCTTTTGGGAATCCCAGGCCGTCAACACCACAAAGATGATTACGGCGATGTAGGAGAAGATGTAGGTGATGGCCGGGCTCTTCAAGAACATGTTGATGATCGAAGCGATGATCAATGCGATCAAAGCCGCCAGGGCATGGGCCCCAAACCGGCTGAGGTCCCGCTTAGTCACCGTCCCGTAGATCGCCATCGTCGCGAAGACCGCCGCCGATGAAACGAAAGCCGCGGCAATGTCTTGTCCGGTATAGGCGCCGGCAATCAAGGCAAATTCAATCCCGTAGATAATGGCGACGATCATCAGCATGATGAAGCCGCCCACCGGGTTCCGGGTGGCACTGAAGCTGATCCCCATCGTCAATGCAACCGGCAACAAGAGGATCAACCAAACCATCCCCGGATGTTGTTGGAAGTAACCCAGCACCTGGTTGGCAAACACATTCATTGTCAGCCAGGCACTGATGGCGGAGACAAGCACCGCCAGGGTCATGTTTCCGTACATCTTCGTCAGGAAACTGTTTAGGCCCGCCTGGTCAGTGACGACCCGGCGACCAGAGCCATTAAAATTATCCATTTTCCAATCGTCCCTTCTCAAAAGTTAGTATAATAGACAGCTTACCATAGTTTGGTCGCTGCACGCGCGAAAGCACTACTTATTAACTAATTCTTTGAACTTATCTTCATACTTTTCGATGTCACCGGCCCCCATGAAGATCACGACCGCATCATGGTATTGCTTTAGCTTGTCCATCGAGTCCATGTCGATACCTTCACTGCCTGGGATGCGGGCTTCCAGGTCGCTGCTAGAAACCGCCCCACTCTGTTCCCGAATCGAGGCGAAGATCGGCGTAACAAAGACCTTGTCCGCCTTCTTCAGGCTGGCCGCAAAGCCGTCCAGGTAGGCTGCCAACCGCGAATAAGTATGGGGCTGGAAGACCGCCACGATTTCCTTATCCGGGTACTTCTGCCGGGCGGCGTCAATCGTCGCCTTAATCTCGTTCGGGTGGTGGGCGTAGTCATCAATCAGCTTATCGTCGGCCACGTCGGTCTCACTAAAGCGCCGCTTGACCCCGGTGAAGTTAGCCAGTTCCTTTTTGATCTCGTCCATGTCGACCTTTTCCATGTAGGCTACCGCCAGCACGGCCAGGCTGTTTAAGATGCTGTGCTCACCGTAGAGGTGGATGGTAAAGGTCCCGAGCTTCTGGTCGCGGAAGTAGGCGTCGTAGGTCGAGCCAGCCGGGGTCCGCTGGATATTAGCGGCCCGGAAGTCATCGTCATCCCCGGTTCCGTAGTAGTAAACCGGCACGTCGACGTCCAACTTACGGAGGTTGGCGTCGTCCCCCCAGGCAAAGATGGCCTTCTTGACCTGGCGACCATAGGTTTCAAACGACCCCCGCACGTCATCAATGTCTTTGAAGTAGTCCGGGTGGTCAAAGTCGATGTTCGTCATGATCGCGTAGTCCGGGTGGTAGGCCAAAAAGTGGTCACGGTACTCGTCGGCCTCAAAGACGAAGAAGCGGTCCTTGGTGTTCCCAGTCCCCACACCGTCACCAATCAGGTAGCTGGTGGGTTCGACCGCGGCGAGCACGTGGGACAGCAGGGCCGTCGTCGAGGTCTTACCGTGGGCCCCGGCGATCCCGATGCTGGTGTGGCCCTCAACTTCTTCTTCGACCGCTTGGGGGTAGGTCATCACGGTCAGGCCCAGCTCCTTGGCCCGTTGAACTTCGGGGTGGTCGTCGGCAAAGGCGTTCCCCTTAATGACCGTCATCCCCGGCTTCAGGTTGGCCGGGTCAAACGGCAAAACCTGGATACCGGCAGCCAGCAGTGGCCCCTGGGTAAAGGTCTCCTTTTCGATATCGGATCCGAGGACCGTGTTGCCTTGATCATGTAGGACCCGGGCTAGTGCGGCCATCCCGGTCCCCTTAATTCCAATGAAGTAATATGTTTTTCCCATTCTCTCGTTTCCTTTCCGTACCTACTTTGCGGGGAAGAAGGTGTCTGCCCGGGCAAAGTCTACTGCTTCGCCAACTTCTTGCCAGTCATCGGGGATGATCCACAGGCCCTTCTTGTCCGGGGCATTCTTCAGCCGTAATTCACGGAAGCCACACAGCATTCCGTCACTTTCAACCCCCATCAAGGCGCCAGGCCAGATGATCTTGCCATCCGGCATCATTACACCAGGCCGGGCCACAACGACCTTGATCCCCTCGGCAACGTTGGGGGAACCACAGACGATCTGGACGGTCTGGTCGGCACTGATCCGGGTCTTGGTGACCTTCAGGTGGTCGGACTTCGGGTGGTCAGTCATTTCTTCGACCAGGCCGACGACAAACTTCGGCGTGTGGTCGGCCGTCAGCGGTTGGTCAAAGCCAGCCGCCATCAGCTTGGCATTGAGCTTGGCGACCTGGTCATCGTCTAAGAAGACCTGGCCATTTTGCCCCGTCAATTCGGGCAGGATTTGGCTGGCGTCTAAGAAGTTGTAGCCAAGGAGTTCATGGTCCTTAGCCGTGGTGATCTGGGCCACGCCATCGTTGAGCGTGGTCTCCTGGTCACCATTATCGGGTGCCGTAATCGTAACTAAAATGTCCCCCATCTCGTCGGGGTTGTAACTCGCAATTAACATCGAATGTTCCTTTCTGGTTTAGTCTTCGAACTGCCGGACAACAAAAAGGGGGGGTGGGACTAGCCACCAGGCTTTCTTCCCACCCCACGGATCATATTAAGTTGCGCGGCAGGGCGAATTAATTTGCTCTCCCTATTCTACTTCAAATTGCGCAAAAAATCTTCCACTTGTTGCTTGGTTTTTCGATCTTTGTTCACGAAGCGGCCAATTTCTTGCCCCTGATCATAAACGATAAAGCTGGGGATCCCAAAGATGTTTAAGGATGCCGCCAGGTCGACGTTTTCGTCCCGGTCGACGCTGTAAAAGGTGTAGTCACTAAAGTCGGCCTCAATTTCGGGCATGGCTGGCTTGATAAAGCGGCAATCAGGGCACCAGCCAGCGGTGAAGAACAAGACGACCTTACCATTGCCGATCGTCGATAGTAGTTGGTCCGGTTGGGTAACGGGTAATTGTTTCATAAGATTCCCTCCTCGTAATTTCAGCCTAACTATACCATAACTCCCCGCGTCCGTCCGCAAATATGCAATTTCTTGGATTAGGTGGTTAAAAATGGTAAAATTAATGAACACCAAGATAAAGGAAGCATTTAAATGACTGAATTAAACAACACCGCTAATCCTTGGCTCGTGCCCATCACGCTGGGTGCTTCCGGGCTCGCCGGTTTTGTCGCCGGCAAACTCTTTGGCAACCGTCCCTTCTCTGCCGGTCGGGCGTTGAAGATCATCCGCCACGACTTCTCCCGGGAAGGGACCATCACTGGTAGTTGGATTGACCACCGCCAGACTCCTTTCCAGCGGTACGCAGTTAAGACCAGCGCCTACCAGGGGGGCTTGACCCGCCTGGAGGACGGCGAGCCGGTCAACTACGAATTTAAAGTCGACGCCTACACGGGCAGCTTGTTAGAGCTTAAGCGCTTAGGAGATAACGAAGAATAAGCATCATAAGTTACACAAAAGGGTTCCAACAACCGTGGCACTAATCCACGGGTTGGAACCCTTTTATTTTACTAGTTAAAATGGGCACTCAGTTTATAAATTGGCTGGCCCTTAGCAGCAAACTTTTGCTCGTACTCGGTCTCGACGTTGCGGTCGTTTTCCGCACTATTGTGCAAGTCCAACCAGACACCGTCAAAGTGCATCCCGTAGTTGTTCATGCTCTGTAAGGAGAACTCAAAGAAGCCCATATTATCGGTCTTTAATTCGACGCCACCCTGGTCTTTTAAGACCTCCTGGTAGCCGGCCAAGAAGGTTTGGTAGGTGAGCCGGCGCTTAGCGTGGCGCTTCTTCGGCCAGGGGTCGGAAAAGTTCAGGTAGAGGCGGTCGATTTCGTGGGCATCAAAGAAGGTCGTGATGTCGGACCCATCCCCACAGATTAGCTGCAAGTTCGGCAGGTCCGCAGCCAGGGCCTTCTTAAGGGCGATTGCCGCCACCGTCCGTTGGATCTCCAGGCCAATGAAGTTGACCTCCGGGTAGGCCTTGGCCATGCCGATGATGAACTGGCCCTTCCCCATGCCGACCTCGAGGTGGAGGGGTTGGGCCTTAGTAAACCGGTCTTGCCAGTGTCCCTTTACCTGTTCGGGTTCGGTTACGATCATCTCGGGATGGGCCGCGATTAACGGGTCCGCCCACTTTTTGTGTTTTACACGCATATTAAAAATCCTCACTTAATTTTTTGATTCGTAGTTTGAAGTAAAAACGGGTCAGCAGCAGGACTTCCACCACGGCCAGCACCAGGTTAACCAGCAACTGTAACCAGTTGGCATGGGGGCCGAGGCTGGCCAGCACGATTAAAGCAGCCACTACCACCGTCACCCGGGTTAACAGCCGCTGAAAGTCGTGGCGGCGGTCCCCTGAGCTGACTGGGTACAGGTGGGTAAAGACGTTGCTATCGTACTGGTCATACAGGGGCATCAACTGGGTGGCAATCAGGTAGATGAAGAGCACCGCCAGCACGGCGTTTAGCCACATGACCGGGACCAAGAAAACCAGAACCATCCCCACTAGGGTTAACCGGATCACGATCCCGCTAATGTCAGTGTCGCGGACAAAGCCCCGGGCGTACAGGTAGGCCCAGGGTCGGGAACCAGCCGAAAGGTAGTTTATCAGGCCAGTGGCCCACCGCCGCCGCTTGACGTTGCCTTGGACCGCCGGCACGTCGGTGAAGAGGTTAAAGAAGCGGTAGACGCCATACATCCGGTTGGCTTCCTGCTTCACTGCGGCCTGCCAGTCAATCATCAGCCCCCGGTAAACCAGCCGCATGGCCACGTCCAAGATGATGGCCACGACCAGGCCGACCAACGGGTTGATTAGCCAGGTGGCCAGGCCCGCCAGCAGCGGGTTAACCCAATATTCCAGGCGCGTCCGCGTTTGTTGCTTCGACCAGGCCATACTGATCGACTTGCGGGCGGTAAACAGCCAGTCATCCTTGGTCACCATGGCGGCCAAGAAGACCGCGGTGATCTCCACCGTCGTCAACCGTTCCGTCGTTAACTCAAAGGGGAGGGCCACGAAGGTACCGGCGACCGTGATCAGTTCAGCCAAGACCAGGCTGTAACGGTAGGCCTGCTTGAGGTAGTCCGCCATCGCTGTTACCTGGGGCAAGAGAAAGACCGGGTCGGGCCGCTTAATTAACGTTGCCAACCGCCCCAGCTGGGCCACCAGGACAAACCAGATGACCAATAACCACCGGCTCCACCAGGTGTCCGGCCGCAACGCCGGCAGCCACTGGGAATAGCCATACGCCAGGGCACCGAACAGGAAGAAGAGGGCAATGACAAAGTGGTCGTTAAAGACGAGCCGCCAGTACTTTAATAACATCATAAAGTGCTGCTGGCGGCGCTTAGTAAATAGCTTATTCATGGCGGTCATCCCTTGCGAGTCCGAGGTAAATTTCGTCCAGTGATTCATCGGGCCGGTCAGCCTGCTGGCGCAACTCGTCCAGGCTCCCGTGGGCCCGGACCTGACCGTTAGCTAAGAGGACGAAGCGGTCACAATAGCGCTGGGCGGTGTCGAGGACGTGGGTCGACATCAAGACGGCGACCCCCGCCTGCTTCTTTTGTTCAATTAGGTCCAACAGGTCGTGGACGGCCAGCGGGTCCAAACCGTAAAAGGGTTCATCGACGATCAAGAGCTTGGCATCCGTCATAAAGGCACAGCAGATCATCACCTTCTGCTTCATCCCCTTGGAAAAGTTTGCGGGGAACCAGTCGAGCTTGTTGTCTAACCGGAAGAGCTTGAGCAGCTTTTGCGCCCGCTGCCAGGCCGCTTGTCGGTCCAGGCCGTACGCGTTAATCGTCAACTCGATATGCTCACGCAGGGTTAATTCGTCATAGAGGATTGGCGTCTCGGGGACGTACGCAATCTGCTTCTTATATTCACTCGGGTGGTCTTGTAAGGTCAAACCATTGATCTTAATCTGCCCCGAAAACGGCTGCAAAAGACCGATAATGTGGTTTAACGTCGTCGACTTACCTGCACCATTGAGGCCAATCAGGCCCACCAGTTCGCCCGGCTGGACATCCAGATTAACCTTTTTTAGCACGGGGATCTGGGAGTAGCCACCAACCAGGTCCGTTACTTCAAGTGCCATTAGGAATCCCTCCTTACCTACTCGTTTTATTCAAAACTTAATTATACCATATGGGATTTTCCCTGCAGATGGTCGTAAACTTCGGTATACTAGTGGTAATAAAACTAAAGGAGTGCTAGCTATGACTGATTGTATTTTCTGTAAAATTATTGACGGGGAAATTCCGAGTTACACGGTGTACGAAGATGACGTTGTCAAGGCCTTCTTAGACATCTCCCAGGGGACGCCGGGCCACACCCTGGTCGTGCCAAAGAAGCACGTCAAGGACCTCTTTGAATACGATGAAGACCTGGCGGCCGCCGTCTTCTCCCGGCTGCCTAAGATTGCCCGGGCGATTAAGAAGTCTAACCCGGCAATCAAGGGGATGAACATCGTCAACAACAACGGTGAGGTTGCCTACCAGTCGGTCTTCCACTCCCATATCCACTTGATCCCCCGCTACACGGACCACGATGACTTTAAGATGATCTTCAAGGATAACTCCGCCAAATACGACGAAGCTAAGTACACGGCCATCCAAGAGGCGATCGTCAAGCAGTTAGAAGATGAAGACTAATGAAGACGATCAAAACCGCACTTGCGGACGTTAAGCAGCTTTGCAATAGCATCACGGAACTCAATGCCAACGTTGACCAACTCAAGAAGAGCTGGCCAGCCGTCACTGAGTTTCTCCACGAGGCGCAGGGCGCGCTTGACCGTTGGCAGTTTAAAGACCAAGCCCGGATTGACAAAATCCAGGCCATCGTTGACCGGTTGAGCAAACGTAATTAATGGTTGAAAGAGCGTGTGACGTGGTTGACCCCGTTACCGCTTTTTTATTATTCAAATCATAGCATTTTTGTTAAATTGACTAAGGATTATTTAACACTATATACACCTAGTGCCCACCTATGCCATAATTTAACCATCCCAATTATATTAAGGCATAAGGAGATGTTAAGATAACAAACGAACAACGTGTTGCAGTGATTACGGGAAGTAGCCGGGGAATTGGCCGGGGAATCGCCGAACAACTCGGCAAGGACGGGTACGCCCTGGTGGTCAACGGTATCAACCAGGCCCGCTGCCAGCAAGCGGCCGATGAACTGGCGGCCCAAGGTTTTCCGGTGGCGGCGGTCAGTGGCGACGTCGCCCAAAAGGCCACCCACGAACTCCTGGTCCAGACGGCGGTTGACCAGTTCGGCCGGCTAGACACCTACGTCAACAACGCCGGCATCGCCCAGGTAGGCAGCCTGGTTGACGAGTCGATCGAAGACTTCCACCACCTCTACGCCACCAACGTTGATAGCGTCCTCTTTGGCATCCAAGCGGCCGCGACCCAGTTCAAGCGGCAAGCGGACGGCGAAAAAATTCGTAAGATTATTAACGCTTCCAGCATTGCCGGCCATATTGGCTACGAGCAACTGGGCGCTTATTCCTCGACTAAGTTTGCCATCCGGGGCCTCACCCAGGTGGCCGCCAAGGAACTGGCCAAGTTTGGCATTACCGTCAACGCCTACTGTCCCGGTATCGTCGGGACGGACATGTGGGACTACATCGATGAACGGATGGTGGCCATAAAGGGCAGCCAGCGGGGCCAGTATCTGACCGCGGCCGTCAACAGCATCGCGCTGGGCCGGGTGGAAACCCCGGCGGACGTAGCCGACTTCGTTTCCTACCTTGCCTCCCCAATGTCCGATTACATGACCGGTCAGGCGGTCCAAATTGACGGCGGCGTCCAGTTTATTTAAATCACACCTAAATCAAAAACCGCTAGCGTTCGGCTTATCACCGAATACTAGCGGTTTTATTGTTGGTATAAACGCCTCTTAATTAGTTACCGGCGTTGGTGGAGTCAATGTTGTTAGAAGAATTCCCCAACGTACCGTTGCTGGTTGACGCATTGGAATTCAGGTAGTCATCCAGGATGTTCTTTTCGTCGTTATCCTTGATGGAGACGTTCCCCTTCTTCAAGACGTTGGCAACCACCTTGTGGAGGAAGGTCCGGTTGTTCATGTTCTCAGTCACGATTTGGTTCTTCAAGTCGTTGATGTGGGCACTCTTCTTCCCCTTGGCTGGGTGTTCGATCATGTAGATCACTTGGTAGCCATCGTCGGTCTTGACTGGCGTCGTGGTGTATTCACCAGTCTTGAGCTTAAAAGCCGCCTTCTTGTAAGCCGAGTCAAGTGAGGTATCGGTGTTATCAAAGGCTGGGACCCGACCACCGGCCTTGTTGTTGGAGGTATCGGTAGACTTACTCTTGGCTAGCTTCTTGAAGGTCTTGTACTTGTTGCTGGAGCTATCTAACTGGTTGATGATATCTTCAGCATCGGCCTTGCTACCGACTAAGATTTCGGCAGTTTGGACCTTTGGCTGGTACTTCTTCCACTGCTTGTTAATCTGCTTGGAAGTAATGTGGGAGTAGTCCCGTACGGCTGCTTCCAGCAAGAGGTTCGACCGCAATTGCTGCTTTAGTGACTTCTCCGTCATCCCGTTTTGTTGGAGGAAGGCACTGAACTGGTCACCATACTGGTTCTTGTAGGTATTGTATTGGGCATTAACCTGCTTGTCAGAGACCTGCTTGCCGTATTCCTTTTGCAAGACCTTATCCAGGATCATTTGCTGCAGAACCTGCTTCCCATTGCTGGTCTGCTTCATGCTGGAATAGTACTCGCTTTGGGTGATCTTACCACCGCTGGTCGTGGCAACTGCCTTATTCCCACAAGCGGCCAGTGGCAGCATCAATGCTGCACCGGCAATCACCGCAATTAACTTCTTTGATTTCACAAAAACACATCCCTTTAAATTTATTTCGGTTAAGTATACCCATCCAATATACCACAATTCGTTTTTTTACAAAGGTATGCAAGAAAAAGTTTAACCGATCTTCATAATTTATTCACGATTCAACTCGTTCAGGTTCAAAACCGGCGCCAGGTCGAGGGCCTGGTCGTTGGCGGTAAAGAAAAGGACCTGGTTCTTAGTGGCCAACTGGTTGAGCAGGGCGAAGATCCGGTCACGGCGGACGTGGTCAAAATTGACAAAGCCATCGTCAATCATGATTGGCAAGGCGACCTGGTCACTCATTACGCTGATAAAGCCCAGCCGAAGGGCCACGTACAGCTGCTCTGCCGTCCCGGTTGACAATTCACCGACCGCAAACTGTTCTTGTTGTGCGTCCTGCACCGCCACACCATCATCATTCAATAAGATCTTGGAATAACGGTCGGCCGTCAGAGTGGCAAAAAACCGTTCCGCCGCCGTGATGATCGCCGGGTAGCGGTCAGCGGACGCCAGGACCAGCGCGCGGTTAATCCAATCCGCCGCCAGCTGGTAGGCGACCCACTCCTGGGCCTCCTGCCAGATCTGGGCCGCCAGGTTGGCCTGGCGCTGCTCTAACTCGGCCAGCGTCCCATCCGCCGCCAGGTGATCAATGGCCAGCTGATCATGCTGCGCTTCTTCTTGGGCCTGCTGGAGCGTTACCCGGGCCGTGTTGACCTGGTCGCGGACCGTCTGCAACTGCTCTTGGAGGTCGGCCGCGTTGGCGAAGCGGGCGAGGTCGGCCTTGTCCTGGGCAGTCAGCTGCTTTTCATAGGCCGCCGTCGTCGCTTGCCGGTCGCGCGCCTGGGCCCGTTCCTGGAGGAAGTGGTTGAAGGCCGCGTCATTGCCGACACCGACCGACTGGTAGATGGCCCACTTCTCATTCTGGACGTCCCGGAGGTGGTGGTTCAAGGCCGCAAGTTGCTGGTCAACCGTAGTGGTTTGCTGCTTTAATGCGGTCCATTCCCGCCACTGATTAGCCTGGGTATTTAGCCATTCGGCAAAGTTCCGGGCCAGTTCCGCGACACCGCCACCAGCCGCCTTTCCCGCCAACTGGCGTTGCAGCTGGGTAAACTCTTCATGGCGCCGGGCCGTCAGCTCCTGGTTGCCCGCTAATTCCCGGTTTAACTCGGCCACCCGGTGGAGGTCGGCCTGCATTGGCAACCACTGGCTAACCGGGAAGTTGCTCAAGCCGTGCTGTTGCCCAAACTTGGCCAGGGCCTGGTGGTGACGGGCAGCCTGTTGACGTTCCTGGCCACGCAGGTGGTAGTACCAAAAACCGGTCCCGGCCACCGCAACCAGCCCAAGGAACGTTAGCAGACCGTGCCGACCCGCCAGGCCGATTATGGCGAGCACGGCCCCCACGGCCGCTAAGCTGATTGGCAGTTTCAGGTCCACGGGAGCTGCTTCGTCCTCCTGCAGGTTTTCCAGTTGGACCACAGCCGTTTCGGACAGGGGCTGGGGAAGTTGGTGGCCGTACCGCTCCTGGAGCTGGTTGCGCTCCTGGAACCTGTCTTCCATCACCCGCTCTTGTTGCTGGTAATGGTCGGCCTGGGCCTGCAACTGGAGGAGCTTAGTCTGCAAGCGTTGGTAGTCGGCCTGGTGGGCGTGGTAGTCGGTTAGGGTAGCCCGGTCAAACTGACTAGCCTGCCCGGTTAGCTTGTTCAATTGGTCCCGGGCATTCCGGACCTGGCGTTGCAGCTCCTGCTCCTCAACCCGGAGCCGGTCCACCTGGTTAACCTGGTCGTCGCTGATCTGGGCCTGGCTAGCCGGGTGACTGCCGCGCTGCCACTGGGCGTAGACTGGCCACAGGCGGCTCAGTTGTGCCAACCGTTCCTCGCGGGGTTGGAGGGTCGTCAGCTGGGCGCGTAGTTGCTGGGCCTGCCCCTGGGCGTGGTCATAGTCCTTGACCAGGCGGGTGTATTCATCATACTTTTCCCGGGCCGCCTGCAGCCGATCTTGCATTGCCTGGTATTCTTTCAGGTGCTGGTTGAGTACCGGTTTGCGGCCCCGGGGTTTGAAAAGCTCGTCCCCCTTCTTCAGGAGCTGAGTAACAAACTGGCCCCACTCATTGCTCCCCACCGCGCCCAATTGCTGGAGGTGGTGTTGCACCTCTTCTTGGCGTAAGTCGTCGACCGCAGCGAGGTCCGCTTGGCTAAAGCCAAAGACGGCCTGGTATAGTTCCTGGTTGACGTTGCCCAGCAATTCTGCCAGCTTACCAGCGCCGAACCGGTGGCCCGCCTGGTCAGTGACCGTTACCTTGCCACCACCCTTGCCGGCGCCCCGGTGGATCCGGTATTCTTGCCCGTCAACTTCGACAAGCAGGCTCCCACCATAGGCAGCCGAATGGCGGGGCTTATACTGCTGGTAACGATTCTTCCCCTTGGCATTGGCAAAGCCAAAGAGGACGCTCCGGATGAAAACTGCCAGGGTGGTCTTCCCCGCTTCATTGTTACCAAAGATCACCTGGGGGTTAGCCGTGATGGTGAAGTCCTGGTCAACCCACTTGCCGAAGCCGTCAATGTGAATACTTTTAATCTTCATGGTTGCCACCTCGTTCACCTAGTAATTGTTCCGCACGTTGCTGAAGGTCTGCCAGACCCCGGTGGGCGGCAAACTGGTCATACAGGGGGGCGTACTTAACCAGTGGTTTGATAATTGCGGTTAAGTTGTCCGCAGTCATGACGTCTTGGCGGGCCTGCTCCCAGTACTGACGGTCCAGGCTCGTCAAGTCGGGTAGTTGTTGCTGGTCAACCAGGTTAACCTGGTAGGGCCACCAGTCGATGGTCGGCTGGTGGGTTAGTTGGTCTTGCAAATGGTCCAACAGTCCGCCGTCTTGAACCAGGGAAGTCCACCGGTGACCCGCACCCCGCACCTGTAAATCAACCAGTCGCAAGCCCTGGTCACCATCGCTACCGACCGCCTGGTGAATCAACTGGTCAACGTCGCCCTCGTTGGTGGCGCCGCTGAGGTCAACCGGGACCTGGACCCAGTCAATTCCCCCAACCTGCTTGAAGGTCGGCATCAGGCGTTGCCCCTCATCATGGACAAGGTAGTAACCGTGCGCACCACCCTCGTTCTTGTGCCGTCCCTGGGGGTTCCCACTGTAAACAATTGGTGGGTTCGCCGCGAGTTCTTGGTGCTTGTGGATGTGACCAAGTGCCCAGTAGTCATAGTGCTTAGCCTTCAGCTCATCCAGGGTAAAGGGGGCGTAATGGTTGGCCCCAGCCTGACGGAGGGCACCGTGCAACATACCGACTTGCCAATCAACGGTTCCCTTTTCCGGGTAGTCGGCAGTTGGGTCGTCGTCAAGCCAACGTTGGTCATAACTAAAACCCGTTACCGCGACCGTTGTTCCGTCCGTCAGGGTGAACTGCTTGGTGGTCACCTGGTTGGGGAACACGGTGACGTTTGCTGGCAGGCCCGCACTCGTCGGGTCCTTACGGAAATCGTGGTTACCGTAACACAGGAAGACCGGAATCTGGTGCTGGTTTAACCGGTCCATCTGCTCACTAAAGAAGTTGGCCGCGGCAATGCTCTTTCGCTCACCATCATAGATGTCACCAGCAATCAAAACAAAGTCAACCTGCTCTTCAATCGCCGCATCCACGATCTTTTCAAAGGCCGTAAAAGTCGACTGGTAAATCTGCTGCCAGAGTTGGTCCGGCATTGCCATTAGGCCTTGAAAGGGGCTGGCGAGGTGCAAGTCGGCGGTGTGGATAAACTTCATTTGCTCTTCTCCTTCCTACTGCTGAATCAGGAGCAATAACGCAAATTGGGTCCAAACATTCGCAGGTATCGAACGCTTGGACCCAACTTTTACCGGTCAAATGGTCACCAGGAGCACAGGGCACCTGGCACTACCACCGACCAATTACTTGTTTTCGTCTGGCTTTGGCATGATGTCGCTGTACAGGTCTTGAATTGGACTCGTGATTGTCTTGTTCAATTGTTGCAGCATTTGGTCGATTTGCCGTTCTTGGTTCATCAGGTTTTGGATTGGTTGCTTGCCGCTGATTTCCTTTGCCAGGGTTTGAATAGCCTTGATTTCATCTTCCGTCGGCTGTTGACCCTTCATTTGCTTTTGTTGCGCGTTGGCTTGCATTTGTTGGAACTTCTTGAATGAGTCAAGAGCTTCCGTGTCCGCCTTCAGCTCGTCGAGGGCCTTCTTCAAGGCTTGGTATTCTTGTGTTTCAACTAACTGACGGCTCATGTCGTTAGCAGTGTCGTAGATATTTACAACCATGATTGATAACTCCTTTTTAATTAATCAAGTAAATTGTATCATGTTTCACCCACTGATTAAAAGGCAGGGCTAAAAGAGCGCGCGGAAACCATCAATCAACTTCTCGGCCTTATCACCGATGTCGTTAACTGACTGGTTAAACCGGTCTACCAGGTCACCCTTGTCTTTAAAGAGGGACTTCCAGCCGGAAGATCCGCCCTTCAATCGCTTGTTGGCACGGGTCTGGGCGTCTTCGACCGTAAACTTGGTGCCGGGCGTGGTCTGCAGGATACCAGTCATCTCTTGTTTAAATAGTCCATTGATGTTGTGCTCAGAAATATCATTTAAGACGTGGCTGGAGTTGGTGTCGTCATACCCTTCCCAGGTCGCCACGACCACATCGGGGGTGTAACCAACGATCCACTTATCACGGTCATTGGATTCATCCCCCTTCACGCCCGAATTGGTGGTCCCCGTCTTCCCGGCTAGGGTGTAGTTGGCCGGCTTGGCGGTCTCACCGGTCCCGTGCGCATAGACCCCAATCAACATACTGGTCATTTCCCGGGCCGTCTTGCTGGAGATGACGTGCTTGACCTTGCCCCCCTTGTTTTGGGCCACCACCTTACCGGAAGCGTCAACGATCTTGGTAATGTAGTACGGGGATGGCATCTGACCATCGTTGTCAAAAGTTGCGTACGCCCGGGCAATTTGCTGGGGCGAGACCCCCTTGGTCATCCCCCCGAGGGCCAGGGCCAGGTTCTTGTCCCCCTTTTCAACTGGGAGGCCAAACTTCTCGGCCATCTTGTAACCCTGGTCAACGCCGATCTTGTTTAGCAGCCAGACCGCCGGGGCATTCAGGCTCTCGTAAAGGGCCTTGTACATCGGTACGCTGCCGCTGTAGGTGTCATCATAGTTCTTTGGTGTGTAATTATTGGTACCGTACGACCGTTTCTTGTCCTGGAGGGTCGAGTCGTAGAAGTAGCCGTGCTCAAGCGCCGGGGCGTATACCACGATTGGTTTGATCGTCGATCCCGGTTGCCGTCGCATCTGCGTGGCCCGGTTAAAGCCCCGAAAGACGTGCTTGCCCCGGCCACCGACCACGGCCGTCACGCCCCCGGTCTTCGGGTCCAGTGCAATTGAGGCCGACTGGACCTTGGTACCATCCGCCGAGTTAGCGGGGAAGTTATTGTCATTCGCATAGGTCGACTGCATGGACTTTTGCTGGCCCTGGTCAAGGGTCGTGTAGATCTTGTAGCCATCATTCATGATCGACTTTTCCGAAATATGGTAGCGACTGGCCGCCTCGGAAATGACCTCGTCAAAGAAGTAGGGGTACTTATAGCTATCATTGTCAATGTAGCCCTGGTTAACGCCCAGGCTGGTCTTCTTATACTGGTTGGCGGCCGACTGGGTGAGCTTGTGGTTTTCAACCATTAACTGGAGGACCATGTTGCGCCGGGCGCGGGTGGCAGCCGGGTGTTCAATCGGGTCATACATCCCCGGTGATGTCAGCATCCCGGCCAAAGTGGCGGCCTGGGGGACGGTCAGCTGGCTGGCATTAACGTCAAAGTAGCGACGGGCCGCATCCTGGATCCCCCAGACACCGTGACCGAAGTAAGCGTTGTTGAGGTACATCGTCAAAATATCGTTTTTAGAATACTGGTTTTCCACTTCTATAGCGATGAAGATTTCCCGGGCCTTCCGGGAGAAGGTCTGCTGTTGGGTTAAAAAGGCGTTCTTGACCAGCTGCTGGGTAATCGTACTACCCCCACCCGAAATATAGTTACGGTGTAACAGCTTGTTTTTCACTAACAAGAACGCCGCCCGGCCCAGGCCTTTCACCGAGAAGCCATGTTCGTGGTAAAAGTTCCGGTCTTCGGTCGAAAGCACCGCATCCGGGACGTTGGCGGAAATGTTATTGAGCTTAACGTAGGTCCCCTTTTGCGAGTACAGGCTGCCGGCCGACTGCTTTTTATTATCATAAATCATGGTTGGCCGGGAAAGCCGGTTCTGTAAGTTTTCAACGTTTGATGTCTTGGCAATGAAGGTCAGGTGAATACTCATAATCAAGAAAAGACTAAGAAAGACTACGATAATCCACCGGGTCAGCTGGTAACGGTGCCAGAATTTGCCCATTACCCGCTTAAAGCGGTGCCATAGTTGCCGGGTCACTTGCCAGAGTTTACTCCCCCACCGCTTTAACCACGCTAGTATCCGTTCTTTAGTTGAATTAGATTGTGGTTCACGTTTCATTTCTGCTCTCCATTCATCCGTTCACTTTTCGAATGCAAACCATTTTAGCACACTTTTAGTACCCTGCTGCAGTTCCACGGTGATTTTAAGTATTGTTTAAACAACGAAGCGGCCGGTAGACGAGCACTTCGTCACCAGCCGCTTCAGTGTTTAATTACATTTCGTCAGGTGCTTTGATATCAAGCATTGCCAAGGCATCCTTGAGAATGTGGCTCACTGCTTGGACCAATGCCAACCGGGCTGGTTGCCCAGCATCATCTTGGAGAATCCGGTTGTGTGCGTAGTACTGGTTGAACTTCTTGGAAAGTTCCAATGCGTACTTGGCAATCACGGATGGGTCGTAGTTCAGCGCCGCCCGTTCAACCGTATCCCGGTACTGGCTTAAGAAGCTTAAGATATCCCAAGCACTGTCACCCAGGGTCGTCAGGTCCACGTCACTAAAGTCGCGGATCCCACCCTTGCGGAGGATACTCTCGGCCCGGGCCCGGGCGTATTGGACGTACGGACCAGTTTCCCCTTCAAACTTAACTACGTCTTCGAGCTTGAAGTTAACCGCGTTGCGCCGGTCATTCTTCAGGTCGTGGAAAATCACGGCGCCGACACCGACCTGCTTAGCCACCTCATCGGCGTTCTTTAAGTCGGGGTTCTTTTCGGCAATCTGCTGCCGGGCCAGCTTGATGGAGTCGTTCAAGACGTCTTCCAGGTTAACCACGTTCCCCTTCCGCGTTGACATCTTCTTACCATTCAAGTTCATCAGGCCAAAGGAGATGTGTTCCAGCTGGTTCCACCACGTAAAACCCATTTCCTTTAAAACGGCCTTCAGTTGCTTGTAGTAGTTTTCTTGTTCAGCACCGACCACGTAAAGGGACTTAGCATGACCATACATCCGCTTCCGGAAGAGGGCCGTAGCCAGGTCACGGGTGATGTAGGTGGTGGTCCCATTACTCTTAATGATCAGCGGTGGTGTCAGCTTGTAGGCATCCAGATCCACGATTTGGGCACCCCGGCTGGCTTTGAGCAGGTGCTTGTCCTTCAGTAATTGGATTGGGTCGTCCATCTTCTGAGCACTGAAGGCTTCCCCGTGGAAGGAGTCGAAGTGAACATCTAGCATGTCGTAAACCTTTTGGAACCGTTCAATTGAAATTTCCCGGAACCAGTGCCATAAGCGCCAGGCTTCCTTGTCACCGTGTTCCAACTTGGCAAACCAGGCCCGCCCGAGTTCGGTGTATTCGGGATGCTCATCAGCCTCGGTGTTGATCCGGACGTAGTACTTTAACAGGGTATTGATCGGGTCTTTTTTGACCTCTTCTTCACTCCCCCACATCTCGTAGGCCGCCATCAACTTACCGAATTGGGTTCCCCAGTCACCCAGGTAGTCAACCCGGATCAGGGTGTAATTTTCCTTTTCCAGGATCCGGGCCACGGCTTCACCAATCATTGTGGAACGCAGGTGCCCCATCCCCATTGGTTTAGCAATGTTTGGTGAGGAGTAGTCAATCACCACGTTAGCACCCTTACCAAGGTCTTTCTTCCCGTAACTTTCGGGGTTGGCCAGGATAGCCTTGATGATTTCGGCACCCACCTGGGCCTTATCCAAGAAGAAGTTGATGTAAGGACCAGCCACGACGACCTTTTCAAAGCCAGTTTGATCAATCTTTTCAACTAGGTCCGCGGCGATCATTTGCGGTGCCTTGTGCAGCGTCTTTGCCAAGAAGAAGGTTGGGAAGGCATAGTCCCCATTATTAGCATCCTTTGGCCGTTCAATCTTATCCGTAATTTCATCTAATGATAGGTCCGGCAGAGCCGCCGCAACCGCCGTTGCTACCCGTTGCTTTTCATCCATTATTTGCTTCCTCCTTAATAAAAAAGTCTCCAGCATTGCACATTGCATACTAGAGACGAGATTTCCCGCGGTACCACTCTAATTGAATTGGATTCCACTCTTGATTCACTATTTAACTTTACCACCAGGCACGCCTTGGTAAGGAACCGGCCCCAACTCACACCAACTTGGGTCGCTTTTTACCGGTTATTCTTACTACTACTCCTGGTAGTTTCACAACCACATATTATAACAAAGTTGTGCTTAAATACAAGATTAGTGAAATAAAAAAGTGCCCTGGATAATCCAGGACACTAACCATAAGCGGGTAACGAGAATCGAACTCGCGACGCAACCTTGGGAAGGTTGAGTTTTACCACTAAACTATACCCGCATCACTAACTTAATAATTAACACTAAGTTAGTATATAACAATTATGACTTTTTGTCAGCCTTTTTTGCTACTTTTTTTGTTTTTTTAGCAGTTTTTTTGCTGCCCTTCTTTTCATCCGCTTCGTCGTCATCTTTTTCTTCGCGGGGGACCGCTTTGATCATCTTCGCCTCACTCTGACGAACAACTGCCCGACCGTTAAGCTCGTTGACACCACTCTTGTCAGCAGGATCAAAGTCGTTAATTGAAACCATTACAGAATTATTGTAAACTTTTTCAACTACTCCCTGGAAGTCGTGATCCATTGGTCCAAACTTCTTGCAACCAACAACATCACCAATCTCAAAATCAGCCATAGTTTTCACCTCGCTAATAGTTCCAATGGGATAACAGAACCACTTTACTCTTTTTCACTATCATTTTCAAGTAAAAGGTCACCTGGCCCCCTCCCTGCTTTAATGGTAGAATCATAGCAGAAAGGACTTACTGACTATGTTAAAACTTACCGCTGAAGCAATGGTCATCATCTTATTATTTGCTAACTTTTTTGGTAACCGTTGCAAGAAGGAAAAGCACGTTTCGGATTGGCTGGGGATCGCCCGGGTCGCCTTCTTTATCCTCCTCGCCCTCTCAGTCGTCAAACTGATCCTCAACTTTCCCGTTGTCTTAATATTAAACATCCTCTGGCTACTCTACTTGATTGCCACCTATATTTTCTTAGAGAATACCTTCCGACTCAAGCGGGAGACCTTTGGCAACCCCCTCCGGGCTACCGGGGTAACGATTGCCCTAGTAGTGGCGTTGATTATTGTAGTGGTCTTTTTCTAGGGGACGTAAAATTGATGTGAAGAATTAAAAAAAGGCCAGGAGCGAATCCTAGTCTTTTTTAGTTACTAAATAATCTTTATCTAGCCTCTAATGTAATAATCCCATTCTGGGCTTGTGACACGGCTTGAGCGGCCTTAGCTTGCGCCTCTTGGGCGTTGACTAAGTTTTGCTTAGCTTTAGTAAGGTTGGCTTGTAGCGTGGCTGGATCCTTAGCACCGTTAGTTAACGTGTTGTAAGCTGTTTGTGCTTGTTGAAGGACAGTATTTGATTGTGACTGAGTGGCCTTAGCTTGGGTCAGAGCCGCTTGAGCTTGTGACAAAGCTTGCTTACTAGCAAATACAGCCTGCTGGAGAGCAGTCGTATCTGTATGTGAAGCAGGGTTAAATAAGAAGGAATACAGGTGACCATCAGGGCCGACCTGGACAGCTAATGATTGAACGTTACGATCTAATAAGAAGTTAGCATCACCTATCAAGCCATCACTCTGACCTTGAATAACTTCCTTGTAGGTGTGGTTAAAGATTGCGCGGTGAAGGTTATCAACGCTAATCCAACCATGGTTGGGTAACGAATTGTTATCAACCTTTGACCCATAGCCAAGCGGATTATATCCTTGTAAATCCCATGAATTATTGTCGGCATCGGTATCAAAACTCATGAAGCCATATTGTTTTTGAATACCATCATAAGTGTACACAAAATTATCGTGGAGAGCAGCCATGGCTGTAACAGCTTGAGCAGCGTTACGGATAGCTTGGCTATCAGTGATTAATGGAGCTAAACCACGTACCTGACGGATTGGATTAATTAATTCAAGCAAGTAATTAGTAGCATTAACAGAAGCATTAAATGAGAGACCCCGGTTATCAGCTGGGTATACCTGTCTTTTAATCCATTTACCGTGAAGTGGATTATTGGGATCTGCCGGATCATAGGTATCGTAAGCTGGGTAGCCAACCTTAACCAATTGACGTCGTAATGCCGGATCAGATTGATAACTATCACTGAGACTGGTTAAAGTGTGGCCAGCAGGAATTACATCATCATCATTAAGATAATGGTTAGTAACATTTTTATTCCACTGATCCATAAGTTTACTCTTAGCATCGTCCCATTCATCTGCAATTTGCCCTGCTTCTTTACTACCGATTGGTACACTGCGGTATTTCTTTTGCCACTTTTCTCCTAAATTATTAAATTGATCATCAAGCCGCAAATTGCCATTAGTACTGTCATCGCCATTCGGCTTAACATCAGTACTTGCAGCAACCAATGCTGCTTGATCCTTATTTAACTTATTTTGGGCAGTGTTAACCGCGCTCTGCTTGGCATTGACATCATTGTCGGCACTCGTTTTCGCAGACTGGGCAGCAGTCACTTTGTTGGCTGCCTGCTGAATCGCCACCCCACCGTCATGTAAGTTATCAACTGCTTGTTGCGCGGTGTTCAGGTCAGCTTGGGCGTTCTTGACGGCGTTGTCGGCACTAGCCTTGTCAGCTAGGGCCCGTTGTAGCGTCTGGGCAGCGCTCGTCGTTTGGCGCAGACTTACCCAACAGTCGGCAGAATGACCGTTACCAGCTAGATCGTCCGTAAAGCGCAGAACAAGTTGCAGGTTAGCTAGCGAGTCAGACGGTAGGGTAAAGGTCGTATTGAAGCCACTGAATTGGCTCCGGTAGATTTGCGGCATGGCTTGGGCGACGTCGTCCCGTTCGCTTAACCGTAACTGTTGCCGACCAATTTCCCGGCCGTTTTGCAGTAAGATTGCGTAGGCGTATGGCTTCGTCAATGACTGATCGTTGGCCATCCAACCACTAACCCATAAGGCCCGGTGGTCGACTTGGGCCCCATCAATGAAACTAGCCGCCTGATTCAGCGTGCCGATGTGCAGCCATGAATCAGTATAGGCGCCACTACCACCGTTACCAGTATTGGATGACGAGTAACGGCTGACCAAACTATAGTCATGGCCATTAACTAAATTGAGATTACTAAACACATAATTAAACCGTGATTGACCGGCTGTCTTGGTGTCATTGAATACTTTGGCAACGTCGGTCGATTTTTTTAGCCCAACTTTAGCGGCAGCTACTTGGGACTTAGTAGTGTTATCAACCACGATCAAGAAGTGGTTGGGTTCCATTAAGGAGATGTCATCGGCGTGCCAACCAGCAACCCGTAAGGCACCGCTACTTAAGTTGTAACCGTCTAAATTAGCCCGGTTAACCTTCGTGATTGGGTTAAACCAGTAGTCAACGGCATTCCCGTTCCCGGCCGGGTCATCGGTCCAGCGAGAAACGAACTGAATATTGTCGTTGAAGTACGGCTGCGTCAAAGCAAATTGTACACTGAAACCAGACCGGCCAGCATTAGCAATGGTTGAAAAGGCCTGGGCGACATCAGGGCGTGCTTGGCCGGCTTTGACTTCGGCCCGGGCGAGTTCATGACCTTGGGTTTGGTCAAAGGCGATGATGTAATGGTGCGACCGACTGCCAGCTTGGTTGGTGGCGTGCCAACCGCTGACGGTGAGTGTCCGTCCGTCAGAACTTAAGCCATCCAGGTTGGCCCGATTACTGTGGTCGATGGTCAAGGGACCAAACCAATAGTCGACGTGATTACCCTCACCACCAACTGGATCACTGCTGTAACGCGAAATGAGGCTTAGCGAATCGCTCACCGCGCTGTTCGGAATCGTAATGGTAGTGTTAAAGCCTGAATTAAGGCTATTGTCAATGTTCTGGTAGACTTGGTGAACGTCGGGACGTTGTTGTGGCGTCAGACGTTGCCGGGTAATTTCACGACCTTGGCTGTTATCAAAGACCAGCAGGTAACGGTAAGCATCTTGGTTGCTTTGACCAGTGGCGTGCCAACCACTGGCCTGGAGTTGCGTCTGCCCACTTTGATTTTCCGTCAGTGCATAGTGGTCCAAATTACCCTGGTTAGCGTTAACCTGGTTGTTTTGCGTCGTCGTATCCTGTGGTACCTGGTTCGACGTGGCTGCAGCGACCTGGCTGGTCGTCACTGGTACCGTCGCATCAGCGTGGACCGTTTCGTTTTGCATGATGGCCGCACCAAACAGAACGGTCGTAATCAAGGCTGTAGTCCATAGCTTACCACTCTTATACATCTTGAAATGTTGCTTATTTTCCATTTAAGAAATCCCCCTCTTCAACTAATACTCATTAATAGTCTTCTGGATGACCGGCATTGTACTGCATGACCCGCTGGACACCGTCAGGACCGGTCACATAATCGACCCCCATTTGGTTACCCTCGGCATCGGTATTGCCGGACATCTCCACGTGGTGTTTCCCATACGAATCAGTGAAGTCCTTGGTATTACCGTCATTACTATTACTACTATCCTGGTCACCAGATCCATTGCTGGTTGTACCAGTATTAGTCGTCGCAGCGGTTCCCTGGCTCTTGGGTTGGTCAGCCAGGAACTGATTCAGATCAACCTTCTTCGCGGTCTTCTTGAAGTGTTCCGTGTTCCAGTTATCATCCCCCGTGAGCGTTAACTCACCATTGACCATGGTCGCCGTCAACGGGCTGGTGACGTTACTGTCCTTCAGGTTCACGGTGTAGTGGTCGCCATCCTTCTGCCAGGTCAACTGATCGTTCGTGTCGGGCTCACCTGAATCGGCGTAGACGTACTGACCGGTCCCATCACTGCGGAGTAGGATTGCCGCACCATCGTCTTTGTCAATAAAAGTCCCTACCACTTGGTCCTGATGACGAGCGTGGTGGACCTGGGTCGTGGTGGCCGCTGCATTTTTACTGGAACTGTTTGCCTGGTTGGCGCCACAACCCACCAGTAGTAACAAGCTGCTCCCCACTAACAGACTCGCGGATAACTTACCTAGTTTCATTTATTCATCTCTTCTTTCTAATCAGTTACATTAGCCGAGGTTGGCCCCATTCCATCGATTGGTGTATAGCCACCATCACCGCCGCCAAAGTATTACGCCTCAATGTGGTATTTTCCTTTGCCGGTTCGGGTAATCGTGTAGACATCCTTGCCCTTAGCACCAGGATAGGTAATCATGACGTAACCATCCTTCGTAGCGTGACTGCCATCATGGGTTTGTGAGTCCCGTTCATAGTCGAAGTTAGTGAAGCCGCCCTTTTGAACCAGCTTGGCAGCCTGCTCAAAGTCCATTCCGCCTTCTGTTGGCGTACTGTCCGTTGCACCACCATCCCGCTGATCATTCAGTTGGGCGCTATCCGCCAATTCGTTAATGGTGTCACCGGCATTATTTTTTGTTAGCCAAGTCAGTCATGGTTGCGCGGCTAACCGGCGCCGACCGGAAGCCACCGTGACCATTAGCCAGGTAGAACTGGTCTCCCACAATTGTGTAATAGGTTCGCAGTCGCATTGTTTAGGTACACATAATACAGCACCTGACTCCCGCTCGGCAGGCTAGTCTTGATACCAGTACTGCTCGGTTGATTACCGGCATTGTAGAGGTCAATTGCCAACTTGCTGTTATTGGAACGCAGGTCTTTGACATAGCCATCACCATTTTCGACACCAGCATAATATAGCGCTAGGGCTGCAGTTACCTTTGGCGACTGTTGGTCACTATCTAGTTTTCCTGAATTAGCTGCTAGTTTGTAGTTAACGAGCGAAGTTTGCGCAGTTGAACTCGTTCCCTGCTTAGCCGACTTTTGCGTATTCCCACAGCCGGCTAGTAGGATTGTTAGTCCTGCAACGCACACAAGGCCCGCAACCTTTTTTGATTGCATTTTTATCTCCCCCAATATTATTTTACTCATCTTTAGGATATTCCTCTTTAGCGTGATTGTCCGTACTAGTAGCAAAAAAACACTATTCACGAAAAAAAAAAGCCATTCACAGCATGGCTAGGTCACACCAACTTAAATATTACTTTATTAACGCGACTAAGCCTTTCGATATTGTAATACTTATGCTTTAACTTTTTGGCCCGTTTAAATTCTGAGGTTCGATTAATTATCATCGTTCCCGTCCTCGTCTAAATCGTTAAATAATTCATCAACAGAATTAGCAGATAGCAAAAAAAGTTCTTTCAAATTCAACCGCGACTTAAGCCCGGGTGGAAAGCAAGTCTGGGTCTCCCTCTGTGTTTCTTAAAAGTATTCCTAAGCATCCGTATATCCATGTTAAAACAAGTCTTCTGGCGTTACGAGCGTCAGGAGGCTTTATTGCTATGTGACCACCTAACTACTTTGGATGCTTACCATCGCTGTACTAAATTTGTTGAGCATACTGAGGTACCAGCTGAAGTTGACTCGATGATCCAAGCAATTCTTGGGTATAAATAAAAAAGCCATCAGAAATTGCTGATGGTTAAAGATGATATACAAATCTTGGCAGTTAAAGTATATTGCCTGTTTTCTTTATG
>DHKFJ23503__coassemble_577_pt1 | contig 52386 bp, 53 predicted proteins | sample DHKFJ23503__metabat2_low_PE_016 | metagenome-assembled genome bin DHKFJ23503
CGAAAATCCGAATGCTGAAGGCCGCCTGCTTATCTGTTCATAAAATTTTGTGGTCCCGTTCATGCGACTAGTCACCATATTAATCTAAGCACGGTGGTCAATCCGCTTCAAATCAGCAACATACTCTTGAGTTGACTCGTTCAACAAGTAGGCCACATCAACGTGTTGAACCTGTTCATACTGCCACCAATCCGTTACCACAAACGTGGTGAGCCCGTCGGCAATGGTGAGCTGGTGGTCCTTAGCATATTCATTTAGTGCCTGGTCTAGTCGTTCCCGTGTTAAGTTGCCAAGGTCTTCTTGAGGAAAATGATACTCGAAAGCCAGTACTCCTTTTCCCCAGACGTCCGCCACTAATTGTGAATCTAACCGCTTATCCCAGCCCAATAACCGCTGTAAGCTGGCGTTAACCACCTCGTCGGTTATCTGCTGGGCCCGCCGCCGCAGCATGATCGTCGCCCGGTTAATTAGGATTCGGTGCACTACGACATATAAGATCGTCACCAGGACAATCGCAATTAAACATATCCACAGTATTTTCATCCGCCACACCCCCATCAATGCGCATTTTACCTAAATTAATAATACCATGTTGCTAAATCTTAAGACAGTCCTTGCGAGATGTGCTAAAATAGTTTAAGTAAATCACTGAAAATAACATCTTTATTATCAAGGAGTTTTTAGCAGAATGACTTTTAAAGTATATTTCCAACCAGACAATACTAAGCGACCTGTTCGTGAAAACACCCAATCTATCTACATCGAAGCCGACTCCGAAGCTGAAGCGCTCCTGATGGTTGAGCATCACACCGATTACAACATTGAATACGTCGAACAGCTGGATGAAAAGGCCCTTGAATACGAAAAACAAAATCCCAATTTTAAGATCACCACATTTTAATTCGGGTTGTGGGGCTTGTGGCAAAACACCGTTTGTCACAAGCCCTTCTTTTTGCTCCGCAGTTTTGTAGAGTTACTTTTATTACTGGTTGTGTTAGTAATCACGTGACAGAGGAAGAGCGCTATGCATTATTCAGTCATCCTTAACCCAACCGCGGGCAATGGCCGCGCGACAAACATCGGGAAGGAAATCCAAGAACAATTAAGGCAGGCCAACGTTGAATTTGACCTTCAAACCACTAAGGACGCTAGCAGTGCCGCATATTTTGCCCACCGCATTTACCAAAATCGGCAGGCCAGCGATACCGTCGTCATCGTTGTCGGCGGCGACGGTACCCTCCATGATGTCCTAAACGGCCTCCAGCAGGTTGCGGCCCCAAATTCACTGTTTCCACTTGCCTACGTTCCCGCAAGCAAGCTAAGCAGGTTCGCCCGTGCGTATGGAATTCCAACTGACCCAGAGAAGGCCATTCACCAAATTTTAACAACCACCACCGCCCAAGACATTTCGGTGGGCCGCTGTCGCGATGCCATCAAGGGTACGGATAGCTATTTCCTAAATAGTTTCGGCATCGGGTTTGATGCGGCCCTCATCAGTCGGGCGAGCCGCCAACGCCACCGGAAGCACTTTCGCTGGGGCCACCTCGCCTTCCTATTGCACTCAGCGTCCGTGCTTTATGATCAGCAACCATTTCAGCTGATGGTTACCCATCACCAACACCGGGAACCCTATAGCAAGGCCTACCTAGTGGTAATAAATAACCACCCCTTCACCGATAGCGGAGTCCAATTGGCTTCTTCAACCGGCCTCCAGCAGCCGTCACTGGACCTAACAATTGCCGAACGGCGGGGATGGCCGTTGACCCTATGGCAACTTCGGCAGTTTTACCGGGGGCAGTTGCCGAATTCACGATTTGCCAATCATTTTAGTGGGTGTAAATTCCACTGCACCACACCGTCACTGGAGTTTAGCCAAATTGATGGTGAAGACCGGGGAAACCGGTTTATTGACCTTACATTTACCGTCACTACCTACCCCTTTTGGCAAACCCCACTTACTGATAAGCAATAATATAATAAAGGGACCTTAGTGGGCCAGAATCATCGGCCACCACTAAGGTCCCTTATTTTTAAACTAATCTTCTGAAGCTTCCATTGCTTCAAGAATAATTCGTAACTGACTGCATTCTTCACGCAGTGACTGCATCTCATCGCCACAAGTGGGGTGGATCGTCACTGTCTCAGCGCTATTAGGCCGGTCACCATTTTCACTCCGGCACAGCGTTGCCAGCCGTGATTCGGCCGCTTCTAATTCTTCTTCGATTTCGTGCTTATTACTCACTTTAAACACTCCCAATTACAGTAATATTTAAAGCAATCTTCAATTGCATATAGTCAAAATAGCATGTAATAACGAAAAAGTTAAGCTTTTTCCCGTTACATCTCAGTTACTTTATGATGAAAGAACTCTCATAAAACTACTTCACGGTTCCGGCAAAGCTCGGCGCAAAGTATGGGCTTAAGGTATAAATGGCAACATTAGTTCCCGGCTTAGCGGCCGCCGCATACTGGTTGTTACCAGTGTAAATGGCAACGTGGTAGGTACTGCCATGGTTACCCCAAAAGAGGAGGTCCCCTGGCTGGGCCTGACTAACGGTATGCTGGTTTACATAACTTTCCAGCGCTACCGAATTATGTGGCAGCTGTTTATTTTCGGCGTGCGCATAGACATAATCAACAAAGCCCGAACAGTCCATCCCACTAAGCGAATTACCACCCCAAACGTACGGAACACTATTTGATGTTGCAATCTTAGTGGCAAGACTAACTACCGACCCAGTTTGAAGGTTGGCTGCATTCCCGGTTGTCGGTGACTGGATTGGTTGGGTGACAGTTGGCTGACTAGGTTGTGCCGCCTGCGACTGGGCCGGCTGCTGACTGGTGGTTGCTTGACTCGTGGCCGACGATTGAACCGGCTGTTGGCTAACCGTGGCTTGGCTAGCTACCTGTGATTGGACTAGCTGCTGGCTAACCGTAGCTTGGCTGGCTGCCTGTGATTGGACCGGCTGTTGGCTAACCACACTCGGTACCTGTGATTGGGTTGTCGGTGCGCTAACCACTTGGTTAACCAGGGTTACATCGGTTGACGTCGGCGACTGGCCCCCTATTACGGCTGCATTAGTTGCCGCCTGGTTAGCACCATTCTCCGCCGGTGATTCACTTACACCAACATTGTTTACACTACTTGCAGGCGAAGAAGCCGCAACTGGTGTCATTGACTGGCGTGTTGCCGTTAATGGCTGCCCAGTTACTGACGACTTAACTACCGGTGTCTGATTGGTTGCCGTTGTTGCCGCAACCTTTTCACTCGTTACCGGCTGACTAATGGCCACCCTAGCTGTTGGCTGGCTGACCGTCGCCCCTGTTCCAGCTACCGGTACCTGGTAACTACTAGTTGCTGGTGATCCGGTAACTCGGAGTTGCTGGCCGACAACCAACTGGTCACTGGTCAGCTGGTTCCACTGACGTAATTGGCTGGTTGATACCCCAAATTGTTGAGCAACCCCCGCCAACTGGTCACCCGCTTGAACCGTATACGTGCTGTTAGTGACGCTCGTTGAGGTTGGGGTTGTTACAGTCCGATTATTTTGGCCATCCGGCAGGGTAAGCCGTTGCCCTACCTGGATCAAGTCGACCGTACTACTAATCTTTTTGATTGTTGTTGGGTTAGCATCTTCAATCGCTTGCGTCGTCAAGCCATGTTGCTGGGCAATTCCCCACACCGTATCACCAGGTTTAACGGTTACCTCACTGGCCGCAGCCGTCTGGGCGGTCAGCGTTAGTAAGCCGACGGCACCCAGGGCACCGGCCAACATGTGTCGGCGCGGATGAGTTTGTTTAAGCTTCTTAACCATTCCTAAGAACACCTTCTTGAACAATACTAAAAAATTCAAAACAATAATTGCGGGTGACCAAGTAAAAATATTATTTACTAGTTGTCCCCATAGTTTTTATATTACCATTATTTTTATACTTGCTGTAGCGAACAACTGGTCGTTTCCTGCATAAAAAACGGCCATTAAAAGACGTGGTAGCGCCTTCTCTGGCCATTTTATCATAAATTATTAATTTTTTATAAAGTCTGTTAACCGGTCAATCGCGAGGTCAATGCTTTCATCAGCCGCTGCATAGGAGAGACGGATATGTCCTTCACCACCGGGACCAAAGGCGCTGCCGGGAATCACCCCAACCTTGGCCTGGTGGGCGAGGTCACGTGCAAAGCGAAAATCATCATCCCCGTACACAGCAGGAATCTTAGCAAAGAGGTAAAAGGCCCCGTCGGGAAGCGCAATGTTAAAACCTAACGCCCGCATTGCCGCCGCTAACCGGTCACGTCGCTGCTGGTAGTGGGCACGAAACGCTACTGGATCAGCTTGACCATTTCGCAATGCCTCTAATGCCGCTGCCTGGGCCGTATCATCTGCACAGGTAACCATGAAGGAATGCATCTTTGAAACCTGGCTAATAACTTCGTGGGGAGCTGCCAGATAACCTAACCGATACCCCGTCATTGCATGTGACTTAGAAAGGCCGTTAATCAACACCGTTTGGTCAGGTAGTAGGCTGGCCAACGAGGCAAAGGGTTGGTCATACACAAGTTCGCTATAAATTTCATCAACAATTGCAATCAGGTGGTGGGCCTTAATTACCTGGGCAAGTGCTGCCAATTGAGCTCGGGAATAGGTCCGCCCGGTGGGGTTATTAGGGTAATTAAGGACGATGGCCTTAACGTCCGGACCCGCAGCCGCCAGTTCACGTTCCAGACGATCAGCTGTTAGTAAAAAGCCTTCCGCCGCCGTATTTACCGCCACCGGTTGAGCACCCGTTAATGAAATGCTTGGGAAGTACAGTGAAAAGATGGGGCTCGGCACGATCACCTTGTCCCCGGGGTTAAGGAGGGCAAAGGTCGTTGCCGTAATCGCTTCCGTCGCGCCCACTGTCACAATCATTTCACTGGCGGGATCATAATTAACATCCCGGGTCCGTTTGAGGTAGTCACTGATCGCCTGACGGAGCTCTATTGTTCCCCGACTGGCAGAGTAGTGTGAGTTGTTGGCCGCGATGCTTTTCATTGCCGCTTGCTTAACGTGTTCTGGAACGTTAAAGTCGGGTTCCCCGAGAGTTAATTTAACAATCCCGGGAATGCTAGAAATTTCATCGTCAAAGGCCCGAATCTGTGCTGGTGGTAACCCGTTAACCCGGGCATTAACAATGGTCCGCATTTCTGTTGGTAAAGATGGCATTTTTTCACTTCCTATAAAATATTTTCCAGGCCAATGACAAGTTCTTTTAAGTCTAGGACCTTATCCAAAGCCACCTTGACCCCACTCATAAATGATTGGCGATCAAACGAGTCTTGCCGGATGGTCAGCGCTTCACCCGCGCCCCCGAAAAGGACCTGTTCATGGGCAATGTATCCTGGCAGGCGAACAGAATGAATCTTAATGCCGTGGTAGTCACCACCCCGGACCTGGTCCAACGTCGTAACCTCGGCTGGATTAGTCTCATGGTTGGGCCGGACCTGGTCAATCAACTTTGCCGTGCTCAAAGCCGTACCAGAGGGGGCATCCTTCTTGTCAGCGTGGTGCATTTCAATAATTTCGACGTCCGGGAAGTACTTGGCCGCTTCCTTAGCAAACTTCATCAAGAGGACTGCCGACATCCCAAAATTAGGTGCAATCAGGCCCCCACACTGGTACTGCTTACTTTCTTCAATCAGCTCGGCTTCCTGCCCGTCGTTTAGTCCGGTAGTCCCCACTACCGGTGCCATGTGGTGTTCGATTGCAAACTTAACATTGGTATAAACCGCCGCCGGAATGGTAAAGTCCACCCAAATATCAGCAATCCCCGGTGTTACCTGGTTCAGCTCTTGAAAAATTTGGACACTGGGCGCCAGGTGGAACTGTTCCCGCTGGTCAGCCGTTAGGTGGGGGGCCAGTACCGCGGTCAGTTCAACGTCTGGCAGGCTGTTAACCAGGGCGACGGCTTTTTGCCCCATTGCTCCCGTGGCACCTGCAATTAAAACTTTCTTCATCATTATTCCCCCAAATTAAGTGGTAATTCTTTATTGAGTAACTTCGCCGCTGGTAAGTCCAGTGCTGATGCCAGGGCCCGTTGCTCATCCTCATTTAACGGCAAAATTGGCAAGCGACAGCCACCAGTACTAAAGCCCTGGGCGTTTAATACTGCCTTAACTGGTGATGGCGACGGATACATAAACAAGGCCGCCATCTTAGGCGTCAACCAGCGTTGCAAACGGCCGGCCGCTTGATAGTCGCCACGGTAAAGGGCATCATACATTGCCCGCATTTGCGGCGCATAACTGTGGGCGGCCACTGAGATCACCCCATTGGCGCCCAGTACCCGGGCAGTGAGGGCCTGGGCATCTTCGCCAGTAAAGACCGCAAAGTCAGCTGCCTGATGGTCAACAATCTCTTCTAATTCTTCCAACGAAGCACACTGCTTCACCGCCGCAATGTTTGGGTGGTGTGACAGCTTAACGACCGTTTGTGCCGCCATCTTAACACCGGTCCGGCCAGGGATGTTATACATTACTACTGGCAACTTGACCTGGTCCGCGACCGCCGTAAAGTGGGCCACCATCCCCCGCTGGTTAGGCTTATTGTAGGGCGGGACCACCACTAGTGCATAATCAATTCCTGGAATTGCGGCCACCTCATTGGTAAAGGCAATGGTCGCTGCTGTATTATTACTACCGGTCCCAGCAATCACAGGGACCCGGCCGTCAACAATCTTGCCAAATTCCCGGTAGAGCTGGAGCTTTTCATCATGGGTCAAGGTTGGGGTCTCCCCTGTGGTTCCACCGATGACAAAGCCATTGCTTCCCTGGTCAATCAAATAGTTGGTAAGTTTTTTAAGGCTAGTAAAGTCAATCTGCCCCGCATCATCAAAAGGGGTCACGATGGCCGTTAATAAATCTGCATCCGCTAACTTCATATCTATTCCTCCAGTGTCTTATTCATCCGTGCTTCCATAAAACCGGTAATGGCATCGACACCACGTTTAATGGCTGCTTCATCCGGTGTAAGCGTTGCTGAGTGTAGTTGTGAATCATCATCAACCCCCAGCCAAAACATCGTTCCCGGGAACTTAGCCAATAAGAAGCCAAAGTCCTCACCGGTCATTGCGGGGGCGGTTTCGACAAAGTTAACCCCCGGTGCTTGCTTCATATAATCGATGAAGAACCGCGTTAATTGCGGGTTATTTTCTACTGGCCAGTAGCCACCCTGGTTAAGTTCCAGCTTGACGTCCATGTTAAAGCTGCGACCAATTCCTTCACAAATATCTTTTAGGCGCCCATCAATTTTTTCAATCATCTTCTGGGTCAGCCCCCGAATCGTGCCCTCAATCCGGGTATGACCAGCGATCACGTTTCGAATCTGGCCACCCTGAATTTTACCGAGGGTGATAACCCCACTATGGATGGGGTCAATACTTCGCGAAATAACGGTCTGCACCTGCATAATTAGTGCGGCGGCCGCCACCACCGTATCATTAGCATCCTGGGGATAAGCGGCGTGACCGCCCTTGCCGACCAAGTCAATGTTAACCTCAGTAGTTCCAGCAAAAAGGGTCCCCATCCGACAACCGATTGCGCCTGCCGGTAGGTCCGGGTTATCATGCAAGCCATAAAATTCATCAGGCCGCCACTTGCCGGCAAAAATGCCGTCTTCATAGGCCCGCTTACCACCGTAGTCTCTCTCCTCCGCTGGTTGGAAGAAAAAGAGCAGGTTATCCTTCGGCTGGTGCTCGGCAAAGTAGTTTAATACCCCTAACGCAACAGTCATGTGAATATCATGGCCACAAGCATGCATGACTCCCGGGTGCTGGGACCGGTAAGGCAAGCCCGTTTGTTCTTCAACCGGGAGCGCATCAATGTCGGTCCGGTAGCCCAGTGTTCGTTGCGGGTTTGTCCCCTTAACTAGGACAAACAGGGCCGTCGGCAATTCCGGAGCCACCCTAATCTCTAAGTGGTCTTGATTAAAACTCTTGATCACTTGCAAGAGGTAATCATGGGTTTGTTCTTCATGCAGGGCCAACTCCGGAATCTGGTGGAGGTGACGGCGGATTTTAATTAACTCTTCTTCGGATAATAACATCTTTTACAACTTCCTTAAATCATCTTCCAGGGCGGTCTTGTCACTCGTCTGTTGGTCCACGTTCTTAATAAACTTAGCCGGAACCCCAGCTACCATCGTGTGTGGTGCAACGTCGTGGGTCACAATGGCCCCGGCTGCCACTACGGCCCCCTCACCAACGTGGACCCCTTCAATTACGACCGCGTTGGCGCCGATCAATACATTATCATCAATCCGGACTGGTTGGGCACTGGCCGGTTCGACGACCCCAGCCAAGACGGTTCCGGCACCGATGTGACAGTGTTTACCGACGATGGCCCGGCCACCTAAGACGGCCCCCATATCGATCATGGAATCGGCCCCAATTTCCGCACCAATGTTGATGGTCGCCCCCATCATGACAACGGCATTATCACCGATTAATACCTTATCCCGAATAATTGCACCGGGTTCAATCCGGGCGTTGATTTCCTTTAAATCGAGCAACGGCACGGCGGAGTTCCGGGCATCGTTTTCGACATGGTAGTCCGCAATCTGGGCCTGATGCTGGGCAAGAAACGGCTTAACCACTGACCAGTCACCATAGAGGACCGCCGTTTTTTCTTCTGGAAATACTTGGACGCCGTCCGGAAATGCCAGGCTGGCAATATCACCTTTTAAGATCACCTTTACCGGGGTCTTCTTGGGGGCGTTACCAATGTAGTTAATAATTGCTTGTGCATCTAATTCTGCCATGTTAATACCTCTTTCTTCCTATTTAAATAAATTACTTTCCTTCGTACGGCCGGTCCAGGTGAACCAGGTCATCATAGCTTTCCCGTTTAATCACCACTTGGGAATGACCATTTTCGGCAAAGACCACGGCGGGGCGGGGGTTTCGGTTATAGTTGGAAGCCATCGCATACCCATACGCCCCCGTGTCTAACGTTGCTAGGATGTCGCCCGGCTTCGTTGCCGGTAATGCCTGGTCCTGGCTTAAGATATCACCAGACTCACAGTACTTACCGGCCAGGCGAACGTGTTCCTTCAACGGTGCTTGGGGATCACTGGCCAGCACCGTTTCATACTGGGCTTGGTAGAGAGCGGGACGAATATTGTCGCCCATCCCCCCATCAACCGTTACGTATGGTTTCAAGCCCGGCAAGTCCTTACGCGAGCCAACGGTGTACAGGTTATAACCGGCCGGCCCGGCAATCGACCGACCTGGTTCAATCCAGATGGCCGGTTGTCCCAAGTTAGTTCCCGCCACGGCCTTCTTAATGGCCTTGATGATAGCATCAACGAATTCTTCCGGCCGCAGTGGTTGGTCATCTTTTACATAACGAATTCCAAAGCCACCGCCCACGTTGATTACCCGGGCGCGGTAACCAAATTGTTTTTGCCAGTGGTCGGCAACCGCCACGAGTTTGTTAGCCACTCCTTCAAAGCCAGCAACTTCAAAAATTTGTGAGCCGATGTGGGCGTGCAGGCCAATCATCGTCATCCGGGGACTGGCCTGCACCTTTTCAAGGGCCTGGTCCGCTTGACCGGATTCAAGGTCAAAGCCAAACTTGCTATCAACTTGGCCCGTCTGGATATATTTATTAGTGTGGGCGGAAATTCCCGGGGTGATCCGGAGCATAACTTGGACATTTGCATCAAGTTCTTCCAAGACCCGGTTAAGGAGGTCAATCTCGTGGAAATTATCTACTACGACCACCCCAATATGGTTTTTAACCGCCATTACCAGTTCATCATAGGATTTATTATTCCCGTGGAAGCTGGCGTGAGCGAGTGGGAACCCGGCCTTTAACGCTGTGTACATTTCTCCACCGGAAACAACGTCGATGTGAGCCCCCTCTTGGTTAACCACCTGGTACATGGCCACTGCCGCAAAGGCCTTACTAGCGTAACTCACGGTATAATCAACCTGGTTTTTGGCAAAGACCCGCTGGAAGGCGCGGATCTGTTGACGAATTTGACTGACATCGTAAACCACTAACGGCGTCCCATACTGTGCTGCCAAGTCGACCGCATCACAGCCACCAATCATCAAGTGGCCGGCCGCGTTAATTTGGTCTGCTGAAATCTGTTCGTTCATTATCAATTCCTCCAATTCGTGTTCGGGGAAGTCGACTAATAAAAAATCCACTATTTGCGCAAAACAAATAGTGGATGTCAAGTATCCATTTCATTGTCGATAGCGCAACGCAGGCCCTTATTCGTCCCGCGACAGTCCGTGACTTATTCAGCCACGCCCCAGCTAACCTGGCCGCTGCCCGGCCAAGTGCTTCGGCAGCCGCCCTGTTCAACTCACTTCATCGTCCGGCAGGGACTCCGTCAGTCTACTGGTGTTGGCTGCGCCTCTTCGATTTGTACTAAGCTTATAAAAAAATAATGAGAAAGTCAATAGGAAAATTAGTCTACTATGGATATCCTTAATAAATGCAATTAAGGTAAAACGTTTATCCAAAGCGATTTTAAATTTAGAAGACTTGCAAGTTCCCCCAAACATGTTAGAATTCGATTAAAATTGTTTACGGAAAATTAGCAGCTGACGCATTTTCCTAAAGGAGTGCTTAAGAAATGAAAGTCGTTAAGTTTGGTGGTTCTTCCCTCGCGGATGGTGAACACTTTGCCCAGGCAATTAAGATTATTACTGCCGACCCCCAACGGCGGGTGGTGGTTACGTCTGCACCGGGGAAGCGGGACCCCCATGATATCAAGGTAACCGACCTTCTAATTACCTATGCTAAGCAGGTGTTGGCCCATGAATCAACGACCACGACGGTTAACCAGATTATTGACCGTTACACTGCAATTGCCGCTTACTTCAACGTCCCGGCGGACAAGTTAAATCCCCTGATTGACCGCTTAAAGGCTCTGCCGACATGGCACTACCCTAACGATAACTACCTGATGGCGACTTTTAAGGCCCATGGCGAACGCCTTAACGCTAACCTAATGGCAATTATCCTTCAGCAGTTAGGTTACGAGGCCCGCTTTATAACACCGGAAGATGCTGGAATCCGCGTTACCGGAACGCCCAACAACGCCACCGTTGCACCAGAAACTTACGCGCTACTGGACCGGTTTAACTTTAACCACAGTGAGCTCCTTATCTTTCCAGGCTTTTACGGGATCACCATGGCCGGTCACATTGCTACTTTTTCACGGGGGGGCTCCGACATCACGGGGGCCATCCTCGCCCGCGGCTTACATGCTGACCTGTATGAAAATTTTACCGACGTTGACGCAATTTACGTCGCTAACCCAGCGGTGGTTAACAACCCCCAGCCAATTGCTAAGATGACTTTTCGTGAAATGCGGGAGCTATCGTATGCCGGTTTCTCCGTCTTTCATGATGAGGCCTTGATCCCCGCGATCCAGGGGAACGTACCCATCAACGTTAAGAATACCCAACACCCGGAAAAACCGGGAACGCTTATTGTACCGGATAAGGGCTTTCAGCCGGCTGACATTGTGACCGGGGTGGTGAGTGGCAAGCACTTTGCCGCCATCTACCTCCACAAGTACCTACTCAACAAGGAGGCCGGTTTTACCCTCCGGATCTTAAATATCCTCGCCCGACACAACGTCTCATACGAACACATGCCGTCGGGGATTGATGACATCACGATTATCTTGGACAAGAACCAAATTGACGATGAACTAGTCGATGTGATCTGTAATGAAATCCAGGCTGAAATTAACCCCGACCAACTCGAATGGATTGATAACTACGCCATTACCATGGTGGTGGGTGAAGGAATGCGCAACCGTACCGGGGTGATCAACGATATCCTGGAACCACTCACCAAGGAAAATATTCCGGTCCCGATCATTAACCAGGGGGCTTCCCGCATTTCAATTATGATCGGTACCTATGACCAGGACGCCGACCGGGCTGTCCAAGCAATCTACCACCGTTTCTTTGCCAACTAGGAGGAAATTTACCATGACTGAACTATTAAAAGTCCACGGCTCACAAAATAGCTTTTTCATTCTCGACCAAACGACCCTCGCCAATGAACTAAGTGACGACCAACTCCGCCAGCTAGCCAAGCAGGTCACTGACCACCAAAAAGGGCTACTGGGTGGTGCTGACGGTCTCCTGGTCGTCAACCACCCTACGCGGGAGGGTGCTAGTGCCCAGATGCGGGTAATTAACGCTGACGGCAGTGAAGCATCAATGTGCGGTAACGGCCTGCGTACCGTTGCCCGCTACCTTGCCGAACGTGACCACCGCACTACTTTTAAAGTCGATACCATGAACAGCAATCTTCAAGTTCGCCAAGCGGACAACCTAGCCGCCAGTGTACCAGCATTTGCGGTTGAAATTTCACCCGTTCACTTTGACAAGGCTGCCCTTCCCTTTGACCACCTTGGGCATGACCGACTACTCGGGACCATGGTTCCCGAACTAGCTCCCCAGCTGACCTTTTCGGCAATTGCGGTACCAAACCCACACCTAATTAGCTTCGTTAGCCAAGCCGTGATCGAGGGACCACTGCTGGGTGAACTCGGGGCCTACCTTAACGGTGATAACCCGTACTTTAGTGACGGCGTCAACGTTAACTTTGCCCAAATTCTCGGTCCTAATAAGCTCTTCGTCCGGACCTTTGAACGGGGAGTTGGGTTTACCAACGCCTGTGGGACCGGGATGTCAGCCACCACCCTGGCCTTTGTCCTTCTGCATGCTAACCAGGCGGCCTTTAACGAACCCATTACCGTTTATAACCCCGGCGGGATGGTTAAGACCATTGTCCACTTTGCCGCTGGACACTACTGGATTGAGTTAATCGGTAACGCCACCTTTACCCACCGGATCACGGTTGGTGAAGCCGCTCTTCACGCGGGTCACGTTACTGCGGACAACAGTACGATTAACCCAACGGGCGAACAAGAAGCCTATGAGCAATTTATCCACCAACTGCCCAGCTTTAACCTGAGCGTTAAGGACTAGCAATACTATTTCACCAATAACAAAAAGGGATTGTGATATAAGTCCTCAACAAAGATAAAAATATTACTGCGCAGTACACGAAGAGGCCTTTAGCGTTTGGGAAATCCAAATGCTAAAGGCCTCTTCGTGCTTCTTACAGGCTAACTACACCTCGACGGGAGTTCCCGACAGGCTTGCTGCGCTTCGAAAAACGAACTAGCAAGCTAGTCCTGTCACACTCCCTTTCACTTTATCAAATTAACGGTTAAACAGGGTATCGATTGACTGGTGGTTGTGGATCCGGACAATTGCTTCCTTCAACAGGTCCGCAACGGAAAGTTGGACCAGCTTATCAAATTGCTTTGCGGCGGGTAAGTGAATCGTATCCGTCACAATTACCTTCTCTAGCAGCGAATTCTGCAATACGGTTACGGCATCACCCGACAATACGGGGTGGGTCGCAACCCCATAAATTTTCTTTGCGCCAAACTTGGCTAATGCCTGGGCCGAAAGCTTCATCCGCACCCCAGTATCAACAATATCATCAACAACTAGGGCTGTCTTATCCTTAACGTCCCCAATTACGTATTCAGGAACCTCTTGTTCCGTCTGCTCCCGGACTTCATCGACCCGGTTATCAATGATTGCAATCGGTGCCTTGATCCGTTCGGCAAACTTACGGGCGAAACTTACCCCCGCATGGTCAGGGGCGACCACGACGGTATCATCATTAATCAAGTGGTGTTGGTAGAAGTAGTCCGCAAAAAGACTCGTTGCCTGGAGGTGGTCCACCGGAATATCAAAGAAGCCTTGGACCTGGGCAGCATGGAGGTCGATCGTAACCAGCCGGTTAATCTGGTCCATCTCTAGCAGGTTGGCAACCAACTTAGCCGTAATTGGTTCCCGGCTCCGGGCTTTCCGGTCCTGACGCGCGTAGCCATAGTATGGCATTACCACGTTAATTTTAGCCGCACTGGCCCGCCGCAAGGCATCCACCATGATCAATAATTCCATTAGGTTGGTGTTTACTGGGTCCGAAACCGACTGGATGACGTAGACCTCACACCCCCGAACACTCTCGTCAATGGTAATCTTAATCTCACCATCCGCAAAGTGATTAACCGACGCCTTACTAAGGGGCAAGCCAATCTTTTCAGCGATTGACTCCGCTAACGGCTGGTTCGAATTTAAAGCAAACAACCGGACATTTTGCGCATCTTTTATCTGGGTCATTGTTGTACCCCCTTTTTCCATACAATATTTAGCCTTATTATCGCAACATTTACCGCCGCAATCAAGTAGCACTTCTGTTAATTAGTCACAAGTCCTGGGGTTTGATCCCCGTCATCCCAATCAGGGGGTCAATCTGCCCCGCTTCAACCATCGCCGGCGTTAAAATTGGCTCTGCTTCTTCCGAGGTTGGCAAACTAGCGCTAGGCGCGGCCGGTTGGGCAACGGGACCATGGTTAGTGTCAGCGGGCTCACTTCCCTGCCACCGCACTTGCAGGCGTTCTAACAAGGTCGTTTTCCGGTTAGTCCCCACCGTGTGAACCGCCGTCGCCATCGCCTGGGCTTCCCCAAGGAGAACTAACTTATCTGCGGCCCGGGTAATCGCCGTGTATACTAGGTTGCGTTGGAGCATCCGGCTAAACTGCCGCACAACCGGGAGGAGGACCATTTTAAACTGACTCCCCTGTGACTTATGAATTGAAATGGCATAAGCCAGCTGCAACTGGCCCCACTCCATCCGGTGGTAAGTCACCTCATTACCATCAAAGTCAATGGTCATCGATGACCCCTTCTTCCCCTTCTGGTTTTCAATCGCCACAATTTCACCAATGTCACCATTAAAGACGTTATTTTCAGGGCTGTTAACCAACTGCAAGACCTTGTCACCAACCCGGAAGGTCTGACCCCGAAAATCAACTTCCGGTCGGCCGGTGGCGGCTGGGTTATAGACCGATTGGGCAAGCTCATTTAGGTTGTCCACCCCCGCGGCTCCCCGGTACATCGGTGCTAAAATTTGCACATCGGTGGCTGAAAAGCCCCGCTGCTGGGCCAGTTTAATAATTTGCTCTACTACATCGGGTACCTGCCAGGCCTGGCACGGGATAAATGAACGGTCAGCTTTTTTAGCCATTAAGTCGGCGGGCACGTGCCCCTCTTTAATGGCATGGGCCAGCGGAATAATTGTTGAATCAGCCGCCTGGCGGTGGATATTGGTTAATTCAATCTTAGGCAGTTTGGCAAAGGCCAATAAATCGTGGAAGACCTGGCCCGGGCCAACGGAAGGTAACTGGTCCTTATCCCCGACAAAAACTACATGCATTGAAGTTGGAATCGCCTGAACCAGGGTCTTAAAAAGAAGGGTGTCAACCATCGACATTTCGTCAACAATAAGCAATGACCCCTTGAGGTCCCGGCTATTGAGGTCGGTCGGTAGTTCACGGCCGTTCAAACCGAGGAGACGGTGGATGGTACTAGCAGGCAGGTCCGTCGCCTCACTCATCCGTTTTGCGGCCCGCCCCGTCGGTGCTGCTAAGCGGATAGGGAAGGTCTTATCTTTGTATTGGTCAATGTCAAGAGACAGCTGGTGGACCTTAGCATAACACTCAACGATCCCCCGAATAATGGTCGTCTTACCGGTCCCTGGCCCCCCGGTTAGTAAGAGGACCTTGTTATTGAGGGCCGTCTTGATCGCTTGAACCTGAACCTGGTCATACTTAATCCCACTTTCCTTTTCCACGTGGTGAAGCGTCTTTAAAACGGTTGCTTCGGCCACGGCGGGCTCCGTAGTTGTTACCAGGCGATTTAACTGGTCCGCAATCTGGTACTCAGCCTTGTACAGTGGGGCCGGGTATAAACGGTCGTGGTCGTAGTTAATCTGCCGGTCCTTTTCTAGTTTAACAATCTGGTCGGCAACCACCGTTGAAGCTAACTGGCGACCACACCCCTCGTTTAAGAGCCGCAGGGCGTTTCCCAGCAGTGGCTGTACACTGGTGTAGGTATCACCCGTGGCCATCGTAAGGTCGTCTAAGGACTGGATGATAGCCGCATTGATCCGGCGGGGGTCATCATCTTTCACCCCGACCTTTTGGGCAACCTGGTCCGCCCGCTTGAAGCTAATGCCATCAATGTCAGTGGCAAGCTGGTAAGGATTTTCACTAATTATGTGGAGGGCCTCTTCACCATAGCGATCAACGATCGTGCTAATCAAGTTACTCCCAAAACCGTAGTCGTTTAACCCAATGATCACCTCATCAAGCCCCTTGCTGGCCTGGAGGTTTTCAATCAGTGACTGCTTAACCGCCGACCGGAGCTTCAAGTCGTCTAATACGTGCGGGTCAGCACTAATCTTTTTAATTGCGTCCGTTCCTAGTGCATCAACGACCTTTTCGGCGGTCTTTTGACCAACACCGGGAAATTGCTTTCCCGCAAGATACTCAATTAAGCCATCCCGACTAGTGGGTTGGTTGACGTGGTAAGAACTAGCTTGGAACTGCCGACCGTAGCGGGGGTGGTCAACCAACTGCCCCTCAAAACGGTAGGTCTGGTCATCACGGAGGTCCCCAAAACTGCCGGTGACCGTAATCTCGCTTTCCGACCAGTCAAAGTTCGCTTCCTCCACCGACACCGCCAATACCTTGTAGTAAGAATCAGGACTGGTAAAGATCTCCGACTGAACCTGACCAACAAAAAAAGACGGCTCCGTCGGCGTCTTGAATAAGTCCATTTCAGTTGCCATTGAAGTCATCCTTTCTCCAACTATTTATTTTTCCCCTGGGTGGCACGGAGGGTCTTCTCGATTTCGGCCAACCGTTGTTCACTCTTAGCGTAGTAGGTTGGGCTGAGTTGCTTAGCCTGGGCTAAGTAGTCCTGGTATGGTTCCCCTAAAACCATGGCTACAATCCCCCTGTTAAACTGCGTATCGGCCCGGCCCGGATGGCGCTTTAGGATTGCGTCATAGTACTTCTTGGCCGTCGTAAATTCACCCAGCGCTAATAGTGAGTCCCCTAAGACCTGGTTGATTTCTGGATCTTCAGCCCGCAATTCATGAGCCGTGATCCCGTAGGCAACCGCCTGCTTATGCTGACCCTTCTTCATGTAGCTTTGCGCCAACATCAGGTAGGAGTCCGCCTTTAGTTTCTTATCACTAATCTTGTTGTAAAGGGCAATCGCCCGGTCTGGCTTCCCCACTTCATAGTAGAGGTTACCCAGGCCGTAATTAAGGAGGTCAATTGCTGCTTGGTCTGCCTTCGCCTCAAAAATTCCCAACGCCTTCATGAAAAGTTCTTCCGCTTGTTGATAGTCGTTAAGCCGGGTGAGCAGCGAACCGAGGTCGTAATAATTATTTACCTTATCGGGATGCTCATCGATCGCCTGGATAAGCTTGTGAACCAACTTCTCCGTTTCCCGCTTCTTATTATTCTTCAACTCGTTATCATTAGTCATCACAATCACCTCATCAAATTGTGTCCGTCGGGTCAACCGTCGTCTTGTGCAGGTATGAAGTCTCGTTCCACTGGGCCAGCGTAAAGTGCTCTGCGTCATCAGTCGTTAAAACGGTTGTGGAAGTATTGCTTAACCCACCGCGGTCTTTTAGGTGCGGTAGGGGGGTCCCAATTAGGGCATTAATCGTCGCGTTTAACGCCGCCCCGTGTGAGACTACCAGGATGTTTTCAGTCGGGTTGAGCCGGCAAAATTCCTTAATGGCAGACCCAACCCGGGCAATCACCTGGGCAAAGCTTTCGCTACCGGTTACCCGTTCATCATACTGGTCTGGGTGGTGACGGAAGTTTTTCAGTTCGGTTGGCCACTTCTTAGCAACCGCATCAAAATGCATCCCTTCCATTTGTCCCAGGTTAAATTCCATCAGGCGACTGTCAATCGTCAGACGGACCGGCTGGTCAAGGTGCTCGATCAGCCGTTCTGCAGTTACCCGGGCCCGTTTCAGTGGGCTCGCGTAGGCGTGGGCAAACCGGATCGGACGTAAGTAGTCCGCCAGTAGTTCAATCTCCCGATAACTCTGGGGGAGCAAGGGCGAATCCCCATGGGCCCCCTGGTAGCGGGACTCTAAATTCCATTCAGTTTTTCCATGACGGATTAGGTAAACTTTTGTCATTATAATCGCAGACCTTTTTATTTAATATCTTACCAAAAAATCATTTACTTGTTCACTCTTGTTTTCAAATATGTATTGCAGGCCACCACGGTTGGCCGCCCGCTAAATAAAAATTATGTTAGCTTAGACATACTGCAATTGCCGGTCCCCATTGTAGGCCCGGTCGATGATTGCGCTGCCGAGGCACTCATCACCGTCGTAGAAAACCACGGCTTGTCCCGGCGTAATTGCCCGGGCTGGGTCATCGAACTCAACGGTCACGGTCTGACCATCGTCCGCCAGGTGGACGGTTACCCCCACATCGGTCTGCCGGTAACGGAACTTGGCGGTGCAATGGAAGTCATGACCGTAACGACTAACCACATCATCGACCCAATGAATGTCACTGGCCACCAGGTGAGTGGCATACAGGTGGTCATTATGGTAACCCTGGCCAACGTAAAGGACATTCTTCTTGATGTCCTTACCGATTACAAACCACGGTTCATTGCTTTCCTTGTTACCACCCAGGCCCAGGCCCCGACGCTGGCCAATGGTATAGTACATCAGGCCCATGTGCTTACCAACAACTTTACCATCCACGGTCTCCATGTTACCCGGCTGGGCCGGGATATACTGGCTTAAGAACTCACGGAAGTGGCCATCTTCACCAATAAAGCAAATCCCCACGGAATCCTTCTTATTAGCAGTCGCGAGTCCCGCTTCCTTAGCAATTTGGCGGATCTCTGGTTTAGTATACTTGGCTAGTGGGAACATGACCTTATCTAATTGCTGGTAGTCCAGCTGGCTCAAGAAGTAGGTCTGGTCCTTGTGCTGGTCGGCCGCCCGCATTAGGTGCATCCGCCCATCAGCATCCCGCTTTAAGTCAGCATAGTGGCCGGTAGCTACGTAGTCGGCCCCTAGCTGGTTGGCGTATTCGATAAAGGCTTTAAACTTAATCTCCTTATTGCAGATCACGTCTGGGTTGGGGGTCCGTCCCTTCTTGTATTCGGCAATAAAGTATTTAAAGACCCGGTCCCAGTACTCCTTTTCAAAGTTAACGGAATAATAAGGGATCCCAATCTTCGCTGCTACCTTAGCAACATCCTTATAGTCTTCAGTAGCGGTGCAAACACCATTTTCATCAGTATCGTCCCAATTTTTCATGAAAACACCGACGACATCATAACCCTGCCGCTTTAAAAGCAATGCCGTTACGGAGGAGTCAACGCCCCCGCTCATACCGACAACAACACGCGTTTGGCTGTGGTCAGTCATTTCTTATCACCATCATTTCAAATAGATTCTGGAATAATCTACGATTGAAGGTCGCATGCATCCAGTGTCGTTTATTGTAACAAAAACCGCCAGTCCCTGCACTTATTTTTCCTCACTACTAATAAAGACGTTTCTTTCCAGCATTTCTTTTAAAATAAAATGTAATTGTTCCACAAACTCAGCCGACCGCTGGTGGGTAAAGATATTGATCTTACGGGCACCATTACCGGTAACGGTTTCCATTTTAAAGCCATCCAAGCTGGCATTAATCAAGATCCGTAGCCGGGCAACCGGCTTAAAGGGATTATCGGTGTCCAGGCTCCCCTTATATTCAAAGTTTCCTCGCCGGGTTTGCTCAAACCCAAGGTCAATGAGGGTATACTTCTTAACTTCTGGGCTGATCGTATAGGTGACCGTGTCCCCAACCAGCTGAACGTTTTTTTTAAATTCCATTCTTACCTGCACCCCCATCCAGCTGCTTTAGTTTATTGACAATCTTAACTACGGCGGCAATTAGCTTATCAATATCCTCATCGGTATTTAACGCCCCAAAGCTAATCCGAATTGACTGGCTGATCCGGGGGCTGTCCGGGCCAAACATTGCAGTTAACACGTGGGAAGGCTCGATACTGCCAGCCGTGCAAGCTGAGCCCCCCGAAACGGCAATCCCGGCCAGGTCAAGGTCCGTCTGCATCACATAGGTGGAAATCCCCTTAAACCAGATATTAAGGACGTGGTTTAGGTTGTCGGGCTTGATTTCGCCATTAATGGCAAAATCAACACCATTTTCTCGCAGGCCGTTAACAATCCTTTGTTTGAAGTGGTAATAGCGCGCTTGTCGGCGGGCCTTTTCTTCTGCCGTGTCAACCGCTACCGCCTTGGCAAAGGCTGCTACTGCGGGGACGTTTTCGGTTCCTGCCCGGCGCTTAGTTTCCTGGTCACCACCCTTCAGATAACTGGGAAAGTTAATACCATTGCGCCGGTATAAAAAGCCCATCATCTTAGGCCCGTTTAACTTATGGGCCGAGGTTGACAGGAGGTCAATGTGGTCCCGTTTAACGTCAATTGGCAACAACCCGTAGGCCTGAACGGCATCGGTATGGAACCAGGCCTGGTGGTCAGCAAGGATTTCACCGATCTCATGGATGGGCATCCGGCTACCGACTTCATTATTCCCGGCCATAATGGTGACCAGGATGGTATCATCACGTAGCGCAGCCTTAAAGTCCGCCAGCGAAATGTTACCATTTTCATCCACCGGTAAGTAGGTAACCGTAAAGCCCTGCTCTTCTAGAAAATGCAGAGGCTTTAAAACCGCCTCGTGCTCAATGGCGGTACTAATAATGTGCTTGCCCAACTTTTGCCGAGCAAAGGCGGTCTGAATAATGGCGGTGTTATCACTCTCGGTCCCACCACTGGTAATCACGATTTCATCGTCATCAGCATTAATGCTCTGGGCAAGAATGTGCCGGCTATTTTCCAGTAATAGTTTGGCTTGGCGACCGTATGAATAACCAGTCGAGGCGTTCCCCCACGTATCCTTCATCCGGGCAGTCATCTCCGCGATTACCGCCGGAGTCATCGGTGTCGTCGCCGCGTTATCCAAGTAAACTTCCTTCACGATCATATCTCCTTTTTAATTATGCCGCACGGTCTTTGAAGAGTTGCAAAAGCATCTTAGCCGACCGTTTTCCCGCGTCAATGATAAAGTCATCAAAGCTGACCCCGGCGTCTTCATCACCAGTGTCAGACATTGCCCGGACAACAACGTATGGTACCTGGTGGTCAGTTGCGACCTGGCCAACCGCTGCCCCTTCCATTTCACTCGAAAGGGCATCCGGGAAATGTTTCAAAATATCCGCAATTGCTTCCTGGCTAGCAATGAACTGATCACCAGACACGATGAGCCCTCGCTTGATGGTTAACCCAATCTGTTCACCGGCCGTTTCGAGGGCCTGACCCCACTTTTCAGAAGCCGTAAAGCGGGGCTCCTTGCCCGGCAGTTGACCATACTGGTAGTCAAAGGTCGTGGCGTCTACGTCGTGGTACGCGGTAGCGGTTGAAATTACAACGTCACCCACGTGCAGGCCCTGACCAATCCCACCGGCGGAACCAGAATTAATTACCACGTCAGCCCCGCATTCGGTAATCAAGTGTTCCGTAGTGATCCCTGCTTCCACCTTACCAATGCCCGATTCAACAAGCACCACTGACTGACCAAAAATTTGTCCAAAGTAGTACTGCTTACCACCAATTTCTTTAACCTCTTCATTAGTAAGTTGGGCCTTTAATTCTTTAATTTCTTCCGGCATTGCACAAATAATTCCGAAACGCATTACTTTCACTCCTCTTATCCTACGTAAAATAAAATCAAATAAACAATAACGATCGCAACTAGCAAGCCAATGATGGCAATGTTAAGTTTGCGCTTTAGGACCGCCGTCTTTTCTGCCGCGGTTGCTGACTTTTCCTGGTCGGCATACTGTTGGCGGCCAGCCGTCACTGCATCCGGCACAGTGTCCGTATTGCCGATTTTTACCTGCTGCTTTTGGCGGGCAAGCTGCTCACGGTACTCTTGACGAGACAGGTGCTCATCCGTGGTTGGTTGCTTGAGGTCAGCCATTTGTCTTCATCCCCCGCCAGTAGTAAATGGCCATGACCGTCTTGGCATCTTCAATCTCACCGCGGTCAACCATCGCGAGTGCTTCAGCCAACGTCACTGTCACTAGGGACAGCTGTTCATCGGCATCTTGGGGCAGCTTTTTTTCAACGGGGTGCAAGCCGGTCGCCACGTAAAGGGTCATGTACTCATCCATGCAGCCAACCGACGTGTAGAACCCCGCCACCCGCTTCAATTGGTCCGCCCGCAGCCGGGTCTCCTCGTTTAATTCACGGATAGCTGCATGCTTAGCACTCGTCTGGTCCCGTGAGTCAACTTTACCAGCGGGAATCTCCAAGGTGGTCTTAGCGATTGGTGCCCGCCACTGCTTCTCTAAGATCATCTTATCATCAGCCGTAATTACTAACAGCCCCACGGCAGGTGCGTGGTGGACAATCTCACGCTGGGCAACATGCCCCTGGGGGGTCTTAACCTGCTGAACTTCCACTTTAATTAGGTGGCCATTAAACACCGTCTGACTACTAAGGGGCTTTTCTTCAAACTGCATCCCACTAACCTCCTTACCTAAGTACGCGAACGTGCGCTGCTTGTGGGCCCTTCTTGCCCTGAACAATGACGAGGGAAACCGTTTCGTGCGGGTGGAGTACCCGACGGTGGTTCCCCTCTATTCCGCTATAATGAACAAAAATTTCACCTTCGTGGGGAACCGTGATAAATCCCCAGCCTTTTTGTTCATCGAAGCTCTTAACTTCACCTTTAAGCATTCTTTCACCTACTAAAATAAAAATACCAAGCAACAAGCGTCACTTGGTATTTTACACCGCCGCAAAATGATTGTCATTGATTGACCCATTAACGACGACGTTTATAATAATTTTTTATTTTTCTAACCCTTCGTCAACCGTTTCCGGGAAGTTTTCCCGAACGATCTTTGCACACCGGGCACAAAGCATTGGGTAGGCCGGATCACTACCAACATCTTCCTTAACCATCCGACAACGAACACAGGTTTCACCAGCAGCTGGCGATACCTTAACAGCAACCCCGTCATTATACTGGTCAACATCTGCCGGCGCATCAGCAAGCGGATGCATGTGTAAGGCGGAAACGCCAAGCAGGAGGGCAACGTTCTCGTTTAAGCTGTCCACTAACTTCTGTTGGTTATCATCTAAGTAGAGGTCAACCTGCGCTTCCAGAGACTTACCAATTTCTTTGTTGTTCCGCGCTTCTTCTAGTCCCTTTAAGACGTGTGAACGCACATCCATGAATTGGTCCCACTTATCAAGCAGGGCCGCCTCATTTTCAAAGGACCGGGCGTCGGGGATTTCGGTCAGTTGGACAAATTCCTCTGGTTCATCCATATATTCCCAAACCTCTTCGGTCGTGTGTGGCAGAATTGGCGTCAACAACTTCACCATGGTTAAGAGAATATCATAAAAGACCGTTTGCATTGACCGCCGAGCTGCAAAGTCCGCCGGTTCAATGTATAAGACATCCTTGGCCAGGTTCATGTAGAAGGCCGACAAGTCATTGTTAACAAAGTTAATCAATAGCTTGTAAGCATCCAAGAAGTTGTAGGCATCAAAGTAAGCCCGCATCTGCTTCAAGAAGTGGTTAAGTTTAACCAGCATATACTGGTCAACACTCGTCAACTTATCATACGAAACGGTGTCGGTCGCCGGCGTAAAGTCACCGGTGTTTGCCAGCAAGAAGCGGAAGGTGTTCCGTAACTTCCGGTAGGCTTCCGAAATCTGTTGGAAGGTCCCCATTGAAACCCGAACGTCCGCTGAGGTATCAGCCGACATTACCCAAAGCCGGATGATTTCTGCCCCCATCTGCTTAACAACCTTATTCGGGTCAATTACGTTCCCCATTGTCTTGGACATCTTCTTGCCCTTCTTATCAAGGGTAAAACCTTGGGAAACGATGCCCTTGTATGGGGCCTGGCCAGAGCAAACCACACTAGTAATCAAACTGGAGTTAAACCAACCCCGGTACTGGTCTGACCCTTCTAGGTAGAGGTCAGCAGGATAAGTCAGGTAGTCCCGCTCTGCTAAGACTCCCTGGTGAGAAGAACCAGAGTCAAACCAAACATCCATGATGTCAGTTTCCTTCGTGAACTTACCGTGGGGCGAGTGTTCGTTCGTGTAACCCGCAGGCAGCAAGTCCTTAGCATCACGGTCAAACCAAACGTTCGAACCGTACTTAGCAAAGAGGTCGGCCACGTGGTTAATGGTTGCTTCCTCCATAATTGGGGTCCCGTCTTCGGCGTAGAAAATTGGTAATGGAACACCCCAAACCCGCTGCCGGGAAATTACCCAGTCGCCACGGTCCTTGATCATGTTACGGAGACGAACCTTCCCCCATGATGGCTTATATTCAACCTTTTCAAGGGCATTAAGAATGTCTTGACGCATCTTATCAATCGAAACGAACCACTGGTCGGTCGCCCGGAAGATAATCGGCTTCTTCGTCCGCCAATCAAATGGGTAGGAGTGCTTAAGTGGTTCTTCGAGCAAGAGCGCCCCGGTTTCTTCCAGCTTCTTCAATGAGATGTCATCAGCATCCTGGTAGAAGACGCCGTCAAAGTCCGCACCGTTTTCCTTGGTTAAGACCCCTTGGTCGTTGATCGGTGCAAAGATTGGCAAGTTATGTTCCAAACCGAAGTGGTAGTCATCATCACCATAACCTGGGGCCGTGTGGACCAGGCCAGTACCGGCATCGGCCGTTACGTAGTCCGCTGTTCCCACGAGGATATCGCGGTCCAGGTATGGGTGCTTGGTAACCATGCCATCCAGGTCGGTACCAGCTAAGTGCTTAACGACTTCGTAGTCTTGCCAACCGAGTTTTTCAGCCACCCCAGCGAGTAGTTCAGTGCCGATTACAAACTGCCGATCATCACCAGCGGGCTTAACAACGGAGTAGTCAAACTTCGCATTAACGGCAACCGCCTCTGAAGCCGGAACGGTCCATGGGGTCGTCGTCCACACAACCAGGTAGGTATTGTCATCCAATACGCCCTTGCCATCCTTAACCTGTTCGGCGAAGAAGGCTGTCTTGGCAACAACATCGTGGTATTCAACTTCGGCTTCTGCCAGTGCTGATTCAGATGACCATGACCAGTAAACGGGTTTCTTGGCCTGGTAGAGCAAGCCCTTCTTAGCAAATTCACCGAAGACCCGGACCTGAGCTGCTTCAAATTCCTTGTCCAGGGTCAGGTATGGGTGGTCCCATTCGCCGCTTACCCCTAAGCGCTTGAAGTCGGTTCGCTGTTTATCAACCTGTTCCAGCGCGTACTTACGACAAAGGTCGCGGAATTCAGAGGTTGACATCTTCTTCCGGTCGTAGCCAGACTTAGTCAATTGGTGCTCGATCGGTAACCCGTGCGTATCCCAACCAGGGACGTACGGTGCCCGGTACCCACTCATCGACTTGTAACGAACGATGAAGTCCTTTGAAATCTTGTTCATCGCGTGGCCAATGTGGATGTTACCGTTGGCATATGGTGGCCCATCATGCAAAACAAATGTTGGCTTCCCCTCGTTTAATTTTTGCCGTAGTTGATAAACTTTATTTTCTTCCCAAAGCTGTTCACGTTGCGCTTCGGTGACCGGCAACTTCCCCCGCATTGGGAACTTTGTCCGGCCCAGGTTTAACGTATCCTTAACCCGCATGACAATTACTCCTTTCTCGTTACCATACTGAATTACCGAAATACAAAAGCGCTCCGCCCCCTTATAGGGACGAAGCGCTCGTGGTACCACCCATTTTCAAGGCCCAGTGGACCTCCTCATATCATTGAATAACGGTAATGGGCCGGCCACCCCTACTAACCTTCGGAAGTGACACTCCGAGATGATCAGGGACCACCAACACCGTCAGCCTCCCACCAGTCGCTGACTCGCTTGGGTGTTATCTGACAATCCCAATTCTCTTCAACATTTTATTTCGGTAATTCACTGTCTTATTGCTAGTCCTGTCCCTGGTCACTGTCGGGGAAGACAACTACCGTTTCACCTGAATCAACGGGTTGAGCCGGTGCCACATCACTTTGCGGTACCGAATCAGCGTTATCTTCGGCCGGTGCTGTTGGTTCAACAGCCGGCTGGTCAGCTACCCCCGTCGGATCGACGGTTGGGGCCGAACTAATTGTTGTTGATTCTACACTGGCTGATGAATCCTTGTCAAGGTTCTTTCCCAAGATCTTTTCAATTTCATTGTATTGGGCAAGATCATCGTCAGCCAGAAGCTTATCCCACTCATCACTCTTGACAACCTCGAGCTGTGATTCTAGCATTACTTGGAGGCGTTGACGGAAGATTCGGGTTTGCTTCTTCAAATCATTAGTTTCCGTCGTCAACTTGCGGGTCTCGGCCACACTTTGTTCAATCACCTGGTTAGACTTTTCATTAGCTTCGGAGACAATGTCCGTGGCCTGCTTTTGCGCTTCCCGTACCATGATGTCGGCTTCACGCTTAGCATTCCCCTTAACCTTATCAGCTGCTTCTTGGGCAACTAAAATCGACTTGTTCAAGGAATCCTTTAATTCACTAAAGTACTTTAGCTTCCCCTCATCGGCCTTAACGGTTTCTTTTAAAGCATGGTTTTCCTCCGTCAGTTCCTGGACGGTTTGGGAAACTTGTTCAATAAAGCGACGAACTTCATCCTGGTTAAAACCCCGCATCTTTGTTGAAAATTGTTGTTCATTGATATCCTTAACAGTTAACCCCATGATCATTCCTCCAATTTATGCATGAACCACCGACAATACAATTTTTTCCTTGTTTTTCCGTGTTAAACCATTATCCGCATCGACCCTAATTCGGCCCCCATGACGAACCGAGATGAGGTCGTGCTTAACCACTAGTTCATCCGGTCGGGTAATCGTTTCCCAGTTCAGCCGGACCAAGCCATGTTCAACCAACTGCTTAGCCCGGTTACGCGAATAGTTAAAGCCGGCGGCAACCACCGCGTCGAGGCGCAGTGAGGAAACCGTTGTGGCTAACTCTACCCAATCTTCTACTGGGTGCAATACCGCGGTTGAATCAACTGGCACCCACTTAATCTTTGCCCGACCAATGTGGTGGACATTCGCTCGTAAGTACTTAGCCATCGCCGTCGTGACGACCACCTGCCAGCGCCCATCAGCGCCGAGAATATCGCCAAAGGCACTACGTTCTAATCCTTCACCGATCAGCGTTCCCATGATTTGACGGTGGTGAAGTTCAATAAACTTCGTCGGATAATTAACCTCTAAGACCGCAAGCTCAAAATCCGCCGCCTGTGGTTGATAGTATGTTGGGTAAAACAAGAGTCGCTGCATTTCGGCTCCCGACCACCCCCCAGCACTGGCCAATTTAACATCCTCTTCACGGTTAACCATCGTCTGCGCAATGTAGCGCTGGCGGGGGTTCAAAAATGACGTTAATACAGGCCGGTACTGAGCGATCGCGGTGCTAATCCAATCCGCCACCTGGTCAATTAACGGTGCCTCGCTGGGTCGAAAGTGTTGTTTAATATTTTCTTCCATCTTAAATAAAGTGTCCCACGGCCGCCAAACCATTTTGGACCATGTATAGTACAAAAATCGCCACCACTGGTGAGAAGCTAATCCCCCCCAGTGGCGGGATAAAGTCAAACCAGTGCATATATGGTTCCACAAGGCGGTTAATAATTTCGCCTAGCCGTGTCCCCCGGGCATTCGGAAACCATGACAGCAAGCACCAGATCACGATTACCCAGATATAAGCATTAATTAGGGTGTTTAAAACCCCCAGTATGAAAGCGACCATGCCTTCCTCCTTAGTCGTTAAAGCGGTCAGCCTCTGTCTTCAAATTGCTCGACAGGTTGCCTGACACTTCGAAATTATTTGGTGCACAAAGGAAGATCTCCTTACCGATCCGCTTCATCTCACCATTAATAGCAAAAACGGTCCCGTTTAAAAAATCTACCATCCGTGCTGCAGCCTTACTATCCATCTGCGTAAAGTTAACCACAATTGCCCGGTCTGCTAATAGCTGCGCAGCAATCTGCTTAACGTCCGCATACATCCGCGGTTCATACAGCGAAATCTGACTAACCCGGTGGCTAGCGTGGCTCGCTTGTCCTTCACTGAAAGAAACCACCTTATTCGTACCATCGTTACGTGGTGCGGGCTGCTGGGCTTCATAGTAATCATCTTGTTCGGCTTCATCATCGCCAAACAAGCTTTTTAAGAAATTGGCTGCCATTTTGCATTCTCCTTTACATTTAGTTATTAAAAGGGGAGCGTAATCTAACCGTTGTTAAACCACTCCCCCCGATTGTTTGTTAGTTATTATTGACGACGGTTCTTAAAGAACGGTGGTGTCGACAGGTTCGTGTCATCACCATCATCTGAATTAGCGGTGTCGTCATTGAACACATTAAATTCAGGCTTGTCGACATTGGAGAACTGGTTATCCAGGTTCTCATTCGTGTCATTGTCTGTCATGTCAGCCGTGGGGTCATTCCAACCGTCAAACGGGTCGCTGGCACTACTCCGTGGTTCCCTTACTGGAGCTGGCGTTGGGTTGCTTTGCGGCGCCGCTTGTGCCGGACGGTTATTAACTGCGGAACGGCTTGGCTGGCTCTTCTTTGGCTTATCAATACCAGTTGCAATTACCGTTACCCGGACTTCGTCACCCATGTTCTTATCCAATGACATCCCGAACGAAATATCCACGTTGGTTCCGGCAGCCTGCTTAATGACATCAGAAGCTTCTTGGGCTTCATACATTGCCATGTCTTCACTACCCGTGATATCCATCAAGACGTGTTGGGCGCCATCAATTGATAGTTCTAACAGTGGCGAAGAAATTGCCTTCTTCGTTGCTTCCGTGGCCCGGTTTTCGCCCGTGGAAGAACCAACTCCCATCAATGCTGCCCCTTGGTTGGACATCAAAGTCTTAATATCAGCAAAGTCCAGGTTGATGTACCCAGGAGTAACAATTAAGTCAGAAATACCTTGGACACCTTGGCGCAAAACATTATCAGCTTCCTTGAAGGCTTCCATCATCGGTGTCTTCTTGTCAATCATTTCCAGCAAACGGTTGTTGGCAACAATGATCAGGGTATCCACGTTGGACTTTAGCTTATTCAAGCCTTCCACCGCGTACTTTCCCCGCCGTGGGCCTTCAAATGAGAATGGCCGGGTAACTACACCAACGGTCAGTGCGCCACTATCCTTAGCGAGCTTAGCAACTACTGGTGCGGCACCGGTCCCGGTACCACCGCCCATTCCGGCAGTAATAAAGACCATGTCAGCACCCTCTAATACCTTCTTAATGGCTTCTTCACTTTCTTGAGCCGCCTTTTCACCAACTTCTGGCTTAGAGCCCGCACCAAGTCCCTTTGTCAACTTAGGTCCTAATTGAATCTTGGTTGACGCTTGTGAATTATTCAGTGCCTGCCGGTCAGTGTTGGCAACAATGAAGTCGACCCCTTGAACCTTTTCCTTAATCATCCGGTTAACGGCGTTGCCACCACCGCCGCCGACACCGATTACCTTAATGCGTGCGCCACCAAATTCGTTATCCATTGTCTCGTTGTCCATAGAAATCTTTCCTCCGTCAAATTAATCAAAAAGGTTGTCAAACATACCCTTTAATCTGCTGCCAAATGAATGTTGCTTATCCTTTGTTGCGGACCGCTTCTTCCCCTTAGCGTTAGCGCGGTTCTTTGTTGAGCGAGTTGGCCGTTCCGGCTCATTTGACCACTGGTGGACAAGCTGTCGACCGTCGTCAGCCGGTGCCGGCTCTTCCTTCCTTGGGCTTTCTATTATATCAGGTTGTTGGATGGTTTGCTTTATTAACTTATCGACATCGGAGAGTTGACTCTCGTACATCGACAGTGACAAGCCATTGGCATAGCCGGGGTGACGAACCCCCATTTGTTCGGGAACGTACACCTTGATGTTACCAGCAAAGTACTGCTGGGCTAACTCCTTAACCCCCGGCATTGCCGCGCCACCACCAATAATGGTGACACCCCCTGGCAATTCTGGTGCATGAATACTCTGCAGCTTTTGGTGGATCCGTTCGAAGATCTGCCGCATCCGTGCTTCAATCACTTCTGCCAGATATTCTTCACTGAACTGGACTGGTTCGTTCTTACCAACCACGTTAACATTGATCTCCGCGTCGGTATCTGCCAGTGTGTGGTCAGCATAACCATGGTTGAGCTTTAACTTTTCGGCATTCTTCAACGAGGTATTAAGGACAGTTGAGATGTCCTTCGTAACGTACTGGCCACCTTCTGGGTCAACAAAGGTATACTTCAGCTGGTGGTCATGAACGATTGACGTCGTGGTTTGGCCACCACCAAGGTCGATTACTACTGTCCCAAAGTCTTGCTCACCATCATTGAGCAGGTTGAAGTCCGTCGCAATTGGGGCAATCACAAAGTCTTTAATCGTATACCCCGCCCGCTGGACGGCCTTTTTAGTATTGTGAATAATCGTCTTGGGGCCGGTATAAAGGGTTGCCTTCATCTCAAGACGAACACTAACCATTCCCCGGGGGTCCTTGATTCCTCCAAAGCCATCAACTGAAAACTCGGTTGGAACCAAATCCAAAACGGCCCGCTCCGGTGGAATATTTTGCGTTAGCGTCTCCTTGGCCACGTCAATCACGTCACGGTTGACAATCTCTCGTGACTGGCCCTGGGAAGCAATCGTGACCATTCCGTGAACCTTTTGCATTTGCAAATAATTGGCCGGTAGGCCCACGATCACTTTCTTAATGCTCAAATTGGATTTTTCCTCGGCCTTGGCAATTGCTTGTGAAATTGCGTGGGCAGTCTTGTCAATATCCACAATCACGCCATGATTAAGCCCGGTAGAGGGTGCAATCCCTACGCCAATGACCTTTAGCTGCCCCTTCACATTCTCGCAAACTAGTGCCTTAATCGAGGTGGTTCCAATATCTAATCCAACAAACACCTCTGAATTATCCATTTGAACGGCACCCTCCTAAAACTACTAATTATACTCAATTAAAAAATTTGTATTGTAATTATACCTAAGTTTGATTTTACCACATATTATCCATTACAAAAATGCCTAATTCGTAAAATCACTTGTCATGTGAATCATAACTATAAGAATAGGCCCCCACCTGCAAGTCTACGACCCCTGGCTTCTTCATGGTCGCCGCAATTGAAGGGTAATAGGCTAGCTTCTTACCAACCGTGTTTAGGTTAGCATAGACGGTGTTGCCATCCCGCATGAAGATGACCAGGCGATTAGGCGCCGTCTTAGTTGGCCGGTAACTAATCGTTGAGATCCCGTTGCGAACAACGGCCTTTAGTTGGCCAACCTGAACTGCCGTCTTCTTCAGCTGGGCCCCGTCCTTATTAAAGCCTTGGTACTCAATCCTGCTCTGGCTGCCCTTTGCGCGTTGCAGTTGCCCATTCGCCAGGATGTTGTAGTCACGCTGGCCAATTTCAACAGTACCGACGATGGGGTTCTCCGTCACCGTCATTTGTAATGACTGGGCACCGGTTAATCTGAGATGAATCTGCTTAACCTGGGGATTGCGCTGGTGGGCCGTCCGACTAATTGCTTGCCGGGTTGCCATTACCCCCCAGATGTAGCGGCCCAGGTGAACCTGGGTCGCGTCTTCGACCTGGGCCGGGCTAAGCTCACTATTACCGGTCACGGTAACCTCACGTACCTTGCTCAGTGGGGAAATCACGTACAGCATCAACAGTAAGACGCTGCCAAAAAGGAGGATCAGCTTCAAAACGCGCTCGCCATTAGTAAAGTAACGGTAAACTTTAATTCCGCGAACCTTATGGCCAATCCGTTCTGTCGACTTGGTGGAATTGTTGCTTGCTTCTCGGCGATGCTCCAGGGTGGTTAACCGTTGGGCATACCGTTCATGTTCCGGGATAAAACTACCCTTTTCCAAGTTGCCATCCTCCTTCCTGTTAGTTACTGGTGCTCATCAATTGCCGCATGTAATACCTTAATGAGGTGGTCCGCCGCATCCGGCTTCCCTAACTTCTTTGCTGCTGCTGCCATCTCAGCACGTAAGTCCGCATTTTGCATAATCTTGTCTGCTTGAACCAACAGTGAACGGGCATCTAGTCGATCCTCAGTAATCATTAACCCCGCATTCTTACGGACAAGAGCCTGGGCGTTTTTGACCTGGTGGTTGGCCGTCACGTACGGGCTAGGAATTAAAATTGTTGGCACCCCGAGTGCCGTTACTTCGGCAATCGTTGTCGCTCCCGCACGGGAAACCAAAGCTGCCACCTTCGGCATTTTGGCTGGCATGTCCTTAATATACGGTACAACCTTAACGTTGGCACCCAGTTTAACATCTTTTAACTGTTCCTTAACATGTTCATACCGCTTTTGACCGGTAGCAAAGAGAACCTGGTAGTCACGCTTGTTAAATTCCGGAATGGCATCAACTACGGTCTGGTTAATCTTCGGTGCTCCCTGACTACCCCCAAAAATCATGAGGGTCGGCACTTCATCTTTTAACCCATACTCGGTCCAGGAAAAATCACTATGAGTCTGGGCAGCAACCTGCTGCGCCCGCGGGTTGCCAACCATCGTTACCTTAGCGGCGGGAAACTGACTCCGCGCTGCTTCAAAGGCAATCGCAATTTGGTCAACGTAGCGGCTCAAGAACTTGTTGGTTACCCCAACAACACTATTTTGTTCGTGAATTACCGTCGGAACGTGGTGCTTTGCTGCGGCATACAGGACTGCACCGCTGACGTAGCCACCGGTACCCAGGACGACATCTGGTTTAAAATCCCGAATGATCTTCTTAGCATGGTGGACCGACTTCAAGAAGAGGTAAACCGTCTTGAAGTTATCCAGCGAAAGTGACCGTTTAAAGCCCTGCATCTGCATCGTTTCTAGCTTAATCCCCGCATCAGGTACAATTTTATTTTCTAATCCCCGGGTCGTCCCGACGTACAAAACTTCCGTATCTGGTTCAACCTGCTTTAACCGTTCAATTAGGGCAAGGGCGGGGTAAATATGACCCCCGGTCCCGCCACCAGAAACCAATAACCGCATTAATCTTTCTCCTTTTCACCTGTTAATTTCTCGACTGCTTCGATAAACCGGTCCCCGCGAACTTCAAAGCTCGGGAACTGGTCCCAGCTAGCATTGGCCGGTGACAGCAAGATAACGTCACCAGGCGCACTAATCTTCCACGCTTCAGGAACCGCCGTAATTGCATTTTCACTCTCGATGATGGTTGGAATTCCCGCTTGTTCAGCGGCATCCTTCATCTTATCCTTACACTGACCAAACACGATAATACCCTTCACGTGCTTTTTAAAGTATGGTACCAGTCGTTCGAAGGTGTAGCCACGGTCTAGTCCCCCAGCCAGTAAAATCACTGGTTGTTCAAAGCCTTGCAAGGCGACCTCGGTTGCTTCAATGTCGGTCGACTTGGAATCGTTATAAAAGCGCCGCCCCTGGTAATCAAGGACGTATTGAAGCCGGTGCCGAACCCCGCTAAAGGTCGTTAAGACACTGGTAATATCATCATTATCGACGCCCATCAGCTTAGCAGCCGCGATTGCTGCAAGTGCGTTTTCAACATTTTGGGGACCAATCAGACGGATATCCTTGGCCGCCATGATCTTCTCACCCCGCCAGTAAATATCACCGTTTTCCTCGTAGGCGCCAGCATGACTCTTATTTTGCCGCGAAAAGGGAACAATCGTCGCCTGGCTGCGCCGGGCAATTGCTTGCCATTCGTCGCGGTCCCAATTCACCACTAAGAAGTCATCCTTAGTTTGGTTGCGGGTGATATTAAGCTTAGCGTTAATGTAGTTTTCACGGGTCTTATGGTAGTCGAGGTGGTTTGAAAAAATATTGGTAATAATCGCCACGTGGGGGTGAATAGTCGGTGCGCCCAACAGTTGGAAGCTAGATAGTTCCGTCACCAGGGTGTCATCGGGGCCCAGCTGTTCAGCAACCTTACTAAAAGAAACCCCAATATTACCCGCATATTTAACATTATGGGTGGATGACTTGGCAAGCATCAGTTGGGTCAGCGTCGTGGTGGTCGTCTTACCATTACTCCCGGTAACGCTAACCAAGTGCCCTTCAAAAATCTCCCAGCCTAATTCAGCTTCGGTAATGATGGGGGTACCCTGCTTAACAAACCGTGCTACTAAGGGGTTATCATAGGGAATTCCCGGGTTCTTTACGACAATCGCAAACCCCTGGTCAGCTAGTTCCAAGGGATTGCTCCCGGTAATTACCTTGATGCCATCTTGCTCTAAGTCCGTGACCACCGTCGGATCTTGAGGTGCTTTCATATCATTTGCCGTGACGTGAGCCCCTAGTTTTACCAGGAGGTGGGCAGCGTTTAACCCACTAATCCCAAAGCCCATCACGAGGACCTTCTTGCCTTGATATTTCTTAATCTTCTTCATTATTCAATTCTTCCCTTCCACCATACTTAAGCAAAAATAATTGTCGTAACCGCAATCACTGCAGCAACCAAGCCAACCAGCCAGAAGACGATGTCAATTTTCCATTCACTCCAACCACACATTTCAAAGTGGTGGTGAATTGGGCTCATCTTAAAGATTCGCTTCCCGGTTAGCTTAAAGGAAGCCACCTGGAGCATCACACTGGCCGTTTCGCAAACGTAGACGATCCCGATTACCAGCAGTGACCACTCATGGTGTAAGAGCAGTGAAACCGCCGCCAGTGAGGCCCCAATTGCCAGTGACCCCATATCACCCATGAAGATCTTAGCGGGTTTATGGTTGAACGGGAAGAAGCCCGCCAGGGTCCCAATCATTGCCAAACAGAAGAGGGCAATTTCCGGGTAGCCCGGGTTATTGATCCCAACCAACGCAATAATGAAGTAGGCCAAAAAGGAAATGATCCCCAGACCACTAACCAGCCCATCAAGGCCATCGGTCAGGTTAACGGCGTTGGAAAAGCCCACCATCCAAAAGATAATAAAGAGGCCGTAAAGCCAACCTAATTGGCTGTTAACAAAGCCCATTTGAAAGCCTTCGTGCTGGTAAATGACCGTAAAAATCATGGCAACGATTACCTGACACAGGGCCTTTTGCCAGGCCTTAAAGCCCTCGTTTTGGTGGTGGAAGATCTTAATGCTGTCATCCCACATCCCGATTAGTCCAAAGGCAACGAGGGTGAACAGCAGTGCCCAGAGCGTGTTATCAATTAATCCCCGCCAAGCAGCAACCCATAAGATCGTTACCACCGCAGAGATAATGAAGAGTAAGCCCCCCATCGTGGGCGTCCCGGCCTTCTTGGCGTGCCATTTAGGCCCCTCCTTACGAATTTGTTGCCCCTCCTTTTTCGCCTGAAAATAGCGAATCAAAGATGGCATCAAGAGAAAGGTGATTAAGAAAGAACTAACAAGCGTTAGCACAATTGATAATGTGTTCATTATGATCCTCCCTAAATTATTGTTGGGTTTTGTAGGTGACAGTTAGTGTCTGATTCTTAGTTACTTTATCATTAGCTTTAATGCTTTGCTTACCGACGTAGCCACTCCCCCGCTCGTGTAGCTTAAGGTGGAGGATGGTGGCTAACTGTTGGACATCAGCAGCACTCCAACCACTAATATCTGGCATCCGGTAGGTACCACCGGCATCCAAAATGACCCGTTGGTTTTTGAGCAGCCGTGTTTGCGCCGTGATCGATTGGTGGCGAATTACCTTACCACTTCCTAAAACCACGCTTTGAATATTCAAGCTAGCGAGCTGCTTATTGGCATCATCGGTACTCTTACCGGTTAATGACGGCATTTTCACAATGCTAGTGGCACTGGACTTATGTCGGTCCAGTAGCATCTTCATTGTGGGGTTAAAGATTGACGCCATCTGCTTGGTCGCCGGCGTGCTAAGGTTCTTCGGTTGACGAAGCGTGATGTACATCACGTAGCGGGGGTGTTTGGCAGGCGCCATCCCAGCAAAGGAGTATAGGTAGTTAGTATCACCCTTGCTGTAACCACCGGCCCCACCAATCTGGGCGGTCCCGGTCTTACCAGCGACCCTATAGCCCTTAATCTGGAAGTCATGGCCTAGGCCCTTTTTATCGTAGACCACCCCTTGCATATACTTGCGAACCTGCTTGGCGGTTGTGGTCTTAATTGGACGGCTGACTTCTTGGGGTTGAACCTTTTTAACGGTCTTGCCGCTATCGCTAACGATTTTCTTGACGATGTAAGGCTGCATCATCTTACCATTATTAGCCACCGCACCAATTGCCCGGAGCATTTGCATCTGGTTAACCGTGATCCCCTGGCCAAAGGCGGTGTTGGCTTGTTCCAAAATCCCCTTGAACTGGGTAAAACCAGAAACCTCGTTATCCATTCCGACCACGTTGACCGGCTTCAAAAAGCCAAAGCGCCGGATATACTTCATCCAGGTCTTGGCTCCCATGTTCTGCTCGACATGGGCAAAACCGACGTTACTGGAAAGGTCAAAGGCATCCTTATAGGTGATTGCCCCCCACCCGGTGGTGGACCAGTCAACAATTTTTCCGCCCCCCATCGACCAGGTCCCGGATTGGAAGGTGGCATTGGGATCGAAGTGGCCAGACTCAACCGCTGCACTGAGCGCCAAGATCTTCATCGGTGACCCCGGTTCATAGGCGTCTTGGACAAACATATTTCGCCAGACCGGGGTCTTGGAATTAAGGGTGGGCCGTTGGGTGGCCGCAACAATTCGGCCAGTTTTGGCATCCATGACTACCGCGGTCACAGCGTTCGGTTGACCACTTTTATAAACCTTCGCTACCTTATTTTCCAGCATGTGCTGGGTCTTCGGATCAATGGTTGTATATACGTTATCACCGTTGACCGCCTGTTTTTTTACTTCCTTTGAGTTGGCGATCCGGTAACCATAGATATCACGCTTATCCTTGCGCATCCCATTGGTCCCCGTCAACTGCCGGTTAAAGTAGTTTTCCAGGCCGACTTGCCCCGTTAACGTGGTTTGCCCTGCTTGGTTAGTCTTCGGCGTTGCGAGTCCGATAATTTGAGAAGCAAATTCCCCCTCTGGATACTGGCGAGCAGGGGTCGCAACAAAGTCAATTCCCTGTAAGTGTTCTTGCTTAATCCGTTGCATGGTAGCCACCGAAAGATTGCTCCCGGCCGGACCAAATTCAACTTGAAATGGCTGGTTCTTAGTATTAAGCCGTTTCAAAATCTTCGCATAGGAAAGGTTCAGGTACTTGGCAAGTACCCGCGCCGTCTTTTTCTTATTCTGTACATACAATGGCTTTCCACTTGTTGAACGCTGGTTATGGTCAAGGATCGCGTAAACAGTGTACTTACTGGTATCGGTCGCGATCACCCCACCCTGGTTGTCATAGATATTGCCCCGCTTAGCTTGGATCGTTCGCCGCTGGGTATATATTCGTTCTGCTTGTGACTGGAGGTTGACGTGCTGGACGTCCCGGTTAATCGCAATATAAGCAAAACGAACGAAAAATAAGGAAAACAATCCAATCGTGATGAGGAATAACCATTTGCCAAAGTTCCCCCGATTACTATTATTTTTCTTATTTTTCGTTCGTTGTGACTCTTTGTTCATTATTTGTTGACGTTCCTTACATTTGAATTTTTGTCAGAGAGGCCATACTTCTTGGCAATATTTTTCAAGTTAGACTGACTAGTCAAATCAGCAATTTCCTGCTGGTCACTAGCGTTGCTATTCTTCACCTGGGTCACCTTGGCCTGAAGATCTTGGAGGTTTCGTTGACGCGTATTAATAGCGATTTTAGTCGAAAGTAAGGTAATAATCAACAGCAGGGTAATGGCACCACCGACAACCATTAACAGCCGTTCAAATCGTGACCAGCGCACCGGCCGGTTTACCGGTACCGACCGGATCACCTGTGTCGGTCGTTTTGCTTCTTCGTATTTCCTTGCTGCATTTGAAACCATTTTTAACACTATCCTTACTATTTAGTTTTTTCAATAATTCGTAACTTGGCACTGTGTGCACGGTGATTTTCCGCTAATTCCTGTTCACTCGGCAGGATCGGTTTCTTATTGATTAACTTAAAATCCGGCTCTAAGCCACTGGGGATAACCGGTAGCCCTTGGGGAATATCGGCGTTAAGCGATGTCTTTTCCCGAAACATCGTCTTTACCAACCGGTCTTCTAGCGACTGGAAGGTAATCACGCTGATCCGCCCCCCAACATTAAGCATTGCTAACGCTTGCTCCAGTGAATCCTCTAGTGCCCCCAGCTCATCATTGACCGCAATCCGAATTGCTTGAAAACTCTTCTTGGCAGGGTGTCCCCCATGGCGCCGGGCCGCTGCCGGAATTGCTTCTTTAATGATCTCCACCAGTTCAAAGGTCGTTTTAATCGGTTGGTGGGCACGTCGTTGCTCAATCTTACGGGCAATCTGCTTGGCAAACCGCTCTTCACCATAACGGTACAGAATCTTGACCAGCTTTTCATATGGCCACTCATTAACTACCGTCATCGCGGAAAGCGCCTGTTCCTGGTTCATCCGCATATCTAACGGGGCATCAAGCTTATAACTGAACCCCCGCTTAGCATCATCGAACTGGGGCGATGATACCCCAAGGTCATACAGTACCCCATCGACGTGGTCAACCCCCTGGACATTTAGGGCTGGTCGAAGGTTACGGAAGTTATCCTCCACGAGGGTCAACCGGCCCGCAACCAGAGCGGACTTAAGGTGTTCTCGGTTGTACTTAATCGCCGTTTCATCCTGGTCAAAGGAATAAAGGTGGCCCGTGGTCAGTTGACTTAAAATCTTACTCGAGTGGCCACCGCCCCCTAGCGTCCCATCAACATAGGTCCCGGTCGGCCGAACGTTCAGACCAGCGACCGCTTCGTTTAGTAAAACCGTTACGTGTTTAAAAGTAGCCATCGACGGCCCTCCCTTCAACTAAAAGTCAATCTGCAAATCTTCGGCGATGGTGTCAAAGTTATCCGCAGTATCAGCGGAGTAGCTTTGCCAGCGCTCAGCACTCCAGATTTCAAAGCGGTTAGAGACACCAATGATCACGCAATCTTTTTTTAACGCTGCATGCTGGCGTAAAACGGTGGGGACGTTCACCCGCCCCTGCTTATCAAGCTCACATTCAGTCGCTGCAGAGTATAAGAAACGCACAAAAGCCCGGGCATCGCGTTTGGTCAACGGAAGGGTCTTTAGTTTTTCTTCTAAGACCTGCCACTCCGTTTGCGGGTAGCCAAAAAGGCAGCCATCCAAACCACGCGTTATTACAAACGTCGTCCCGAGCTGTCCACGAAATTTTGCGGGGATAATTAACCGGCCTTTGGAGTCAATAACGTGATTATACTCACCCATTAGCACAGTTAATCCCCCCTTAACCACTTTATAGGACTAGTCTACCACATTCCCCCACTTCCCACCATTACATTTCCGATAAAAAAGACGATTATCAAGTTTCTTCTTGGCAATCGTCTTAAAAATGATTTTATAGTTTTTATTATCAAATCAATGGTAGGAAACCCGCAAAGATCGAGCAGGCAAAGGAAATAACCGCGAGATACATTGAACACCGCCAAAATGGTGGCCAGTAGCGCCGGTAAATAAACTCGTGGTTATGGGCAACCTGGACCACAATCAGGGCCAGGGCCAGGACCATCCAGACGATGATGGGGTAAGCACTCCAGTACCAGCCAAAGTTCCAAAAGGCAAGAATAAAGAACAGGGCGGTGGTCATTGACCACCATAGCTGCCGGCGTTTTCGCCCCCGAAAGAAGCGTCCAGTTAAGTACTTGACACCAATAAAAATAAGGATGAGTAATATCTGAAAAAGCACTCGTTGAAAATTAATCGCCACGGTTACCGTTTCCTCCCCGGTTGAATTTATACCCAGTTTACCATAAAGTTACTACCCTGTTTGAAATTGACTAGTAACTTGCGGTAAACTACAAAGAGTTACAACCTGAAAGGCAGGGATAATAATGCAGCATAAGAAAAAGACACGTTTTCAAAAGATCACCATGGTGGCGATCTGGCTGATGCTCATCGCCATGCTGGGCTCCTTAATTTTTGGTGCCGTCGCATCACTGGGTGCCTTTTAACCCACCGCCACCAAAATAGGACTGTGGCATGAAAATGCAACAGCGTCGTACACAAAGCGGGCGCTAGTGTCTGGATTCTCCAAACGCTAGCGCCCGCTTTGGGCTTTCTAAAGACTAGTTGCACGCTTCCAATTTATTTAGTTTGACCAGCTGACGACTGATCATCTGGCGCTTCTTTATAAACTTCCCGGGGCTTGGACCCGTTTGCCGGGCCAATATAGCCACGCTGTTCCAAGTCATCAATGATTCGGGCCGCCCGGTTATAGCCGATTCGGAAACGGCGCTGAATTAAGGAAGTCGATGCCCGTTGCTCTGCAACCACAAACTTCAGGGCTGCGGGGAAAAGTTCGTCCTCTTCTTCCGCTTGCTCCTCGGTGGCCAGCTCTTGGTTGGTGACCACCATGTTTTCATCGTACTCCGCGGGCTGCTCCTTTTTAATAAAGTCAACCACCGCTTCCACATCTTGGTCAGAGATAAAGGCCCCCTGAACCCGGGTTGGTTTGTTTTGGTCAATCGGCTCAAACAGCATATCACCACGGCCGAGTAACTTTTCCGCACCATTGGTATCCAAGATAGTCCGTGAGTCGATCCCGCTTGAGACTGCAAAGGCGATCCGTGAAGGCACATTAGCCTTAATCAAACCGGTAATTACGTCCACTGACGGCCGCTGAGTCGCCAGGATCATGTGGATACCGGCTGCCCGCCCCATCTGGGCAATCCGGACAATCGCGTCTTCGACATCATTAGAGACGGTCATCATCAAATCAGCTAATTCGTCTACTACCACCAGGATCAACGGAAGGGTCGGCTGGTTGTCATGGTCGGGTTGACGATTATTATCCTGGACCAGCTTATTATAACCAGCCAGGTTGCGAACCCCAAACTTAGCGAAGAGCTCGTAACGTCGTTCCATCTCGCCGACCACCTTTCCCAGCGCCCGGGCCGCCTTCTTTGGCTCCGACACAACCGGGCTTAACAGGTGGGGGATCCCGTTGTACACGCTTAGTTCCACCTTCTTCGGGTCAATCAGCAATAACTTTACTTGGTGGGGCTTTGCCTTCAGCAAGATACTGGTAAGGATGACATTAATGGCCACCGATTTACCACTACCGGTCGCCCCCGCAATCAAGAGGTGAGGCATCTTCGTGAGGTCGGCCATCTCGACATCCCCCGTTACCGTCCGCCCTAACGGTACGTTTAAGGGGTGGTTATCACTTGGCGCCGATTCAAACATGTCCCGAAAGCCGACTGTCGCAACCTGCTTATTGGGAACCTCAATCCCAATTAACGACTTTCCTGGAATGGGCGCTTCGATTCGAATGTCCTTTGCGGCCAAGGCCAAGGCCAGGTCATCTGCCAGATGGGTAATCCGACTAACCTTGACCCCGACCGCTGGCCGTAGTTCATACTTGGTAACCGATGGCCCCAGGTTAACGTTTTCCACCGTCGCATCGACCCCAAACGACTGGAGGGTGGTCTGGAGGGTATGGGTATTTTTCTTAATATCTTTAATATCTGCCTGCTGGTCGGTCGCCTTGACCGGACTTAACAGGTCTAAGGGGGGAAGCTGATAATCCTTATCCTCTCGCGCGGTTACCCCGGTTAGTGGCAAGTCAGCAGCTGCCGATTCTTTAACCGACGGTGTTGCTGACTGCTTCTCTTGGTTAGTGCTAGCCACCGTAATCTTAGGCGCCGGCGGTGTTGTCTGTGGTGCTAGGGTCGGGGAAGTTGGTTCTTGACTAGCAGCTGGAGCTGGAGCTGGGGCTGGCTTCTTCTCCACCGGTAGCGGGGTACTGACGGCGGGCCGGTTAGCGTAGTTGTGAGCTGCTTGGCCAACCTGCTTAATTCCACCACCAAGCTTGCGTAAGCCATGACCACTAGCTACCAGAAAATCCCGCCACGGGAGTGAGAAGAAAATAATGATCCCAATTCCCATGAGCAGCCATGATAAGATTGCGGTCCCAACCTGCGAAATAAGAAGGTCACTGAAGTTATATAGGTAGGCACCAATCATCCCCCCACCAATGGGAACAGTGGTATCACCATTAAAGATTACCCGTCCGACATTGTTCCAGGTGGCGGCCACAAACTTGGCGTGGATATTTAACCGCCCCACCATTAAGACGTGCAACCACATCAATAACCCCAGGTCGGCCACTAAATACCCAACGACCCACCGCACCTTCAAGCGCGGGGCCCGGGCAAAGAAGGTAAAAGACAGGGAAAAGAAGAGGACGGTAATAATGGCCACCGGATAACTCACCCCAAAGAAGAGGCGGAAGAAGTTCGCAATTACCGTCCCTAACATTCCTAGCCCCGCCAGGCCAATCACCATTAAGAGGGTCACAATAATCCCCACTAGGTTGTTGACTAAGCGCGCCTCTTTCTTGCTACTCGTTTTCCGGCTGGTCCGCCGTGAAGAAGAGCGTCTTTTTCGCGCCATGCTAATCCTCCTTACTTTAACTTATCGAAGTGGTAAGTATGTACCCGGGCCAGGTTAGGGAAACTCTGCTGACGTAAGGCCTCGTAAATCACGATCGCGACACTATTAGAAAGGTTAAGAGCCCGGATATTATTATCGTTTTGGGGGATCCGGACCGCGTTTTGCGGGTACTTACGCATAAACTGTTCCGGTAACCCGGTCGTTTCCTTACCAAAAAGGAAGTAGTGGTCACCGTCACTGGTATAGTCCACATCGGTATAGTCGCGACTGGCAAACTTCGACACGATGTACAGCTTTGAGCGGTCGGGGACCGTTTCCATAAAGGAAGGCAGGTCATCATGGTAAGTAATTTTAACCTTATCCCAGTAATCCAGGCCCGCGCGTTTCATATGTTTGTCATCAGTTGAAAAACCCAGGGGCTTGATTAGGTGTAATTCCGTATTGGTTCCTGCACAGGTCCGGGCAATGTTACCGGTATTAGCAGGGAATAATGGTTCAAATAAGACAATATGATTAGTCATAGTAACGCTCCTCAGAAAATAAAAAAAGCAGGGTCTCGGTGTGGGCACGGCGAAACGCTGCTTTAGTGAAGTACTCCTTAGCAATTACTAACGAATCTGTTCGATATCAATTGCTAAACGATTTCTAAATAATAATCTAACACGATTCTGGTGATTGTGCAAACATTATTCGCCTTTTTTCGCGCGGAGCAGGCTAACATCAACCGTCACCGTCGTTAACGATGCCAGTTCATGCTTGCTAAGCTGCCGGGCGCCCTTCCCCCAGTGTAGTGGGGTCATCTCGACCAGTGCCTCCTGGAGGCCGGCCGGAATCGTAAACTGGTACTTTATCTGCTCAGTCGTTGCCGCAGGGTAATGACGGTTAAAGAGTTCCACCACACGGTGATTATCATAGTGCAACTTGGCCTGGTCATCCCTATATAGCAACTGCCGCAGCTCACCTAAGTAGCCGGCATTAGGAACCACCTTGAGTAATTCACCCTCTGGTGCTAAGACCCGGTTAAACTCTTGATAGTCTGACGGTGAAAATAGTTCCACCACCGCGTCAAAGCTCTCATTATTAAAAGGCAACTGCCGCAAGTCAGCAACACAAAAGAACGCCGTTAGGTCCAACTGGGTCGCCAACGTAATCCCGGGCTTGGAAATATCAAAACCAACCCGGGTATCCGCAAATCGTGACCGGGATTGGGCCAGTTGCAAAAGCGGGGTCCCCTCCCCGGTGCCGACATCAAGCAAGCGGATTGGCCGGGTTGGCAGACACTGGGCGATCCGCTGAACAAGCGGTTTAAATAAGCCGGCGGCCAGTAACTGCCGCCGGGCCAAAAACATCTCACGCCCATATTCCGTCGTTGCGGCCCCATTTAAAAAGTGTAGGTAACCATGCCGGTTAAAATCAATCCGGTGACCGTTTACGCAGACCAGGCTGTTCCCCTGAACTGCAGCTGCCGGTGCCTGGCAAGTTGGGCACCGGAACAAGTCCAAGTGCCGCTGGACAAATTGGCGTTGTCGTTCGTTTTTTTTCATAAACAATTCTCCCCCAATTCTTTGATATTAGTTTAGCACAAGCTAGAATTAATCAACATGACTTGGTATGATAAACGTAAGCATTTCCAAAAGGAGGAATTCACTTTGAGTGAACAATTTTTAATCGGTACTTACACCAAGAAAGACAGTAAGGGTGCCTACCTGGTCACCCTAGACACTGATAAGGGTGAATTAAAAGACGTCAAGCTGGCTATTCCATCACAAAAGCCAGCCTACCTCCAAGTCGGCCCCCGTCAACGGGTCTACGCGGTCAAGCAAGCTGGTGACCAAGCCGGGGTGGCTTCCTATGACCTGAGCGGTGACCACGCCACCACGCTGAGCACATTTTTAGAGACGGGCCCGGCCCCAGCCTACGTTGGGCTTGACCAGCAACGGCACCTACTTTACAGTGCTAACTACCACACTGCAAACGTCGAAGTGTTTAAGATTGCCGCCGACGGTCAGTTAACCCGGACCGACGTCATTACCCATCAGGGAGCAACGGGGCCAGAACCCGAGCAAGAAGCTCCGCACGTTCACTATGCCGACCTAACCCCTGACCAACGGTTGATCGTCTGTGACCTCGGTATGGACCTAATTGTCGTTTATGATGTTAGCGAAGACGGGAAGTTAACCGCCGTATCCCGGTTCCAGTTTGAACCCGGCTTTGGGACCCGCCACTTAGTCTTCCACCCCAACGGCCAGTATGTTTACGTACTGGGTGAGCTATCAAGCAAGCTTGCCGTGCTGAAGTACAACGCGGCGGACGCCAGCTTTGAACACCTGCAAACGATTAAGACCATTCCAGCCGACTGGACCGCCCACAATGGGGCCGCAGCTATCCGGATGTCGAAGGATGGGAAGTTTATTTACACCTCCAACCGGGGTGAAAACACCATCGCCGTTTTCGCGGTACAGCCAGACTTTACCGTTAAGCACATTCAGTCAATTTCAACCGCGGGCGACTTCCCCCGTGACTTCAACCTCAGCCAGGATGAGTCCTTCCTCGTGGCTTCCAATCAGAATACCGATAACCTAACCCTCTACCGGCGGGATGCCCAAAACGGTAAATTAACGCTCCTGCAAAAAGACGTTGCCTGTCCCGAACCGGTCTGTGTTCAACGTTTTAATTAGTCCAAAATAAGCGGTAATGATTATCGTTTCACTATATAAAGCGGGTACTAGCATCTTGGATTTTCCGGATGTTAGTACCCGCTTAGTGTTTTCTAAGGGTTCATTTTAGCTGCGCAACTGAGAAATATCCCCCATCGCTGCTTTAAAATCGGGTGGTAAAGGAGCCGTAACCGTAATCGTCTTTTGTTTAAATGGACTATAGAACTGCACCCAGTAGCAGTGCAGGGCCTGGCGGTTAATCACTGGGCTAGCCGTCGGTGACCCATACATCGCATCCCCAACTAGGGGGTGGTGAAGGTAACTAAAGTGGACCCGGATCTGGTGAGTCCGGCCAGTATGTAAACGAATCTTAACTAGGGACTGGTCCCCAGAAGCTGCGGTTAACCAATACTCGGTCACCGAGGGCTTGCCGCCCACGGCAACTTCCCGTTTCACAAAGGATGCCGGATCACGTTGAATCGGCGCATCGATGTAGCCGTGAGCAGTCGTTAGTTGTCCGCTAACTAGTGCATAGTAGTTCTTCTTAACCTGGTGCTTCTTCAACTGGCGGTCGATCACCGCATGGGCAAAACGGTGCTTGGGAAAGATCACCAGCCCGCTAGTGTCCTTGTCCAAGCGGGTTGCCACGTGGGTCACCTGGTTTTCATACCCCTGCTGGTGATAATAATACTTAACCCGGTTAACCAGGCTATCGGCAACCGCCACGTGATGTGCCGGCACGGTTGCCACGCCCGCCGGTTTGTTTAGCACCAGGAAGTCCCGATCCTCGTAGGCAATCTGAATCGGCGCTGGGCACTCATCAACCTGGTCATTGGCAAGCTCCGGTGGGAGCACTAGCGAGTACGAATCGCCTGGCTTGACGAGGTCGACGGCCCACTTGGGCTGGTCATTGATTAGCATCTGACCACCGTGGTAGATTGCCACCTTCATGAGCGAAGTCGTCACCCCACTCATCTTAAGTGCTGACCGCAGTTTCCGGGGCGTTTGGTGGTCATAGTGCCAGGTGAACTTCATTACTTGCCACCACCGATGAAAGAATCTTTGACCCGGTTCCAAAAATTCGTGTGCCGGTAACGGGCAAAGTAGATCCGCTTTTTAGCAACCTGGTAGGAGACCTCAAGCAGGTGACGCTGGTTCTTGGTGTTGTACAGGCGCAACTGCTCCCGGTCGACAGTCATAACGTGGTCATTAGTGTCACGCAAGCGGAGCATTAGCTTGGTATCGGCACCAAAGATAATCGGTGAACCCAGCGTCCGAAAGACCCGGTTGTTTAGGGAGGCCATTTCGGCTAGCTGAAAACCCACACTGTGCGGGTCCATGATGGCACCACCAACGGACTTGTTATACGCCGTTGAACCGGTGGGCGTCGAAATACACAGCCCATCACCCCGGAAGTTTTCAAAGAGCTGGTTATTAATGTAGACGTCGCACACCATTGTCCGGGTAATATTACGAATAGTTGACTCGTTTAACGCCACAAAGTTTTCGACCGTCCCGTCGGAAAAGACCGTCCGCATGTCTAGCAGCGGGTAAGAAACCGACTGCCCGCTATCTTGGACGAGGCTATCAACTAAGTCATCAATTTCGAAATTTCGCCAGTCGGTATAAAAACCCAGGTGACCGGTATGGATACCAACAAAGCGGATTTGGTCAAGCTTATCGATATAGTGGTGGAAGGCCGACAAGAGCGTTCCATCCCCACCGATCGTAATTACGACTTCCGGGTGGTGGCCATCGTATACCAAGCCCGCCCGCTCAATTTCCGCGCGGAGTAACTTGGTCACCCGTTGGGACTCACCAGTTTCATTATTGTAAATTGCAACTCTCATTTGCTACTCCTTTGATAAACCTTGTTCACCACCCGCCTGGTGCTGGATGGATTTTTTGTAGGAAAAGAGGTTTTGAGCCTCCTGGATCTCTTCGCGGATCTCAGACATTTCATTATCGAGCCTAAAGGCCGCTTCTGCCGCCCGCTGCAACCGGGCCGACAGCTCTTCGGGGAACTCCCCCTGGTACTTATAGTTTAACGAGTGTTCAATTGTTGCCCAAAAGTTCATTGCCAGTGTCCGGATCTGAATTTCAGCAAGGATCCGCTTTTCACCCGTGACCAACTGAACTGGGTATTCAATTACAATGTGGTAGGAACGGTAGCCACTGGGCTTAACGTTTGAAATATAGTCCCGTTCCTCAAGAATTGTCATGTCGCTCCGTTGCCGCAGTAAATCAACGACTTCATAGATATCTTCCACAAATTGGCACATAATCCGTAAACCCGCAATGTCTTGCATGTCCTGCTCAAGGCGGTCTGCTTGAACATGGCGGCGGACCATCTTTTCTTTGATACTATCGACCGGTTTGACCCGTCCTGTGACAAACTCAATTGGCGAGTGCTGTTCGGCATCTTGGTATTGTTTACGCATCCCCCGCAACTTTACTTTTAATTCATTAACGGCCTGTTGATATGGCAAGAGGAAGTGTTGCCAGTTTTCAATCATAACTTTAGCCTCCTGTTAAATCTCGCTCCTATTTTAGCATACTTTAACCAGTTCACAGCGTTTTTAGCCGGAAACAAATTGCTTTACAAAAAGGGGGCAATTTGTCACAATAACAGTTGTTAATGTTATCTATGATGATTGGAGGAGCAGTGATGCTCGAAATTCACTTATTTGTGAACCCGCTGGGGATGCGGTGCTTTCGCTGTGAAAATGACGTTTTACGGGTTGATCAAAACTTGAATGCAAAGATATCTTACCAATTTATCCCAATGTTTAACATGCAGACCATCGCGGATACCATTAAGCTTTACCACCTTAGTTCCTGCGACCTCAGGGTCCGAAAGGAAGTTGCTGACACCTTGTCCCAGGTAATCCTGGATTACAAGGCAGCGCTCTTTCAAGGTGGTCGACGGGGCCGTCAGTACTTGCTCCGCTTGCAAAATGCGATGGTCAAACAAGGATGGCACTACTCTGACCAGCTAGCCCACGAAATTGCTGAGCAAAGTGGCCTCGATTTAGAGATGTTTATGGAAGACCGGCACTCGGCAATTGCCAAAGAGGCCTTCAAGAAAGACCAGCAAATGGCTAATTCACTAGGGGTTACAACCACCGCCACAGCGGTTGTTTATGACTCTGCGGAGCCTCAATATGGCTACCTAATGCCCCACTTTGACTATGAGACATTAATTGAGTCCTACCGTAACCGGACCTTTAATCCGAACCAGTCAGGCAAGGCGTTTGCCGAACAGTACCATCCCCAAGGACTGCAAATTGTTAAAAGTAATTAGAGAAAAGCATACGATTCCCCACGTGATCAATGATTTTGACCATGTGGGGAATCGTATTTTTTAATACTGAAGTTTTTCTTTCTTAAACATCATCCCGACTAGCTGACCTAATAACTTAGTGAGACGGTTCACCGCCACCGTTGCCATCTGGTCATTAGCCGCAGTTAGGTCTGCCGGGGTTACCTGACCCTGCCGGTCGGTTACTAGTTGACAATGCCGGGTTATCGCCATGATATCTTCACTGCATTGTTCCGCCAGGGGCTGGCTTTGCCGGTAGTAGCGGTCACCAAGCGCCGTCACCGTGTGCACTAACCAGTACATGTTAGTCGGTGTGTATTGGGTACTCGTGTCCCGGTAGGCAGCCGGGGTATCGGTAACATTAGCATAAAACGGTACTAAAGCATTAAAGGTGTTGGGTCCAAAGGCCAGCCAGTGGACACCGGCAATCGCCTTGGCAACCCCATTGCGAATCTGGAGAACATGCAGTTCTAGGTTCCGGTTGAGGGCGATCGAACGAAATGGGGCCCGCTGACCAGTCTTTTGCTGGTAAGGGTCAAAGGTCGTGTCCTGGTAGTGAGAACTCATTACCTGCTTAACCACCTCAACCGTTAACTTATTCGTTGGCACACAGGCAAAGGGGAGGTCGTAATCGGTTGGTCGGCTACCACTGCGCCCCCCGCCCAGCCGGGACTGCACGTACCAAGCACGCGGGTTATTATATACTTGGTCCTGGTTGCTAGCACTGCCAAAGATCAGGCGGAAGTTATAACCCGTCCGCCCCGGGTTAAGGTGGTAGTCATCAATCAACTGCTTGAGGTCTGGCGAGCACATCGTGGTTGGTGAATTAAAGTCAAAGTCGGCAATGTTAAAACGGTTCGGCGCGATTACATAAGCGTCGTCAGGTACCCGGACCGCTGCCCAATGGTGCCCACCAATGGTCTCCATGTACCAGACCTCTTCATGGTCACCAAACGCGACGGCATTCGCCTCGTACGTACCATACTTGGCTAGTAGTCGTCCCAGTCGTTCAACCCCTTCACGGGCCGATGAAATGTATGGTAAGACCAGTGTCAAGAAGTCTTCTTCCCCGATCCCGTCAACCACATTATACGGGTCAACCGCCCGGATGCGGGCATTGGACGTAATCGTCTCAGTTGCTGACATCGCCACGTTCGCGGTGTTGATCCCACCAGCCGCAAAGATACCCGCACTATCATCCGAGTCGGGGGTCGCCGTATATGCGTACCGGGCCTTGGGCAAATCAGTTTTGAACCGGCTGCCCTTGCTCTCGTAATGATCAGGCTGGTCAGCGGGATGAACCAGCACAAACCGTTGTGGATCAAATTCATTACCGTAATCTTCTTCCCGGCAAACGATGGTTGAGCCATCAATTGTTGCCTGTCTTCCTGCTAATAACATTGTACACGTGTGTTCACTCATTTTATCCCCTCCTCTTTATAATTCTACCCTAAAGGCCGGTTGCGTCATAGGGCGGCGAGCTTTTCGGGTAAACTTTTATACCAATGGGGGTGCTTAAATAAGATAACTTGGCCATTGATGACCTTAATAATCCCGGCTGCCTGGAGCTCTTGGCTATACTTGGCAATGATTGGCTCCCATGGTGGCCGTGGCAAGCAGGGAAAGGCCAGCCAAGAAGGGTTCCCCACCCTGACTAGCCACTGGTACCAGCCATCAATTGACCAGGCCACAAATAATGGGAACGTTGCTAACATGGTCACTACCTTGATGCGCCAATAAATTAGTTCATCCATAAAAAGCGGCCATGACGGCATGGTATCGTGACAAACGAGCGGGCAGTAAGCTAGTGGCTGAGGCCCCAACTGACTAGCCACAAACTGGAGGAGGTGGGTGTACACAGGGGTGGGGACCCTCCGGTACAATAACTGGTTAACCTGCCGCCGGATCACTGCCTTACTTTCACCACTTTTCCGTGCAAACGAGCAACGGCACAGGTTTGACTGTGTTTCAACCTGTGCACTATCCGTATTCCAATATAACAGTGTTAATCGACCGGCAACATACTGGGTAAACTGCGCCTGCTTTTCTCGGGAAAGGCGGTGACGGTATGGTTGACCAAGTAACCAGTAAGGGACAATCCCCAGTCGTTGGTAGCCGGCGTTTCGTTCGCGCAGCCGCGTAACCGTAAGGGGACTGCATTGAAACTCTACGGCCGTCAACTGGCCATGACCATCTCTAAAAAGCAAGTCTGGACGCTGGTTAATTGCGGGAAGGTAAGCCTCTAATTGTGGCTGGTAACCGGCCGCACGCAGCCAGGTCCACAATTGACGTTTACCGGTTAAGTGCTCCCTAGTCTCCCCCTCACTGACGCAACAATTGGCACCAGGTAAATGGGCAAAGTGGGCAATCTTGTGCTTTCCCCGACGAAGTTGTACCGGGCCATGACAGGCTGGACACCAATAGTCACCGCCTGAGTCTGCACCTGCCGCCAGCAGCAATCCCCTTACTGACTCTGCAACTAACAAAAAAATCCCCCCTCTTAATTAATAAGACGGAAGATTTAATGGATATTCTTATTTGAAATAGTGACAAATTGTTTCGAGTGCGGTACCCGACATTATTTTTTTACCGTGCTCCGCTAGAAAATCAACGGACGTTGCGGTTGGGTTACCATACTCGTACGCCAAAGCGAGGGCATCCTTTGTTGAGCTACCCGTCGTCACCGGCTGACTAGTCCGTAAGGTTAAGTAGTAGCGCTTTTCATACTTATACAGCTCACTAGCCAGCTCGTGGTCTACCTGCAAGTGCGCATAGTCAACTAAGTCTTCGAATGATTCAAAGGCCACTGTATGCCACTTATTTACCTTATCAGCAGACCCATTAGCTGGTTGGGCAGTCGTCGGCTGACTAGTTGCCGACTTATTTACCACCGGCTGGTCATCACTGTCTGCGGGCTGGTGGGCTTTCAACAGGCTCTGCTTAATATAGTGGGCAATCTCCTCATTATTTTCGCTGTTAACCTGCTCATTCGTACTGTTCTTGCTAATAAACAGTTCCAGACCGTTTCCCGTTGGCATCACCTGAAAGGTAATTGAATCGTTGTCAGCAAACTGGTGGTCCGTGTCCACCTCACGTAAAACGCTATAAAAGAAGTCCTCGATCTGTTGATGGTCACCAAGGAGGTCTAAAATGGTAATTCCCCGGGCATCCAAGTCATCGTTACTAATCAGTACCCGGATAGTATTCTCATTAATTCTTTCCATTTCCACAAGGCCACACCTCCTTAAAGCAAATACTTAGTTCTATTTTAAGGGATTTCAAGTAAAAGTAAAGCAATTGTACCCACCCTACTAAAAAAGGGGCCGACAATGTCAACCCCGTGTTGCTTAAATTAAGTCTGCTTTACGTTGTGCCTCTGCCAATTCAAGCTCACGGACCTTCCGTGGCAAGAAGCGCCGAATCTCATCTTCGTTATAGCCAACCTGGAGACGTTTATCATCCATAATAATTGGCCGCCGAAGCAAACCCGGATTCTCACTAATCAGCTTAAATAATGCCTTCATTGGCAAAGTATTTAAATCAACATCTAAACTTTGATATGCTTTTGAACGTTTCGAAATGATATCTTCGGTCCCATCCTCAGTCATCCGTAAAATATTTTTAATTTCGTCAATTGACAGAGGATCGGAGAAAATATTGCGTTCTTCAAAGGGAATGTTGTGTTCTTGTAACCAAGCACGTGCTTTGCGGCAAGAGGTACAACTTGGAGACGTATAAAGAGTAACCATTAAGTAAGTGCCTCCTTTTCTCTCTATAACAATAGCTAACCATGGATACGATATTATTATACTATGTTCTATCTAGTGATAAAAGGGTTCTCGGCAAATTTCTTGACTTTTTGTAAGTAAAATTACCTTTCCTTAATAATTATTTTCTAT